>Ga0335075_10019193_pt1 | contig 10120 bp, 11 predicted proteins | sample Lox_Sample_24_FD_206723 | JGI IMG/M metagenome (GOLD analysis project Ga0335075, IMG submission 206723) | Soil microbial communities from Loxahatchee National Wildlife Refuge, Florida, United States - Lox_Sample_2.4 | ecosystem: Environmental > Terrestrial > Soil > Wetlands | place: USA...
CGGCCGGGCTGTCGATCTCCAGGCGGCCGCCGAAGGCCGCGAGCCGGCGGGCGATGCCGCTCAGCCCCGAGCCCTGTGCCGTACCGGGGTCGCCGGATATCGCGGCGCCGCCGGCGCCGTTGTCGGTGACGGTCGCGGTGAGCGTCCCTCCCTGGTGGCCGAGGTGGATGCTGGCCTCGGTGGCGTGGGCATGCTTCGCCAGGTTCGCCAGGAGCTCGGACACGGCGAAGTAGACGGCAGATTCCACCGGCCGTTCCGGACGAGCCGGAAGGGCGGCGGTGACGGCGACCGGCACCGGGGCGTCAAGGGCGAGGGCGCGGACCGCGTCCACCAGACCGCGCTCGGCGAGCACGGGCGGGTTGATGCCGCGCACCAGGCTGCGCAGCTCGGCTAGCGCGGCGGCCGAGGAAAGGCGGGCCTCGGCGAGGATCGCCCGCGCGGCCGCCGGATCGGTTTCGAGCAGTTGCTCGGCGGCGCCCATCGACAGCCCGAGCGCGACGATCCGGGCCTGGGCGCCGTCGTGCAGGCCCCGCTCGATGCGCTCGAGCTCGGCCGCCTGCGACTGGGTCATGTCCGCCTGGATCGCGGTGAGCTCCTCGACCAGGGAGCGCGGTGCCTGCCCGAGGAAGGAGGAGGCCACCGGGCCGAAGACCCGCCAGGTGAACGGCGCGATCAGCAGGCTGACGACGATCATGGCGGCGCCCCAGGCCAGCAGGCCCGGCTGCGGCGTCAGGTAGCAGCCGACCGCGAGGCCGAGCAACGGCAGGACCGATAGCGGGAGGACCGTGACGGTCGCGACGCCGATCCACAGCGCGTCCCGGTAGCGCTGCGGATCGCGCTCGCCGTGCGACATCCGGGCGTGCCAGCGTGCCTCTTTCTCCGAGCGGTAGTACTCGTAGCCGTTCCACCAGAAGCCGGTCGCCATGCGCGTGACCGGAGGCGGCGGCTGGTAGCTGACCTCGACCCGCAGGCCAAGCCAGTCTTTCGCGAGCGCGCGCGCCGCCTGGCTAAGCGGCCGGCTGGCCCGGCGGAGCGCGAGCCAGGCGGCGATGACGGTCCAGAGGATCCCCATCGCCACCTCGCCGGCGCTCGCGGCCACGCGGACCGCCAGCGGGGCGCTGAGCTGCGCGGACCAGGAAAGGGCGAACTCGGTGCCGAAGAACGCGATGGCCGCGACCAGAACCGGTATCGCGGCCGTGAGCCCGGTCAGCACCGCGCACCGGTACAGCCCGAGTACGGACCGGGCGCACCAGTGCAGCGGGCCTCTTACGGTGATCGCAGGCACCCTCACCGGGCCGCCTTCCTCGTCATGCCTCCCATTGTGCGCCGCTTCGCGGCGATCAGGATGGCCCCCATGGCCATCAGGATGGCCCCGTGGACGTAGAGGTTGACCGACAGGGCGGCGGACACCGCGAGCACCGCCGCGCCGAGGGAAATGAGCACCGCGCCGGTGATCGTCCGGCCGCGCGGGCCGAGGCGGCGCGTCACCAGGAGGATGAGCATCGTTCTTCTCCGATCTTCGTTGCCTGGCGACATCCGGTTCGCCTGGCCAACAACGGAAAAGTTACGTTCGGCCGTCGGCCGGGGGTATCCAGCTACGCCCCGCATCGGGTGGGCCTAGCCCCACTGGTGCCCGGTCGTCAGTCGGCGGCGGGCTGGGTGAGCCCGGTTTCCCACGCCGACGATGGCCGGCTACGCCGGCCCGTCCAGCTCGAAGTCCGCGTGCCCGACGTCGAGCTCCACCCGGTCGGCGACGAAGCTCGTGATGCCGACCTGGAGCGGCGTGCCGTCGGCCAGCACGTCGAGGGAGCGCGTGACCAGCACGACCGAGCCGGCCGGCAGCTTCAGGTCGGCCGCCTCGCCCGCCGTCGCGTGCCGCGCGCTTACCGTGGTGGCCGCGCGCATGTAGTCGTCGATCCCGACCGCCTTGAGCGCCGCGGTGATCGAGCCGGTGACGCTCAGGTGCTCCGCGAAGTCGGGCACGAGGTCAGCGACGAACCAGTGCGTGGCCCGGGTGATGGGACGGCCATCGACGAACTGCAACGTTTCCAGCCGCAGGGCGGCGCGATCGCCGAGCCCGAGCCGGTCCGCGACCTCCGCGGGCGGCTCTGGGTCGATCGCCGACTCAAGCAGCCGCGCGGCGGCCCGGCCACGGCGGCCAAGGCTTTCGCTGAAGCGGGTGCGCGCGCCGATGCGGTGCACGAGCACCGTGTGCTCGGTGACGAACGTGCCGCTGCCCCGGCGGGAGACGACGAGGTGCTCCGCGGCGAGCGCGGCGACGGCCTGCCGCACGGTGTTCCTGTGCACACCGAAGCGCTCGGCCAGTTCGCCCTCGGAGGGCAGCTTCGCACCGGGGGCCTGCTTGCCGCCGATGATCTCCCCGCGCAACTCCTCGGCGATGAGCCGCCAGGTGGAGTACCCGCTCGGGGACCGGCGCTGCGTCGTCATCGTGACCGGAACTCTACCCGCAACTGTCTCTCCCGTTCCCTCGTCGTTTACCTGCTGCCGGATAAATCGACATTTATGCATCCTGGCGTCCGGCCACGGTGGCAGTGTAGCGTGAAGTTGTCTAGATAAATGGACAACTTTGACGGAGGATGCGGTGACGTCACAGACGCTCCCGACCGAGGCGCCAGGCGTCGACAGCGCCGCCAGGCGAGGGTGGGCCGCCAGGCAACGGTGGATGCGCACGCTCGCGCTGGCCGACCCTGGCGCTCTCGACACGGCCTGGCAGGGCTGGGCGCCCAAGCCCGGGGTGCAGGCGATCCGGGGCCCGGAGGCGGGGCTCGTCATGGTGCGGGCGCGCATCGACGGCGGCGGCGCGCGCTTCAACCTGGGCGAGGCGACCGTCACCCGGGCCACCGTGCGGCTGCACGGCGATCCGCTGGCCGCTCCCGTGGTCGGCACGTCTTACCTGCTCGGCACCGACCTCGAGCACGCCAGGCTCGCCGCCATCTTCGACGGCCTGCTGTCCGACGCCGGGCTGCGGGAGCGCGTGCTCACCGAGGTCATCGGGCCGCTTGAGCGGGCCAGGGCCGAGCGCGACGACCTCCGCGACGCGCAGGCGCGCAGCACCACCGTCAACTTCTTCACCGTGTCACGGGAGCACGAATGACCGTCACCGCCCTGCCCGCGCCCGGCTTCGCGGACCCGACGCGCGACGGGCAGCGCGCCTTCCGCGCCATACTCGACGCCCTCGCCCGCCCCGCGCGCCCGTATCCCCTGCTCGGGCCGGGCGAGCCGCCCGCCGCGCTCGGCCGCGGCCTCGCCGCCGCCGCGCTGACCCTGCTCGACGAGGACTGCACGGTCTGGCTCGGCGGCGCCCTTGGCGACGACGCGGAAACCGCCGCGTGGCTCGCGTTCCACACCGGCGCGCGGCGCACCGGCGACCCGGCCGCGGCCGGCTTCGTCATCGCCGGCCCGGACGCGCTGCCGCCCCTCGCGTCGCTGGCGCTCGGCACCGACGAGGCGCCCCACTTGTCCGCCACGGTCATGCTCGACGTCCGCGGTTGCACGGGCCCGGCGGCCTTCACCGCGCAGGGTCCTGGCATCGACGGCACCGCTGCGCTTGCCGCCCCCTGGGCCTTGGACGGGTTCGCCGACGCCTGGCGGCGCAACACGGAACTCTTCCCGCGCGGGGTTGACCTGCTGCTGGTGGATTCCGGCGCGGTCACCGCGCTCCCGCGCACCACCCGGCTCAGCGCGGCCGACACCGAAGTCGCCGACACCGAAGAGGAGTAGCCCCGATGTACGTCGCCGTCAAGGGCGGGGAGCGCGCGATCGCCAACGCCCACGCCCTGCTCGCTAAAGAGGGGCGCGGAGACCCTGGCCTGCCGCGCATCGAGCAGGCCGCCGTCGCCGGCCAACTCGCGGTCCTCGTCGCCCGGGTGATGACCGAGGGGTCGTTGTACGACCCGGAATTGGCCGCGCGCGCCATCCTGCAGGCGCAGGGCGACGCACTCGAGGCCGTCACGCTGGTGCGCTCGTACCGCACCACGCTGCCGCGCTTCGGTTACACGGTGCCGGTGGACACGGCGGGCCTGCCACCGCAGCGCCGCATCTCCGCGACCTTCAAGGACCTGCCGGGCGGCCAGCAGCTCGGCGCCACCTTCGACTACACCCACCGCCTGTTCACCGACCACGACGCCGACCCCGACGGCCCGCGGGCCGACCGGGAGGCCGAGCCGCGGCCGGACATGCCGCGCGTGACCGACCTGCTCGGCGCGGGCGCGCTCATCGAGCCCGACCACGCACCCGACGACGGCGACCCGGAGCCGGCCGACCTCACCAGGGAGCCCACCATCTTCCCGATGAGCCGCGCCGAGCGGCTGCAGGCGCTCGCCCGCTCCGACGAGGGCTTCCTGCTCGGGCTCGCCTACTCCACGCAGCGCGGCTACGGTGGCACCCACCCGTTCGCGGGCGAGATCCGGGTCGGTGAGGTGGAGGTCGAGTTCGACGCGCCCGAGCTCGGGTTCCCCGTGCCGCTCGGCCGCGTCGAGCTCACCGAATGCCAGATGATCAACCAGTTCACCGGCAACTCAGCCACCCCCGCCCAGTTCACCCGCGGGTACGGCCTGGCGTTCGGCCGCAGCGAGCGCAAGGCGATGTCGATGTCGATGGTCGACCGGGCGCTGCGGGCGGCCGAGTTCGGCGAGCGCGTCGTCGCCCCCGCGCAAGACGAGGAATTCGTGATCAGCCACAGCGACAACGTGCAGGCCACCGGCTTCGTGGAGCACTTGAAGCTGCCGCACTACGTCGACTTCCAGGCCGAACTCGGGCTCGTGCGCCGGCTTCGCTCCGAGTTCCAGCTGCGAATGGACGTGGAGCCTGAACCCGTTCCGACTGACCTTGCTGAGCTGACGGAGGCGCGCGCGTGAGCACCAACCTCGGCGGCTACAACCTCGGCTACCTCGACGAGCAGACCAAGCGGATGATCCGCCGGGCGCTGCTCAAGGCCGTCGCCATCCCGGGCTTTCAAGTGCCGTTCGCCTCGCGCGAGGTGCCCATGCCGCGCGGCTGGGGCACCGGCGGCGTGCAGGTGACGGCCTCGATCATCGGGCAGGACGACGTGCTCAAGGTCATCGACCAGGGCGCCGACGACACCACCAACGCGGTTTCGATCCGGTCCTTCTTCGCCGCCGTCGCCGGGGTGCGCACGACGACGCGCACCGAGGAGGCGAGCATCATCCAGACCCGGCACCGCATCCCAGAGACCTCGCTCGCGGAAGGACAGACGATCGTCTACCAGGTGCCGGGCCCCGAGCCGCTGCGGTTCCTCGAGCCGCGGGAGACCGAGACCCGCCGCATGCACGCGCTCGCGGACTACGGTCTCATGTACGTCAAGCTGTACGAGGACATCGCGAGGTACGGCCACATCGCCACCACCTACGACTACCCGGTCATGGTCAACGGCCGGTACCTCATGGCGCCATCGCCCATCCCGAGCTTCGACAACCCGAAGATGCACCGCAGTCCCGCGCTGCAGTTGTTCGGCGCCGGGCGCGAGAAGCGCATCTACGCCGTCCCGCCGTACACCGATGTCGAGAGCCTCGGCTTCGAGGACCACCCGTTCGAGCCGCAGCGCTTCGCGCAGCCCTGCGCGATCTGCGGCTCGGCCGGCGTCTATCTCGACGAGGTCATCACCGACGACGCGGGCGGGTCCATGTTCGTCTGCTCCGACACCGACCACTGCGAGCGCGCAGCCCCTGACCCGGCCGGTTCTGTCTTGACCGGGGACGGCGCCGACACCGAGGTGAACGCATGAACGACGCCCAGCCCCTCCTGCAAGTCAGCGGCGCGGGCCACGCCTACGGCGACCGCAGTGCCAGCCGCTGGGGCTGCCGCGACGTCGACCTCGACCTGTGGCCCGGTGAGGTGCTCGCCGTCGTCGGCGAGTCCGGGTCGGGCAAGACCACGCTGCTCGGCACGCTGTCGCAGCGCCTCAGCCTGACCGAGGGGAGCGTCAGGTACCAGCTTGCCGACGGCACGATGGCCGACCTGTCCGAGCTCAGCGAGGCCGCGGTGCGCCGGCTGTGGCGCACCGAGTGGGGCTTCGTGCACCAGAACCCGGCCGACGGCCTGCGCATGCACGTGAGCGCGGGCGGCAATGTGGGCGAGCCGCTGATGGCCACGGGCTGGCGTCACTACGGCCGCATCCGCGCCGCCGCGGCGGAGTGGCTCCAGCGGGTGGAAATCCCCGTCGACCGCATCGACGACGCCCCCGTCACCTTCTCCGGCGGCATGCGCCAGCGCCTGCAGATCGCCCGCAACCTGGTGATCTCGCCGCGCCTGGTGTTCATGGACGAGCCGACAAGCGGGCTCGACGTGTCGGTGCAGGCACGCCTGCTCGACTTGATCCGCTCGCTGGTGGCCGAGCTCGGCCTCGCCATGATCATCGTCACGCACGACCTCGGGGTGGCGCGGCTGATCTCGCACCGCACCCTGGTCATGAAGGACGGCCGCGTGATCGAGTCCGGGCTCACCGACCGGGTGCTCGACGACCCGCAGGCCGCCTACACCCAGCTCCTCGTCTCCTCGATCCTGCAAGGATGATCCCGGCCGTGACCGATGCCTGCGAAACACAGCCAATCCTCGCCGTGTCCGGCGTCGAGAAAACCTTCACGATGCACCTGCAGGGCGGCCAGCGCCTGCCGGTGCTGCACGAACTCGCCTTCGAGGTCCATGCCGGCGAGTGCGTCGCGCTTGGCGGCGCCTCGGGCGCGGGCAAGAGTTCGGTACTCAAGATGGCCTACGGCAACTACGCCGTCAACCGCGGGAGCATCGCGGTCCGCGGGCCGGGCGGCGTCGTCGACATCGCCGCCGCCGGCCCGCGGCAAGTGCTCGCCGCCCGCCGCCACACGGTTGGCTACGTCAGTCAGTTCCTGCACTGCGTGCCCCGCGTGGCCGCCTTGCAGATCGTCGCGGAACCGCTGCTTGAGCGCGGCGTGCCGGCCGCGGAAGCCCGCGACCGGGCGGCGGAGTTGCTCACCAGGCTCGCCATCCCCGAGCGGCTGTGGGCGCTGCCGCCTGCCACCTTCTCCGGCGGAGAGCAGCAGCGCGTGAACGTCGCCCGCGGGTTCGTCACGGAACTGCCGCTGCTGCTGCTCGACGAGCCGACCGCGTCGCTTGACGTGCGCAACCGCGAGGTCGTCACCGGGCTGATCCACGACAAGCGGGCCCGCGGCACCGCCATCCTCGGCATCTTCCACGACGCGGAGGTACGCGAGGCCGTCGCCGACCGCGTCGTCCAGGTCGAGGCGTTCGCCGCCGCCACCGGGGCGGACGTGGCCCACGCGGCGGCCGGGAGGACCGGGGCGGCCGGGACGACCGGGGCGGCCGCATGACCAGGAGGTTCGCGATCTTCGCGGCTCCCGGCACCGGGTCGGCGGACGACGCCGCCGTGCTGCTGCGCGACAAGGCGGAGCAGTGGCTCGGCCGCAGCGCGGCCGGCGACCCGGTGACGCCGACGGTTCCCGCGGGCTGGACGCGCGGTGCCGTCGACGCGATGACCGCCGACGCCCGCCGCTACGGGTTCCACGGCACGCTCAAGCCACCGTTCCGCCTGGCCGAGGGCCGCACCGCCGAGGAACTCGACGCCGCCTTGGCCCGGTTCGCGGCGGGCACCGCCACCGTCTCGGTCCCGAACCTGACGCTCGCCTGCCTGGGTGCCTTCTTCGCCTTGGTGCCCGGGGCGGAGGCGCCGGGGCTGCACGCCCTCGCCGACGAGGTGGTGAAGGGCTTTGACGACTTCCGCGCCCCGGCGACCGACGCGGAACTCGCCCGTCGCAAGCCCGGCTCGCTCACGCCGCGCCAGCGCGAACTGCTTGGGGCGTGGGGCTACCCCTACGTGCTCGATGAGTTCCGCTTTCACCTGACCCTCACCGATCGCATCCCCGTACCGGAGCGGCCCGAGGTCGAGCGTGTCCTCGGCGACTGGTTCGCGGCGTCGCTCGGCGCCACCGTCCCCGTGGACGCGCTTGCCCTGTTCCTTGAGGCCGAGCCCGGCGCCCCGCTGACGCTGTACGCGGTGCATCAGCTACAGCCGGCCGCCGCGGCGCGGCAAGGCGTGGAAATCTCTGACCGCGAAGGAGCCCGATGACCCACGAAACCGTCCTCAGCAACGCCCGCCTCGTTCTCGGCGAGGAAGTCAGTCACGGCTCGGTCCTGATCCGCGACGGCCTGATCGCCGACATCCGCTCCGGCCCGAGCGCGGCCGGCGAGGACATGGGCGGCGATCACCTGCTGCCTGGCCTGGTCGAGCTGCACACCGATCACCTGGAGTACCACTTCAACCCCCGCCCGGGCGTGCAGTGGGACCCGCTGCCGGCCGTGCTCGCGAGCGACGCGCAACTGGCGGCCGCCGGCGCGACCACCGTGCTCGACGCGGTGCGCGTCGGCTCCGACAAGGGCGACAAGGGGCCCGGCCGCCAGCTGGCAGACTCTGTGGAGCTGGCGGCCGGCGCCGGCCTGCTGCGCGCCGATCACGCCATTCACGTGCGCTGCGAGGTTTCCTGCGCGGACTGCCTCGATGAGTTTGGCGGGTTCGTCGAAGACCCGCACGTGCGGCTGGTCTCCGTGATGGACCACACCCCCGGTCAGCGCCAGTACGCCGACATCGAGGCGTTCAAGCGGCACAGCATCGGCAAGGGCCGCGTCTCCGAGGCGGAATTCGAGGCCTTCGTCGGCCCGCTCATCGAACGGTCGGCCCGGTACTCCGACGCCAACCGCCGCGCCATCGCCGGGCTCGCGGCCGAGCACGGCATCCCGCTGGCCGCCCACGACGACGCGACCCCCGAGCACGTCACCGAGTCGGTCTCGCTCGGTGCCCGCATCGCCGAGTTCCCCACCACCGTGCTCGCCGCCAGCCTGGCGGCGGATCACGGCCAGCGGATCGTCATGGGCGCACCGAACATCGTCCGCGGCGGCAGCCAGTCGGGCAACGTGGCCGCCGCCGAACTCCTCGGACTCGGGCTGCTGCACATCCTGTCCTCCGACTACGTGCCGTCGAGCCCGCTCCAGGCCGTGTTCCAGCTCGACGCGGACGGCACGCTTGGGCTCGCCGACGGCGCCCGGCTGGTCAGCGCCAACCCCGCGCGGGCCGTGGGCCTCGACGACCGCGGCGAGATCGCGGTCGGCAAGCGGGCCGACCTGGTGCGGGTGCGGCCGCATGACCTGCCGGCCACCGAGCGCCACCCGCGGGGGCAGCGGGTGCCGGTCGTCCGCGGCGTGTACCGGCGGGGAACGCGGGTCTCGTGACCGAGCCGATCGGCCCCGGTGCCTTCGTGGCCATCGTCGGCGCCAGCGGCGTCGGGAAGGACGCACTGCTGTCGTATGCCCGCGACCGGGCCGGCGTCCTCGCCCGGTTTCCCCGCCGCGCCATCACCCGGCCGCCGGGTCCGGGCGAGGACCACGACCCGGTGACCGAGGACCAGTTCGCGAAGGCGCGCGAGGCCGGTGCCTTCGCCGTGTGCTGGCACGCGCACGGGCTCTGCTACGGGATCCCGGCGTCGGTCGACGACGAGGTGCGCGATGGCCTGGTCGTCGCCGCGAACGTCTCCCGCGGCGTGCTCGGCGAACTCGACGCCCGTTACCGGCGGCTCGTCGTGGTGCGCGTGACCGTGCCTGAGGAGGTGCGCGCGCAACGGTTGCGCGCGCGCCGCCGCGAGCAGGAACCCGGCATCGGGCAGCGGCTGGCCCGCTCCGACCCGGCGCCCGGTCACCGCGTCGACGCCGTGATAGCGAACGACGGTTCGCTCGCGGAGGGCGGCACTCAACTGCTGCGCATCATCCGTGAGGCCGGGGCGAATCGGAACGAGCGCGAACCCGGCTGGTCAGGCTGAGACCGGTGGCGGCCGGGCGGCGCGGCCGGGCAGCGCGCTGGGACAGCGCGGCCGGGCAGCGCGGCCGAGGGCGAAGAAACATCCCCCGGCTCAGGGCGATTTCGTGAAATATCCGGCGGGGGCAGCGGCCGGCCGCGAGAAGGCCGGGCACAGGCCCCGCAGGGCGCCAGCCCGCAGGGCGCCAGCCCGCAGGGCGCCAGCCCGCAGGGCGCCAGCACCCTGCGGGGCGCCGGGGCGTGAGGAGTGGCCGCTCACTCTGGCCTCACCGGCCTCACCGGCCT
>Ga0335075_10019194_pt1 | contig 10120 bp, 7 predicted proteins | sample Lox_Sample_24_FD_206723 | JGI IMG/M metagenome (GOLD analysis project Ga0335075, IMG submission 206723) | Soil microbial communities from Loxahatchee National Wildlife Refuge, Florida, United States - Lox_Sample_2.4 | ecosystem: Environmental > Terrestrial > Soil > Wetlands | place: USA: Florida...
TTCGTTGATGCAAGCCTACTATTTGGAACAATCTTTGATAATCCAGGTCATCTGCAACTTATCGTTCCATTTTTGGTGATAGTATGGGCCGTGGAATCCCTCGACGACTTCTACTACTTCGCCAAGATCGTTGAATTCAAAGGGTTCGCGGCCGCCGGACGCGCCCTGGGGATCCCGAAATCCCGCCTCTCGCGCCATGTCAGCGACCTGGAGCGGCGGCTCAATGTCCGGCTGGTCAACCGCTCCACCCGGCACCTGGCGATCACCCACATCGGACAGGAGGTCTACCGGCGGGCGACGGCGATGGTCGGTGAAGCCGAGGCGGCGGTCGCGGCGGTGGAGTTTGCGCAGGCCGAACCGCGCGGCGTGGTGCGTCTGAGCTGCCCGGTGTCCCTCGCCCAGAATCCGCTCGCCGCCCTGCTGCCGGAGTTCTTCCTGCGCCATCCCGCGATCCGGCTGCTGATTCATGCCAGCAACCGGCGCGTGGATCTGCTCAACGAAGGATTCGATCTGGCCCTGCGGGTGAGGGCCACGCCCGGTGGCGAGGATGGCCTGGTGATGCGCACGTTCGGCCGGATCCGCGAACGGCTGGTCGCCTCGCGGGCCTACCTGGAGGCCTCGGGAAAGCCGCAGCGGCCCGAGGAGCTCGCGCGGCATGCGACTCTCGGTTTCGCACCCGAGGCGGACAGCCAGGTGTGGGAACTCAACGGCCCGCAGGATGAAAGCGTACGGGTGGAAGTCGCACCACGGCTGGTCTGTCACGACTTCGTCGTGCTGCGTGCCGCGGCACTGGCGGGCACGGGGATCGCGTTGCTTCCGGAGACGCTGGTGCGCAGCGATCTTGATGCCGGGCGGCTCGAGCCGGTGTTACCGGAGTGGAGTCTGCCCCAGGGCGTACTGCACGTGGTCTTCCACGGCCGGCGTGGAGTGTTGCCCGCCGTGCGGGCCACCCTGGACTTCCTGGCCGAGCGGCTGCCGGGACTCGGTGCGTAGCAACGGTGTGCCGGTGCGCACCGAGGTCAGGTTCGATTCGAACTCGCGGCTGCAGTGGGTCCAGCTCGAACGCAGGGCCCGCTCGCGGCAGGCGGCGGGACTGAGCAACAGTGCCCGATGGGCCGCGCGGCTCAGGCTCTCGTTCAACGCACCGGTGACTCCATCCTCGACCACATCGATCGGGCCCGTCACCGGATAGGCCGCCACCGGCACGCCGCAGGCCATGGCCTCCAGATTGACCAGACCGAAGGTGTCGGTGCGGCTGGGGAACACGAACACGTCGCTGGCCGCCAGATGCGCGACCAGGTCCTCGCCATAGCGGTAACCGACGAACACGCCCTCCGGATAGCGCTCCTGCAGCCGCGCCCGTTCCGGGCCATCGCCGATCACCAACTTGGACCCCGGCCAGGGCATGTCGAGAAATGCGTCGACATTCTTTTCCACGGCCAGCCGGCCGACATACACCGCGATCGGCCGTGGCAGGTCCAGGAAGCTCTTCGCGCCGGGTCGGAACAGCTGCGTGTCCACGCCGCGCTGCCAGCGCACCACGTTGCGAAAACCCCAATGCTCGAGTTCCGTCTGCAGGGTGCGGGTGCTGACCATGCAGGCGCGCGCGGCACCATGGAAGCCGCGCAACCAGCGGTAGGTGGCCCGCAACGGGATGGGGAACCGGGAGCGCAGGTACTGCGGGAACTGGGTGTGGTAGGACGTGGTGAAATACAGGCCGTGGCGGATGCAGTAACGGCGCGCCGCCAACCCCAGGGAGCCCTCGGTGGCGATGTGCACGGCGTGCGGATCGAACTCTTCGATGATTTCCGCCACCCGCGCGCCGGGGAATACCGCCAGCCGGATTTCCGGATAGCTCGGACAGGGAAAGGTCCGGAATCCTTCCGGGGTGATGAGGCGAACCTCGTGCCCGAATCCGCGCAGACACTCGGCCGTGTGCGACAGGGTGCTGACGACGCCATTGGTCTGCGGCCGCCAAGCGTCCGTGACAATCAGGATCTTCATGCCGCTGCCATGATTGCGCGCGGCCGTGACGATTATGTGACCCAGGCCGCGAAATGCCCGACTGGTGCACATTTCCGGCGCCGAATGGGGCCTGGGCGCCTCACCGTCATGATCCGGTAAATATTTTGAGATATCTGCTTCATGGCCGGTGCTTGGACACCGTTCACGGCAACTGAGAGGAAACGGAATGCAAAGTTTTAGGCAAGCGCTCCACACACAGCGCTGGGACGATCATCGGTACTACCACCACAGCCGCATCAACCAGTCGCTGCACCTGGTGAGTGCCCTGAGCTTCCTGGCCTCGTACGCCACTGTCTTCAGGAGCCCCTCGGCGGCAGCCATGATCGGCTGGCTGGTGGCCATGGTCAGCCGTCAGGCGGGCCACTTCTTCTTCGAGCCCAAGGGCTATGACAACGTCAACCATGCGACGCATGAACATAAGGAGGACATCAAGGTCGGCTACAACCTCAGGCGCAAGGTCGTGCTGCTCGCGATATGGGCGGTGTCACCGGCCCTGCTGTGGTTCAACCCCACCGTGTTCGGGCTGTTTCAGACTCCGACGTCCACCGCCGAGTTCGTCAGTCACGTCGGCATCGTGTGGCTGACGGTGGGGCTGGGCGGACTGCTGTTCCGCACCGTACAGCTGTTCTTCATCCGCGACGTGCAGACCGGGCTGGTGTGGATCACCAAGATCATCACCGACCCGTTCCACGACGTGATGCTGTACTACCGCGCGCCCCTGGCATTGCTGCGCGGTGAGCTCATCGATCCGATGGACGATGTGACGCTGGGCGAGGTGGACGAAGAACCCCTCCACCAGGCCTGAAGCAGTTCGCGCAGCAGGCGGCGACGAATCGCGCGGTTGGTGAGTGCCGGATCCGTCCACCACCAGCCGTCGCGTTCCATGTCGCGCGCTGCCTCCACGATCCGGTCCGCGACCGCGGCGAAATCCGCATCGGTGTAATTGTGGCTGAAGATGAAGCGGCCGGTGCCGACCCAGCTCAGCGCCAGGCCCTGGGCCCGCAGGTAATACTGGAACATCCAGTTGTACTGCGAGGCGCGGCGATACTCGACGGTCCAGATCGAGGACAGATTGGCGACCTGCACCGGCAGGTTCCCGGCGGCCAGCCGCGCGTTCAGCGCCGCGGCGCGGCCGTCCCACACCGCATCCAGGTTGCGGTACAGCTGCTGGACGGGTTCGCTCGCCAGTTTCTGCAGGAACTCATGCATTGCCCCCATCACGTACGGATGCGAGTTGAACGTGCCGCGCGCGAGGCACACGTCCGCCGGATGCTGCTCGCGGTAGCGTCGCATCAGCTCGCCGCGGCCGCAGACCACGCCCACGGGCAGCCCGCCCCCGAGCGTCTTGCCGTAGGTCACCATGTCGGCGCGGACGCCGAAGTATTCCTGCGCGCCGCCCTGGGCCAGGCGGAAGCCCACGAACACTTCATCGAAAATGAGCACGATGCCGCGCGCCGTGCACACCTCGCGCAGTTGCCGCAGCCAGCGACCGTAGGCGGCGCGATCGAATGCACTGTGCCGGCCGCTGTCCACCAGCGCGCCGTCGTTGGGGGCGTTGGCATTGGGATGCAGGCCCTGCAGGGGATTCACCAGCACGCAGGCGATGTCGCGGCGCATGCGCAGGACCTTCAGGCTCTGCTCGCTCATGTCCTTGAGCGTGTAGGTGTCGTGCGCGGCGACGGGATTGCCGACCCCGGGCTGCACGTCGCCCCACCAGCCATGATAGGCGCCGCAGAAGCGCACCAGGCGCGGCCGGCCCGTGTGGTAGCGGGCCAGGCGCACCGCCTGCATGACGGCCTCGGTGCCGGACATGTGGAAGGAGACCTCGTCGAATCCGGAGATCTCGCGCAGCCGGCGCACGTTGTAGGCCATCACCGGATGGTAGGTACCGAGCACCGGGCCCAGATCGCGCACCAGCGCCGCGCCGCGCTCGATGCAGTCCTTGTAGAAGTCATAGCCGAATACGTTGACCCCATAGGATCCGGCAAGATCATAGAACTGGTTGCCGTCGAGATCGGTCAGCAGTACCCCCTGCGAGGCCTTGAGGAAGGAGCCGCCCCGCAGCTGTTCGCGGACCATGCGACTGAACTGGAACGGAACCCGGTAGCGCGCCGTGAACTGCATGTCGGAGACCGACCTGGCGACATCGCCTGTCAGTGCCGCGGAGCGGGCGTAGCGGGTCGCGAACAGGTCCGCCAGGCGCTGGAATCCCGCACGGCGCCTCGCCGCCACGTCCTCGGGCGCCTCGTCCGCACGGAAGAAACGGCCTTCGGGGTATTCGTAGAACGGCAGCAGGCGGGCAATGCGCCGCGACCAGCGTGCGTGTCCGGCCAAGGAGCGGTGCTTGGCCGCGGACAGCGCCAGGCGCAGCCGGATCCGGTACAGGAGCCACGCGCCGAGCAGCGCGGCGGGAATGACAAGCCAGTATGAATTCATGCCGGAAAACTATTGCATGGGAATGACATCTCTATGACGGTCCGTACCGCGATCAGCCGTGTCGTGCAGCAGGAGGACATCAATTTCCTGCTGACCAACCGCATCCCCCGGCGCTGGCTGACCCTGTTCGTGGGCTGGCTCAGCAAGATCGAGAACCCGCTGGTGAGCGTCCCCGCGATCGCCCTGTGGCGGCTGTTCTGCGACGTGGACCTGCGCGATGCCCGCGCCACCCGCTTCCGCAGCCTGCATGAGTGCTTCACCCGCGAACTCAAGGAGGGCGCGCGGCCCGCGGACCCCGATCCGGCGACGCTGGTGAGCCCGAGCGACGGCATCATCGGGGCATCGGGACGGGTCGTTGCCGGCGAGTGCCTGCAGGCCAAGGGCTTTTCCTATACCCTCATGGAGCTCCTGGCCGACCCGGATCTGGTACGTCTGTACCAGCGAGGCGGCTCCTATGTTACGTTGCGGCTGACCGCGGGCATGTATCACCGTTTCCATGCACCCGCGGACTGCGAAGTGCGGCACGTGTCCTATATTTCCGGGGATACCTGGAACGTCAATCCCATCGCCCTCCAGCGCATCGAGAACCTGTTCTGCAAGAATGAGCGGGCCGTGATCCGGCTCAGACTCGCACACTCCGGTCACATCGTGACGCTGGTACCGGTGGCCGCGATCCTGGTGGCCAGCATCCGCCTGCATTTCCTCGATGTGCTGCTGCACCTGCGCTACCGCGGGCCCAACCATATCCCCTGCGCGACCCGCCTCAGGCGCGGCGAGGAAATGGGCTGGTTCCAGCACGGCTCGACCATCATCGCCTTCGTGCCGCCCGGCGTCCGGCTCGCCGCAGGCCTGCAGCCCGGCACGACCGTGCGGGCCGGCCAGGCGCTGTTCAGGCTGGACGGCGCATGACCCCGGCCGCCGCCCCGGTCGCCGTGATCACCGGAACGACCCACGGCATCGGGACCGTGACCAGCTTCGGTCTGGCCCGCGCCGGCTATACGGTGGTCATGCTGTGTCGCAATGCCCCCGCCGGGGCACGGCTGGCGCAGCGGATCATGCAGGAGGTCTCCGGCAGCGATGTACGGGTGGTGGGCTGTGACCTCGCCGCGCTCGCCAGTGTCCATGCCGCCGTGCGCGAACTGCGCGCGCGATTCCCGCGCATCGACCGCCTGATCAACAACGCCGGGATCGTCAGCACCCGTCGGCGCACCTCGGTGGATGGCTTCGAACTGACCTTCGCCACAAATCACCTGGGACCGTTCCTGCTCACCCGGTTGCTGCTGCCCTCCCTGGCGCCCGGGGCCCGTATCGTCAACGTCTCCTCCCGGGTGCATTACCGGGGACGCCTGGACCTGGACAGTGTCGTCGACGCCCGCGCCGCCTACAGCAGCGTCGCCGCCTATTCCCGCTCCAAGCTCGCGAACGTGCTGGACACGTTTACCCTGGCACGCGACCTCGAGGGATCGGACATCACGGTCAATTGCCTGCATCCGGGGGTGGTGGCCACCCACCTGCTGCCCGGCTGGCTGAATCTGCTGCGGCCCCTGTTCAGGCGGAACATCCTGACCCCGGAACAGGGCGCCCGCACTTCCCTGTACCTCGCGCTCGATGAACGCGCCGGCGCCCTGCACGGGCAGTACCTTGACGAGCACCAGCAGATCCAGCCCGCGGCCGCGAGCGCCCGGGACCGGCTGCTGCAGGAGCAGCTACTGGCCCGCAGCACCCGCTGGACGGGTCTCGATCAGGCCGGCGCCTGACCGGAACCGGATCTGTACATCCTGAACGAGGCGGCCCAGACCCTCGTACATGGCCCGCTGCGAGCGCACCAGCGCATCCGCGTTCGGGACGAAGGCCAGGGCGCCCTTGTCCCGCTGCGTCCACATGGCCGCCGGTGCCGGGACCACATCGATTCCCGCCTGATTGAACTCGACTACCGAACGCGCCATATGCGCCGCGGAAGTCACCAGGACGACCTTGTGAACCCCGGCCCGGGCCAGGATGACCGCCGAGAACTGGGCATTCTGGTGGGTGTCGCGCGAGCGGTTTTCCAACCATTGCGCGGTCACGCCCAAGTCCTGGTGCAGGAACGCCGCCATCGAGGCGGTCTCGAAACGGCTGCCCGAAATGAGCACCGGCAGATGGGTGCTGCGGGCCAGCCGCGCGCCATAGACCAGCCGCTCCAGACTGGTGGCGCCAGGCGCCGACGTACCGTATTCGGGCGCGTCCACACGCACGCCGCCGGCCAGGATGACGATGGCCTGGGCGTCACCGACCCGGCGCGGATCCAGGGCCGGAAAGCGCTCGGCCCAGCGCACCAGCGAGTCGGCCGCGATCGGCGTGGCCAGCACCCACAGCGAACCCAGGCCCACGGCGCACAAAATGGCCCCGCCGAGGCGGGCCCGGCGCACGGCCAGCAGTACCAGCCCGAGCGCCGCCAGCAGCAGCGGCCCGGTCGGGGGCAGCACCAGGTTCTTCAACAGCTGTTTCCAGACAAAGTAGTCCATGTGTCTGAATGATAGCGCCCAATGAATCACGTAATATCAGCCACGTCGTTACATGCGATTCGATTGAAGGATCCGACATGCCGGTAAACACCCATTCGACCCTCGCCCAGCGGCTGCTGTTTGCACTGAACTTCTTCCGTCATCCCTTCATGCTCGGCTCGATCTGGCCGAGTTCCCCGTACCTCGTGGACGAGGTGCTGCGGCCCGTGGATTGGGAACGGGCCCGGGTGATCGTCGAGTACGGCCCCGGGGTGGGTACCATCACCGGCGAAATCCTGCGCCGGATGCGACCGGATGCCCACCTGGTCGCCATCGAGACCAACGAAGCCTTCGTCAAGTTCCTGAAGGGTTCCATCGCCGATCCGAGGCTGCATGTCGCCAACGATTCGGCGGCCGATGTCGGGCTGATCCTGAAGCGCCTGAACCTGCCCCCCGCGCAGTACGTCGTCTCGGGCATCCCGCTGGGCAGCATGCCCGAGGCCCTGCGGGCTGACATCGTCGCCAAGACCCGGGCGGCACTGGCCCCGGGCGGACAGTTCCTGGTCTACCAGTTCACCAGCCGCGTCCTGCCGGTCCTGCAGCGCACTTTCGAAGAGGTGTCGCGCAGCATGGAGAAGCGCAACATCCCGCCGGCACACCTGTTCGTCTGCGCGACGGATGCCGGCTGACGCTCAGCCGGCCTGGGGCAGTTGCGCGATCGGCTGGGGACGGGCCAGCAAGTAGCCCTGCACGAAGTCGACGCCGATGCGCTTGAGTTCGGCCAGCACGGCTTCGGACTCGACGCATTCGGCCACGGTGAAAATGCCCAGTGAACGGGCGATCGTGCAGATCGCCTCCACCATGTTGCGGTCGACGGGATTGTCGGCGACCTGCGCAATGAACTGGCCGTCGATCTTCAGGTAGTCCACGGGGAGGGTCCGCAGGTACATGAAGGATGAGAGGCCGCTGCCGAAATCATCCAGCGCGAAGCGGCAGCCGCGCTGCTGCAGTTCCCTCATGAAGTACAGCGCGCTCGACCAGTTGGTCACGGCCGCCGTTTCGGTGATCTCGAAACACAGCCGGCGGGCCACATCCGCGGCCCCGGCATGTTCGACCACGAACTCGAGGAACGAGGGATCGCTCAGGGAGGTGCCGGAGAGGTTCACGGCCAGCACCGGCGAGGCGGCAGGCTTGAGCGGCGCGGCCCGCAGGTGTTCCAGGGCGCGCTGGATCACCCAGCGATCGATGGCCGGCATGACGTTGTAACGCTCGGCGGCGGGAATGAACTCCCCGGCCGGCACCAGCCGGCCATCGTCATCCCGCAACTGCACCGTCAGTTCGTGGAAGTTCAGCGGACCGGCGGCGGCAATGGGAACGATGGGCTGATGCAACAGTTCCAGGCGGTCTTCCTCGACGGCGCGCGTCAGGCGCGCCGCCCAGTGCAGCTCGCGATGCAGCCCCACCGCACCGTCGCCATCGTAGACATGCACCCGGTTGCGTCCGCTTTGCTTGGCCGCGTAGCAGGCGATGTCGGCGGCGCTCAGCACGGCGGCGACGCTGTCGGTGTCGCGATGGATCCCGACCACCCCGATGCTCGCGCCCACGAAGAGCGTGCTGCCGCCCCAGACGAAGCGGTGCGTGTGGATGGCCTCGCGCACGCCCTCGGCGATGCGGTGCGCCTGCCCCTCGGCCATGCCATCGAGAAGGATGCCGAATTCATCGCCGCCGAGGCGCGCGATGGTGTCCTGGGTGCGCACCCGGGCGCGCAGCAGACTGGTGATTTCGCGCATCAGGCGATCCCCCGCCTGGTGGCCGCAGGTGTCGTTGACGACCTTGAACTGGTCCAGGTCCACGTACAGGAGCGAGAACTGCCGTTCGCCGCGCTGCGCCAGGCCCAGGGCATCGCGCAGCCGCACGTCGAACTCACGCCGGTTGATGAGGCCGGTCAGCGCATCGTGGCTCGCCTGGTAGGACAGCGCCCGCTTCAGCCGCCGCTCCTGCGTCACATCGTGCACCACGACCACCGCGCCGATGACGGTCCCGCTGCGATCGCGGATCGGTGCCGCCGACTCCTGGACCGCGACTTCCTGGCCCTGACGGGTCAACAGCACCGGCTGGGTCGCTGCCGACACCGGGCCGGCGCCGCCCAGCAGCCGTTCGAGCGAATGGCTCACGTGCTCGCGCGTCGTCTCATCGATGAGACTGAGGACTTCGGTCAGGGCGCGGCCGCGGGCCTCGGCCAGGGTCCACCCCGTGAGCTTCTGCGCCACGGGGTTCATGTACTCGATCAGGCCGCGCGCGCAGGTACTGATGACGCCATCGCCGATGGACTGCAGCGTGACCTGCGCCCGCTCCTTCTCGGCGATGACGGCCTGCTCGGCCTGCGTGCGCCGCTTTTCGGCCAGCAACCGCTCGATGGCAATGCCGGCCAGCTTCGAGGCATGGAGGATCGATTCGGCCTGCGGCGCGTCCGGAAGTCCGATGCCGGGGTGATACACCCCCAGGGAACCGAGCACCTTGCCATCCACGCTCTTGATCGGCGTGGACCAGGCCGCGGACAGACCCGACTCCCGGGCCGGCACCCGGACCTGGTTCCAGAAGTGATCCTTGGAGAGGTCCGCGACCAGCACCGGGCGCTCGAGGTAGACCGCCGCGGCGCACGATCCATGGCCGAGGCCGACCTGGGCGCTGAGCAGCAGCTCCCGGAACGAAGCCGGCACCCCCGGAGCGACCACCGAGGAGAACCGGCTGCCCCCGTCATCGAGGATGCTCACCGAACAGCGGCAGCCCGGATCGACCGACTCGATGAGCTGCGTCACGGCCTCCAGAACCTGCGCCACCGGAGCGCCCGCCGTGAGCCGGTTCAGCACCTCGCGTTCGGCGGCCTCGCACCGCTGCCGGCGTTTGCGGTCGCTGATGTCGGTGAGGCTGGCGCGGATCAGCCGCTGGGTGCCCGAGGGCATCAGGGACAGGCGCACCTCGCAATCCACCAGCGTCCCCTGGGCGGTCCGATGGACCCATTCGAAGACCTGCATCTCACCGGACAGCACCGCCGCGATCTTCGTGCGGGCCCGCTCGGCGGAAAGCTCGCCGTTGGGCTGGAACTCGGGACTGATGTCGGCGGGATTCAGCTGCAGCAGCTGTTTGGCGTCGACGCCGAACAGGCGCCCGGCATT
>Ga0335075_10019196_pt1 | contig 10119 bp, 10 predicted proteins | sample Lox_Sample_24_FD_206723 | JGI IMG/M metagenome (GOLD analysis project Ga0335075, IMG submission 206723) | Soil microbial communities from Loxahatchee National Wildlife Refuge, Florida, United States - Lox_Sample_2.4 | ecosystem: Environmental > Terrestrial > Soil > Wetlands | place: USA...
ACCGAGCAGCCCAGGGCCCGCAGCGCCGCTACGGCGAGCAGCGTGTCGCGGGCACGCAGTGGCCCTCTGATGACGGACGGTGAGTCGCTCAGCGCGGCGAGCACGAGGGCGCGGTTGGTTATCGACTTGGAGCCGGGGAGCCGCAGTCGGGCGCGCAGCGGTCCGGGGGCGGCGGGTGTGCGCCAGCGGCCAGAGTTCATAGATTTGAGGGTATCGGCTGCCGCCGGATGATCCCGTGAGGCGGCCGGGTTTGACGGCGACGATTTCCGGTTATGAAGTGCCAATCCGGCTTCTGTGGGGTCATAAGGTAAGGGTGCATGTGCGGGCGATTCGTATCTGCGCGAAAGCGGTTGGAACTCCTCGAGGAGTTCGCGGTCGAGCGTGACCGTGTGGCGCAAGACCGTGCTGCCGACTATAACGTGGCCCCCACGAAACGGGTCTACGCGGTACTCAACGGGCGCGAGGAACCGCGGCGGGAGCTGACGCTCGTCCGCTGGGGGCTGGTCCCATCCTGGGCCAAGGATGCCTCCGGGGGTGCCCGGATGATCAACGCCCGCGCGGAGACGGTCGCGGTCAAGCCCTCGTTCCGCAGCGCGTTCGCCCGGCGCCGCTGCATCATCCCGGCCGACGGCTACTACGAATGGCAAACCGCGGCAGATAACCCAAAGGCGAAACAGCCCTTTTACATATACCGAACGGATGGCGGCATCCTCGCCTTCGCCGGCATATACGAGCTCTGGCGAGACGAGTCCGTGCCATCTGATCATGAGCACGCACGGCTCTGGACGGCCGCGATTATCACCACGGACGCCACGGACGACATCGGCAGGATTCACGACCGGACGCCGATGGTGGTGCCGCGGGACAGTTGGGCTGACTGGCTCGATCCGGCTAACAACGACAGAGAACTGCTGCTCGCGACGATGCTGCCCGCCACATCCTCAAGGGCGGGCGGCCTGGCGTCGCACCTTGTTTCTACGGCCGTCAACTCCGTCCGGAACAACGGGCCGGACCTCATCGAGCGTCTTGCCGATGACGGTCAGCGGCCCGATGGGTCCGGTTTCGGCGAAGGGGACCGGCCGCCCCTGTTCTGAGCCCGTGACGGCTGGCGGCCCGGTTTCGCGCCGTGCCCCAACGCCGCGGCAGGAGGCGAGGACTTCCGTGGAGATCAGCGTTGCCCGCAAGCGCCTAGAGGAAATGCGAGACGACCTCAGCCGGTCCATCGCGGTGCTGCGAGGTGAACACCCTCTTGCCAGGGGCGGCGGTGCGGAAGCGGGGGACGCCGGAGCGAACTTGTCCGAGGCCGACCGCAACCAAGCCTCGGTCGAGCTAGCCACGGCCCAGCGGGCGGAGGTGCTCGCCGCACTGGTCCGGGTGGACGACGGCAGCTACGGACGTTGCGTGGACTGCGGGAACCCGGTACCGGACGCCCGGCTGGAGGCCCGGCCCGCCACTTCCCGCTGCGTCCCCTGCCAGTCCAAGCGCGACCGGCGCAGACGTTAGCCCAGCCTGGTCGCCGAGACGACGAGCTGGCCGCCGACCGAATCATCGCAGCGGGCTCGCAGTTCCGCCTGCACGAGCCTTTCGAAGCTCCCCGGATCGCGGGCCAGTAGGTAGCTGACCGTCGACGAGGAGAGCATCGTGCGCGGGCGGGTCCAGCGCACCTCGAAGCCGTTGCCTGTGAAGAGCTCGCGCAGTTGTTCCGCGCCGTAGCAGCGGGTTATCGTGCCGTCCGGCCACGGCACGAGAACCACGTCCGCGTGCAGCAGGTCAACCAGGTGCGGCCAGTGATTCTGCTGCGCGAGCACGGCCATGCCGAGGTTCAGCGAGTCGACGCAGGCGAGGACCTCGCCGCCGGGACGAAGCACACGCGAGATGTCGGCGACAAGCGCCTCGGCAGCCAGTCGCCGGGACAGCGTCCCGTCCTCCGCGATCACCCCGTCGGCACAGCCGGCGGGAAGGAAATCGAGTCCGCAGCCGTCCGCGGCGATCACGCGCAGCCGGTCGGCGTGGCGCCGCTCACCTCCGGGCGGTGCCGTGTCCCCGGACGGTGCCGTGTCCCCGGGCGGTGCCGTGTCCCCGGGCGGTGCCGCGGCCGCGTCGATGACGCGCAGCACCATGTGGCCGGCGTCGGCGGCCAGTTCGGCGGAACGCGAGCCCGGTCCTGAGATGTCGAGAAGGAACCGCTGGCCGTCCGGGAGCCAGGCGGTTAGCTGGGCTTTCGCGACGGCGTGATGAAAACGTTTGTACTCGGAATGAATGTCTTCTATGGCGGTGACGCTTGCCTGCACGACGCTACTCCCGGGCGGGCACCCGCTCACGGAGCGCCCTCGGCCTATCCCTTCCCACCCGCCGCGTGTTCCATCCCTGGCCAGCGCCGGAATGGAGGTAAAACATAACGGCCAAATTCACGGCTGGCAGCGGAATGGCATGGCCTTCCACCTTGTTGAAGGCGGCATGGCTGTTGCCTCGCTGCCCACTTCCCACAGCGGCCCGCTCGTCGCGCGCCGTTCCCGGTCACGCCGGCCCCAGCCCGGGTACGCCGGGCAGGTATCCTCATACGGTCCTCTGGCGCCGCACGACGCGCCACGGAGCAGTGATGAGGAGAACCGAGAGGGGGTGGGTCCCGTACCAGAGACGCTTGAGGAGCGCGGCGAGCGCTTCGAAGCAGATGTCCTGCCTTACCTGGACCAGCTGTACTCCGCCGCTCTCCGGATGACACGGAACCCCGCGGACGCCGAGGATCTCGTGCAGGAGACCTTCGCCAAGGCGTACGCGTCCTTCCACCAGTTCCAGCAGGGCACGAACCTCAAGGCCTGGCTGTTCCGGATCCTGACCAACACGTTCATCAACACGTACCGCAAGCGTCAGCGGGAGCCGCAGCGTTCCGGTTCGGACGAGGTCGAGGACTGGCAGCTGGCGCGAGCGGCCTCGCACAGCTCGGGCGGTCTCAAGTCCGCCGAGGCAGAGGCGCTGGAAAGGCTGCCCGACTCGGACATCAAGACGGCGCTGCAGGCGCTGCCCGAGGAGTTCCGCATCGCGGTCTACCTCGCGGATGTGGAGGGCTTCGCATATAAGGAAATCGCCGACATTATGGGAACCCCAATAGGTACCGTGATGTCACGGCTGCACCGCGGCCGGCGCCAGCTCAAGGACATGCTCCAGGATTACGCCGCGGAACGAGGGCTAACCCGGACGCAGACCGCTGAGGTTGGCAGTGCTCAGGACGAGGCCACCCACGCTGAGGAGGGCAGGTCATGAGCTGCGGGAAACCACACGAGGTACCGTGTAGCGAGGTACTGGACCGGGTGTACTGGTACCTCGACGGCGAGATATCCGAAGCCGACTGCGAGAGCATCAGGAAGCACCTGGACGAGTGCGGGCCGTGCCTGCGGGAGTTCGGCCTGGAGGAAGCGGTGAAGCGCCTGGTCGCGAAGCACTGCGGCTGTGATCCGGCGCCCGCGGACCTGCGGAGCAAGGTGCTGGTCCGGATCAGGCAGGTCCAGGCGGAGATCGAGCTCACGGAGTAACCCCCCGCGCGCTGAGCGCATTAGGCGTCCGGTAGATTAGGGCGACGTATCAGTTTGAGTCCGGTCAGGAGATTGAGCCGGACACGCGGCGTTATTAAATTGCCGCTGCGAACTCGGGTGAGTGTCGCTTAGGGTGATCGCCCCTTCGCGCTGTGCTCACGTCTGGCTTTGGGTCTGCGAGAATTAACGCTGCCACGTTATCCTGTGCTGGACGGTATGGCGCGAACTGGCCGTCGCCATTTTGCGTAGGGAGGTATATCCCAATGCAGACACCCGGGATGCCGACTGCGGTCGTGACCGGCGCTTTGTGGATCTCCCGGAGACAGCGGCGGCAATTAGTACGGTTCGGGTCAACTGTCGCTGGCTACGAGGGGGCAGCGTGGGCAGGCTCTCGCTAATCGCCTGGTTTTACATAGGCGCGGTCGTTGCCGCCGCCGTGCTTGCGGTTGCCCGCGGGCCGTTTACCGAAATTCCGTGGGACGAAGTCCTGCTGCTCGGGCTGCTGTACATCGCGTCCGAGTCGACCGCGACGCTGCTGAACACGCGCAGCCTCGCCTGGTCCGCGAACAACACGGTGACGCTCGCGGCCGTCGTGCTGACCGGGCCGGTCGGCGCCGCCGTGGTGGGCGGCTTCACCCTGCTGGGGATGCGCCGCGGCCCGTCCCCCGCGCAGCGGATGTTCAACACCGGCATGTTCGCCCTGACCGCATATGTGGCGGGCAGGGCCTTCGTGTGGTCGGGCGGCTCTGTAGGCGAGCCTCGGCCGAGTTCTTTTCCCAGCATCATCGGCCCGTTCGCGGTGGCCGCGCTGGTGCACGTGGTCGTCAACTTCCTGCTGTTGCAGGGCGTGCTATGGACGGCCAGGGACCGTGGCGTGGCGGGCGGCCACATCGGTCCCGATATCAAGATCCTGGTCACCGACCTGGGCTATGGCGCGTTCGGCCTGCTCATCGCGGCGCTGTGGAGGGTGCTCGGGCCGTTCACCCCGATCCTGCTGCTGATCCCGCTGCTCGTGGCCCGGTGGGCGGTGACCCAGTTCGCCGCGCAGCAGCGCGCCTACGAGGCCACAGTCAGCGCGCTGTGCCAAGCCGTGGAAACCAAGGACTTCTACACCCGCGGGCATAGCGAGCGGGTGTCCAGGGGCGCGGTGATGATCGCCCGCGAGATCCGGATGCGCACCGAGCGGGTGGAGGCGCTCCGGATGGCGGGCATGCTGCACGACGTCGGCAAGCTCGGCGTGCCCACCTCCGTGCTGCAGAAGAACGGCGCGCTGACCGACGAGGAGTACGCCGCCATCCAGCTGCACCCCATGCGCGGGCTGGACATCGTCCGGGAGATCGGCTTCCTTGACGAGGCACTGGCCGGGATCATGCACCACCACGAGCGGATCGACGGCCGCGGCTACCCCATGGGCCTGGCGGGAGACGAGATCCCCGAGTTCGCCCGGGTGCTCGCGGTGGCGGACGCCTTCGACGCGATGACCTCCAACCGGTCTTACCGCGGAGCGCGGCCGGTCTCCGAAGCCATCTCCGAACTGCGCAAGTGGGCGGGCAAGCAGTTCGATCCCGCCTTCGTGGATGCCTTCGTCGCGGCGATCGACCGGGACGGCTGGAGAGGACCGGAGGGCGCGCCGCCCGCCGCGGACAAGACGATGGCCGCCGACAGCGACGAACCGCTGCGGACGATCGAAAGCCTCTGACACCGGTGGCAGCCAGGCGGTACGAGTCACGCGGATTCCCGCGGCAGGTGCTGGATTCCGGTCAGTCGCTCCTCGTCTTGTTCGCGGGTGTCCTGCTGATCGCATCGGTCGCGCAGACCGCGGCCGCGGGGCCGCGGGACGTGGGCGTCGCGATCGCGTTCGGCGCGCTGATCGCGTTCGGCGAGCTGCTGCGGCTGAACCTGCCCGGTGAACGCGAGGCCGCGCCCATCGCCGCCGCGGGCTCGCTGGCGTACGCGCTGCTCATCAAGGTCGGTGACAATCCGGCGCGGTACAGCGCGCAGCAGGTGATCGCCGTGGCGGCCATCGGCATGATCGTCGGCGCGCTGCCGCACCTGGCCGTGGGCAGGCCCGCCAGGCTGGCCGGGATGGCCGCGCGGCTGCTCGCCGTCGCCTGCGTGGCGGGCGTGTTCCGGCCGCTGGCCAACGGGTCTGTCATTGGCGGCCACTGGTGGTCGGAACTGCCCGTGATGCTGCTGCTCGCCATCATCGCCTGGCTGGTGGAGGCGCTGATCGCGGCGCTGATCCGGACGGACGCGCTGCGGGCGAGGTTCGGCGTGACCTTGCTCGACGAGATGCGCGTGCAACTGGCCCCCGGCGCCGCCGTGGGCGCGTCGGCACTGCTGATCGCCTTCGCCGCGGAGATCATGGGGGTGGCCGCGATAGCGGTGTTCACCGCGCCGCTGCTTGTCACCCAGGTGGCGCTGCGCCGCTACGCGGGGATCCGCGCCACCTACCTGCAGACGGTGCGCGCGCTGTCCCGGGTGACCGAGATCGGCGGGTACGTGGAGGCCGGGCACTCGGTCCGGGTGAGCAGGCTGGCGGTGGCCATCGGGCGCGAGCTCGGCATGTCCGAGCCCGCGCTGCTCGAGCTCGAGTACGCCGCGCTGATGCACGACATCGGGCAGCTGTCGCTGCGTGATCCGATTCCTGGCGGGGCGACCGTGCTTGTGGTCAAGGAAGAGCAGCGGCGGATCGCGGAATACGGCGCCGAGGTCATCCAGCAAGCGCGGGTGCTTGACACGGTGGCGGACATCGTTCGCCGGCAGAGCGACCCATGCCGGCCGGGAGAGCACGGCCAGGAGCCGCCGCTGTCCAGCCGCATCATCAGGGCCGCCAACGCGTTCGACGACCTCGTGGGCAGTTCCGTGGAACCCAGCCGCGCAGCCGCCGCGATGGAGCGGCTGCGGCTCGACACGGCGTCCGAGTACGACCCCAAGGTGGTGGAGGCGCTGAGCCGGCTGATCAGCAGGCGCTCGGTACTGAGCCCCTGATCCAAGGACCGGGAGCCTTCCCGTAGGCTTGCTTGCCGTGTTCGACTCCGTATTGATCGCCAACCGAGGCGAGATCGCGCGCCGGGTGATCCGCACCGCGCGCCGGATGGGCGTCAAGGCCATCGCGGTCTACTCCGACGCCGACGAGGGCCTGCCGTACGTCCGAGAGGCCGACGAGGCCGTGTACATCGGCCCGGCGGCGCCCTCCCAGAGCTACCTTGACGCCACGGCCCTGCTCGCGGCGGCGCGGAGCAGCGGGGCCGCGGCCGTCCACCCCGGGTACGGGTTCCTCGCCGAGAGCCCTGGCTTCGCCAGCGAGGTAATCGCGGCCGGGCTGATCTGGATCGGCCCCGACCCTAAGGCCATCGAGCAGATGGGGGACAAGATCCGGGCGCGGAACCTGATGGCGGAGGCCGGCGTGCCGGTCGCGCCGGGCTCGGGAGCGCCCGTGCCGGACACGGACGCCGCGGTCGCCGAGGCGGAACGGATCGGCTATCCCGTCATGGTCAAGGCGGCCGCGGGCGGGGGCGGCATCGGCATGAGCGCCGCGTCCGACGCGGCGGCGCTGCGCGCGGCGTTCGAGGTCGCGCGGTCGCGCGCGGAGCGGTTCTTCGGCTCCCCGGACATCTTGCTCGAACGCTACGTCACGCAGGCCAGGCACGTCGAGGTGCAGATCGTCGGCCTGACAGATGGCCGGGTGCTGGCTCTCGGCGAGCGGGACTGTTCGGTCCAGCGCAGGCATCAGAAGGTGGCGGAGGAGACGCCGTCGCCGGGCGTCTCTCCGGCGCTGCGGCTGCGGATGCTCGAGGCCGCGGTCCGGGCCGGCGAGGCGGTCGGCTACCGCGGCGCGGGCACCGTCGAGTGCCTGGTGGACGTCGGCTCCGGATCGTTCATGTTCCTCGAGATGAACACCAGGCTGCAGGTGGAGCACCCCGTCACCGAGCTCGTCACCGGGATCGACCTGGTGGAGCAGCAGTTCCTGATCGCCGCGGGCGACGACGTGTCGTTCGACCCGGACGCGCCGCCGCGGCCGGATGGACACGCGATCGAACTGCGGGTATACGCAGAAGACCCGCGCCGGTTCCTGCCAAGCCCGGGTCGCATCAGCGTGTGGGAGGAGCCGAGCGGGCCCGGCATCCGGGTGGACGCCGGGTACGCCGCGGACACCACCGTGACGCCGTTCTACGACCCGCTGCTTGCCAAGCTCTGCGTGCACGGGGCAACCCGTGACGAGGCCCTGGAGCGCGCCAGGGACGCGGTCGCCCGCTTCCGTGTCGAAGGGCCTAAGACCAACCTGCCGTTCCACGCCGAGCTCCTCGGCAACGAGGAGTTCGTCAGCGGGGCCTACGACACCGGACTCGTGAGCCGCATGCGCTCTGCCTAGGCCGGTCAGGTACGCTCCCACATGACATTTCGCCGGGTCGGGGACGGCCTGGTGTTACGCTTTGCCGGACCGGGACGCTCCGGTGCGATAAATACTTCGCCGGGCCACGCCCGGCCGTGGCCGGGACAGAAGAGGAGCCTGTTGTGGCGGAAGTCCGCGCGGAGATGGTCGCGAACGTGTGGCGCGTGCTGGTGGCCGAAGGTGACCAAGTCGCCGAGGGCGACACGCTGGTGATCCTCGAGTCGATGAAGATGGAGATCCCCGTGCTCGCCGAGAACGGCGGCGTCATCTCCAAGCTCCACGTCGCCGAGGGTGACGTCGTTCAGGAAGACGAACTGATCGCCGTCGTGGACTAGACGCCTGTCGTCGAACGGGGGTAGGCGACCTCCGGGTCGGTGACGACGTTGACAAGATAGGGCACGCCCGAGGCGAACGCGCGGCGCAGCGCCGGCCCGATATCCCCAGGTGAGGTGACCAGCTCGCCCGCGCCGCCGAGCGCGCGCACCACCTCGTCGTAACGGCAGCCCGGCTGCAGGTCGGCGGCCACGTCGTAGCCGTAAAGCGCCCGCATCGGGTGCTTCTCGAGCCCCCACGCACCGTTGTTGCCGCACACGATCGCGACGGGCAGCTTGTGCCGCACGAGCGTGTCGGCGTCCATCAGCGACAGCCCGGCCGCGCCGTCGCCGAGCAACAGCACGACCTGGGCGGACGGTCGTGCAAGACGCGCGGCGGCCGCGTAGCCAAGACCCGTGCCTAGGCACCCGAACGGTCCGGGGTCAAGCCACCCGCCAGGCTGCTTGGGCTCGACGTGGCGGCCGGCGAACGATACGAAGTCGCCGCCGTCGCCGATGACCACCGCGCCGGAGTCGAGCACCTTGAGCAGTTCCCCGTAAACGCGCATCGGGTGTATCGGATCCGCGGCGCTGGCCAGCAGTGGCTCGTCGGCGGACAGCGCGGCGCGCGTCGCGTCCGCGAGGCGGAGCAGCCAGTCCGGGGCGGCCGCCGGCCGTGCCTGCGCGGCGAGGTCGGTGAAGAACTCGTAGAGGTCCCCGGTCACCGAGGCGGCGAGCGGGCAGTGAGTCGCGACCCCTGATGGGGAGTCCGCCACGTGCACCACCTGTGCGGGCGCCTCCTTAGGGCCGAACGAACCGTAACGGAGCCGGAAGTCCAGTGGCGCTCCCGCCACGATCACCAGGTCCGCCTCGGCGAGGGCAAGCGACCTGGCCCTGGTGACGAGCAACTCGTGCCCGCCCGGCAGCACGCCACGGGCCTGGCCGTTGGTGATGACGGGCAGGCGCAGGGCTTCGGCGACTTCGCGGGCGGCATCCTCGGCGCGGCCGAGCCACACGTCGGTTCCGAGCACAAGGACCGGCCGGCTCGCCGCGGCAAGCAGCTCGGCGACCCGGCTGACTTCGCCCGGGTCGGGAGAGGTGAGCGTGGGCTGCCATGACTCCGGCAGGTCTATCTCGCCCTGGTCGTAGATCGTCTCGATCGGGAAATCGCAGAACACCGGGCCGCGATGCGGCGTAAGCGCCAGCCGGAACGCCTCGTCCACCGAAGCCGCGACCTTGAGCTTGTCACGGACGGTCCACGCGCGCTTGGTCACCGGCGCAAGCAGCGGAACGTGGTCCATCTCCTGCAGCGCGCCCTTGCCCCAGAGGTAATCGGGGGAACGGCCGCCGAGCAGCACCAGCGGAGCGCCGTTGAACCAGGCGGTCGTAACGGCGCTCACGCTGTTGGTGACGCCGGGGCCGGCGGTGACCACGGCGAGGCCCGGCGTCCTGGTGAGCCGCGCGGTGGCCTCGGCCGCGAACACGGCGGTCTGCTCATGCCGGACGTCAACGAGGCGCAGCGGCGGGTCTGCCTTGACGGCGCCGTCGTACAGCGGGAACACGTGGCCGCCGGAGAGCGTGAACATGGCGCTCACGCCGTGCTGTTTCGCTACCGCGACGGCCTGTGCGCCGCCATGTCCCGATATGCGCGTCACGAGGCAGACGCTACCAGCCGGTAGCGGCGGCGGGGTGGCCTGAGGAGGCACACCCCGCCGCCGCGGCTAGTCGGAAGAGGTGCTCAGACGCCGCCGAGGAGCTGCAGGTTGATGGAGAACGTATGCGGGAGCTCCACCGCGAACAGGAGCGCGCCGAACTTGACCACAAGCGACGCCCACCGCGACATCTTCGTCTGCAGCCGTGGTGAGGCGTCCGGCTTGAAGAA
>Ga0335075_10019197_pt1 | contig 10119 bp, 10 predicted proteins | sample Lox_Sample_24_FD_206723 | JGI IMG/M metagenome (GOLD analysis project Ga0335075, IMG submission 206723) | Soil microbial communities from Loxahatchee National Wildlife Refuge, Florida, United States - Lox_Sample_2.4 | ecosystem: Environmental > Terrestrial > Soil > Wetlands | place: USA...
TGGACGCCGACGCCGAGCGCGCGCTGAGCGACACCGTCGAGTTGCTGCGCTCGCTCGGTCACGAAGTCTCCGAGCACGATCCCGACTACGGGCCCGCCGCCGGCGCGACGCTGACCGCGCTGTACGTGCGCGGCATCCACGACGACGTGCGCGCGGTCGCGCACCCCGAGCGCCTGGAACGGCGCACACGCGGCATGGGGCGCATCGGCGCGCTGGTCACGCCCTCGCTGCTGAGCAAGGCGCTCGCCGGCGAGGACACGCTCGCGCGCCGCCTGCGTGTGACCTTCGAGCGCCACGACGTGCTGCTCACACCCGCCACCGCCGCGCCGCCGCCGCGCATCGGCAAGCTGCAGGGGCGCGGCGCGCTGTGGACGCTCAACGCCGTCGCCGGCATGGTCCCGTACAACGGCGTGTGGAACATGACCGGCCAACCCGCCGCGTCGGTGCCCGCGCTGCTCGGCGGCGACGGGCTGCCGCGCGGCGTGCAGATCGTGGGGCGCGCCGGCGACGAGGCCACGCTGCTGTCGCTCGCCGCGCAGATCGAGGCAGAGCGTCCGTGGACGGGGCAGCGCCCGCCGGGCTTCGCGTGAGCGCCGAGCCCAGCGCGGACGCGCTGCTCGCGGTGGCCGTCGAGGCCGCCACCGGCGCGGGCGCGCTCCTGCTCGAGCGCGCGCGCCACGGCCGCGAGCGACACGTCGCCAGCAAGAGCACGCCCACCGACCTCGTCAGCGACGCCGACCTCGCCGCCGAGAGCGCCATTCGCGCGCTGCTGGAAGAGCGCCGCCCCGACGACGGGCTCGTGGGCGAGGAGGGCGCGCACGTGCAGGGCACCAGCGCGCTGAGCTGGGTCGTCGACCCGCTCGACGGCACGGTCAACTACCTGTTCGGCATCCCGCAGTGGTGCGTCAGCGTGGCCGTGCGCGACGACCGTGGGATCCTCGCCGGCGCCGTCTACGACCCCAACCGCGACGAGCTGTTCACCGCGACCAGGGACGGACGCGCGATGCTGACTGGCCCCCACGGCGAGGTCGACCTGGGACACGCGGGAGCGGATGCCGCGGGCGAACGCGGCGGAGGGGGGATAGCCACGGCGATGGTCGCCACCGGGCTCGCGTACGACGCCGACGTGCGCGCCGCGCAGGCACGCGTGCTCGAGCGGCTGGTGCCGCGAGTGCGAGACATCCGCCGCTTCGGCAGCGCCGCGCTCGACCTCACCTGGACGGCGGCTGGGCGCTACGACGCGTACTTCGAGCGCACCGTGAAGCAGTGGGACATAGCCGCCGGCACGCTCGTCTGCGAACGCGCGGGGCTGCGCGTGGTCGAGCTGCCCGCATCGTCCCCGGAGGGGGAGCGCGTGAGCCTGCCGTGGGGGATACTCGTCGCGCGCGAGGGGCTGGTGGGGGAGCTGATGGAGTTGGTGGGCGGCGCGTAGGGGCGCCGCTCACGTTCCCATCATGCGGCGGGTGGGAGTCGAACCCACACGCCCTTGCGGACAAGGCCTTTTGAGGGCCTCGCGTCTACCGTTCCGCCACCGCCGCAACGTGGTCTGTCAAGCGAGGATAACCGGCGGCTCAGGCGGGGTACGGCGGCGGCAGGCGCTCGCCGTCCGCGCCGGCGACGCCCTCGCGGCGCTCCAGCTCCACGTTCCAGCCCTGCGTGAAGCCGCGCATCGCGAACGTGACCAGCAGGATCTGAACGGGGAGGATCAGCAGCGTGAGCACCCCGAGCAGGCCCGAGTCGATGGCCGGCTGCGCGAACCCCGACTTGTCGCGTGCGAACCACGCGGGGCCTGCCACCGCCGCGAAGATCCCGAGCAGCACCGCCAGGCACGCGGAGATCGGCAGCACGCCTCGGTTCCAGCGGGCGGCAAAGAACGCGAACACCAGGTACACGACGATGTAGCCGATCTGCACCGGCACCGCCCCCTCGAGCAGGCTCCATCCGCCGATCGTCACGATCAGCAGCAGCGCCGTGCTCACCAGCAGCAGCACCACGACCATCGCGCGCGTAGCCTGCACGACCGGCTTGTCGCGGTTGGGGTGCGTGATGATCACGCCTTGCTCGCGCTCCCTGGTGGGCTGCGGGGACATCGCGCACATGACGATACCTGCTTGTGCGGCTTGTAGCCTTCGGATGGCGCGCGGGCGTGGTGGAATTGGTAGACACGCCGGCCTTAGGAGCCGGTGGGCGCTAGCCCTTGGGGGTTCGAGTCCCTTCGCCCGCACCAAAGTTTCCGTACTAAAACCACCACGCCTAGAAAGGCCGGTGGCCGAGGCAGCACCCACGGGGGGCCGTTCTGGCTCCCGTGGGTGCTGTTCGTTCTCGATGACGATCCCATCGGTGGCGCGCTGCCGCAAGACAGCTTCGATCCGGTCGCGCAGCTCCTCATTGGCCCTGACGGCGACGGCTCGCCGCAGCTCCGGGCCAAGCAGCGTGTCAAACGGCTCGGCCAGCACGCCGCTGACGTTGTAGTCGTCGTCAATGAGCAGGCGCCGAAAGAAGGCCAGGTTGAACTGCCGTCTGAGCGGGCCGGCTGCCTCCGTGTAGGCCGCCTCACAGTCTCCCACCCGTGTCAGTGCTCGCTTGAGGTTGCTCTCGGCCTTCTGGAAATCGCCCTCGACCTCGGCCAGCCGGCTTTGGGCGGTCTCGATCTCCCGTGTCAGCCGAGCTTGCTCACTCTTGAGCAGGTCGAGCGGCACGGCATCGGCGTAGTGGGCATCAAGCAGCTTCTTCCGCTCCGCGAACAGGCCGACCAGCCGGCGCTCCTGTACTCGCCGTTCGCGTGCGGCATCCAGGCGCAACCCCGACAATTCTTCTTCCAGGAAGGCCCGTACCGCCACCAGCTCATCCTCCGGGAGCTGGACGGTCGAATAGTGCCGGGCGACGGCATCCTCGACCTGCTCGATGCGCAGGGCGCGGAGCTGACAGTCGGTGCGCTTCTGCTGGCGGCCGATGCAGATGAAGTAGGGGTAGGTGCCGCCCCGGCCTTTGGCATGACAGACGATCAGCCGCGCCCCACACTGACCGCAGAAGATGCTGCCCTTCAGGTAGTGCGGATACTCGCGGTGGCGCTCGCCCGTCAGGTGCTTGGCGCTCAACAGCTCCTGCACCCGCTGCCAGGTAGCAGGATCGACCAGCGCCTCATGCTTGCCCTCATAGAGCACACCCTGGTAGCGGACAACGCCGACGTAGTAGGGATGCCGCAGCAGCCGATGCAGATGCGAGACGGTCAGCGGCCGACTCGGCGTCTTTGGGCCAGGCAAGGTCGTCAGGCCCCGCTCGGTCAGCTCGGCCAGCAGCCGGCGGATCGTCCAGTTGCCGGTGGCATACGCCTCAAAGGCCCAGGTCATCAGCGGCGCACGCACCGGGTCAACCTCGACCGTCCGGCCCTCCAGGCCATTGACGACCTGCCGCACGTTCAGGTAGCCGAGCGGTGCCTTACCGGGCGTGCCGCCGTTCTTCGCCTTCTGCACCAGCCCCTTCGTGACCTCGGTCGCCAGGTTGCGGCTGTAGAACTCCGCGATCGAGGACATGATGCCGTGCAGCAGCAGGCCCGATGGCGTCTGGTCGATGTTCTCGCTGACGCTCACCAATTCGGCGCCGGTCTGATGCAGCGCCAGGTTGATCGCTACGTCATCCGCGCGGTTGCGGGCCAGGCGGTCAACCTTGTGGACGATGACGTACTTGACGCGGTTGTCCTTCACGTACTGGAGCAGCCGTTGCAGTTCAGGCCGGTCAGCCGTCTTAGCCGACTCACTGCGCTCGATGAACTCTTCGATGACCACGGCCTTGAGGTTCTTGGCCTTGCGCTTGCAGGCGCCGAGCTGCGCCGGCAGGGAATAGCCATCCGGCTCATCGGCCTTGGCCGCTTGGCCCTTGCCCGGCGACACCCGGACATAGACCACGGCCGGCACTCCCTCCCCGTTATTACCTTTAGCTTTCTCTGTCATATATCTACCCCCTTTCGCTTATCGCTAATAACTCCTAGATGTTGTTAATTATACCACGCATTCACACTAATTGTTCCGTGACTTTCCTCACCTTATGGAGACATCCATTAGGTAACTGCTTGCAATCTCGCTACCGCCTGCGCGCCGGTTGTCACTACAAACAACCCGTCCGGCAGCCGGCCATCTCGTACAATGGCACGTTCGATCCGCTCAGCCCGTGCCTCATCCGGCACGACCCAGCAGACGCGCGGAAAGACACCGCTCCTACTTTGCTCAACGCCGGCTTGGTAATACCCGGCGTAAAGCTGACACTTCCTGAGCACCGTCGGCAGACTCTCGGTAGCCCGGTCGATCTCGATGAACCAGCGCAGCTCATACTCGCCCACGCCGAGTGCCAAGAACGCATCGGGCCGCAGCACACGCCGACCACCCAGGTCGCCGAACGCTCGCCAGCTCGCCGGCTCGACCTGCCAGTCGAGTAGATCGAGTTGGCCACCGCACCCGGCCACGGTCACGTCCACAATGAGCTGGCTAACGGCCAGCGTGTGATCGACAAACCGCCCACCAGGCTCATAGGGCCGCTGGCGGGCACCTTCCAGCCTGAGTACCCGCTGCCCAAGCGGCCCGAGCGCCAGCACCAGACCGGCTGAGCCGGCCCGCACGCCGCCGATCCGCCGCTGAAGCGCGACGAGCAGCCCATCGCGGATCAGGCGCATGAGCACGCGCTGCCGGGCGCGCATCGCTGCCAGCTCGCTCAGGTGCTCGCTCGGCGGGAAGTGGACGGCCTGAATCTGTCGGGCGCTCATAAGGCGCAGCTCCGCCACTTGCCGCAGGATGCCCAGGTCACGCTCCGAGAGCTGGCTCCGCAAGCGTGTCACCCCCTGCGCCGAGACGTATGAGCGGCCGGACAGCGCACCCCTCATGGCGCGACCTCGCATAGATCATCATTCGTGGGCAAAGTGAGGGATCGGCCAGGTGTCGGGACGGACGCTCCCCACGACGCGAGCCGACGCTCGCCCCCGGCGACACCACAGCACCGCACCGCTGCTGGCCGCTGCCGATCCACCGGGCATGACTGCTCGCTCGGCCACCGAGTCGGCCCGGCCGCGAAGGGAAAAGACGGCAACGATGAGTGAGAGACTTTCGTGGCCCATGTACAGCTCAACCCAGCGTGCGCACGGGAGATTTCGTCACGCCTACTCAACGCGACACGACAGGCGATGCGACGGTGACTCATTGGCCCCTCCCGTCTGCTCGTCGTCGCGGCGTAAGGTCATTGGCGCTCACCTTGGAGCCTCCCGTCACCAGTTGGGCGAGGTCGGCCTCAATGACGGCTCTGTCCACGCCGTAGGCCAGGCGCGAGGTTGTCCGCACCAGCGCCGGATCACTCAGCGGTGGACTCGCCGGCACGCTGCGCACGCTGCACCACGGCTGCACCGCCGCCTTGACGACGAGTTGGGCATAACACTCGAACGCCCCAAGCTCCTGAAAGTCGTCGGGCAGGAGCGCACTACCGGCAGCAACGATCCGTGCATCCTCGGCTGCCAAGCGGAAGGCCACCCGCGACTGCGCATTAGCGAGCACGGCTGAGCGCATGGCGGGATCGAGTTGGTGCAGGTACTGGTGCGCCAGGGCGAAGCTGGCCCCCAGGCCGCGTGCCTGGGCCAGTGCATCGGCTAGATCGAGCGGCAGATGCAGATAGGTCTGGAACTCATCGAGCACGATCGACACCGGATGGCGTTGCTCGCGGGGAATGCCTGAACGCCCGAGGATGGCTTGCCAGAGCTGGTCGATTACCAGGCTGCCGAGCAGGGCCGCAGTCTCCGGCCCGACCTGCCCGGCCGCCAGGTTGACCAGCAGCAGCTTCCGCTCGGTAAAGACCTGCCGCAGCTCAAAGCGCGGTCGCTTCTGCCCGATGATGGCCCGCACATCCGGCCGAAGCAGCAGTGGCCGGAGCTTGTTCATCACTGGTGCGATGGCGTTCAGGCGCTCCGACTCTCGCCAGCCCTCGAACGTGCGCCAGAAGGGAGCCAGGCCAATCGGGTCGCTGGCCTTGGGCACGACTCGCCGGCGAAAGCCGGCATCGGTCAGCAGCAGCGGCAAGGCCGTCAGCGCCATGTCGGGCGTGCGCGCCAGCGTCAGCAGCGAAGCGCCCAAGATGTCCTGGGTACGCGGCCCCCAATGTGCCGCATAGAGCGCATGGAACAACCCAAGGAGCTGATCCGCCACCAGCTCCGGGGAGCGCCCGGCCAGCGCCAGCGGATTCAGCCCGACCGGCCGCTCCGTGTCGGTCGGATCAAGCGACACCACGTCGCCAAGCCGAGCAGGCGGCACGCGCGCCAATACGTCATCAATGAGATCGCCCTTCGGCTCGATCACCACCACCGCCCGGCCGGCGGCCATGTCCTGGGCGATGAGATTGAGTAGCAGCGTGCTCTTACCGGAACCAGTCGGCCCGATCAAGTGCAAATGCCGCAGCCCGTCCGTGGGTGAGAGCGCCACCGGCCGCTCCCGGCCCGGAAAACTGGACATGCCAATAACGCGCCCGTAACGCGGAATCACTGACGAGGCGGCGACCAACCGGCTCGCCGTGCTGTGCACCGGCAACTCGCTGGTCTCACCCACCGGCCAGCCCATGACCGCCGCCAGCTCGACCGCATTCAAGCTGAGCGGCCAGCGCCAGCGCGGCACCGCCCGTGATACCGAGCTGGCAGCCGTCGAGCGCGCCCACCAGTGAACGCCGGGCGCTTCAGCACTCCTAAGCGCCCCCGCCACTTGCTCGACTAGTTGCCGTTCACGGCTGGCTGTCGCCGCCTTGACGGCCACCCGCCCGATCGCCTGCCAGCCCGGCTCGGCTTGCTTGATGCGCAGGGCGCCTCGCAACTCAGCGTCGGCTGGCGGGGGCGCACTGAACGGCGCCAGCAGCAGCGCCGTAGTCCACGACTCCCACTCCACTCCCACTACCTGGTTTGGTACAGCGCGCGGCGGCAGCGCTCGGCCCAGCACCCACTGCAAGCTCACCTGCTCGCTGCGGCGCACCTGTGCCAGCGCGGTCAGGATGGCCCGGCTGACATTGGGCAGCTCATCGCTGCGCAACGGCCGTAGCTTCGTTGACAGGCGCAGCTCGACGGCATGGGACGCAGCCAAAGATGGGCGCTCGGCCAGCGTTGCCACACTCACACCCGGCAGCGCGGCCCGCAACTGCTCCACGATGTCGGCTGCTCGCTGCGCGGGCAGCGCCAGGCGATGCTCGACTACGCCGCCAGTACCCACGCTCTCGATAACGATCGGCTGGACGTTGGCCGTCGCCAGCAGCCGACACAGCTCCACGACCTGCTCAGGCGTGACTTCGCGCGGCCAGCGCAACTGATGCCACTCTAGGGCTGACCTCACGCATCCGCCTTGCGGTTACGTCGACGCTTGGCGGCCTTCGCCGCCTTAGCTTGCCGCTGATGCTCGGCGGCCGCTTCGGCTTCAGCCTGGGCCTGTTGATACTCCAGCTCGATGAGGGCGCGGGCCAAGCGCTTGAGATCAGTCGGTCGCCGTTCACCCCGTACCCGGATACGTCGGTCTTTCCCGTGATGATACGTTCTACTCATATATGTGTACCTCCTTTCAGCTCCCTCCGGGCCGGAAAAAGACATGAGCGAACCAGCACCCTCTGCTGAGGGCAGATCACCAAATCCATCAAGTGCTGTTCTTATCTCTTGCCGAGCCGTGTTGCTGCCCATTACTCGCAGCAAACGGGAACCTTCTAGCTAACACCAGCAGCAGTTAGCACGTCAATATGGTTTGTGCATTTCACGACACCGATACGACACCCCCTACCACTTACGAGTGTGAAAGAGCGTGAGTCGGACAATGACAAAGATCACAGCCAGCACCACGATGTACGGCATGAGACGAGGCAACTCAGTGGCGAGGATGTCAACGGCGATGGCCGTGGCTACCAGACCGACGATGAGCCGTTCAATGAGTTTGTGATCGTCGTGCATCAGTCCGGCCATTCCTGGTCGTGCAAGCGGCGCAGCTCGTCGTGCAGCGCCCGCCGAGCCTCAGCCGCGTCACGATGTAGTTCATGCTTGAAGCGCGCCAGCTCAAAGCGACGATGAATGGCGTGCAGACTGACCAGTGTCCGGTAGCTCAGCGGTACTGGCGCATCCTGGTTAGCCTCTCGCCCACCATCTCGCAGATAGAGCCAGAGGGTGATGAGGACGATCACGGCAATCAGCCAGAGCATCGGCCTCACCCTCCAAATCGCCGCAGAAAGCGGCGGTCATCGACGCTTGCCAGCAGCTCAAGCTTGCGGGCTACCCGCTCGATACCGGCCGCCGACTGGCCCGCCTCGGCCAGACCGCCCCGCAGCAGTTTCAGCTCGGCGTGCAGCGCTGCCTCCAGGGCCTCAGCAGCAGTCTCGCTGTCGATCCGCTCCTTTTCCGCCAGGACACGGCTCCAGAGGAAGTGGCGATAGACCTCCAGCTCGGCGCTGGTGTCAGCCGCTTGGGCCTGCATGAGCTGACGCGCACTCAGACTGCTATCTGCGGCAGCGTTATGGAAGGGGACGGGCAGGGACATCAAGGGCCTCCTTTCGAGAGGGCAGAGGTATGGACTCAGCAGGTGCCGGCGGCAGACTGCGCATTGGCGGCGCCGGTGCTGGCAACCGCACGGCTGGAGAGAGGCGGGCAGCATCACGGCGCACCAGCTCGGCCAGGCTGGGCGACTGGCTGGCCTGCTCGACCACCAGCGCTGCCAGCGCCGTTGAGGGACTGCCGCTCAGGGCGGCTTCGAGCTGGACGCGCTGCTCGGCCGAGAGGGTGGCGCAACATATGCCGAACCGGCATATGTTGCAATCGTCACAAGCATGGCCTGCGCAAACATGGGTCATGGGGCGGCGCCTCCTGGGGGGCTCGGGCACATTGACGCCACTCTGGTTACTCAAGGGCAGGACATGCAAGGAAATCCACGGAGTTCCACGACCTTCCACCTGCTATCCGGTACAAATCTCGCTTATGGAGCATCCCGACCGTCTCAGCGATGACCTAGCGGCAGACCTGAAAGACATCCACAAATACGGTCTCGCCAGGGACGTAAAGGCAGCCACCCTGCCTGCCTTGGCCGAGATGGCAGCGGAGATTGGTGGCGAGCCTTATGACGAAAGCCCCGACTACCACGGCCGGCAAATCCTGCGCCTACTGCGGACAGCTATCCATCGCCATGCCGAGAGCGAGACGCACGCGCTAGCCGTCGAACGGCTTTTCGACGTCGTCGAGGGGCCAAGCGTCCGTGGACTCGGTGACCGGCGTGAAATGGCTGCGCCAGGGCTCAACTACACAGATGCGGATTCGCTGCGCCACACCCCTACCGAGGCCGAGCTTCGAGACGCCCTCCGAATCCAGCTACTCACCATCGCGGCCGAGCGAGGCTTTGTCTACACCGAGCGCTATCGCCGACCGCCGCGCGAGGTAGTGTCCGCGGCCGCCGCACCTGACGAGAACGCTCCGGACACTTCGATCACTGAGAGCACGGCCGTTCCGGTCGAAGCCAATCCTCCTAGCAGGGACGCGAGCGCGCGAGGTCTCGATGCCACCGCCGACGATGAGAGCGGGCCAGAACGCCATGACCAAGAGATGACCACCGCAGACACCGCCCTCGACTCTGACGCCTGTGGGGTCGAAGTCGCAGATGGCGAGGAAGCCCTCCTTGATGACCATGAAGCCGAAGCCGCAGACGGTAGTGACACCAATCTCGACCTTGATACCTCCGCTCAGCAGCGAAAGCAAAAGCGATCGCTACGATGGCGCGTCGTCGTCGCACTTGGCGTTGTGCTGACGGCCCTGGTGGTCGCGTTCGTAGTTGTGGGAGCCTTCGGCTCTGGAAAAGGCTACTCCGATAAATCGGGGCCAGTCCGTCCTGTCTACGACTACAAGCTATATATAGGTAACAAAAATTGCGCCGATGGGACAAATCCATCCGCCTACAGTGGCCGTTGCGGTGCACCGACTGACTTTCCCGTCTTTGATTCGTTCATCCACACGCCGTACTATGGCGATGAGACTGCGTTCTTTGACGGCTACCGAGCAGAATTGTCGAATGGTCGCCCCAGCGATCCGGTCAGGAACGTCACGAGCGGCGACGGAATTGTAGTCTTGCGTATCTATGTTGACAACGA
>Ga0335075_10019198_pt1 | contig 10118 bp, 7 predicted proteins | sample Lox_Sample_24_FD_206723 | JGI IMG/M metagenome (GOLD analysis project Ga0335075, IMG submission 206723) | Soil microbial communities from Loxahatchee National Wildlife Refuge, Florida, United States - Lox_Sample_2.4 | ecosystem: Environmental > Terrestrial > Soil > Wetlands | place: USA: Florida...
TGCCGGCGTCCGAGCTGGCCGAAGTCGTCGGCTAGCCGAACCGATTGAAAACAGTGGCATCGATGACGCAGACACAGGCCCCGCCGTCCGCCCTGCTGGCGATCGAGGGGGTGACGAAGTCCTTCGGTCCGACCGTGGCCCTGCGCGACTGCTCGCTCGAGCTCGCCGCGGGCACCGTCCACGCCCTCATGGGCGAGAACGGGTCGGGCAAGTCCACCCTGGTCAAGATCCTGTCCGGGGTGCACCGAGCGGACGGCGGCCTGGTCCGCATCGAGCAGGTGCCGCTGCGGGCGCGCAGCCCCCGGGCCGCGGCCGCGGCCGGGGTGGCGACCGTGTTCCAGGAGGTGCAGTGCGTGCCGGGCCAGTCGGTGTTCGACAACCTCTGGCTCGGCGCCGACGGGATCCTGCGCCGGTCGGAGATCTCCGGCCGGCAGGCGAAGGCCCGGGTGGCGCTGACCGAGCTGCTCGGAACCTGCCCCGACCTGTCGGCGCCGGCCGGCTCGCTCTCGCTGAGCGAACGGCAGGCGGTCGCGATCTGCCGGGCGCTGCTGCGCCAGCCCAAGGTGCTGATCCTCGACGAGGCGACCTCCGCCCTCGACGTCGCCACCCGCGACCGGCTGTTCGCCGCGGTCAGGAACCTGACCGCGGCGGGCGGCGCGGTGCTGTTCATCTCGCACCGGATGGACGAGGTGACCGAGATCGCCGACCGGGTCACGGTGCTCCGCTCGGGCGAGTCGGTCGCCACCCTGGACCGCGACGAGGCGCAGATCGGCCGCCTCGTCGAGCTGATGACCGGCGGCGAGCACCTCGTCCAGGAGGCGGCCGAGGCCTCCGACGCGGCCGAGTTCGGCGACGTCGTGCTGACCGCGGGCGGCCTCAACCTGCGGGCGGGCGAGATCGTCGGGCTGGCCGGGCTCGAGGGCCAGGGCCAGGACGACTACCTGCGCTCGCTGCGGGCCGCGGGCACCGCCTACGTGGCCAGGGACCGGCGCGAGGAGTCGATCTTCCCGCCGCTGTCGATCAGGGAGAACTTCACCGCCGCCACGCTCCGCGAGGACACCAGGGGCGGGCTGATCTCGGCCCGCCACGCCGCCGCCCGGTTCGCCCCCTACATCGACCGGCTGAAGATCCGGCTCGGCCGCGACGCCGACGCCATCACCACCCTGTCGGGCGGCAACCAGCAGAAGGTGGTGATCGCCCGCGCCCTCGCCAGCGACCCCCGGGTGCTGCTGCTGAACGACCCCACCCGCGGCGTCGACATCGGCGCCAAGCGCGACATCTACGCGCTGCTGCGCGAGCTCGCGGCGGACGGGATGGCCATCGTCATGCTCTCGACCGAGGTCGACGAGCACCTCGAGCTGATGGACCGGGTGCTCGTCTTCCGCGACGGCCGCCCCGCCGCCGAGCTGCCGCGCCGGGACCTCAGCCGCTCCTCGATCGTGGGCGCGTTCTTCCAAGATCAACCCCAGGATTTGCCCGAACGGACCGTTGGCTCCCCCCTCCAGCCACCGCCCCCTGCCCCCCGGCCCAACCGCCTGGGCTGGCTCGGCACCGATCGGGACCGGGCCTGGGTACTGCCGGCCGTGCTCGCGGTCGCGCTGCTGATCGCCAACGTCGTCGAGCAGCACTCGCTGCTGTCCTGGTCGGCCTGGCCGGTCACGTTCGCCGAGCTGGCGACGCCGGCCCTGCTGGCGATGGCGTCCACCCCGGCCATCCTCGGCGGCGGCATCGACATCTCGGTCGCCCCGCTGTTCACCTTCGCGTCCGTGGTCATCGAGGTGATGCTGCTCGGCCACGGCGTCACCAGCGCCTTCATCGTCATCCCGGTCGCGGTCGCCGTCGGCGCGGTGATCGGCCTGATCAACGGGGTGCTGGTGAACTACGGCCGGTACCAGGCGGTGGTCGCCACCCTGTGCATGAACTTCATCCTGTCCGGGTTCGCCCTCGGCTACGCCCCCGCCCCGGTCTCCGGCACCACCGGCTGGCTGACCGCCCTCGGCGGCACCGTCGGCGGCGTCCCCGGCGGGCTCATCCTGCTCGCGGTCCCGCTGCTGGCCTGGTGGGGCTTGAGCCGCACCCCGTTCACGCGGACGCTGCTGGCGGTCGGCGGCAGCGAGACCACCGCCTACACCGCCGGCGTGAACGTGGCCGCCGTCCGCACCCTCGCCTACGCGATCGGCGGCGCCATCGCGGGCCTGGCCGGCATCGCGATCGTCGCCCAGCTGCACCAGGCCGAGGCCGACGCCGGGTTCGTCACCCCGTTCATCCTGATGGCCATCGCCGCCGCCGCGATCGGCGGCAACTCCCTCGCGGGCGGCCGCGGCGGCCTCCTCGGCGCGCTGCTCGGCGCGGCCGTGATCTTCCTGATCGAGAACCTCCTCGGCGCCCTCGGCCTGTCCTCGTTCTGGTCCCAGGCCGTCTACGGCGCCACCCTGATCCTCGCCGTCGTCTTCGCCGCCCTCAGCGCGGCCGCCGCCAGAAGAGCGACCGCCAACCGAACCGCGGAGGCACGGGCATGACCACCACCCTGGCGCCAGCGCCCTCGTTCCGGGCGGCCCGCCGGGCCGCCACCGTCCAGCGGCAGTTCCCGCTGATGCAGCTGCTGGTCCTGATCGCGCTCGTCGTCTTCGTCGGCAACCGCGACGGCGACTACAGCTGGGCCGACCTGTGGGCGCCGATCCTGCTCCAGGCGTCCTTCCTCGGCATCGCCTCGGCCGGGCAGACCCTCGCGATCCTGGTCGGCGGGCTCGACTTCTCGATCGCGGCCTACATCGTCGCGGGCAACCTGCTCACCACCCACCTGACCGGCCTCGAGCACTGGAACTTCGGCTTCGTCGCCCTCATCGTGCTGCTCATCTGCCTGGTCTGCGGCGGCGCCAGCGGCTGGGTCTGCCACCGGTTCAAGCTCGAGCCGCTGGTCGTCACCCTGGGGATGAGCTCGGTGGTGGTCGGCGCGCTCCTCGGCACCGACACCACGCTGGTCAACGGGGCAGGCCCGGGCTGGCTGCAGAACTTCACCGCCCAGTCGTCGGACACCTTCGGCCTGCCGATCCCGCCGATCGTCACCGCCTGGATCGTGCTCGCGATCGTGGTCACCGTGATCCTCGCCAGGACCCCCCTCGGCCGGAAGATCTACCTGGCCGGGTCCGGCCCGCGCGCGGCCGACCTGGCCGGCATCAACACCCGGCGGGTGTGGACCGGCGTCTACGCGTCAAGCGCGGTGCTGGCCGGCCTGGCCGGGGTGCTGCTGGCCGGCTTCAGCACCGGCGGCGACACCAACATCGGCAACAACTACCTGTTCCCCGGCCTGGCCGCGGTGATCGTCGGGGGCACCATGATGGGCGGCCGCGGCGACTACCTGCGCACCTGCCTGGGCGCGCTGATCATCACCGCGCTGAACTTCGTGATCTCGGTCCTGAACGTCAACGCGGCCGCCGCCCAGGTCATCTTCGGCGGCCTCATCCTCCTCACCGTCGCCCTCTACGGCCGCGAAAGGAGGCTCCGCGACCGTGTCTAGCCCGCGCTCTCCTCGGCCCGCCTGCCCCGCGTCCGCCCTTCGGCGCCCCGCGCACCTCCCACGCCCAGGCCGCGCCACGCCACGGCCGCACCCCACCCCGCGTCGCCCCACCAGCCTCGCCGCGCCATCCCAGTACCTCGCGCACCGCGCCCCCACCCCACCAAGCGTCAGCGTGGGTAGTTCGGGTCGTATAGCGCCCCCAACGGCACACGTTGACCTTCAACCGGGCAGGCTGCGCCCCCGAACAGCACACGATGACGCCGTAGCCGGGCTAGCCGGCCGTCGTTGACTCCCTTCCGCTCGCACAGTTGAGGACATTGATGAGACTGCACCACGCCGGGGTTAGCGTTCCTGACCTGGACCGCTCGCTTCAGTGGTACTGCGCGGCGCTCGGCCTGACGCCGGGGTTCCGCTTCGAGGTACCGCCGATCGGGCTGCGCGGCGCGTTCGCGCTCGGCGACGGCGGCACCGGCGTCGAGCTCCTCCAGACGGCCGGCGCGTGCCCCGGGGCGCCGAAGACCGACCCGCCATCGGCCAACGCGATCCACGGCTTCAACCACGTGTGCTTTCACGTCGCCGACCTCGACGCCGCCTACGACCGGGCGATCGCCAACGGGGCGACCGCCGTCTGGGACCCGCGCGAGTCGCCGGAACCGGGGATGCGGATGGCCTACGTCACCGATCCCGACGGCAACCTCATCGAGCTGGTCGCGCCCGATCCCGGGAGGGCGGGCCGATGACGCGACCGTTCGCCGGCCAGCTGCTGCGCCGCGGCGACGCGGGATTCCCCGAGGCGGCCGTCAGCCGGATCTTCAACCAGCGGCGGCCGTCGACCCGGCCGGCCGCGGTGCTCCGCGCGGCGCGGACGGCCGACGTGGCCGCCGGGGTGCGGCTGGCGGCGGCCGAGGGCCTGCGGGTCGCCGTCCGCGCGGGCGGGCACAGCTGGGCCGCCTGGTCGCTCCGCGACGACACGCTCCTCATCGACCTGGCCGGCTTCACCCGGATGAGCTACGACGACGACACCGGCATCGTCACGGCCGGCCCGGCGATCCGGGGCGGCGTCGACCTCGACCCGTACCTCGCCGCCCGGGGCCGGTTCTTCGCCGGCGGCCACTGCCCGACGGTCGGGCTCGGCGGCTTCCTGCTGCAGGGCGGGATGGGCTGGAACTGCCGAGGCTGGGGCTGGGCGGCCGAGTCGATCGACGCGATCCAGGTGGTCACCGCGGACGGCGAGGTGCAGTGGTGCGACGAGTCGCGCAACGCCGACCTGTTCTGGGCCGCCCGGGGCTCCGGGCCCGGCTTCTTCGGCGTGGTCACCGCGTTCCGGCTGCGGACCAGACCGAGATACCGGGAACTGACCCAGACCACCTACGTGTACCCGGCCGAGGCGGCCCCGGAGGTGCTCGGCTGGCTGCACGCGGCCCGGCACGACGTGCCGTCGTGCGTCGAGCTGGTGGCGGTCGGGATCACCCCGCCGCTGCCGCCCGAGATCGGCCACACCGGGCCGGCGCTGGTGGTCGACGGGGTCAGCTTCGACGGCGGACCGGGGTCGCTCCGGGCACTCGACACCTGCCCGGTCGCGCCCCGTGCCCTCGCCAGCAAGATCGCCCAGCCGGTCGCGATCGGCGAGCTGCGCGCGGAGCAGGTGCGCGCCAACCCCGAGGGGCACCGCTACACCGTCGACAACGCCTACCTGGCCGGGGAGACCAGCGCGCTGATCCCGGCCCTGGCCCCCGCGTTCACCGAGCTGCCGACGGCCAAGTCGTTCTCGCTCTGGTTCGACCTCGCGCATCTGCCCGCCCGGCGGCTGCCCGACATGGCGCTGTCGGTGCAGAGCGACCTGTACTTCGCCACCTACGTCGTTGGCGAGGAACCAGCCCAGGACGAGCTCTGCCGGTCCTGGACCGACGACGCCATGCGCCGCCTCGAGCCGTTCTCGGTCGGCTGCTACCTGGGCGACAGCGACCTCACGACCCGGCCCGCCCGGTTCATGAGCGATGCCGCCTGGGACCGCTTCCGCCAGGTCCGCGCGGCCCGCGACCCCGCCCGGCTGTTCGCCGGCTACGACTGCCCGGATGAATCCGCCCTGAACAGAGCCGACATCCAGACCCCATCAGACCGAGCACTCGGAGCGTCACCAGCATGAGCATCACCTACCTGAAGGAAGCGGTACCGACCGCGCAGGTGGCCAGGAACCTGGCCGACGTCAAGGAGACCGTGACCGGCGTCATCGCCGACATCCGCCAACGCGGAGACGAGGCGGTGCGCGCGTACTCGGCCAAGTTCGACAGCTGGTCGCCCGACAGCTTCCTGCTCTCGGCCGGCCAGATCGAGGACATCATCGCGACCCTGCCGGCGCAGGTCATCGACGACATTCAGTTCGTGCAGGCGCAGGTCCGCGGCTTCGCGCAGGCGCAGCTCGAGTCGATGCGCGAGATCGAGGTCGAGACGCTGCCCGGCGTCTTCCTCGGCCACAAGCACCTGCCGATCTCCTCGGCCGGCGCGTACATCCCCGGTGGCCGCTACCCGCTCACCGCCTCCGCCCACATGACCGTGCTGACCGCCAAGGTGGCAGGCGTCGGGCGGGTCGTGGCCTGCACGCCGCCGATCCGCGGCGAGATACCCGCCGCCACCATCGCCGCCGCCCACCTGGCCGGGGCCGACGAGATCTACCTGCTCGGCGGCGTGCAGGCGGTCACCGCGCTGGCCCTCGGGACCGAGACCATCGGCCGGGTCGACCTGCTCGCGGGCCCCGGCAACGCCTACGTGGCCGAGGCCAAGCGGCAGCTCTTCGGCGAGGTCGGCATCGACCTGTTCGCCGGGCCGACCGAGATCCTGGTCATCGCCGACGACGACGCCGACCCGGAGGTGGTCGCCGTCGACCTGCTCTCGCAGGCCGAGCACGGCCCCGACTCGCCCGCCGTGCTGATCACCACCTCCCGCTCGCTCGGCGAGCAGGTCCTCGGCTACGTCGAGGCGATCCTGCCCGGCCTGCCGACCAACGACTTCGCCGGCCCCGCCTGGCGTGATCACGGGCAGATCCTCGCGGTCGACTCCATCGACGAGGCGTTCGCGGTCGCCGACTCGTTCGCGTCCGAGCACGTCGAGGTGCTGACCGCCACCCCCAGGGACGCGCTGACGGCGATGCGCAACTACGGCGCGCTGTTCCTCGGCGAGTCCACCTGCGTCTCCTACGGCGACAAGGTGATCGGCACCAACCACGTCCTGCCGACCAGGGGAGCCGCCAGGTACACCGGCGGGCTGTGGGTCGGCAAGTACCTCAAGACCGTCACCTACCAGGAAATCCGCGACCCCGAGGCGAGCGCCAGGCTCGGTGACGTCTGCGGCCGCGCCGCCCGGGTCGAGTACTTCGAGGGGCACGCCCGCTCGGGCGACATCCGCGCCGCCAAGGTGCGCGGCACCCGCCCGGCCTGGCTGGCCGAGGCATTGGACGACGCCGCCCTGAACGACGAAGCCGTGGACAACCGTTGAGCCCTGGACAACCGCTGACGCACCCGCCCGGCGCCGCCGCGGCCGCCCACGGCGGCGATCTCGCCGGCCGGACGGCGCTGGTCACCGGCGCAGGCAACGGGCTCGGCCGGGCGATCGCGATCGCCCTGGCCGGGGCGGGCGCCCGGGTAATTCTCGTCGGGCGGACCAAGACGACGCTGGAAGAGACGGCCGACCTGATCGGCGCCGCCGCCGCGCCCGCCGTCGCCGCGCCCGCCGTCGCCGCGCCCGTCGTCGCCCCGGCCGACGTCGCCAGTCCCGGGTCCGTCGACGGGCTGCGGGACTCGCTGTCCGGCCGGGAGGTCGACCTCCTGGTCAACAACGCCGGGATCGGCGGTCCGGTCAAGCCGCTGGTCGACATCGAGCCGGCCGAGTGGGACGAGGTCTTCGGCGCCAACGTGCGCTCGATCTACCTGATGTGCCGCGCGCTCCTGCCCGCCATGTACCGGCGGGGGAGCGGTGACGTCATCAACATCGCCTCGGTCACCGGCAAGCGCCCGCTCACCAGGCGCACCCCGTACGCGGCGTCGAAGACGGCCGTGCTCGGCCTCACCAGAACGCTCGCCTTCGAGGCGGGCCCGCTCGGAGTCCGGGTGAACAGCCTGTCGCCCGGCCCCTGCCGGGGCGAGCGGATGACCCGCAACTTCACCGCCGAGGCGGCCGCCAGCGGAACCAGCTACACCCAGGCCGAGGAGGCGTTCGTCTCCCGGGCCGCGCTGCGCAGGCTCGTCGAGGAGGACGAGGTCGCCGCCGCCGTGCTCGCGATGCTGCGGATGCCCGGCCTGTGCGGGGCCGATATTGACCTGTCGGCCGGCATGATCGCACCATCGTGACCACATCCAAGAAGGAGCACACCGTGAGCGTGACGTCGGCCCTGGTCGTCGGGGGCGGGATAACCGGCAGCGTGCTCGCGCTCGGCCTGGCCCGCCGGGGGGTCAGCGTGGACCTGGTCGAGCTCAGCCCGGTCTGGCGCGGCGTCGGCCACGGCATTACCGTGCAGGGCAACGCGCTGGCCGCGCTGGCTAAGGTCGGCGTGCTCGACGAGGTGCTCGACCGGGGGGTGCCGTTCAACCAGCTCCGGATGCGGCAGGCCGACGGGACGCTGATCGCCGAGGTGCCGACCCCGCGCACCGGCGGGCCCGGGCTGCCCGCGACCCTCGGCGCGCTCCGCTCGGACCTGCAGGACGTGCTCTGCGACCGGGTCTACGCAGCCGGGGTCAACGTCCGGCTCGGGCTGACCGTGCGCGGGCTCGCCCAGGACGCGCACCGGGCCTACGCGGAGTTCTCCGACGGCAGCACGGGCCGCTACGACCTCGTAGTCGGGGCGGACGGGATCAGGTCGGCCGTGCGCGCGATGCTCGGCATCGCCACCACGCCGGAGCCGACCGGGATGTCGATCTGGCGGGTGGTCGCCGACCGGCCGGCCGAGATGGACTGCGCCGAGGTCTACTACGGCGGCCCGCGCTACAAGGCCGGCTACAGCCCGATCTCGGCCGACAAGTGCTACGCGTACATCCTCGACACCGACGGCGCCCAGCGCGACTTCGGCGACCAGCCGGCCTGGCAGCTGATGTACGAGCGGTCGGCCGGCTACGGCGGCGCCTGGGCCAAGATCCGGGAGGCCATCGGCCCGGACTCCAACGTGTCCCACACCAGGATCGAGTGGCTGCTGGTGCCCGACCCGTGGTTCCGGGGCCGGATGATCGTCATCGGCGACGCCGCGCACGCCTGCCCGCCGCTGATCGCGCAGGGCGCGGCCATGTGCGCCGAGGACGCGGTGGTGCTGGCCGAGCTCGTCACCGGCGGCGGCCCGCTGGAGGCGGCGCTGCCCGCGTTCATGGCCCGCCGGACGGACCGGGTCGACCTGGTGGTCCGCAACTCGATGCGCCTGGTCCGGTGGGAGATGGGACTGGAGCCGCACACCGAGGAAGACGTCGCCCGCACGATGAACTCGACCCTCGGCTTCCTCGCCGCCGCGGAGGCCTGACCCGATGACCAGGCGACTCAGCTCCGGTCGGCCCGCACGGTCGGCCCGGCCCGTCATCGACGCGCACGGCCACCTGCTCGTCCCCGAGGCGAACGCGCTCGCCGACGGCCACCCGGGCGAGGCGGCGGACGCGGCCGCCGAGCGCGCCTCGTTCTCCGAGGCCAGCATCGCGGCCAACCAGGCGCAGATCCGGCGGGTCTGGCCGCAGCTGACCGACGTCGGCCGTCGGCTCGCCGACCTGGACGCGATCGGCGTCGACGCGCAGATCGTGGGGCCGATGCCGATGCACCGGTACTGGGCCGAGCCGGAGCTGGCGGTCAAGCTCACGACCGTGATCAACGAGGCCGTCGCCGCGCACTGCGCGGACGGCCGGGGCCGGCTGCACGGCCTCGGCACCCTCCCGCTGCAGCACCCGGCCATCGCCGTCCGCGAACTTGAGCGCGCCGTCCGCGAGCTCGGCCTCAAGGGCGTCAGCGTCTCCACCAACGTCGACGGCCGCGAGCTCGCCGACCCGCTCTTCGAGCCGGTCTGGGCGGCCGCCGCCGACCTCGGCGCGGTCGTCTTCATCCACCCCTGGGGCTGCAGCCTCGGCCCGAGGCTCGGCGCGCACTTCCTCGGCAATACCTTCGGCCAGCCGGCCGAGACCGCGCTCGCGCTCTCGCACCTGATCTTCGGCGGCGCCCTCGACCGTCACCCGGGACTCAGGCTGCTGGCCGCGCACGGCGGCGGCTTCCTGCCCACCTATATCGGCCGCTCCGATCACGCCTGGGCCGAGCGGCCCGACGCCCGCGGCTGCGCCCACCCGCCCAGCGCCTACCTGCGCCGGATCTGGTACGACGCGCTGGTCTACTCGCCGCAGGCGCTCCGCCACCTGGTCGAGGTGGTCGGCTCGGACAAGGTGATGCTCGGCACCGACTACCCGTTCGACATGGGCGTCACCGACCCGGTCGAGCGCGCCGCGGCGGCCGGCCTGCCCGCCGCCGACCTGACCGCGATCCTCAGCGGCAACGCCGCCGCCCTGTTCGGAATCGGCTAGCCGGGCACGTCATCGGCGCTGATAATCGCCCTGCACCGATATCATGCGCCCTGTGACTGATCAAGCCG
>Ga0335075_10019199_pt1 | contig 10118 bp, 8 predicted proteins | sample Lox_Sample_24_FD_206723 | JGI IMG/M metagenome (GOLD analysis project Ga0335075, IMG submission 206723) | Soil microbial communities from Loxahatchee National Wildlife Refuge, Florida, United States - Lox_Sample_2.4 | ecosystem: Environmental > Terrestrial > Soil > Wetlands | place: USA: Florida...
GTCGATCAAATTACCGTTCTTGAGGGAGTTGTAGAAAATATGGAACGCGGATTAATTGCTGAAAAGAAGTTGGGAGAGAAGAATGTCAAACGGATTCGAGAGTTGGAAGGACAACTGAAGAATGCGCTTGCCAAGATTGACGAATTGGAGAGAGATGACGAAGAAAGGATGAGAAGGAAGCATACTTCTGTTGATCAGCTACCCGATACACATCCTCAGAAACGTCAAACAGTGCAATTTTTAGAGCAGGAGGTTGAGAAATGGAAGAGACTTTCTAGTTTGAGTGTTGAGCAGCCGACTGGACGGCGAACCTCAACTGGATCGGGAAGTGGAAGCGGCGAATCTCCTGAAGAAGTCAAAGGCCTTAAAGTCATTATTGAACAATTGACGCGAGAGAACGTGCAAGTGGAAAGCGAGAACCGACGATTAAAAGCTAAAGTTTCAGACGGAGGAGGAGCAACAGCTACATCTGGAGAAGGAGCATTACGAGATCGTCTAGAAGCAGCTGAACGAGAACGAGATCACTTACGTTCTGAAATGTCAGAACTCGAAAATCTTCTAGAAAGTAAGATTTTCAGAGAAGAAGAGCTAGAGAGAGATCTTGAAAGGTTAAGAGGGGGACATGCTTCAACACCTCCTTTACGACGGAAATCCTCTCGCACAATATTACGCCATTCTGCAACTCCTCCACCAAGTACGTCGCCTCCTCCACCTCCTGTTTCGGAATCCACCACTGTCAACGAGAATTTATGGTGTGAGATTTGTGAGGAAAAGGGTCATGATATACTTGGATGCAAAGCTGTCTTCGGGGATAAACCTACAACTGCCCTCGCAAATGGCGAACGACGGAGTGTAGGATACTGTGAGAATTGCGATCGATGGGATCATACTACAGAAGGTAATGCTCCAAAATTGATTTTGTTAACTCTAGATTGTCCCTATGGTGGAGATACTTTTTAATTTTGAGTTGACATTTCGTACTTTCTTTGTGGATAGTCTTTGTGGATAGTTTAATTAGGTGGTGTTATGTTAATACCAGGGGTGGTCGTGCATGAATTTGGAGTTCGCCTGGGCGATGAATGAATGAAGGAATGCATTGAACGTGTGAGGAAGGTGCTGGTAATGTATGATGTATGAGCAGGAAAGCTTAATAAAATCTTATTCAAAATAGGGTTAGACGTGAATTCCGAGGAAGTTTGTCTTACCTTGCGTGTTGTAATTGCAGGTTAGACACGAATTGCTCGTGGGAATGGGGTGATCTGCTGTCCCCCGATTCTGATTTTGCAATTCTAATTTCTCCATTCAACTCGTCCATATAACGTCCTTTTCTCGACGGAACTTGTCACTACAGCTACAACTGCTCTGAAAACCTTTGGACCGGTCCAAACGATGCGTGAGCAATATCCTTGAGACTTTTTGAAGCGATCGGCCCGGAAATTCTAGTTCTCTGACTATTCTGAAGAGTTACGATGACGGAGGTTGATACAAACGGGAGTCCGCCTTTGTCTATAAATGGACGCAATGAACCCAGACGACGTGCTCCTCCGCGCTCAACCAGGAGTGCCGCGAAACCAGCACCTCCAGGGACAATTTCTCTTCCTCCAAAAACCGCAACGAAGGCCGACAAGAAGGCCGAAAAGGCTAGAGCCACTTCTCGTTCAAAGGCTCCAGATCCTAATCGCGAAACAGTCATCACAGAATCAGGACTAGCATTACATCCCAATGGTACTTGTACTCTATTCCGAAACTAATCTAGACCATATTTACTTGATCTCTGAACCTCCTGGAGAACCCTACTACATTGCCCGAATCATGGAATTCATTTATCTGGATCCCGAAAAAGAGTCACTCCCAGAATACTCAGAATTACCCATTTCCAGCACCACAGGACGAAAAGTAAAATCACTTCGCGTAAACTGGTTCTACAGACCCCAAGACATTTCCCACAAAACTCAAACGGATCCACGATCGCTCTACGCAACAATGCACAGCGACATAAACACCATCAACGCCGTCCGTGGTCTCTGCACGGTTCGCCACAGAAGTGAAATCCCGAATCGCGAATTTGAAGTGTATAAGAAGGGAGATAATAATTTCTGGTTTTCAAGATTACATGATCGGTATATTCAGCGGAATTACGATGTTGTTCCTACGAGTGAGATTACCAATGTGCCGGATCGGGTGGGAGAGGTGTTGAGAGAGAGGTGGAAGTATGTTGTTGTTGAAAATGGTGCTAAGAAGGAGCTTTGCATGGAACCTAGACGGTGTACTAAATGTGGGGAATGGTGTAGAAGGTTATCTCTTTTCCTGTGGTGGTATTGATGGTAGTTCTGAGTCAGTGAGGTGCACCGAGTGTCATACGGATTGGCACATGAAATGTGTCAAGCCTCCGCTTCCAAGGAAACCTACGAAGGGATATCACTGGGCTTGTGGGCCTTGCATACGCGCTAGAATGAAAGAAATGAAGGCGAACAAGATTCCCATGTTTGAACTGAAGAAGAATCAAGAGACTTCAGAGGAGGAAGAGGAAGAAGAATACTTCACCACCGATGATGAGGAAGTCTCTGAATCTGGAATCCCTGAATCAGCGGGTCCTATTACTCGTGCCGATACACCGGTCACTCTCGACCTGAATGATAGTGACTCCAGCACCAATGCAGGCAAATTCGATAATCGATTATGGCCATATCGCTATCTGGGAATTCATTGCAAAGTAGAAGATGCTCTAGATTATCAAGATCGCATATACCCTCGAGCTGCTTCACGATTAGGACCACGTCATCAAGCAGTTATTCAAGACTGGCCAGGTCGACCAGTTGAATATATTGAACGACGACCAGTCATAGAGAAAGTATCAAAGGGAACCAAAAAGTTGAGGTCCGTAGGAACTGATACCCCCGATGATGCGTCTGTTCGAACTCCCTTCGAAGACGACCTCCAGCCATGGATTCAGGAAAAGCCAATTGGATACGTTGTTCGCGGCGAAGATGATTTCTCATCAGATGGCACCGGAACACAACTGGTGTGGAAAAAACCGACCAACGTCACGGACGAACAAATCGACAAGTATCTCAAAGACATTGGCAGCGAAGCAGACCGTCTTAATGTACGTCGCTGGTCAACTTCATTTCTAGACGGCGCTATCAACGCATTACAATACACCGACTTCAATTTCCAAAAAGCCAAAGAATTGGTCTCTACATTAACTCCTGAATCCTTATGGAATCCAATTTTCACACCCGAAGAAGTGAAACGATTCGAAGCCGGTGTCGCCAAATACGGATCCGAATTACACTATGTTGCCAAAGAGGTCGGCACCAAAGCACCCGCAGAATGCGTGCGCTTCTACTACATGTGGAAAAAGACTCCTCGAGGTGTTGAAATCTGGGGAAAACAAGAAGGTCGTAAAGGAAATCGACAAAAGACTGCGTCAGTAGCAGCCCAATCGATTCCCGATGTGGGTGATTCCAGCGACGACAGTGCCTTTGATGATCGCAAAGCAGTCAAGCAGAAACGACGCTTCGAATGTAAATTTTGTCATACTGATACGAGTCGAAGATGGAGAAAGGCGCCTGGTGTGGTTCTTGGTGTTGGAGATAGTAGTATGATTATGGCTCTTTGCGAGAGGTGTGCGGAACTTTGGAGACGGTATGGTGTGCAGTATGTTGTTCCGGAGGATCAGAAGACAAAACCGATTGAGACTAAGATTCCCAAGAAACGGAAGGCGGAGGATGAGGAGGAGGATAAGAAAAAGAAGGTCAAGAAGGAAGTGAGGAAAACTAGAGTTGGAAGTATTGAAAGGCCTGGTTGGCCACTTTGTGCTGTTTGTGGATTTGATGACGAGGAACCTCTTATTTGCTCTGGGTGTGGACTCGCGGTTCATTCAGGATGTTATGGGTCAAAGAAGAATCGAAAAGGGACTTGGACGTGTGACATGTGCCTTAATGATAAACAGCCTCTCGTTTCAACGGTATTTTCATCCTCGTCCCTGTCTAATCAATAGAAATACGATTGTGTTTTATGTGCGATGCGAGAAACGACAGATGTAGATGCCCCTCGTCACGCATTAAAACCAACCGCAAACAACAACTGGGCACACGTCACCTGCGCAGTATTCTCTCCTGAAGTTCGGTTTGGCTCTGCAACCGCTCTCAAACCCGTCGAAGGAATCGGTTCAGTCCCTCCAAATAGATGGTCAACGCTTTGTTCCTTATGCCATAACCCGGTTGGCGCCACAATTACCTGTCACGATTGTAAACGTCCCGTACACGTGAGCTGTGCACTCGCTAATGGATTCACCGCTGGTTTCGATATTCAGCCCGTCAAAGGATCTAGGCGAGATGTCGTGCAAGTTGTCACTTTTGGCGGTGAATCTGGTGTTATGACAGCAGCTGTTTGGTGTCCAGAACACGATTTACGAAAGACGGTTGTGCATCCCTTGACGGAAATCGATCCCGTCACTCAAGAAGTACATTGCCTTTCTAGATACAACTAATTTTAGACTGCATTAATGACGTTCGTTACAACGTATAAACAAGCTGATCTCACCTTGACCGGAACCATGCGGAAAGCTCAATTAGCTGCAACTGCCACGAAAACATCTAGACGTCAGACTCATCATGCTTCCTCTCCTCCGCCAAATCTTCTAGATCCTTGGATACGTCGAGCCAGTTCCATATCAACTATATCCCAAATGTGGCAACCTGTGGAAATGAAGAAATGTCTGAATTGTAATGTGGGATTCAGTCCTGTTTGGTGGCCTATCCACGGTAGTGTCCAGAGTAGATGGCTCTGTCATAAATGTCATTGGATGACTGCGAATGGAGAAAACGATTCAAATACACTGGAAGAAAAAGGTCTGTCAAACGGAATTGAACCAGATTCCCGGTTAGGCGTAGATGTATAGAGTATTCATTAGCATTTGTGGTATCTGAGGCATGGGATTGTCACTGGGAATCAGATCTTAGTCAATTAAGACCAAAATTGGAAGGCATGAGTGATTATCAGTCGAACTTTAAGGCCTTTAAGCGCTATTCTGACTTGTGATTCCTTAAGTTCCGGTGTGGAGGAAATGAACTGCACATGCCGTCACGCACATTCTGAAACTAAGCGCAATTCGATCCCCTTGGCCGTCGAGGGTCATGGGACCCTCGGGGCTGAGTGGAGCATTCACTCATGAAAGAAAGACGCGACAATATTAAGAATCACAAGGCGGGTTATCTTCAACTTGTTCAGAAGAAGTCCTTGCTGAAGCTGTTGCATTGCTCTTTGATGGAAATGTTGTGCTACATCAGCTGAAGTGATCTGTCACACAAAAGAAAAGGAACAAACCAACCACAGCATCCAAAAAGTAAACACCAAAATATTATTACGCCCCGAATTGCACACATTCCTCCACACCTTAAACAATCCACAACCTTACCCTCCTTCTCCCAACTGTTTAACAGTCTCTACTCTTCTCTCACTCAGACTCACTCTCCTTCAAAGTCGTCAGCACTGTTCTTTACTGGTTGCCAACTGTCGTCGTTATTGTACATTCTCTTGAGCCAGAGGAATGGCCTTTCTCTTTAACAGATCCAATCGGCCTAAAACACCTCAAGATCTCGTTCGTTCAGTCCGGGAAAGTATTTCCAGATTAGACGTTCCCTCAGAACGCAAAAGGGCAGTAGAAGAAATCACAAAATGTCTCAATTCCATGAAAACAATCCTCATCGGTGACGGAGGTACGCCCCTCTTCCTCCATTGTTTACCATACTCTCCCCTGAGAACCGATACTGACTTGGTATAGAAGCCGATCCAATTCCCGAACAGGTCTTACTATTGTCACAAGAAATCTATACTTCCGACCTCCTCCAAATCCTCTCTCTAAACCTATATCGCTTCGAATTCGAAGCCAAGAAGGATTTCACATCAATCTTCAACACACTCCTTCGTCGCCAAGTAGGCGAGACTCGTTTCCCGACGGTCGAATATCTAGCACAAAAGGGTGAAATATTACTCGTTCTGACAAAGGGATATGAAAATCATGATGTGGCTTTGAATTGTGGAACTGTTTTGAGAGAGGCGTTTAAACATGAACAACTTGCTAAGATTGTCCTTTATTCACCGGTATTTTGGAGCTTCTTCGATTATGTTGAGACTGGGGTGTTTGATGTCGCTGGTGATGCTTTTAGTACGTTTAAAGTATCTACTCGGTTTGTGGGTGGGAATTGATTGTAGGAATTGTTAATACGGCATAAACAGTTAACGGCCGACTTTCTTACGGAGAATTATACTGCTGTACTACACCTCATCTCTTTGGGAGGAGAATGTTAATGTGATAGTTCTTCAAAAAATACGACACATTACTACACTCACCTAACTACGTGACAAAACGACAATCCGTAAAGGTACCATTCTAGGCAAACCTCAATTGACGGTATAGTTACTTTCAGAGATCCTACTTGCACGGGAGAATCTCCCAGTCATGAGAAAATGGATCGAATCAATAGACAATCTGATGTTAATGATGAATCTCCTAAGAGATCGATCACGAAACATCCAATTCGAAGCATTCCACGTTTTCAAAGTACTCCCTCTTACCAAGCATCATTGACAATAGTTATTTGTAGCGAATCCACGCAAAAGTGAACAAGTAGAATACATCCTCGTCAAAAATCGAGATAAACTAATGGTCTTCCTCCAAAAATTTCAAAGCGATAGACAAGGTACCCTCCCACCTCTCGTCTACGACGTTAATCCCAGATGAACAATTTGCAGATGAAAAGAATTTTCTGCTTCAAAAGTTGTCTGCGTTACCCGCTGCTGCGGCTTCGAGCGGAAATGGTAATGCAAGTGGCAATGGGATTGCAGGGTATTAATTGGAAATTCTTGTGGAGTGACACTGCAATTATTGAGCATAGCGGATGAGTAGTTTTGTTTGTGTTTGGTTGGTATTAGTTGTATATCCGATACCAAATGAATGAAATGGATGTCTATTGCAACGCAGGGATCCAGGCGTCAAAATGCCATTCTTCAGTCCGTGCACGTCAAATCGAATATCGTTCCAAATCCCGATCGATCCAGTCTAACTTGGCTGTCTCATCTTCTCTCCAGGTCCGAGTCTGGGGACCCCTCTCTCGCCACGAGTTCCCTAACACGCTCACTATTCGGTGTGTTATACCTCGGATCCAACTTTGCGAAATCCTGTGTCATTTCCCTCGACTCGAAAACGCCAAAATTCAAATTATGGTTGTAACACGTCTGCGCCAATAACAAATCAATTTCTGCATGCAGTTGTTCTTTCTGTGTTCTCTTCTGCTGGGCTTCTTCTTGCTTTTCTCCTTCCTGCTTCTTTTTCGCTTCGTCGTCACGACGTTTCTCTTGCATAGTTTTGCAAATTTCATTAGGGTGGTAATGTGGATTAGTCCAATGGACTCCGCACCATTTACATCGATACTTGTCAATTGAGAAGTAGATTGAGACCGGGATACCTTCAAAACGCCGCCGTTGTCTGGAACCAAATCATAACCATGGACAGATACAAGTGGGTCCGGCGCCTACGATCCCTGTGATCCCTTCGAATTACGCGAACCCTTCGAAACCCTGGGAGGGTTTGGTGTCGTATCGTCGCCCTGTGCCTCATTATTGAACGCAATTGAATGGAATTGCGTTCGGCCTGAATCGCGCCGCGCAAAGCAAGTACCACACGTTGCACTAAAGTTGATCAGATCAATCGGCGGCGAAGGCCGACTGCGGTAGAGTAACCTAGGATCGCCGAGGCGTGAAACGACACAACCACAAAGTGCGATGCCAACAGCAAAGGGACTAAACGAGATGAAGAAGAGTGCTCAAGTGTGAAGTGATTACAAGTATATTGAATGTTATAAAATGAAATAGAGATCTGTTACAAGCATAGATACATTGAAGTAATGCCTTGCAGATTGACGGACTCTTGAATTGACATGCCATTCTGGTTACGCTACACTAGTCCCCAAGTCACTCCAAGTTCGGAATTATGCGGCAACCCTTGTATTAGACTCACCCAACTCTCCTTCCTGTTCTTCTTCCCAATCTTCTTCATAATCTTCATAATCTTCTTCAGATTCTTCTTCCGACTCTTCCGACTCTTCTGAGCAGCCCCTTTCCGCGTCATCCCAATCCAAATTATAAACTTCCACGTCTGACTCCGTTAACCTGTCCTCCGTCACGATCCTGTCGCGACGCCACTCGCGTTCCATCTCCCATACCATATCCCGAATTTTGTCCCGCGAGCCAGGTTTATACTTGGGATTCAAGAGATGGCATAACGTTCGCCATGCAGAAGAATCGAGAGCATCCTGATTCAAATCGAATTCATGGAATAGGTCAGCCACCGCTTCATCAATGCCCTCATGGAACGCTTGTTCTTCGTCATGTTTTTGCTTCGGTTCACAGTTTAGGAGATGTTTACGCATTCGAGTCGTATTTTCAACACATTGCGTTTTGCAATATTTGCACTCGTACTCGGTCATGAGACAGGGAATTCAAGTTGACATACCTTGACATAAGGGGACTTAGACTGCGAAACTTTATTAAATTCGCCGTACAGCTTCTCTTCATCACGATATCGACCCATTATTAAGTTAGTTGGCCACGATTACGCGTCTTGGAGATTTGAACCTCGAGGCGCGAATTTTTGTTTTTCGAATCGGTTGCCTAGACAATAGAGTATGGAATGCCACTGAAGGGAATGCAAATCTGTACTCCTAACCTTAGAGACATATCTCCTATCGTAATATTAAATTGCTATCATGCATATCTGTGGCAATGAATAAGTGAAACGAAATAAATGACATCTTGAGTGTCTCTTCAATGGTAATGCTCATCGGATCAACGATGTTGCTCCATAAAACGACGCCATTCCGCCGCAGTTGGTGTCGGTCTCAATAGAGGCCTAGTGACCTCGTCTTTTGCAGAGTCCAATTCTTCCGACTTTTCCTCCAATTCCTCTTCTGACTCCTCGTCTGACTCCTCTTCAGATTCCTCTTCAAATTCCTCTTGAGACACAGACTCCGCCTCAGACTCATCTTCAATCTCTTCCGATTCATCTTCTGAGTCTTTCGCGTCCGCCAAACTCAAACCATACTCCACATCAGAGTCTGTTACCCGATCCTCTCTTTTGATCCTCTCATGACGACTCCCACGTTCCAAATCCCCTATCATGTCCCTAATCATCCCCTCGGAAGGCTCGTATTCACGGTTCAATAGCCTGCACAAGTCCTTCCATTGAGAAGACCAGAGGATATCCTGATTCAAATGGAATCGCTGGAACAGTTCGGCAATCTTATGATTGACCACAATATTATAGAATGTCTGATCATGGGCCATCATATGATTGACAACAACATTGTAAAATTTCTGAAATACTTCTTTGCGTTTCTCTTCGTCCTGTTTGATTTTCGCTTTGCAGGTTAACAGATGCATTGTCCGTCGAGTGCCACAACACGGTTTTTTGCAATGGTTGCATTGGTACTTGTTCGTCAGAAAGGGTGAGCACAGGTTTGCATACCGTAGGAGAGTAAGGGGAATCCGAAATTTTAGTAAAGTCGCCAGGAGGCTTGTCTTCATTCTTATATCGGCCCATTCTTCGACGTCGGTTTGGTCTTGATCACGACGCGTCTGACAGCGCGCCTGGCAAAGTAGTTTATTCGGGTTGCCTAGACAACCTGTATAAAAGTGAAACAGACCCTGACCGGATTCCGCAATGAAGAGCAAATCTAGAATCTTTTCGAGGTCAAATGCATCCAGAGTATTTCTTTGCTTGAAACGAAAGTAGATGATGAGAATATAGGATTCCTACTAGCTCCCCATGCATTGCCCTGAAAACGAGGTCCACACCTGAAAAAAGACAATTTCTTTCCCGAGATTCGAGTCCCTGCCCAATCAAGGCCTCATTCCCATTGCCCGTTCCATTGCTGCCAAGATAAAAGGCCTTTGAGCTTCGAAGACCAATTTGGTAAAACCATCGAGTTCGTCCCCACATCTGATATCATAATCTCCCAAGAATTCACCATAATCCGATAACTCTTCCTCTTCTTCCTCTTCTTCATCCAGATTTTCCTCATCCGTATCTCGATTGTCGTCATCCGCATCATCGC
>Ga0335075_10019200_pt1 | contig 10118 bp, 8 predicted proteins | sample Lox_Sample_24_FD_206723 | JGI IMG/M metagenome (GOLD analysis project Ga0335075, IMG submission 206723) | Soil microbial communities from Loxahatchee National Wildlife Refuge, Florida, United States - Lox_Sample_2.4 | ecosystem: Environmental > Terrestrial > Soil > Wetlands | place: USA: Florida...
TTTACCTCCTCTTTTAGTCTAGTTCCGGTGGTGGGACGTATTCGTCCGGGTCTTCTTCGTCGATCTCTCTAGCCACCTTGAACTGTTGTAGTACTCCTACCCCGACGAACCACCGAGCCGCCGCCTTGCAAGCCGGGCCTGAGAGTACCTTTTGCATGTCCTCCGTGCCTACCTCCCTGATGAGGTCGGCCCTGGCGTGGTCGTATATTGGGCAGTGGAATAGAACGTGACGCACTGTGTGCAACTGCCTCCCGCAGAACCTCGACAAGTTTCCCGTGATCACAATTGGGATTAGAAATCAGAAAATTTCACTCACAGGGCGCGATTATATCCAGAGAATTCGCGGTGGGCGATTCCGCAAAGAGCCGGGTCTCATGGAATGTGTTCCTGCGATTCAACTACGGTATACTCCCGAAACTCAAACCTCCTGAACCTCCACGAGCAGACACAGAAAATTATTTTATGCTAGGCTTGACGTTCTTAGAGAGGGTGTATAGTGTTTTTAATCATGATGAGAGGACTATCCTATTTCCTGTAAGTTGCAAATTGATTGACATTCAACCTGAAGTGGGATCTGGATGCGATAAGAGGCAAGGCTGCTTGAACCGCATGTATTGAAAGAAGACTAAGCTAAGGAGAGGAAACTATCTGGCCGGGTGGGAGGTAAGGGCTAAATACTCGAAGAGTCCAGGCTCCCAGGCCCCAAGTGTTAGGCATCGAGACTCCCAGCCATGAAGTCCATGACAGGATCTGAGCTTCGGAAGCTGACCTATGTGACGGCTAGCTTTCTGGTACTTTCTAAAGCCGCCACATACTTCTGTTCACGTGGTGACCACGTGCACGGGCTTTGATTATTCCGAGTGTGTTATTACCCGCGCACACGCGCGTAATTTCTTCTTCTTTCTTTAGTTCTAGTATTGCACAAATACGACAGCAAATACCTGCAATCTCTTCATTCGCAGCGTGCTGATAGTCGTGACCGTGACACACCACGCGTTTGAATTTCACTTCAGAGACTTCGTTGTTGTTGTCATCTGGCGCCGTGACCTCTTGGAAAAATTCTAGAGCGTGCGGGTAATTATTTGGGGGTGTACGAGGCAGACGGAGAGGGTGGAATAACGTCGGCCAATTGGTTGGTTGTAGCTTGTTGGTTGGGTTCTAAGTTTTCTGGGCTAATGAAGGTTTTTCACCCGACTCGTGTGAGACGGGCGCAATTACGTGCTTTTCCAGCAAAGTAAAAAGGCTTAGATTAACTATCCAAATCTACGGAAAGAAAGGAGGGGAGGGCATAGTATCCGTTATAATGAGGGGAAAGTGATCGACAAGGTGATCGACATAGCAAGTCGTGATGAAGTCATATACCAAACGAATCGACGATGAAGTCGTAATGAGTAGTTTGCCTCGGGATAAGTTACCTGAGGCATCGACAGGCTCAGCCTGTCACATCGTGATCTGGGCTACGTGACAGAACCTGACAAGGTAGCGACTGTGCCGCAACAGATCGTCCAATTACAGTATCAGTCGAACCTGCGATTGCGCTTACATCAATACCTACACGTCAAGATGGAGGTTGATTTTGAAGTCAACTCAAGAAAGCTTGAAAGTTCGTGGTATGTCACTGATCATCTAACGCTCAAGGATCTCACTTCTTTCTTTCTATTCCTTCTCGTTTTCCCGTCCAGCTATGGATCTCGGAGAAGCAGAAGCCGTCATCAAAGCAATCGCACGATCAAAAGGTATCTTCTCTGATGAGTGGATCAAGAGGGTAGTAGCAAGCGGAGACGAAGACACATTGGACCTTATCAGAGCGAATAAGGAACTGAGAGCCGACAATGCCGCGAGCCTTGAGATGTAAGTGAAATTCCTTGCCAATTATTCCCATTGCAAAGCTCACATCACCTCCAGTCTTTCCGATGATCTATACAAGTCGAAAGCTCGATTTCTGATGGAGTGCATCCAAAATGCCGACGACAACAAGTACAGTGCCGATTGCACACCCATACTCAAGATCTCAATTAGCGAGAAAGAAGTCCAAATTGAGTGTAATGAGGCAGGTTTCACGAAAGATGATATCGAAGCTCTCTGTAGGGTCGGCAGAAGCACGAAGACCAAAGAAGCTCAAGATGATGAGCATGGAAAAAGGAAGTCGACTCATATTGGCGAAAAGGGCATCGGCTTCAAATCGGTCTTCAATCTTGCCACTAGCGTCAATATCGCATCGTACCCGTTTTACTTCGAACTCAACAAAGATCGGGAGCTTGGAATGGTCGCACCATCCTGGAATCTTGATTTCTTCAAAAATAGGCCTCGAAACTCATCACCGCTGCAAACCACAATTGTTCTTACATCCCCGACTGATGCGAATGTAAATTTCGTCAAGACACTCCGGCGTGACGTTGAGAGCTTACGTCCAACCCTTCTCCTCTTCCTCAACAAGCTTAAGAAGCTCCATATTTCCGCTGAAAGCTCAAATTTCTCGCTCTCCGCCAACTTTTCAGTGTCTTTCCCAGATAGCGGCGATAGGGATCTGATCCAGTTGGACGAAACGGGATCGCAAACAAGACACTGGAATTACTTCCGATTTGACCACACCATCTTCCAGCTTCCACGAGAAAAGAAACGGCCCAATGCGACCAACACGAAAATATCATTGGCCTTTCCTGTGTCAATGTACGAAAAATTTTGGGAGCCAGTAGAAGGGACTCAAAGCGTCTTTGCATATCTCCCTGTGGGAGATTATGGATTCAGAGTATGTTTTCGGGAATTGACTGATGAAGGATCATAATAACAGTTCAATTGTAGTACGTCATAAATGCCGACTTCCTTACTACTGCCAATCGTCAGAGTGTGAACGAAGACTCTCTTTGGAACCAAACCTTGGCGGAAGGAATCGCGTCTGCATTCTGTGCAGCAATTGAGAGGTTCAACCGCAAAGAAGGTAGTGCGAACCAATTGCGATACACATGGCCTCTTTTCCTCGCCGTCGATACAGCATCGCTCTCACCTTTCTGGAGGAAAATTCCAAATTCCGTAGACACTGCATTGTCTGCGTCTGAAATACTCGTTTCTCAATCACCCCCGTTTCTCTGTCGACAACCAAGCATGCTGATGTTCATGGACTGGGCGCATAACAGTGATTTGAAACCCTTATTCGGACGACTGCAAGATTTCGTTTCGACTTCTTACCCTCCAACAGTGCGAAAACATCTGGCGCGGTTGGGCGTGAAAACGCCGAACGCGTACTGGCTGAGCCAGCAATTGAGTCAGCTTCACGAGGACGGCTGCCTTCACGATGACTTCCATGATCGATTTTGGCATGAAGATCTTGCCAAAGCCATACTCAATTCAATGCAAAACCAAATGCACGACCTAACAGTATCAGAAGTCAGGTGGGCGCTTACAGAAATTCCAATCATACCCATGCTGGATGGATCTTGGCGTTGCCCACCTATGCCGAACTCTGACACTGTCTATTTCCCAACCATTCACGATATATCAGTTCCAAATGACGTTGAAATACCCATGGTCAATCCGGAAGCCACTGATTCATCGAGTAGGAAGGAGCTCTTTAGGATACTTGGGGTCATAGATTGCAAAGAACAAAATGTCGTCAACCATATTATCCGCTTGCATCGGAAGCTCAACAGAAATCAACCGGTATCCGCCACCTCGCTTGCAGATCATATACGATACCTGTTCGAAGTGTGGGAGAATATTGTCGGCGATTTCGACACAAACCGCTTGAAAAGAGATATCTGGTTCGCTGTGGCGGGAAGCGAGATCCGCAGAGGCGATGAGGTCTATGTGATTGACTCATTGGACCTCGAGATTGTCCCCGAAAAGTACCGGCTCAGATCGGTCTTTGCGAATTACCCAGGAGCACACTACCTGGACCAATCATATGCGAACAGGATTGTTGAAGATGAACAGCAAGAGTTTGCCGACTGGCTGATGACAATATTCGGGATGGAAAATATTCCCCGATTGTGCCTGGGTAAAAAGCTCCATCCAGATTTCAAATGGCTCCTTCAGAACAGAAATGACCATGTCCTTGGAATTCTCGAAACACATTGGCGCTTCTACGACGATGTAATTACTAAAGACGCAGCAAGCAAAATCGGGAAGCTCAACGTTCTCTGTCGGTCTCTAGAGAATCAAGAATACGAGGAATACATGAAACTCGAATCCACATTTGCTCCCAGCGATGAGCTTGTTGAAGAGTGCGAATCAATCACTGGTAACGCGAACTGCACTTTCCTCGTTCTGCCGGATACACAGAAAAGTGACGTGAGCAAGTGGAATTTTCTGATGAAATTCGGTGTTGGCTTTAATAAGTCTTTGAACTTTTACCTGTGGATCTTGAGTCAGAAGGGATTCCGAGACTGCCAATCAGAAGACGTAGCGAAACGTCTTTACAGCAAGATTCAAAGCTGCGCTCGCGAAGATGATGATCGCTATTCGACTATAGAGTGAGTAACAAGTTAATGTGGAGAGTGTCGCATGCAAACGGCTGCTAACTTCTAGAAGGGATGCGTTTGAAGGCAATGTCATCCTAGATCATGATGCTGTCTGGAAGTCGACATCTGACTTTGTTTGGGATGCACCACCAGGTTTTACCAAGAAGTCATCGTTGCTTCATCTATATGGCAATGAGTTGTCCAAACTGTTCAAGAGGATACTAGGCGTCCCAAATGCTTCACTGGATGATACAATCGAGCATATAGCCGGAATGTCTGAGGTCAACACAAAGGATTTAAAGCTCGCGATCGGCGCATACACGTTCTTGCAGGACAATCTACCGAGACATGGCCCGAAGCTTGACACATTCACGCAGAAATGCCGAGAGGAATTCAGCCGACGTCCGTTGGTTGCCATCCCAATCTCCGGAAAGTTCATTGTTTGGAAGAGGACTTCAGAATGCGTATGGAAGACGTCCGAGTTGTTCGAAAGCAACGACATCAACCTACGATGCAAAGCTATCCTCCATGTAGCATACCCAGAGGCTAATCTACACCAAGTCGAGTATCTTTTCACACAAATCCTAGGGATCCCTGATGCTGGCCTTGAAGAATTTCTCCAGGAGCTGGAATTGCTTCGGAAAGAAGACTCTCATGACGCGAGCTTGATCAAGCGGATATACAAATGTTTGGCCAAATTACAGTATTCCCAATCTAATGAACGGTTGACAAGGTCAATTGAGCGCTTGGTGTATGCTTGGTTCCTGCTGACTGCGTACAGGTCCAGGTTCGAGAAAGAACCGTTGATATTCGTCTCTGATAGCCGCGGAAAGCACGCGTGGCTTTACCCAGGCCAGTGTGTCTGGGCCAAATCTTGCCTTCGTAGTAAAGCATCGCTTCAGACTTTGTATCGCGGACTGGAAATTCTCTTCCGAAACATAATTGGAGCCCATGACATTACGCTGAGCATTCTGGTAGAAGAGCTTTGCAGAATCAGCACAAAAGAAGATGAAAGGGCCATGTCGGAGGATTTTCATTACGCGAAGGAGTTGATCCAAGCTTGTTCGAAATTCGAGACCGAGGTTGGAAGCAGCAACGAACTCACCTCAGAGCCATGTTGGCCATGTCGCAGCCGGGAGGGATCAAGGATCTGGAAGAAAGCGAAAGAGTTCTTCGCCAACGATCGCCAAGATCTGTATGATATCTTCTCCAAGTTCGTAACTTTCCTGGATTTCAAGTTCGAGGAAGTAAACAGAATAAAGTCGTTCTTGAAAGCTGCGGGCATAAAATTCATTTCCAGCGCTGTCCCAAACACGCGACTCGAGGAGCCCTTCGAGATTGATGTCGATAGAAAAGCGGATATGCATTGGAGAGCAGAATATCTATATCGGTAAGTTTGACTCCATAGCTGAAAGGAACCGAAATGGATGGATTTTGATCTCAGCATTCGTCGCTAACCTTGCGTAGATGCATCCGATACTTGGATGATACCGTGACGTCAACTCGCACAAAGCAATCCAGAATCATCCTTAAGAACGCCGAAGTTTTTCGGGTATCGTCAATTGTCACCACCTACTCAGTTGAGGGGCCCAATGGCCCAATTCAGATTCCGACGAGAGATAGAATAGATGGGTTGTCATATGTCACCATACAAGAAGACTCACTCAAAATCTATCTACTGCGAGATATGGAGGCACTGGCATGGCAAATTGGAGTTCCAAAGCAAATCGTAGAATGTTTCCGCGTCTCACCTCGCGGTTCAGATCTCATCAGATCCGCGCTTCAGATTGAGTCCCAATATTTGGAAACCATGTTGTATGAACTTGGTGTCATCGGTGGTCAAGAGGCGGATGTGGAGGATTCTGATATCCCTTTTCCAGAGGAAGACTTGAACGATGGGGATTATCCTTTCGCTCCAAGTAAATTTTCTGAAAATTCTCGAGTTTCCCAGAACTGGTCCAATCTGGATACGCCTCCAAGACTTCATACAGAAAAAGCTCTGCCCACTCCAGCCAGCGGAAGTGCTTCAAGGATACTGCGAGCGAGCGTAACACCCTCCTTTCGAACGAGCCGAAGTCCTTCATCGATTCCCTCAACGGAGGAATATCAGACCGATACTCCGGGAATCGATGTTGCAACTCAGCGACCGAGTTCCCAGCAAAGCCGACCGAGAGAGAGCAGTCAGTACAGAAAGGAGAATGCTAATGCTCTGCGGGATGCGGTTCAAGAAATGGCTAGAAATGCCCGAATTGACGACACTACTGTAATCGGAGCTGCACCACTTCAGGAAGGGAATACATCGTCAATAGAACGGCATCAAACAACCACCACGTTCACCGAAGGTGCATCTAAAGCATTTGATATGCGTGAAATGCAGTCCACCCTCCTAGAAGTTTCCTATGCTGGATCTCCAATGCGGAGATCACGATCTAGAGGACGGTCATCTCTCGCAAGAGAACCCCGAACTGAGCCGAATGACCGGAATCCAGTGGAGAAATTGATTGGAGATCTCGGAGAGGAATTTGTCAGTACCACGAGTCCTTGAATTCTGCAACTGATTTACTAATACATGTCCGTACCGCAGGTCTTTACTCTCCTGAAAGAAACGTTCAAACTGCCCAACTTCACGGAAGAACACAACTGGATCAGTCACCTCAGTCGGAACAGAGAAACCTCCGATCTTGAGTACAATGATAGTCAAGGTGTCTTCACAAGAATTCTCCAAGACCACTTCGGCAAGGCAGAGCACGCTATCGCACCACCTTGGCTCAACAGCTTTCCCTCTCAAGAACTTCCACGGTGGCCTCATTACTTCATTGAGGTGAAGAGTACGACGGAGAGTGACCATAAGACTCCATTCTATGTTAGCGAAAGGCAGTATAAGACGGTAAGTGTTTGCGGAAACATGTGTACGAGGAACTAAGGCGGGCTCAACTGACCTTCCCAGATGAAATCGTACAAGATCTCCGGTGACAAACTACCGTCACATGTGTATCTCATCTTCCGTGTATTTGGATTGGACATTTCTGAGGCTCGCAACCCGCCAGGGTGGCGTATATATCTTGACCCTAAAACCTTGGAGGAGCAGGGAATTTTGAATTTCACGGCTCCGACGTTCACCGTCGCCCCGGACCAGTAGGGACGTTCCGGGATGCTTGGCGCTGGTCTGGAAAGTTCAAATCGTGCTTCAATGCTCTTCAAATAGCTCAATCCTGTAAACATCTTCTACAGGTAGATCTTTCCACAGCCATCCATAACACTGTGATCGTAAGCTTCTCCTTAGAATCCATGCTACATTCGTATCCTTGGGTGGTATCTTGCGCTTCTCCCCAGGTTATAAAGCAGATCCTGCCGGGAGACGTTGGCATTACCGTTTGTTAACCAAGGAGGTACCTCGCTAGGGTATGACCCGATATCGGTGGTTACAACACCACCATGAGTGGCCTCTTCTCGTGTGACTCATAGCTTGCCTATTTAGTTGTTAGCTTAGCTTTTCAGGGGCTCTTCCTAATTCTACGATAAGAAGCAGGAACCCCCCCTAGAATAAGAATCAGTTTCGACGAAATGCTGCTTTCTCCGCTATTCAACCAGAGCACGTGCCAACCCGCTGAGCTCGCGGTACCCGCCTGGTTGACAGTTATGAGCCCGGACGCTCAGAGGCTCTAGACTAACTAGTCGTTGCTCATACTTCGTTGGTCGACGGACCGTCTTGTGCGACTTTTACGCGGCCATCTTTGACGTGGCCGACGAACCGTCTTGTGCGTCTTTTACGCGACCATCTTCTTGGTCTGACGGATACCATTTGGCCTACCTAGGCAACATTCGTCACGGGCGCTCTCTGCGCAACTTTCACGGTTTGACGGATACCATCTGGCCTCCCGAGGCAACATTCGTCGTGTGCCTTTTTCGCACAAATTAGTAGTCACTCGTTCCACGTCTCACGGTTTGACGGATACCATTTGGCCCACCTAGGCAACATTCGTCACGGGCAACTTTTCTTGGTCTGACGGATACCATCTGGCCTACCTAGGCATCATTCGTCACAGGCGTTCTTCACGCAACCAACCAACAACAACCTACACCATGTCATCAACGAAAACCGACTCCACACGTCCGATGTTACTGGTTCAAACCGACTGGCCGCAATGGTTTGAATTCATCCGCAAGCAAGCCAATTTTGCAAAGATCTGGGACTATGTAAATCCAGATAAGGATGTGAACGAAATCAAGGTCAATACCGAACCACAGATCCCTACGACATCAACGGTCACGACGACATCGAACACGCCACAGTCTACAGAGTCAAATACACCGGATACACAAACGGTGACGACGTCAATCAATCAATACGAGCTGTACAAAATACAGCGCCTGGATTATCTCAAACGTGAGGAGAAGCTCCAAACGTTCGCCGAACTCATCGTAGCCACCGTGGGCTCGAATTTCAGCGGATACCTGAGGGACAAGCTCACTCCATATGAGATGATAAAAGAATTGAAGGACGTTGCAAAGCCATCGCAAGCAATACTCCGGAACATGGTCAAAGATGACATAAAGAAGAGGGATCAAGGCCCAAAACTGCAGAGTATCGAAACCTGGCTGCAGCTCCACATCACAATCATCCAAAAGGGTAAAGAGTTGGATAAGGTATTACCCGGCGCTGATGAGGAGAGCATCATTCAAGCGTTCATCGAAGATTGCGAAGAGATATGTCCACTACTGTACGCAACCTATGGACACCAAGTCTTAACAGGTTCACACAACCTCAAGATGTCAAAGTTGATATCCGAGTTCAACTTGGTGCACAAAACAGATGGACATCAAGCTGAAGCCGCAGAAGACTCACCAACGCCCGAGGAGACGTCGACACCCACGTTAGGACAATCTGACTGGGAGTGATTGGCCGCCGTGGTTCGAGTTCTTTTCGGACACATAGGTCACCAACGAACCAGTAGCGCCTAAGAGGCCGACGACGACGACGACACCGGCGTCAATAGGGATGCGGCCACAGCTATCCAGAAGCGGTCCTTGTCAAAAGTAAGCCGCGGAAATCAAAGCAGCTTTACACGCGGAAATACGTGGTCTGATGCCGAAACACATTTTGGACTGAGGTTCAAGGATTCCCTCTTTGGTATCTTAATTCTAGTTGTGGTTCTGTTACCGAAATTGTTGTCCTTTACCGGACAAGTTGTCCGCTCAGCGAGCTCAACACCAACCCCGCTATACGGATTTCATGGTCCAGCTCTGCCGCTACGCGCCAGACCTGAGGGGGTGTGTTAACCAAAGAGGTACCTCGCTAGGGTATCACCCGATATCGGTGGTTTCCACACCACCATGAGTGGCCTCTTCTCGTTTGACTCATAGCTTGCCTATTTAGTCGTTAGCTTAGCTTTCCAGGGGCTCTTCCTAATTCTACGATAAGAAGCAGGAATCCTCCTTAGAATGACAATCAGTTTCGACGAAATGCTGCTTTCTCCGCTTCTCAACCAGGCTTCATGTGCCACCCCTGTGACTGCGGTACCCGCCTGGTTGACAATGTACAGCCCGGCACAGCCTCAGCGTGTTCCAGCTCCACTTAACTTTGACATCGTATCGTGAACAGAAGCGAGGTATATTTCGACTCTTTGCCATGTTCAAAACTGTCTTACTGAAAGATTTGAG
>Ga0335075_10019201_pt1 | contig 10118 bp, 10 predicted proteins | sample Lox_Sample_24_FD_206723 | JGI IMG/M metagenome (GOLD analysis project Ga0335075, IMG submission 206723) | Soil microbial communities from Loxahatchee National Wildlife Refuge, Florida, United States - Lox_Sample_2.4 | ecosystem: Environmental > Terrestrial > Soil > Wetlands | place: USA...
CCGTCGGCCACGTTGTCCAGCACCGTCTGATGCTCGGCGAGGAAGAACTGCTGGAACACGAACCCGATGCTGGATGCGCGCAGCCCGGCGAGCTGCCGGTCGCCCAGCGTGGCCACGTCCAGGCCCGTCACCCGCACGGTTCCGGCGGTCGGCAGGTCCAGGGTCCCGGCCAGGTGCAGCAGCGTGGTCTTGCCCGACCCGGACGGGCCGAGCACCGCGACCAGTTCCCCGGCCGCCACCGACAAGCTCACCCCCCGCAGCGCAGGCACCGGCGGCCGGCCCGGGTAGATCTTGGTCACCGTTACCAGTTCCAGCACGGGTTCCGGCGCGCCGGCCACGGCCGGGCGCGGCGCTGCGGCGGGCCGAGCTGTGGTTGCGTGGCTGGTCATATGCCCGGCACCACCACGCGCTGCCCGGCCGTCAGGTTCCCGGTCACCTGGACCGTCCCGGCGGCGTCGTCGAACAGGCCCAGGGTCACTTTAACCAGGTGATGCCGGCCCGGGCCGGTCACCTCGACCGCATAGCTCCCGCCGGGCTGGGCCAGCAGCGCCTCCACCGGGACGATCAGCGCATTGGCCACACTGCCGGTGGTGATCGTCACCTCGACCGGGGCCTGGTTCAGGTCCCCCGCCGCCTTGAGGTCACTCAGCGACACCACCACCGTGATCGTCGCCGCGCCCGAACCGCTATTGCCCGAGGCGCTGTTGCCCGAGCCGCTGTTGCCCGAGCCGCTGTTGCCCGAGCCTGAGTCGTTGTCCGACGACGCGGATGGGGCGGACGCGGCGGACGCGGTGCTGATCTGGGAGATCACCCCGGGCGTGACCGCCCCATCCGGCAAGGTGACCGACACTTTGTTGCCGACCGCAACCTCGGTCTGCAGCGAGGCGTCCAGATCGATCGTCACCACCGGGGTCAGCGAGCTGGCGGTCAGCACCATGCCTCCGGCCGTGGCCGGCGCCCCGGGCACCGCGCCGGTGCCCAGGCTGGTCACCTGGATCGCACCGGGCAGGAACACCGCCTGGCCCAGCGGCAGTGTGCCAGTCTGAGTTAGCCCCAGGTGGGCCTGCAGCAGCCCGAGCGCGTACGCGGTCTCGCCGCTGAAGTAGTCCCAGCCCGACCGGGGGCCCAATGCAGCCGCGGTGGTGTAGCCGAGTTTGACCAGGTCGGTGTTCAGCTCGGTTACGTCCGCGCCGGTCATCCCCTCGGCCAGATCCCGGTAGGCCGGCACGTTCCCGTACAGCAGCACCACCGGGGTCCCGGACACCTGGTAAATCTGCTGGCCCTCCCGGATGGTCTGACCCACTGGCGGCAGCCAGGTGAACGTGCTCGCCCCGGAACCCGGCGACGAGCTGGATCCGCCCGACGACCCGGGAACCACCACGGTGTACGACCCGGAGTCACCCACCGTCCCGTTCTCCTGCGTCTGCTCGGTCAGCGGCCCCCGCGTCACCGCCGCCGTCCCCGTGGCATACGCGCTGGTGCTCGCGGCCGGCTTCGGCGCGCGGAACACTCCGGCCGCATCTGCCCCGCCCAGCCCAGCCGCGACTACTACGACCACGGCCAGGGCCAGCACCCAGCCCCGCCGTCGGCGCTGGTACCCGGTCAGTGCCAGGCCGCCGCCCGTGGCGTCACCGCCCGTGGCATCATGGCTCGCCGCGCGCCCGCCACGCCGTGCCGCCACAGCCCGCCTTGCCGACTCGTCGGCGCCACCAGGACGCGCCTGCTCGGGAACCGCAGGCTCGCCGGTCTGCTCACGTGCATCGATACTGCTCATCGCCTTTGTCACCCTTCGTCCGGCCGGGTCCGCTTGCTGGTCTGGAATGCATTCCTTGCTGCATCACGGCGCGGGCGGCGTCACCCAGGCCCGCATGCCGCGGAGAGAACGCCCTCGCTGTGCCGCGCGCCATCGCTCGTGCCTGGTGTGCGTCGTGCGGTCAGGGGCCGTTACCGTTGCTGGCGCCGCCCCCGGGCAGGTCGGCCGAGCAGGCCTTGTTGGCGGCCGTGTACTGCGGGTTGCCCGGGCCGGTGCCCTTCGGGAAACTGACATCGAGGTGACCCTGGGCGTTGGGATCGGGGAACCAGGACAGCCCGTGGGCGCGCATGCAGTCGGCGTACTTCACCAGCGCAGCCACCGTGGCCGGGTTGTACGGCGGCGGCGTCGCCGATCCGTCCAGCGACTTGCAGGCGTTATTGGCCGTCGCGTACTGCGCCGAGTTCACGTCCATCCCGTTGGGCGCGGAGAACCCGCCCTGGGCGTTGGGATCGGGGAAATCAGTGATCCCGTGCGAGCGCATGCACCGGGCGTAAGCCAGCGCGGCGCTGTTGGGGTTTCCCGGGTTCGACGTGGCTGAACTGGGTGAGCCGCCAGAACAAGCCGCGGCAGCGACAGCGACCAGCGCAGCGCCAACCAGCGTCATTGCCTTGCCGGGCCAGGACCGGCCTGGCCACGGTTCCGTCATCTCACAGACCTCCAGACTCGGCGATTGGGCCTTCGGGAACCGTTATACGAAGCGGCTGCTAACACGGCCTTTACGCAGGTCGTTAACCCCGTGAAAGGTCCACCCGGGCATCATGGGTCTCACGGCCGTCCGCTCTGGCCCGGGCGGACGGCGTGAACGGAGGAACCGGGAATGCCTGCAGCGCCGGAAGACCCCAGGCCACGGCGGACACGGATGCGGCTGCCGCCGCCTACCGTCCGGCTGCGATTGACGGTGCTGTACGGCGCGCTGTTCCTGTGCTGCGGCGCCGGGCTGCTCGCCATCACCTACCTGCTGGCCGATCACGCCATCACCGGCAACTTCACCTACACCTACACAGGCCCGAACGGCGCCACCGGCGTCGCCTCCTGCCGCCCCGGTCCCCGGCCCGGCAGCGGGCAGGCCGGCAGGTCGGCGTTCCGTCAGTGCCGGATCCTCGCCATCCAGGCGCACGCCACCGTCATGCATCACCTGCTGATCTACTCCGGGATCGCGCTGGCCATCATGGCCCTTGCCGCTGTTGCGCTGGGCTGGCTTCTGGCCGGGAGGGTGCTGCGGCCGCTGCGGAGCATCACCACCGCCACGCAGCGGATCACCGCGCACAACCTGCACCAGCGGCTGGCGCTGCCCGGCCCCGACGACGAACTCAAGGCCCTCGCCGACACCATCGACGACCTGCTCGGCCGGCTGGAAGAAGCGTTCGAGGCACAGAAACGGTTCATCGCCAACGCCTCCCACGAACTGCGCACCCCACTGACGATGATGCGCACCGCCCTGGACGTCGCAACCGGCAAGCCGGGCCCGCCGACCCCGCAGACGGCCCGGCTCGCAGCCAGGATCCGCACCGGGCTGGACAAAGCCGAACGGCTGGTGGACAGCTTCCTGGTCCTGGCCCGCGCTCAGCGCGGCACCGTGCCGCCCGGCGTCACCGTGTCGCTCGACGAGGCGGCCGCAGCCGCGCTCGCCGAACGCGGCCAGGCCATCGCGGGCATGCAGCTCACCGTTGAGGAAGACCTGGCAGACGCGCCGGTCCAGGGCACCACACTGCTGCTCGCCCAGATGACCGACAACCTCATCGACAACGCCATCCGCCACAACCAGCCCGGCGGCTGGATCCGCGTCACAACCAGCGCCGAAGGCACGCTGGCGCGGCTGGCCGTCGAGAACAGCGGGCCGGTCCTGGACGAACGCGACGTCCGCGAGCTCGCCCAGCCCTTCCGGCGGCTGGCAGCCGACCGGACCAGCACCGGCAACGGCACCGGCCTTGGCCTGTCCATCGTCGCGGCCATCGCCGAAGCCCACAACGGCACCCTGCAGCTGCACGCTCGGGCCGGCGGCGGACTCCACGCTGCCGTCACCTTGCCAGCCGCCGCGGCAAAGACCCTGGCCGGAGTAGCCGGATGAGGGTGCTCGTCGCCGAGGACGTCCCAAGCCTGGCCGACGACATCGCCGAAGGACTTCGCGACAACGGGTTCGCGGTCGACGTCGCCTACGACGGCATCGACGCCGCCGCCAAGCTCGACACCTATGCCTACCCCGTCGTGGTCCTGGACCGCGACCTGCCCGGCATCCACGGCGACGCGCTATGCCGGATGATCACCGAGGCCGACAAGCCGTCCATGGTGCTGATGCTGACCGCAGCCGGCGCAGCCGAAGACCGGGTCAGCGGCCTGGGCCTGGGTGCCGATGACTACCTGGCCAAACCGTTCCACTTCACCGAGCTCGTCCTGCGCATCCGGGCCCTCGCCCGCCGGCAGCCCGCCGCCCGGTCCCGCATCCTGCGCGCCGCGGGCGTCGAACTCGCCCCCCTGCGCCACAGCGCCACCCGCGACGGCCGCCCGCTCGACCTGTCGGTGAAGGAGTTCGCGGTCCTCGAAGCGCTCATGCGGGCCAGCCCCGCCTTCCTTACCGCCGAAGACCTGCTCGAACAGGTATGGGACGAGAACGCCGACCCGTTCACCAACGCCGTCTTCGTCACCATCAGCCGACTGCGACGCAAGCTCGGCGACCCACCTGTCATCGAGACCCAGCCGGGCGTCGGCTACCACATCACCGGCTAACCCGCATAGGCGCCACGAACAACCCGCCATTCGGCACAGCTGGCCCGCATGTACTCCCGCCTGCGCCTTGCGGAGCGGGTTTCTCACGCAGGAGGTCCGGCCCGGCCGGACCCTCCAGCGAGGTCAAGCGGGTCAAGACTCGGATCGCTTACAGGTTGCGGAATGCCTGATCAACCAGTGCATCGCCATACGACTCGGTCAGTGGTGCGTTCCGTATCAGCAACCGGTAGTAAAGCGGTCCGAAGATGGCGTCAACGAATACTTCGGGATCGAGGTCGGCGGGCAGCTCGCCGGCGGACTGGGCTCGTTTAACGGCACCGACGGTAGCCGCCCGCCGGTCCCGCAGGTGACGTTCGTCGAGGGTTTTCAGGACGGCCGGGTCGCTCTGGCCCTCGGCGATCAGTTCGGCAAGCACTCTGCCGAATAGCCCGTTGAACCGGCTGACTAGCAGCCGGACCGTTGACCTGATGGCTTCCTGAACCGGTGCGGGTCCGTCAGTGGGAGCGGTGGGAGGCCGGCCGGTGTCGAGGCGCTCCTGGAACATGGCCATCACGAGATCGGCCTTGGTCGGCCACCATTTGTAGATCGTGGGCTTGCCGACGCCCGCTCGCTTCGCGACGGCCTCGATGGTGAGGTCGCGGACGGACCGCTCCTGCAGCAGCTCGTAGACGGCGTCCAGGATCTGGGTGTGCGACTCCGCGGTCGCGCCGGGCGGGCGGCCGCGCGATCGGCGGTTCGTGGGTGGGGGCTCCATCACATATATCTTACCGGTACGACACGGAAAATCAATTGACAGTGGACTCTGACTCAAGTACGCTACGTAACGTAAAGACAATACGAGGAGAGGAGGCCACCGTGGCGAAGCGCGCACTACTGATCACCGGGGCGACCGGGAACCCGGGCGGGGCGGTCATCCGGGCCCTGCTGGACGATGGCCCGGAAGACTGGGAGGTCAGGGCCCTGGTCCGTGACCCGTCCTCTGACCGGGCGAAGGCCCTGCAAGCCGAGGGCGTGCACCTGGTCCGGGGCGACCTCGACGACGACCGGTCGGTGGCCGAGGCCGTGCAGGGCGCCTACGGCGTCTTCAGCGTCCAGGGTTTCCGGCCCCAGGGCGTGGCTGCCGAAGAGGAGCAGGGCAAGCGGCTGGCCACCGCCGCCGCACGGGCCGGCGTGAGCCACTTCGTCTACGCCTCGGCCGGCGGCGCCGGCAGCAACTCCGGCGTCCCCCACTTCGAGAGCAAGCGGCACGTCGAGGAGCATGTCCGCGCCCTTGGCCTTCCGGCGACGATCCTGCGGCCGGTCATGTTCATGGAGAACCTGGAACGGCCGGCCCCCGGGCCCTAGTGATGTCGCTGTGGAAGACCTACATCCCCGATGCCAAGCAGCTGCAGCTCATCGACGTCGATGACATCGGCGCATTCGCGGCCGCCGTCTTCGGCGACCCGGACCGGTACATCGGCCAGACGGTCACGCTGGCCGGTGATTCGCTGACCAGGCCGGAAGCGGTCGCGGCGTTGAAGCGGGGCGGACGGCCGGCCTTGTTCTCCATCCAGCTTCCGGGACTGATCGTGCGCCGGCTTCCCGCAGAGTCACCGTCATGTTCGCGTGGATGGGAAAGGTCGGCTTCGACGCCGACCTGCCTGCCCTGCGGCAGATGAGCCCGGACCTGACAACGCTTGAGCAGTGGCCGGCGCACGGCTCCGCCTAGCACTGCCCGCGCCCTCGCCGGGGTCGCAGCGCAACGTTAAATCACGCTACCGACAAGAAGGAGAACACCGTGCACGTGCTCATGATCGGCCATCTGACCGGCAAAGATTACTCCGAGCTGCTGCAGGAGGAAGGGATGTTCATCGCCAAGGCACGGGCCGAGGGAGCCGTCCGCGATGTCTTCCTGAAGGCGGACCATTCCGGCCCCGTCCTGCTCCTCCCGGACACGACCGCGGACGAGGCCCGGGAACGAATGGCGGGTCTTCCCTTCATCGTCCACGACATCGCGTCATTCGACTACGTCGAACTCATCGATCCCCCGGCGGGCCTGCCGGGCAGCAAGTAGAGGCCGCCGTGAACACGGGAGCACTGGCCATCGAGGCCGTCAGCCTCACCAAGACCTACCCGGGTGACGTCCAGGCGGTAAAGGGCATCAGCTTCGAGGTGGCGCCCGGGGAGGCGTTCGGCCTCCTCGTGCCCAACGGCGCGGGAAAGTCCACCATCGGGATGTTCAACACCACGGTCACTCCCAGCTCGGGCCGCGCCTTTCTCGGGGGCGCGATGTCGCCGCGGACCCATTGGGGATCAGACCACGCTCTCGAGTGAGCGAGATCACGGCTCAGGATCTGGACGGCTCTCTCTTGCTCCCACCTCTACGAGCGGCAGGGGTGGGGTCGGTACTGAGCGGCTTCGGGCACCGGCCAGCCGCCACCGCCTGAAACACCGTCCGTCCCGCTATCCAAAGGCCATACCGATGTCCGCATCCTCACCGAGCCCCGCCGCCGAGCTGACGCTGACTCACTTCGTTGTCGCCGACCCGGATCGTGATCAAGTACAGCAGACGGAAAGACACAGCCAGCGATCATGCCCCCCCACACACACCAACCGCAGCTCGGAGCCCGCGTGCCGAGTTCTGAAGCGGTACAGGCTCAAATGCTGGCAGCAGCGCTCTGCCGCGAGATCAGATGCGGGCGCAGTTGCGCCTGCATCTGGACGTTGACAATACTGCCTAGATAGTTAACATTGGGCTCAGAGGAGGGCTCATGGCGGCGGACCAACCATCTGATAACGCGATCAACGTCCCGCCGGGCGGCCGAATTGAGGTGTGGTCACCGGCTGACGGACGGTTGCTGACCACGGTGGTCCGTACCTCGGCCGAGGACGTAGGGCGTGCCGCGCATGACCTACGCTCTGCCCAAGAGGAGTGGGAAGCACTCGGCCCGTCGCCTCGGGCAGTGCATCTCAAAGCGCTGCGCGACTGGATCCTTGATAACGAAAGTCATCTGCTCGACATAATGCAGGACGAGTCAGGCAAGGTACGCCAGGATGCCACTTTTGAACCTGTAGCATCGGCCGATCTGATTTCGTACTACGCCGCACGGGCCCGGCGGATCCTGGCAGAGCAGCATCCGCTACCACACGGAGTGCTTACGGCAGCCAAGAGACTGACGGTACGACACCGCCCGCATCAACTCGTCGGAGTTATTAGTCCCTGGAACTTTCCGTTGTTCATCCCGGTTGCCGACAGCGCGCCTGCCCTGCTCGCCGGAGCGGCCGTCCTGCTAAAGCCGTCGGAGGAGACGCCGCTCACCGCAATTGAACTGGGGAGAGCCTGGCGTGAGATCGGTGCTCCGGACGTTTTCCGGGTCCTTACCGGGGACAGCTCGACTGGGTCGGCCGTGGTAAACAGCGTCGACTACATCGCGTTCACCGGGTCGGCCGCCACGGGGCGACGGATAGCTAGCCGAGCAGCGGAACGCCTGATCCCGGCATCGCTGGAGCTGGGCGGCAAAGACGCCATGATCGTTCTCGACGATGCCAATGTTGACCGCGCCGTCAATGGCGCGCTCTGGGGTGGAATGTTCAATGCTGGCCAGGTCTGTACCTCCGTCGAGCGGGTCTACGTGCAGGAGGGTATTTACGACGAATTTATCGGCAAGCTGGTGGAGGCTGTCGCGGGCCTGCGCCAGGGTATTGATCGCGTCGCGGGCGAGCAGGAGATTGGTGCGATGGCTACTCGGCAGCAAGCCCAGATTGTTGCGGCACATGTTGAGGATGCAGTTGCGCATGGTGCACGGATCCTGATCGGAGGTCCTGACGCAGCAGTTCATGACAGCAACGGTTACTGGATTGCCCCCACTGTATTGGTAGACGTCGACCACTCTATGCGCTGCATGCGCGAGGAAACGTTCGGCCCGACGCTGCCAGTAGTCAAGGTTCGCGATGAAGAGGAAGCCCTGTCGTTGGCGAACGACTCGCCGTACGGGCTATCCGCGACACTCTGGACTGGCAGCCGCAAACGGGGCGAGCGCCTCGCATGTCGCTTGAGCGCGGGCGCCGTCAACGTCAACGATGTGTTCACCAATGTGATCAGCCCCCCGGTACCGATGGCGGGCTGGGGTGAGTCCGGCTTGGGTTCCCGATTCGGAGGTGCTCAGGGCTTGCTGCGATATACGCGCCCCCAGGCGGTCACCGCAAGCCGGCTGACTCCTGATCGCGAGGTTTTGTGGTATCCGTATTCGCTCAAGCGGAGTCGCCTCGCTGCACGCATCATGCATTTCGCTGTCGGTCGAGGCCCGCGGCGCTTCCGTTCAGTCGTAAAACCCTGATCCACGCGAATCGCCGACGACGCGCCCTGGGCGAGCACTCAGTGCTTGCCTAGCCGACCCGAATTTCGGAAGCAGTTGAGAGGATCCAGATGTACGACACAATTGTTATTGGTGGGGGAACGGCCGGTTCGGTCGTAGCGTCCCGGCTTAGCGAGGACTCGGCACGAAAGGTATTGCTCCTAGAGGCTGGGGGATCGGGAGAGCAGGAAAATGTGCTGATCCCCGCAGCGTTCGCTAACCAGTTTCACGGTGAGACCGACTGGGACTACACCACTGAGCCTGAGCCGACGCTCGGTGGCCGACGGATCTTCTCCCCTCGCGGCAAAATGCTCGGTGGGACTAGCGGCATGAATGCGATGGCGTATATTCGCGGCAATCGACTCGACTACGATCGCTGGGCCGCGGCCGGCGCGCAGGGATGGAGCTACGCAGACTGCTTGCCATATTTTCGGCGGTCGGAGGATAACCAGCAGTATGAAAACGAATATCACGCGACCGGGGGGCCGCTAACTGTCACTCGGATTCCTCGGCTGGACCGAGTTGCCGAGCTTCTGATTGAGGCGGCGCAAGAGGCTGGTTTGCCCTGGAACGAAGATTTCAACGGAGCCAGCCAGGAGGGCGTGGGCAAGTTGCAGGTGACACAGCGCGGCGGTCGACGGCTGAGCGCTGCCGCCGCCTTCTTGGCACCTGCAGTTGACCGCCTGAATCTCACTATCCTGACAGAAGCGCATGCGACCCGGCTGCTCTTCTCAGGTAATCGCGTCAGCGGCGTAGAGTTTCGGCACGACGGTGAGATGAAGCGCGCCGAGGTCGGCGGCGAGACCATTCTTTGCGGGGGTGCTTTCAACACTCCGGCGCTTCTGCAGTACTCAGGTATCGGCCCGGCAGATCACTTGAAATCAGTCGGCATAGTTCCGGTCGTGGATCTGCCTGCGGTTGGCGCGAATCTAATGGAGCATCCTCTCGTGACCGTTCAATTTGAACTTAATGGCGAGGTCGGTCTCAGTGACCTTGGTGATCCTCGCTACGTGGATGAATGGATGAGACGGGGTGAAGGAAAGCTCGCGTCTAACCTGGCGGAAGCCGCAGCTCACTGGTGCAGCGACCCATCGCTGGCAGTACCCGATACTCAATTGATCTTCTTTCCTGGATTCTTCTCCAATCACGGTTCAGAGACCTGGGAACGCCCCGCGTTCACCGTTGGCCCGTCGTACATCGGCCCAGCCAGTCGTGGCCGGGTCTGGGTGCGCGACGATAACCCGCTG
>Ga0335075_10019202_pt1 | contig 10115 bp, 6 predicted proteins | sample Lox_Sample_24_FD_206723 | JGI IMG/M metagenome (GOLD analysis project Ga0335075, IMG submission 206723) | Soil microbial communities from Loxahatchee National Wildlife Refuge, Florida, United States - Lox_Sample_2.4 | ecosystem: Environmental > Terrestrial > Soil > Wetlands | place: USA: Florida...
GAAGACGGGGGTGTTGCATCCGTGAGCGTACGCGTCCTGAATCTGCTGCCGGTGCCCCGACTCGAGGTCGACCGGGTCCTGAGTCGCGAGGCGATCCAGCACGCTTTTCTCAACAACCTCTTCTGCGTGCAGGGGAAGACGCCGGCGCTCGCTACGCGTCACGACTACTACATGGCCCTGGCGTACACGGTGCGCGATCGGATGATGCACCGCTGGATCAGTACCGCGGAAACGTACACCTCGCACGGCTCGCGCACCGTGTGCTACCTCTCCGCGGAGTTCCTCATCGGACCCCAGCTCGGCAACAATCTGGCGAGTCTCGGGATGCTCGAGCAGGTGCGCGAGTCCCTGGCGGAGCTCGGGCTCGATCTGCAGGACCTGCTCGAGTGCGAGGACGAGCCCGGTCTCGGCAACGGCGGCCTCGGCCGTCTCGCCGCGTGTTTCCTGGACTCCATGGCGACCCTGGAGATTCCCTCCCTCGGCTACGGCATCCGCTACGAATTCGGCATCTTCGACCAGGAGATCGTCGACGGCTGGCAGGTCGAGCGTACCGACAAGTGGCTGCGCTTCGGCAATCCCTGGGAGATCCCGCGGCCCGAATGGGCGGTGGAGGTGAAGCTCGGCGGCCGGACAGAGTCCTATGCGGATAACGACGGGCGTTTGTGCGTGCGCTGGATCCCGCATCGGATCGTCAACGGCGTGCCGTACGACACTCCCATCCTCGGCTATCGCGTCAATACCGCGAATACTCTGCGCCTGTGGCGTGCGGAAGCGCCCGAGTCGTTCGACTTCGCCATCTTCAATCGCGGCGATTACTACGGAGCGGTCAATCAAAAGGTGGTCTCGGAGAATCTGAGCAAGGTCCTGTATCCCAACGACGAGGTGATTCAGGGCAAGGAGCTCAGGCTCGAGCAGCAGTACTTCTTCGTCTGCTGCTCGCTGCAGGACATGCTGCGGATCCTGCGGGTGCAGCGCATCCCGGTCACGCGCTTTCACGAGAAGTTCGCGGTCCAGCTGAACGATACGCATCCCTCCATAGCCGTCGCGGAGCTGATGCGGCTGCTCGTCGACGAGCACGCCGTGGAGTGGGACACCGCCTGGCACATCACCCGCAGCACTTTCGGCTATACCAACCACACGCTGCTGCCCGAGGCGCTCGAGCACTGGCCGGTGCCGGTATTCGCCAAGGTTCTGCCCCGGCACCTGGAGATCATCTACGAGATCAACGCGCGCTTCCTCGACGAGGTGCGAATCCGCTTCTTCGGCGACGAGGAGCGCATCGCCCGCCTGTCGCTGATCGACGAGCACGGCCCCCGGTACGTGCGCATGGCGCATCTGGCCTGCGTCGGCAGCCACGCGATCAATGGCGTGGCGACCCTGCACAGCCAGCTTCTCGAGCAGAGCGTGCTCGGCGACTTTCACGACCTCTGGCCCGAGAGGTTCAGCAACAAGACCAACGGCGTGACGCCGCGCCGCTTCCTCGCGCTCGCCAACCCGCGGCTCGCCCGCCTCATCTGCGATGCGATCGGCGATGGCTGGCTGCGCGACCTCGAGCGGTTGCGTGCGCTCGAATCCTTCGCCGACGACTCCGCCTTCCAGCGCCAGTGGCAGGCCATCAAGCGCGCCAACAAGGAGGATCTTGCCGTCTACATCCGTGACCGCATCGGCGTCGCCACTGATCCCGACTCGCTCTTCGACGTGCAGGTGAAGCGCATCCACGAGTACAAGCGCCAGCACCTGAACGTGCTGCACGTCATCGCGCTCTATCACCGCTTGAAATGCGATCCCGGCGCCGATGTCCAGCCGCGTACGGTCATCTTCGGCGGCAAGGCCGCTCCGGGCTATCACCTCGCCAAGCTGATCGTCAAGCTCATTCACTCGGTGGCCGAAGTCGTCAACCGCGATCCGGCGGTGCGCCAGCGCCTCAAGGTCGTCTTCCTGCCCAACTTCAACGTCAAGAACAGCCAGCGGGTCTATCCCGCCGCGGACCTGTCCGAGCAGATCTCGACGGCCGGCAAGGAAGCGTCGGGCACGGGCAACATGAAGTTCTGCATGAACGGCGCGCTCACCATAGGCACGCACGACGGCGCCAACATCGAGATCTGCCGCGAAGTCGGGCCGGAGAACTTCTTCATGTTCGGACTGACCGCGCCCGAGATCGAGGCGCTGCGCGCCGGCGGCTATCGTCCCGCCGCGCTGTACGAAAGCAACGCCGAGTTGCGCCAGGTGCTCGATCTGATACGCGACGGCTTCTTTTCCCGCGGCGATCCCGGGCAGTTCCGTGCCATCGTCGACGGGCTCCTCAACTGGGACAGCTTCATGCTGCTCGCCGACTTTCAGTCGTACGTCGACTGCCACGCGCAGGTCGGCAGCGTGTACGCGAACCCCCAGGCCTGGACGCGGATGTCCATTCTCAATGTCGCGCGCTCGGGTCTTTTCTCCTCCGACCGCACCATTCGCGAATACGCCGCCGGGATCTGGCGCGTCCCCAGCGTGCCCATAGGGCTTGCGTAGCGTCCGCCTAGGGTGGCGGAGCGCGCAGCCAGTCGGGCTCCGGCAGTCGTGCGAACGCCTCGCGCAGCGCCTCGCTCCAGAGACTGCGCAGATTGCGGAAATAGCCGTTGTCTGCGTCGATGCTCGCGTGGCGGGCGAGCGCGAACTGGTCGCGCTTCACGATGACGAGATCGAGCGGCAGGCCCACCGCGAGGTTGGAGCGGATGGTGGAATCCATCGACACCAGGGCGCACTTCGCGCCTTCGCTCAGGCTGCTGCTGCGGCGCACGACGCGGTCGAGGATGGGCTTGCCGTATTTCGACTCGCCGATCTGAAAGTAAGTCGTCTCCGCGGTCGCCTCGATGAAGTTGCCCGCCGCGTACAGGCTGAACAGGCGCGGCGCCTCGCCGCGAATCTGACCGCCCAGTATCAGGCTGGCGTTGAATTCGACGCCGAATTCCTTCAGCGCCGCCGCATCGCGCTTGTGCACTTCGCGCAGCGCGTCGCCCACCAGCCGCGCCGCCTCGAATAGGTTTGCGCACGTGAGCAGGCTGACGGCCGCATGCGGCGAGTCCATCTGCTCCTGCAGCAGGCTGGTCACGGCCTGCGCGACGGCGAGATTGCCGGCGGTCTGCAGCACGAGGACGCGCTCGCCCGGCTTCTGGAACACCGTCGTCTTGCGGAAGGTGCTGATCTGATCGACGCCGGCACTGGTGCGCGAGTCGGAGAGAAAGACCAGCCCCGTGTCGAGCAGCATGGCCACGCAATAGGTCATCTCGATCAAGCCTCCGATGAAGTCTCCGCAGAAGTCTTTATTATTGCGCGTCGAGGCTCGTAACGGTGACGCTGACGTCCATCGCCTCGGGGCCGCCGCCGCGGCGCACGCCACGGACGGGGGCGGCATCGAGGTAATCCCGGCCGACCGCGAGGCGGCAATGACCGGCTCCCGCCGGCTGCACGTGCGTGACATCGATTCCGTGCCAGCCTTGTGCGTCGGCGAGCCATGCCTCCACCCACGCATGACTGGCGGCTTCGCCCGCATGCGCGCAGAGATAGCCGCTCACATAACGGGCCGGAATGCCCATGGCGCGACAGCATGCGATGAGCACGTGCGCCTGGTCCTGGCAGACGCCCTCGCCGCGCTCGAGAGCGGCGAAGGCAGGATCTTCCACGGTCGTGGTGCCAGGCTGATATCGCACGGCGGCGCAAACGCCCGCTGCGAGGTTGTATAGCCGCTGCCGCAGGGGATCGTGGCCGCCGAGATGCTCGCGTGCCAGCGCGATGATCCGCTCGCTCGCCGCCGTGAGCGCCGTCGGGGCGAGATAGGCGAGCGGCGATAGTGCCCCCTGCTCGCGCAGCACGTCACGCGAGCGGGTGATCTCCACGACCCCGGTGACGACGATCTGGATCTCCCGATGGGGCTCCTCCAGGGTGAGCAGGTGCGTGATGTTGCCGTGAGCATCCACCTGCTCGGCCCGGCGGCCCGGCGCCTGGATGGACCAGGTGAGGGTATGCTGCTCGCCGTCGCGGCGCGGAGTCAGCCTGAGCGTCTGTGCCGTGTATTTGACCGGCTCCTGATAGCGGTAGGTGGTTCGATGTGAGATGCGTGCCTGCATGGGACCCTCACGAAGCCGGGACCAGGAAATCATCCGCAATCCGCACTCCCAGCTCCCGCAGCCTGACCTGGAAGCGGTCGAGAAATTGCGGCAGCCCCTCGGCAACGAAGTCCTCGAACCGGCCGTAGTGGAACCGGGCATGCAGCTCGCCGACGCGCCTGCAGGTCTCGTCCGAGCGGCTGTTCGCCACCGCGGCGAGGCCGGACTGCAGCTCATCGAGGCAGCGGTGCACGCTCTGCGGCAGATCATCCCGCATCAGCAGCATCTCCGTGACCCGCTGCGGGGTGACACTGTCGCGGTAGAGCCGCCGGAAGACCTCGAAAGCCGACATCGCCCGCAGCAGCACCGCCCACTCGGAAGCCTCGGCCCGCAAGCGCTCGCCGCCGCCCCCCGGATCGCGCCAGCGGGACTCGAGCAGCCGGGTGGTGTTGTCCGCCCGCTCGATGAAAGTGCCGATCCGCGTGAAGCAGTGCGCCTCGTCGCGCAGCAGCGTCGCGGAGATCACCCCGCGGATGAGGTGGGCGCGATACCGCACCCACTCCAGGAACTCGCCGCGCGCCGACTCCGGCACCTTCTCAGTGAAGGCCAGGGATTCCAGATAGGTGGAGTTCAGCGTCTCCCAGACATCCGAGGTGATCGTGCCGCGGACGGCGCGGGCGTTCTCGCGCGCCGCGCGCAAGCATTGCACGATGCTGCCCGGATGCTGCCGGTCGAATGCGAGAAAATCGAATGCCGGGCGCGCGGTCGGCGAGTCGTGCCGATCGAAGAACGCGTCGGCCACCCCCAGCGACACCAGCGTAGCCTGCCAGCCCTGCATCACGGCCTCCGCGGTGCGGGGCAGCAGGGAAAGCCGCTGGTGCGCATCGATCATGCGTGCCACGTTCTCGGCGCGCTCGAGATAGCGCGACATCCAATAGAGGTGATCGGCGGTACGACTCAGCATGTCACGGGCCGAGCACCCAGGTATCCTTCGTCCCGCCGCCCTGGGATGAATTGACGACGAGAGAGCCCTCGCGCAGCGCCACCCGCGTCAGGCCGCCAGGCACGATCGCCACGTCGCGTCCCGACAATACGAAGGGGCGCAGGTCGATGTGTCGCGGCGCGACGCCCGCCGCCGAGAAGGTCGGCGAAGTCGACAGAGCGAGCGTCGGCTGCGCGATGTAACGCTCCGGGTGCGCTCTGATCCGGCGGCGGAAGTCTTCGATCTGGATTGCGCTCGCGGCCGGTCCGATCAGCATCCCATAGCCGCCGGCTCCATGGACTTCCTTGACGACCAGCTCCTCCAGGTGATCCAACGCGTACGCCCTGTCCTCGGGATCGTCGAGAATCCAGGTGTGGACGTTCTCGAGCAGCGGCGCTTCCGCCAGGTAGAAGCGGATCATCTCCGGCACATAGGGATAGATCGATTTGTCGTCCGCCAGGCCGGTGCCGATCGCATTGGCTATCGTGACGTGACCGGCACGATAGACCGTGAGCAGCCCCGGTACGCCCAGCGTCGAGTCCGGCCGGAAGGAGAGCGGGTCGAGAAAATCGTCGTCCACCCGGCGGTATACCACGTCCACGCGCTGCGGTCCCCGGGTCGTGCGCATGTAAAGCGCGTCATCGAGAACGAACAGATCCTGGCCCTCGACGAGCTCGATGCCCATCTGCTGCGCGAGGAAGGCGTGCTCGAAGTAGGCGCTGTTGTACATGCCCGGAGTCAGCAGCACGACGGTGGGATCGGAGACGCCCGTCGGGGCGACGCTCTTCAGGTTTTCGAGGAGCAGATCCGGATAGTGCTCGACCGGCGCGACGGCGTGATGCGCAAAGAGCTCGGGAAAGAGGCGCATCATCATCTTGCGATTCTCGAGCATGTAGGATACGCCCGACGGCACGCGCAGGTTGTCCTCGAGCACGCGGAAGGTGCCGCTCGCATCGCGTACCACGTCGATTCCGGCAATGTGCGCGTAGATGCCGCCGGGTACCTCCAAACCCTGCATCTCGGGTCGGTATTGTGCGTTGCAGAGCACCCGCTTCGCGGGAATCACGCCTGCCCGCAGTATCTCCTGGTCATGATAGACATCGGCGATGAAACGATTCAGCGCGCGCACGCGCTGCGCGAGTCCCGCCTCCAGCCGTGTCCACTCCTGCGCCGGAATGATGCGCGGCACGATGTCGAAGGGAATCAGCCGCTCGGTGCCGGAGTTCTCGCCGTAGACGGCGAAGGTGATTCCGACCCGATGGAACAGCGCGTCCGCTTCCGAGCGCTTCTGCGCCAGGCGCTCCTGCGGCTGCACCTCGAGCCACCGCCAGTAATCGCTGCAGTGCGATCGAGGCCCGCCGCTCGCCTCCAGCATCTCGTCATACGGGCTCGCCCGCACACTGCCCCCTGCGCATCGATCGCGGAATTGCCGCAGCGGTCAAGCGAGATCCATGCCAGCCTGCTTTGCTCAGGCCGCTCAATGGCTTACGGCGCCGTGCCCGCTCACGGGGCGGTCGCCATGGCTCGCCTGCCTCGTGCCGGTGCAGGGCGGCGACGCGCTTGCACCATTCTGGTGCCGAGGATGTCCGCGCCGGATGCCGGTCTACCGGAACGTCGCCGTCACACCCGCGAACACGTTGAATCCCGGCGCCGGCTCGAAGTACTGCGCGTTCGAGTCATCGACGATGACCGAGCCGGCATAGCGCCGATCGAGCAGGTTGTTCAGCCGCAGAAAGACATTCAGCCGCGTGGCACCCAGCTCCGCGGTGTAGCCGCCCGCGACGTTGAAAACCGCGTAGGCGGATGCGAATGCGGTGTTGGCATCGTTGGCGGCGATGTTGCTCAGGTACTGTCCGCTGACATTCGCGTTCCAGCCGAGCCCGCCGCCCCAGCTCAGCCGCGCATAGGCATCGCTGCGCGGAACACCGGGCAGCCGGTTCCCGGAGCTGATGAGCAGGGACGGTGCGGTGCAGGGCGCCGTGACGCAGGTCCGATACCCGTCGATGTAGAGGGCCGCGACGTACGTGTAAGCGATCTGCGCCCGCCACCGCGGGGCGAGCCGATAATCGATCGACGCCTGCGCGCCGCTGCGGCGTGTGCGGCCGGCGTTCTCGTAGGTCGAGCGCCCACCTGCGTTCGTCGCGACGACGATCTCATCGTCGGTGCGGGTATCGAAGGCGGCAACGTCGAGCGCGAGACGGCGCCCCGCGGCGACCTTGGCCCCGATCTCGCCGTTGTTGCTGCGGGCCGGGCGCAGCGCGAAATTCAGCCCCGGCGAGCCGTCGGGGCGATATGCGAGCTCCGAGTCGAGCGGTGTCTGGAAGCCCTTGCCGTACGAGGCGTAAAAATGCAGCCACGGGCGCGCGGCGAAGAGGAGCCCGGCCACGGGCGAGGTGGCGGTGTAGGTGATCTCGCCGCTGTCGTTGCCGTTGGTCGGGGTGATGAAGTTGTCCACCGAGATGAAGCGCACCTCGCTGTGGCGCAGGCCGGCGGTCAGGCTCCACAGCGGGGCGATATCCCATTGCGCCTGTGTGTACTCATCGAAGTCCTTGGCGATGTCGTTCTCGTCGCGCCGCAGTGTGCCTTCGACGCCGAGGTCGGCGCCGGAGAAGTTGTTGTAGCCGCGGCGCAGCTCGTTCTGCGTGTCGAAGCTGACTCCCGCCACCCATGACAGCGGCCGGCCGGCCAGCGGCCCCTGCCAGGTCCAGCGCGCGTCACCGCCGCCGAAGCCGCGGTCGAGCGATATCACCCCGCCGGAGCTCGTCGGCGGCTTCTGCGCCGCGACCGGGATGGACAGATACTGCAGCACCGTGCGATGGCCGTAGTAGGCCAGCAGCCGGATCGACTGCCGGTCCGTCAGCCCCAGGTTGTAGATGAGACCGCCTTCCTGCTGCTCGAGACCCTTGCGCGTGTCGAACTGCAGTGCCGCGGGCGCGGCCTGATCGGGGTTGGCCGCGAACTGGGCGGCGGTGAGTCCCAGCGGATCGTCCGCGCCCGGCCGCGAGACGATATTGGCGACGAAGGTGAGCGTATTGCGCGGCGCGAAGGTGTAGTTCACCTTGGTGTTGAATGACTCGTTGTGGGCACGCTGATGCGGCCGGTAGCCCTCCCAGGAGAAATGGGTGAAATCGACGTTGTAGGACAGCGGCCCGACCGCATCGCTCGCGTCGACGCCGGCCCGCACCTGGCCGAAGCTGCCATAACCGAGCTTGGTGCGAATCTGCCCCGGCGCCGTGCCGTCGCCCGTGAAGATCTGGATGACTCCGCCCGAGGCGTTACCGTAGAGCGCGGAGAACGGCCCCTCGAGCACCTCGACGCGCTCGGCGGAATCGAGGTTGAACTGTGAGATCTGGCCCTGCCCGTCGGGACCTGTCTGCGGGATTCCGTCCTGGTAGATGCGCACGCCGCGGATGCCGAAAGTCGAATTCGCGCCGATACCCCGGATCGAGACCTGCTGGTCCTGCGCATAGTTGTGCCGGTCGAACGCCAGCAGGCCAGGCACGAAGCCGATGTCGTCGGACAGATTGATTCCGAGCGCATCCTCGCGCAGCTCGGTGGCCGGCACATCGCTGATCGAGGCGGGCACGTCGAACGCCGGCACAGCCACCCGCGTGGCCGTGACCACGACGTCCGCCAGCGGCGGGCTCTCGTCGGCATGGACGCTGGGGGTCCAGAGCCCGGACCCGCCGCAGAGCAGCGCGATTGCCGCCGCCACCGACCCCGTTCCCGGAGTGCGTCCTCTCTGTTGTTGTTTCATCGCCAGCCAGTTCGAGCGCAGAGAGTGGAATTATTGCGCGGCGGCGCGGATGGTTCCATCTGCTCGGCGTGAAACCGCGGCCGCTGTGTCTGCCGCGAGACAACTGCCGCTGCGCCTGGATATTTTCGCTAGGCCGGGCTGGCGATTTTCTTCAGTCGGCTTCCGGGACGACCGTGACGGCGTGCCGTTTGCCGCGACGCAGCAGTCGAATCTCGATCTCGCGCCCCGCGCGCTCGGCCGTCAGCAGACGATGCAGGCGATCCACGCCGGTGATCGGCTCGCCATCGAGCTCCAGCAGCAGGTCGCCCCGCTCGATTCCGGCTCGTTGCGCCGGACCGTCAGGCAGGACTTCCGCGACCATCACCGCGCCGCTCTCCGAGCGCTCGAGGGCCCGCGACACGCGTCGGTCGAGCGTGATCGTCTGGCCTGCGAGCCGCATGCGACTGCGCCGCACGCGCCCATGACGCATCAGTTGATATGCGACCTCGACGGCGGTATCGATGCCGATCGCGAAGCAGATACCCTGAGCGCCACCGGCCACCGCCGTGTTGATGCCGATCACCCGGCCCGCCGTGTCCGCCAGAGGGCCTCCGGAATTCCCGGGATTGAGCGGCGCATCGGTCTGAATGACGCTTTCGATCAGCCGGCCGGATGCCGTACGCAGGGTACGTCCCAGCGCGCTCACGATGCCGGCGGTCACGGTGGCTTGATAGCCGAGCGGATTGCCGACGGCGATCACCAGCTGGCCGACCCGCAGCGCGGCCGAGCTGCCGAACGCCGCATGCGGAAATCCGCTGCCGCTCAAGCGCAGGACGGCGAGATCCGTGGCCGGATCGTGACCGACCCGCACGGCCTCGCAGGTGCGGCCGTCCGCGAGCGCCACCAGTGCGCTGTCCGCGCGCTCGGCGACATGGCTGTTCGTCAGCAGATAGCCATCGGGAGTGTAGATGACCCCGGAGCCCGTGCCGCGCACACGGCCGCCGCCCGAGCGCGCCTCTATTCCCGCAACTGCCGGGCTGACGCGCTCGGCGCTCTGCGAGACGAGCTGCGAGTACGGATCGAGCTCGGATTCGATATCTTGGCCTGCCAGCATGCAGGCGAGCATCGGGGCCCGACGCCTGCTTTCCACCCGGCCAGAAGGCCGGGCAACCCCGGTCGTCCGGCCAGTGCCGCGGCGAGGTGGCGCGCAGCAGACTTCCCGCTATCCTTAAGCGGAGAACCTCATGGCTCAGGAACCCAACCTTCTCGGTGCGCTGTCGGACGTGTTGGTGGCGCGATTCGCCACCGC
>Ga0335075_10019203_pt1 | contig 10115 bp, 3 predicted proteins | sample Lox_Sample_24_FD_206723 | JGI IMG/M metagenome (GOLD analysis project Ga0335075, IMG submission 206723) | Soil microbial communities from Loxahatchee National Wildlife Refuge, Florida, United States - Lox_Sample_2.4 | ecosystem: Environmental > Terrestrial > Soil > Wetlands | place: USA: Florida...
GCTGAATTTTACCGCCAGAACCACGCCTTGCAAACCGTCGACTTTGTGCAGTCAAAGGAGCGGGAGTATTTGCCACTTCGCAAAGCACGGAAAACGATCTGGGAAGCGGCGGAGTTTCTGAACACTTTAGTGGACGAGAGTGATCCCGATACGGATCTAACGCAAATCGATCATCTTCTGCAAACCTCGGAAGCGATTCGGAGAGATGGCCATCCGCGCTGGTTCGTCTTAACCGGATTCATTCATGATCTTGGGAAAGCTCTATGTCTCTACGGGGAACCGCAATGGGCTGTCGTGGGCGATACATTTCCGGTAGGCTGTGCGTACTCCGACACGATCATCTTCTATGACTACTTTGCCGCGAATCCTGATTCGCAAAATCCTTTGTACCGGGATCTCTATGGCATTTATGGAGCGCGCTGTGGGCTGGAGAATGTCCACATGTCCTGGGGACATGACGAATACATCTATCAGGTAGCGAAGAACTACTTGCCAGAGCCCGCACGTTACATGTTGCGGTATCACTCGTTCTACCCAGCGCATCAACATGGCGCCTATCGCCACTTAATGTCCGAGCATGATGAGGAGATGTTTCAGTGGGTTCGGAAGTTCAACCCGTATGACCTCTACTCGAAAGGTTCGGCAAAGCCGAATCTGAAAGAGATACTCCCTTATTATCAGGACCTGATCGCGGAATTCTTTCCAGACAAGATTGATTGGTAATTTCATTGCGCCCCATTGCTTCCAGGTCTTCAGCCGCCGATTCCCGGCCGTGGAGTGATCTGTTGAAGTGGAGTTGGATAGCAGCCGTCGTTTCTATTTGCCTAACCTTTGGCTGCGCCACAGGGTCGTGTTTTGCCGACTCTCCAGCCAAGGCAAACCTTGTATTACAAGGCACTGTTACACACGCGCAAAATCAAACTTACGTTCAGGTCCCGTTCCAAGTCCCTTCCGGTGTCTTTCGCCTGACGGTCACTTTCCAGTACACGACCAAAGAGGAGGGAACGAGACTCGATCTAGGGATCTTCGACCCTAACGGATTTCGTGGCGCCAGCGGCGGCAATAAATCCAGATTTACCATCAGTGCAACCGACGCGACCCCATCCTATTTGCCTGGACCTATCTTGGCCGGGCGATGGTATCTTCTGATTGCCGTCCCGAATATCCGGCCGAACGTCGTCTCCCGTTACACGGCCGATATCTTCTTTGAAACCAAGCCGTCAATTCAATCTTTCTCGAACGGTCCATTACGTAGCGGGCCTGCCTGGTACCGCGGCGACTTACATATGCACACCGGGCATAGCGATGGCACTTGTCCCAGCCAGACCGGTAAGTCCGTCCCCTGTCCTGTGTTTGTCACCGCGGAAGCAGCCGTACGCCGTGGCCTGGATTTTATTGCAGTTACCGACCACAATACGATCTCCCAATATGATGCGCTTCGAGAACTGCAACCATACTTTGATCAGTTGCTCTTTATTCCGGGACGCGAAATTACTACATTTCAAGGCCACGCGAATGTTTTTGGTATTACACGGTTCGTGGATTATCGCATCGGGACGCCTGGCGTACCGGATATTAACACTGTGGCTCGACAAGTCCGCCGATTGGGCGGAATTATCTCCATCAACCACCCCAATGCACCTAGCGGAGAAATCTGTCTCGGCTGCGGATGGCACCCCAATCCACCTGCGGACCTCCATCTATTTGCCGCCATTGAAGCGGTGAATGGTGGAGCCCTGCGAGGTCCTTATTCCGGCGTTAGTTTCTGGGAGAAACAATTGCAGGATGGTTATCGAATCCCTGCCATTGGCGGCAGCGACAACCATCATGGGGCTTGGCCTGTTTCTCATCCTGACTCGGTGGGCATACCAACAACGGTTGTCTATGCACAAAACTTGTCTGTCCCAGCCATTCTCGACGGAATTCGCTCAGGTCACGTATTTATCGATCTAACTGGTTCCCACAATCGCATGCTGGAGATGACTGCGACGGCGCGGGAACAACAGCCCGTCATGATGGGCGATATTCTCCACGCGCCCGCCGGCTCCACTGTACAGATAACGATTCATGTCGTGGGATGTTCAGGGTGGACCTTGAAGCTATCCGACAATGACCATAGCGACTCCGCGCTCCCCTCTCGCGTTCTTTCGCAGCAAGACGCGACTCTACGCTTCAGCTGGCACAGCGATGGCAAGCGCCATTGGTTGCTCCCCCAGGTGGAAACTCCTCAAGGCGAGCTCCAGATGCTTGGCAACCCAATCTATGTGAATTACCCCGGGGAAGCCGGCGAGGGAACTAACTCAACCATCGACAAGTGAAGAAGCGGTCCTAATAGATGCAATGGTCAATGCTCTGCAATTAACCCCTGCGAATTAGTTCCAGCTAACTAACATAAGTGGCTCGAATCTGAACACACTCGATAAGGTTACTCCACTGTATATTCTGAGCTATCAAATCATCCGGACTTAGAACATCCGGACCTAGAAAATTCCTTACCATTTCTAACGGTTTTCCATGAAAAAATGAGCGGGGCAAGCGATGCCTGCCCCACCCGTTATTGCAGCCGGATTCCCTCCGCTCAATAGAACAATTTCAGCGCCAATTGCATCACTCGATTGGGATTTCTCTGCGAAGTAATTTGACTGAATTTTGAGGTCGTAAAATTAAGTTGCGTTGGCTGTCCAAATTGAACATTGTTGAATGCGTTGAATGCCTCTGCCCGGAACTGCAGGCGAAGCGAGTGCTGAAACGTAAAGTTCTTCAGGATCGATGCGTCCACGTTCTTGAAGCTCGGACCGCGGACTTGCTGTGGGCTGCCTCCAAGAACCGCATAATTAGGGTCGCCGATCGTGGTGGCAATGGGAGGCTGGGAAAATGCGGCCGGGTTCAGCCATTGCGTGTAGTTGTGCGGTCCAGCATATAGACTTTGCCCCGGCACCGTATTTGCGAAGCAGCCGAACTCCGAAGTTGCAACCGGGCAGGTTACAGTCGTCGGCTGACCGCCTTGATAGGTGTAAATAAAGTTGACCACCCAGCCCCCTAGAATCGCATCCGTGGCACGATTCGAGCTAGCTAGAAATTGCCGGCCATGACCGAAGGGCAAGTTGTAGGTGCCTGAGACGTGAACCAGGTTGGTCGCATCCGTGTCGCAAAGGCCATAGTCCTTCGCAATGCCAAAGCCCGGCAGCCATTCCGCTCTGTACTGTTGGTTCTGCGACGCCTGAGTGTGCTGGTCGGTCATGCACTTACTCCATGTGTAGTTGCCAAGCAAGTAGAGGCCGAACGACATCTGATGCTCATACGTCGCCTGCATGGAGTTGTAACTGCTGTTGGCGTTCGTGGTTTCATAGGTTGCATTGCGGGCAAAGCTAGGAAACGGTACATAGAGCTGCGGATTGACACTCGGCGGCAGAATTTCTGTCGGTGAATTGTTGTAACCCAGATTGTCCAAATGGCGGCCCATCGTCCCAACATAGCCAAGCTGAAAGGAATCGTGGTTGGTAAATTGATCCTGCACCGTCAGGTTTACGGTCTGAACGTACGGAGTTTGAAAATTATATTGGCGTCCGTACAAATTCAGCCCAAGCCCGTTGTTGACCGTTGGGTCCTGGAAATTGACAGTTGTCAAAGCCTCTTCCATGGTCGCTGGATCGCCATTGGACAGAAGCAGCGGATGCTGGGAATCGGGACTGTTGAATGTGGCTACATAGACAAAGGGATAATTTGTTCCCAGGGTGCCGCCGTAGCCCAGGTTCCCTAAAGCACCATACGTAATTCCATAACCGCCACGCACAACCACGGTCGGCTGGACCCGATACGCAAATCCCAGACGAGGAGCGAAGTTCAGCTTTTGCGCATTGCCTAGAGAAAGCCCGGAAACGCAGTCCAGCGCGATGTTGCTGCTTGCCAGCAGCGTATTGAAACCAGTTGACCTGGGCACCTGGCAACCCGAGTTAGGGATATAGTAGGTGCCAGTGTCGCCATTCCCGCCCACAGGGATGAAGTTTGCCTGGTTGCCGTGGACTTCCGCATACGGAGTGAAGTAATCCCAACGAAGACCCAGGTTCAGCGTCAAGTCCGGGGTGACTTTCCAATCGTCCTGGAAATAGGCTCCGATGTACCAGCGATGATCATCGGTGGCGGCAATGTTCGATCCGGAGAAACTGGTCATTCCTCCCACATAATCAACACCGCCTACAGTGGAAGGTATAGGCGTAAGCAGTAAGTCGCCGATCCCATTCAAGCCGCTGCTCTTGTTTGGAATATCGCTGTACTGTCCGTAGAAGTTGAAATCGCCTCTTCCTTGTGGCGGCTGGGAAATGTCCCCTTCCAGGTCATCCACCTGTACGCCCGTTTTGAAGGTATGGTTGCGATATACCTTGGTTACGACGTCCGCCCCTTCAACGCTCCAGACGTACTGCAAGGTCGGAGTGTAATTGCCCACGCCAATGTGAGTCAGAGTACTGGCGTTCGTAGAAGACGAAAAGCTGATCGGCGGTAGACCGCCGTTGTTGGCCACTTGTTGGATGCCCCCGATTCCATATTGTGCGGGAATGCCGAAAGTGTTCCCATAGATCGATTTCTGCAGCTTATCGGAATGGACAACTCCCACGTGCATGTCATTAGTGAATGTAGGAGTAAAGATGTGGGTATATCCCACGGCAAATGCCCAGGCCGGGAAGCTGTCGTTTCGGCCGCCGCTCTCGCCAACCGCCAGGCCGGGCAGCGCCGAGGGAACACCCTCGGAAATCAGGCTCCGGTCATACACGCCAAACAGCGTGTTATTTGCGTTAAAGTTCTCATCGATCCGAATGTCGTACGAATTTGTGTTCTCGGATTCTTTCGGCGCATTATAAAAGTTGTTTGCAAGGCCAGAGCTGGTCGGCGCTGGGTAAACTCCCAGCAACTTGACCGCATTCGGATCGAGGCGGCCAACCGGAATAATGTTGAGCTGCGCCGTATCGCCAACGAAGTTGGTCTTGCCCGCCAGGCTGCCACTATAAAAAGGATCGCGAACATAGCTTCCCGGCGCACCCGTAAGTCCGGTAATTGGGTCAATGCCGCTGGCCGGAATCTCGCGCGTAGTTGCTGGGTCGAGAATGGTGCCGTGCGGGAACACGCGTCCCAAAGCATCCGTTCCCGTACCGCTGTTGTACGTAATCAAGTCCTGCAGGTTGGTGAATCCGCTGCTGACCATCCCGGCCGTCGGCACTGTGCTGGTCGCAGGTGAAGGAGTGATATACCTGCCACCCTGATAATCGGCGAAGAAGAATGTTTTATCCTTGAAAACTGGTCCGCCCACCGTTCCGCCAAAGATGTTCTGGCGATATTCGGGTTTTGCCGTATGATTCAGGTCATTGAAAAAAAGATTGGCATTCAGTACGTCGTTCCGCCAGTATTCCCAAACATCTCCATGGAAGTGGTTGGTGCCGGACTTGATGACCGCATTGACGACGGCCCCGGTAGAGTGTCCAAATTCCGCGTTGAAGTCCCCATTTTGCAATTTGAATTCCTCAAGTGCGTCGGGCGGAGGGACGATTGCGGCATTGTTCCCTACCGAGGAGCCGCCATACACTTCTATGTTGTCGTTAATCCCATCCAGGCGAAAATCGTTCTGCCACAAATTGACGCCGTCGACAGAGAAGTAGGCGCTATCGGACCTTCCCGAATCGCTGCTGGGGTTGCCAACCGGGGCCGTGGCGACGCCCGCGGACAGTTGCGCTAAAGATACCCAATCGCGGGTCTGCAGTGGCATATCGTTGATGGTTTGCGTAGTAATCGTTTGTCCGACCGACGCGTTTTCCGCCTGAAGCAGAGGAGCAGCCGCCGTGACGGTGACCTGGTTGGACACCTTTCCTGTAAGAAGCGGCATATCGACCGTCAGCGTCGACTGGACGTGCACCTGCAGGCCCTTCTCAATAAAAGTCTGAAATCCGGGCGCTTCCCCTTGCAGCGTATAGCTGCCGGGCATGACGCCGGTCAAGGAATAGGTGCCGGTCGAAGTGGATACGGTTGAAGTTGCGATCCCGGTCGAATCGTTTGTCAGGGTGATTTTCGCATTGGATATAACCGCGCCCGTTTGGTCGTGGACGGTACCGGTAATGCCTCCGGTAGCGATCTGGGCCATGAGCCCGGTCGAGGAAAATATCAGGATTAGCATTGCAAACGACAACGCCAACGTGAGCTTCCTAGTGTGGGTTTGTGTCATCTTGATCTCCAAAAAATTTGGTCGGAATAGTTTCGACTTAGTACGTTGTTGCAGCTGACTCGGGCGATACTGTCCGGGTCTGGCTGTCGGTTCGGCAGTAGGTTGCGCTGGACATCATTCAGGAAGAAGCTTTCTCTGGCATCCTCTCCAATTCCGCTTCAACGGAACCGCTTCAACGAAACCATAGGTGGATGGTCTTTATGTTTTGCGCTCGCTAGCCTCTACGGTTGCGAAAAAATCCGTGCAGAGATTTTTGCAATTACGCGTGCTTAGCCAAATTACGGTAGCGCTATCTGCTTTGGCAAGTGGAATTTAGAATCCTGCAATAAAGTTGGATTAATTTCTATAAATGTAAATTTATGAATACCTTAAATGAGTGTTTAAAATTCCATTAGTCTCCTTGATCTCTGGCTTGGTTGCGATATACGGTAACGCAATCGCTTGATTCAAATGTCTCAGGAATGTTAAAAATTCTGCACTACTCCATCGGCTTCGGGGAGACAATAGTCGAAATGCCTATACGACTAAAGGACATAGCGCGTGATCTAGGAATCTCCGTGATTACCGCGTCCAAAGCATTACGCGGCGCCAAGGACATCAGTGAGGAAACTCGACAGCGCGTTCTGAAAAGAATGGCGGAGTTGAACTACCGGCCCAACATGATGGCACGGGGATTGGCGAGTGGAAAAACCTTCATTGTGGGTCTGGTCGTTCCCGATCTTCTTCATCCGTTTTTCGCGGAGTTCGCCAAGTCTCTCAACGGAGTTCTTCGACCTCAGAATTACGGCATCATTCTCGCATCGTCAGAAGAAGATCCAGAAATCGAGCAACAGGAGATCAGCCGTGTGCTTGCACGAGGTGTTGATGCCCTGCTCATTGCATCCTGTCAGCCCATACTTCAGGGCTTCTATGGAGTCGAGGATCAACGCACTCCATTTATTCTGATCGATCGGGACTTCCCGCATTTGCGCGCGAACTTCGTGGGAACCGACGATTTTTTGGTCGGACAACTTGCAACCGACCATTTGTTACAAATTGGCAAGCGCCGAATCGCCCATATCGCAGGACCCAAACTGGCTCCAGGTACCGACCGCCTCCACGGCTATCAAACGACATTGCAAGAAAAACAGATGACCGTGCCACCCCCATATATCATCGAAAATTCGAAAGTGGAGGAAGTTGGAGAAGCTGCGGGTTACCAGGGAATGCAGAAGCTTCTGAAGCTGAAACCCCGGCCAGACGCTGTGTTTTGCTATAACGACCTGATGGCGATCGGCGCCATGCATGCCGTACTTGAGGCGGGATTGACGATTCCAGGTGACATTGCATTTGTTGGATGCGGCAATGTGCGCTATTCCAACTATCTTCGAATCCCACTCTCCTCCATTGACCAGTCAACCACTCTGCTTGGAAAACATGCTGGAGATCTGGCACTGGAGTTGATTCAAAAAAAATCAAGCACGCCAAGAAAGATTCGCGTGGAACCGTCCTTGATTGTGCGAGCATCGTCCAGCCCTGTCTGATGAGCTGCGTTACTTTGAATTTGACGCGCCCAGCAGATGCGAGAGTGATTGCATATCCTTGCCGAATTCCTCCCAATTGCCCTGCTGCGCGGCTTCCTGCGCCGCATTCAGTTGCTTCCGCGCCTCATCCAACTGCGGCTGCAATTGCGCCTTTGTTTGCGGCGGAGCACTCACCGACGACCCACCCACGGCATTTCCCGGCTGCTGTCCTCCGAACAGGTCGGAGATAGCCTCGTCGAGCGTGGGCTCCATCACAACCCTGTCCGCAGTAATGGCGATAATGCGCTTGAGTTGAGGGAAGTTTGTGCCTTCGGCTTTCAGGTACACCGGCACCACGTACAGGAAAGAGTTCTCAATCGGGATAACGACCAGCTTGCCGCGAATGACCTGAGAGCCTTTCTGGTCCCATAAGGTCAACTGCTGCGAAATGGTTGTGTTCTGGTCGATCATGGCCTCAATCTGGTTAGGGCCGTAGATCAGCTTCTCCTTGGGAAGCTCGTAAAAGATCATCTTGCCGTATTCCGGAAAATCGCATCGCGCCGCCACCCAGGCAATCATGTTGTCACGGTTCTGCGGCGTAAACGGAGTCATCAACAAATACTCCAGCTTGCTGCTGCCGGGAAGCTTCATCAGGATGTAGTACGGCTCCATCGCCATCACATTGCCGCCGTACTCTTCCTGCGGCGAATCCCATAGATCTTCGCGGTTGTAGAAGACCTGCGGGTCCGTCATGTGGAACGTCTTGTACTCATGGGTCTGGATGGAGAACAGGTCTTCGGGATAGCGCAGATGGCTTTTCAGGTCTGGTGACATCTGGCTCAGGTCTTTGAAAACTCCAGGGAACGCGCGCCGGTATACGGTCAGGACTGGATCTTTGGGGTCCATCACGTAAAAGGAAACGGTGCCGTCGTACATGTCGACAACCACCTTGACCGAGTTGCGGATGTAGTTCAGGTCGGACCCGGCGTCTCCGGAATAGGGAGCGGAATAGGGAAATCGATCCGATGTGGTGTAGGCATCCTGAATCCAATACAGTTTGCCATCGCTTAGCACCGCATAGGGGTCTCGGTCGAGCGTCAGGAAGGGAGCGATTTCGGACACCCGTTCCTGGACATTTCTCCATATCTGAATTTTGCTCTGTGGTCGGAGATAGGAGGTGAACAGGATGTTGTCATCTCCCTGCGTCCATGCGAATAGCAGCCGTTTCCAAAGACTATCCAGCGGAATGCCCCCGGTACCGGCGTAGTTGGTATAGACATTCTGATTGCCCTTGGGATAGTCGAACTCTTTTATGCCGGTGTCGACGATGCGATATCCCGGCGTGGCTTCGCCGTAGTAGATACCCGGTTCGGTGATCTTCAAGCCGTAGTCGGATTGAGGCGGAATGTTCTGCAATAAATATTTCGGGAAACCTCCGCCCACCGTCTGGGAGGCGAAGCTCATCACCAGTCCATAGCCATGGGTGAACTGCAGATACTGATTCACCCAGGTTTGCGCCTGTTCCGGCAGCTTCGGAGACAACTCGCGCGTCGAAAGCATTACCTGGTGATAGCCATCGGCTAAATGGTAGCGGCCAACGTCCACGTTATAGAACTGGTAATACAGCCGGATCGCCTGGGTCTGCTGATAGGTTTGCAGCAGCGGCCGCGGATCCCACAGGCGAATGTTCTGGATGGTGTCCTCGTTCCGTGCAATCACATCCGGGGTGAGATCGGGAAGCGCCGGGTACGACGTTTCCTGGATAGCGTCCAGACCGTACGCCTTGCGCGTGAGACGAATGTAGCTTTTCAAGTATGGAAGTTCCAGGCTGAATTCGCTGGGCTGCACCACAAACTTTTGAAACAGTTGAGGCAGGGCGATCATTCCCACCATGTACACCAGCACGAAAACGACTACGCCGAAGACAACAACTCTGAAATGCGGGCGGAAGAAATTGATGGCGAGAAGCACCGCTGCCACCGCCGATAGGCCCAGCATGATCCACAGCATGGTCATGGTCACGTGGGAGGCGGTGTAGCCGGCTCCGTAAACCACGCCCAACGTTGAGTAGACCAGGTCATAGCGATCCAGGTAGAAGCCCCAGCCCAGGACAACCGCCAGCACAAACAGAAGCGCCGACACATGTTGCCCGATATTCCTGCGCACCACGACCTTGCCACCCGGGCTGAATCGTAGCAATCCGAACGTGCCGTAACAGAGCAGGACCAGCGCCAGCGCAATGAGTATCAATAAGAGAAAACTGCCCTGGAGCAGCTCATAAAACGGGAGACGAAAAACAAAGAACCCGACGTCGATATGGAACAGAGGGTCGAGCACTCCGAAATGTACGCCGTAGCGGAAGCGGAGATACGTGTCCCATTGGGAAGAGATGCCCACCGCAAAGA
>Ga0335075_10019204_pt1 | contig 10114 bp, 8 predicted proteins | sample Lox_Sample_24_FD_206723 | JGI IMG/M metagenome (GOLD analysis project Ga0335075, IMG submission 206723) | Soil microbial communities from Loxahatchee National Wildlife Refuge, Florida, United States - Lox_Sample_2.4 | ecosystem: Environmental > Terrestrial > Soil > Wetlands | place: USA: Florida...
AGGCGGGTCGCGGGAATTCTCGCTATCCGCCCCGCAGCGAGTCCAGCGTGTCGTCCAGGTCATCCGGCCGGACCAGCACGTCACGGGCCTTGGAGCCCTCGCTCGGCCCCACCACCCCCCGGCTCTCCAACAGGTCCATCAGCCGCCCGGCCTTGGCGAAACCGACCCGCAGCTTGCGCTGCAGCATCGAGGTCGAGCCGAACTGGGTGGTGATGATCAGCTCCGCGGCCTGCACGAGCAACTCGAGGTCATCGCCGATGTCCGGGTCGATCTCCCGGCGCTCCGGCGCGGCCGCCACGTCCTCCCGGTAGGCGGGCTCGGCCTGCTTCTTGCAGTGCTCGACGATCCCGCGGATCTCCTTCTCGTCCACGTACGCGTTCTGCAACCGGATCGGCTTGGACTGGCCCATCGGCAGGAACAGCGCGTCGCCCTGCCCCACCAGCTTCTCCGCGCCTGGCTGGTCCAGGATGACCCGGGAGTCGGCCAGGGACGAGGTGGAGAAGGCCAGCCGGGACGGGACGTTCGCCTTGATCAGCCCGGTCACCACGTCCACGCTTGGCCGCTGGGTGGCCAGCACCAGGTGGATGCCTGCCGCCCGGGCCAGCTGGGTGATCCGGACCACCGCGTCCTCCACGTCGCGCGGCGCGACCATCATCAAGTCCGACAGTTCGTCGACGATGACAAGCAGATACGGGTAGGGCTGGTAGACCCGTTCGCTCCCGGCCGGCGGCTTGACCCGCCCGGCCCGCACCGCCTTGTTGTAGTCGTCCAGGTGCCGGAAACCGCTGGCCGCCAAGTCGTCATACCGGCGCTCCATCTCGCCGACGACCCAGTCCAGCGCCTCGGCCGCCTTCTTCGGGCTGGTGATGATCGGGGTGATCAGGTGCGGGATGCCGTCGTAGATGCTGAGCTCCACCCGCTTGGGGTCGACCAGGATCATCCGCACCTCGTCCGGCGTGGACCGGGTCAGGATGGAGGTGATCAGCCCGTTGAGGCAGACGCTCTTGCCGCTGCCCGTAGCGCCGGCAATCAACATGTGGGGCATCTTGGCCAGGTTGGCGACCAGCACCCGGCCCTCGACGTCCTTGCCCAGGCCGACCACCATCGGATGGTGGTTGTCGAGCGCCACCTGCGACTTGAGCACGTCCCCGAGGGTGACGATCTCCTTGTCCGCGTTGGGGATCTCCACGCCGATCGCTGATTTGCCCGGGATCGGGGAGATGATCCTGACCTCGGCGCTCTTGACCGCGTAGGCGATGTTCTTGCTCAGTGCGGTGACCCGCTCTACCTTGACCGCGGGCCCAAGCTCGATCTCGTACCTGGTCACGGTCGGGCCCCGGCTGAACCCGGTGACCTGGGCGTCTACCTGAAATTGCTCGAATACCTCGGACAGCGCCTCAACCACGATGTCGTTGGCCCTGGTTCGCTGCTTGGGCGCCGTGCCCGGCCGCAGCAGCGCCGTCGGCGGCAAGGTGTAGCCGCCGACAGTCGCGCCGGTCAGCATCAGCTGTTCCGGGGCGGCGCTGGCCGGCGGGGAGGCGGGTTCCGAATGCCTGGCCGCCTTGGCGGCCGACGGGCTCGCCGTGAGGTCCGCCCCGGCCGCTGGGCCGCTGTTCTCGTGGGTGCCGAAGCCGAGCGCCTCGATCAGGCCGGTATCGCCGTCGGGCCGGGTGCCCAGGGCCCCCGCCGACGACTCAGCCGACAACTGGGCCGGGGCCTCCACCGCCTTCTTGCCGTCGGCGCGCCGCTTGCCCTGGCCGAGCAGCGGCGTGTCATACGGCTTGCGGTGGTCGCCGCCCTCCACGGCCGGGCGCAGCCGGATGTTCCTCGCGATCTGGCCGCGCGGCCCCCCGGCCCCGGTGCCCGCCTCGTAGTCCTCATCGACCTCCAGGCCGTCCTCTTCGTCCGCCTCGGGCTCGGTGTACCCGAGCAGCACGCGCAGGCGGGACAGGCGTTCGGGCAGCCGGTGCAGCGGAGTGGCGGTGATGACCAGCAGGCCGAACAGGCATAGCAGGGTGAGCAGCGCCGCGGCCACCCACGAGGTCAGGGCCGCGGTCAGCGGGCCTCCGGTCGCGTACCCGACGAAGCCGCCCGCCTTGCGCAGCACGGCCACGCCATCGGACGGACGGGGCGCGCCCTTGGCGATCTCGAGCAGTCCGCACAGGCCGAGTAGCAGCGCCGCCCAGCCGATCACGACCCGCCTGGTCGCCTGATTGCGGTCCGGGTGGCGGAGTATCCGCCAGGCCAGCAGCGCAACCAGCACCGGGGCCAGGAAGGCCAGCGAGCCGAACCCGCCGGTCACCGCATCCTCGACGCCGCGCCCCGCCATATTGTCCATCCGCACCCACAAGGCCCCGGCCAGCACGATCGCGACGCCGAGGGTGAGCAGGCCGAGGCCGTCCCTTCGGTGATGGGGGTCCAGGTCGCGGGCACCGCGGCCGACGGACCTGACCGCGAAACCGAGGGCCCCGGCCGCCACCATCCAGGCCGCCGCAAGCGCCCGGCCGATCCACCCGATCAAGATCACGACCGGGTCGCTGGTGCGGGCCGGGCGCGGAGGCGGCCGGCGAGGCTGGTTTCGTGAGCGGCCGCGCGGTTGACCGCGGGTCTTGGAGGCGGGCCTCTTCCTCTTGTTGGTGCCCCGCCCCGTTCCGCCGCCTGACCAGTTCTCCGACGTGCCGCGCGCGCCCGCCCCGCCCTTTGTTGCACCGCCTTTTGTTGCACCGCGCGGGCGGGCGGTGTCGTTCCGGGCACGGGTCGCCATACTCACAAACGTAGCGAGGATGCCGGCCAGGACGAAGCACGCGGGCTCGCGTGTCGCGCAGAGCGTAAAAGTTGGGCGGAGGGACGAGCCACGGTTCGTTCGGAATAAAAAGGACTTTAAAGCGGTGCGGACGTTTGCCGGCATCAGGACCCGCGGGGGTTGGGCGCGATAGGGTCGGCGCATGCGGGTCGCGATCCTCGATGATTACCAGCAGGTTGCGCTGGCCAGCGCGGACTGGTCGGCGGTGCGCGAACTGGGCCAGATCGACGTCTTCGCCCAGCACATCGCGCGGACCGAGGCGCTGGTCAGCGCCGTTGAGCCGTACGAAGTGATCGTGGCCATGCGGGAGCGGACGCCGTTCGACGCCGACCGGCTCGGCCGGCTGCCGCAACTGCGCCTGCTGGTCACCACGGGCATGGGCAACGCGTCCATCGACCTGGAGGCGGCGGCCGCGCGCGGGATCACCGTGTGCGGCACCGGCGGCATCGGGTCGTCGACGGCCGAGCTGACCTGGGGGCTCATCCTGGCCCTGGTCCGGCACATCCCGGAGGAGGACCGGCGGATGAAGCTGGCCGGCGGCGCCGGCGGGGCGGCCCTCGGGGTGGGCGGCGGCTGGCAGCAGACCGTCGGCACCGGCCTGGACGGCAAGCGGCTTGGCGTAGTCGGGCTGGGCCGCCAGGGACGGAGGGTGGCGGAGATAGGCCGGGCGTTCGGTATGCACGTGGTGGCGTGGAGCCAGAACCTGGATCCTGAGCACGCGGAGAAGGTGCACGCCAAGGCGGTCTCCAAGGAGGAGTTGTTCGCGTCGGCAGACGTGGTGACCCTGCACTACAAGCTCGGGCCGCGCAGCGTGGGGCTGGTGGGCGAGACCGAGCTCGCCCTGATGAAGCCGTCCGCCTATCTGGTGAACACCTCGCGAGGCCCGCTTGTGGACAGTGCGGCGCTGCTGGCCGCGCTGCGGTCGGGCGCGATCGCGGGCGCGGCGCTCGACGTGTACGACGTCGAGCCGCTGCCGCTGTCCTCCCCGCTGCGGACCGCGCCGAACGTGCTGCTCACCCCGCACCTCGGATACGTCACCGAGGAGGCCTACCAGGTGTTCTACGCCGAGGCCGCGGAGGACATCGTGGCGTTCGCGGCCGGCTCGCCGGTGCGGGTGCTGTCCGCTTAGCCGTTTGGCTCCTCAGCCGTTTGGCTCCCAGTTGGGGGCGCGGCCGGACAGGGCCAGGGCGCGGTCGAAGACCGGTGCGTCCCCGGGCACAGGTACGACGGCAGCGAAACCTTGGTACTGGCGGAACATTTCGCCCTGGGCCTGGACGGTTTCCAGTACGGCCCGGGCCAGCTGGTCGTCGCAGTCGTAATCCTGGCCGGTGGCCCGGGCGATGTCCCAGCCGTGCAGCACCGTCTCAATGATCAGCATGGCGGCTATGTCGGCGGCCGGGGTGGCGCTGCCCATGACGGCTCGGTCGCCTTCCCATGCCTTGGGGTCCGACCAGGCCGTCACGGCCTTGTCTACCTGGTGCTGGTAGTCGGTGGCGTAATCGGGATCGGCGGTGAAGTCCTTGCTCATCAGGTCCTCGGCGACGCTGTCGCCGTGGGCGCGGCGTTCTGAGGAGTAGGCGGTCCACAAGATCGTGTGGTTGAGCAGGGTGCGCAGGTCCCAGTCATCGCACGGGGTGGGCTGGTCCAGGGGCGCCGTCTTCGCCGCGGCGGCGAGCACGCGGGCGGTCTCGGCCGCGGCGACGGCCATAAGCGCAGGACCGTTGCTGGTTTCCATCTGTTCACCGTAACTGGACCCGGCCGGCCCTTTCTTGAACAAACGCGACGGCTAGGCTGAGCACGTGCCTGACTCTGTTATTGGCATGGGGGTCGATGGCATGGGGATTAGTGGCATGGGGCGTGGGGTGCTGCGGCCGGATGTCGCCGCGGACCGGTTCGGGTTGGCCCGGTTCGCACCGTCGGATCCGCTCGCGCCGTTTGTCGACTTTTACTGGATCGTCCGCTGGGACCTGCGCGGGCAGCCTCCGCACGATCAGACGATCCTGCCGCATCCCAACGTGAACCTGGCCTTCGAGGCGCACGGGGCCGGAATCTACGGCGTGGACCGGTCACTGTTCGTACGGCGACTTTCCGGGCAGGGCAAGGCACTGGGGGTTCGGTTCCGTGCGGGGTGCTTCCGGCCGTTCTGGGGGGCGCCGGTCTCGCAGCTCAGCGACCGGGTGGTGCCTGCTACCCGGGTGTTCGGGCCGCTGGCGGAGAAGACCAGGCAGGCGATGATGTGGGTCGAGTCCGACGCCGAGATGACCGCGCACGCCGAGTCGCTGCTGTTCTCGGCGCTACCGGAACGCGATGCGGTGGCCGAGCAGGCCGCGGACCTGGTGACCCTCATCACCTCATCGTCGTCGCTGCGGAGAGTCGATCAGCTTTCCAGTGCTTCCGGGCTATCGGTGCGCAGCCTGCAACGGCTGTTCGGCGATTACGTGGGCGTGAGCCCGAAGTGGGTGATGCGGCGGGCCCGGCTGCACGAGGCCGCCTTGCGGGCGGACAGCGGGGAGAGGGTCGACTGGGCCGCGCTGGCGCTCGAGCTTGGCTACGCCGACCAGGCGCATCTGACGAGGGACTTTACCGCCACGATCGGGATGCCGCCGACCCGTTATGCCGCTGCCCCGTTATGCCGCCGAGCCGTTATGCCGCCGAGCCGTTATGCCGCCGAGCCGTTATGCCGCCGAGCCGTTATGCCGCCGAGCCGTTATGCCGCTGCCCCGTTATGCCGCTGCCCCGTCGTGGGTCGTGCTGGCGCTGCCTGTGCTTGGGGGACGGTGCGCAGGTTCAGCGGAGGACGGCCGCGGGCGCTGTCGAGGGTGTTCCGGATCTCGGTGATGACAGCGGCGCGCTGGGCGCGGATCTGCTTGGGCGTGAATGGCATCACGATGATGGTGTACTTGCCCATGCGCCTCCTGCGGGCCAGCGTATTGGCGTGGTCCTCTGGCGAGATGTGCCACTCCCGCGAGTCGACCTCGACCGCCACGCCAAAATCCGGCCACCACGCGTCGGGCTTGGCCACGAACGTGTCTCCGTCGTAGAGCGACGGGTTGAACAGCGGCATCGGCAGGCCGGATTTGACCAGCAGGTCCTTGAGGTCCCCCTCTGCGGCCGACCTGATGCCGTCGGCGACGTCTGACAGTGCCTCGCGGAACAGCGCTGATCCGGCCCTCGGCCCGGCGGCGAGTTCCACGGACAGGTCATGAACGGTGCAGGCGTCTCGCTGCACGGCGTCGGCGACGACCGCCCGCACTTCCCGCAGGCTGGTCTGGGCGCGCACCGTATCGGCGACTGCCCTAGGGGCGAGCGCATAGCGGATCGGACCGAACTTGCAGACACGATCGGGCATTCGGCTGGTCCGGTGCAGCCGCGCGAAGCCAGCGTCCCGGCGCTGCCGTGCCAGCGGAACCAGGACGTCAACGAACTCCGTCTGCGGTAGCCGTATGCGGTGGGCCAGCGCTGCGGCAGGACCGGTAATCACGCTCCTGGGTCCGCCGTAAAGCTGCGCGGCCATTTGCTGCTGGGCTAGTGAAGGCATGCCGGTGCTGGCGATGTACACGGTCGGCAACAGCGCTCGCCAGGAACCTCCAGGTCGGAGCCGATGCCGCAGCGCGCTCTCAGTGACGCCGACCGCGTGTGCTTGTTCTCGCGTGATCACGTCGATCTGGCGATCAAGAATTGCGGTCAGGGTGGCACGATCGAGGCGATTTGTTGATGCCATGCGTGCATCATTCCGACCTGGTCTGACATTTTCCCGGATGCGGGACGGGCGCGGGATGGATGCGGGACCGAAAGGCTCATTTCGCCCGCGCTGCAACGACGTCGTTGCCGCAACGACGCGCACCAGACGACATGGTTGCCGCAACGACGCGGTTTGTGTTGGGGATTGGGTCGGGGCAGATGGCGTGTCGGTGTGGCTCGCGGGGAGTTTGAAGCTGATGAGATGTGAGGTGCGGATCGGGGCTGCGGGCGGCGCTGGGCTGGGGCGGGGGCTGGGGCGGGGGCCGACGCCGGGGCTGGGGCCGGGGCCGACGCTGGGGCTGGGGCGGGGGCGACGCCGGGGCGGGGGCCGACGCCGGGGCCGACGCTGGGGCCGACGCTGGGGCGGGGGCGACGCCGGGGCTGGGGCGGGGGCCGGGGCCGGGGGTGGGCTAGGCCTCGATTACTACCGGGATGATCATGGGGCGGCGGCGGTAGTTGTCGCTGACCCATTTGCCCACGATGCGGCGGGCGAGCTGGCTGATCTGGTGGGCGTCGGTAACGCCCTCGGCGGCGGCTAGGGCCAGGGCCTCCTCGATCTTGGGGAGCACCTCGCCGAACGCGGCGTCGTCTATGCCGGAGCCGCGGGCGTGGATCTCCGGGCCGGCCACCGTCTTGCCGGAGCTGGCGTCGACCACGATCACCACCGAGACGAAGCCCTCGTCGCCGAGGATGCGGCGGTCCTTCAGCTGCGACTCGGTGACCTCGCCGACGGTGAGGCCGTCGACGTAGACGTACCCGCACGGCACCGCGCCGGCCACGCGAGCCTGGCCGCCCACCAGGTCCACTACCACGCCGTCTTCGGCGATCACGATATTGGCGTCGGGCACACCGGTCAGCGAGGCCAGCTGGGCGTGCGCGCGCAAGTGGCGCCACTCGCCGTGCACCGGGATGAAGTTGCGCGGCCTGACCAGGTTCAGCACGTAGAGCAGCTCGCCGGCTGGCGCGTGCCCGGACACGTGGACCAGGGCCGAGTTGCGGTGCACGACGCGGGCGCCGAGCCGGGTGAGCCCGTTGATCACCCGGTACACGGCGGTCTCGTTGCCGGGGATCAGCGAGGAGGCGAGGATGACGGTATCCCCGGCGGCGATCCGGATCGGATGGTCGCGGACGGCCATCCGGACCAGCGCCGACATCGGCTCGCCCTGTGAGCCGGTGGAGATCAGCACTACGTCGCCTGGCGGCATCTCCTCGGCCTCGCGCAGGTCGACCAGCAGCCCGCCGGGCACCCGCAGGTAGCCGAGGTCCCGGGCGACACCCATGTTGCGCACCATGGACCGGCCGACGAACGCGACCTTGCGCCGGTGCTTGACCGCGGCGTCGAGCACCTGCTGGACCCGGTGCACGTGGGAGGCAAAGCACGCGACAATGATCCGCTGCTTGGTGCTGGCGAAGATCTCGTCGAGGACCGGCGCGATGTCACGCTCGGAGGTCACCACGCCGGGCACCTCGGCGTTGGTCGAGTCGGCCATGAGCAGGTCGACGCCCTCGGTGCCGAGCCGGGCGAATCCGGCCAGGTCGGTGAGCCTGCCGTCGAGCGGCAGCTGGTCCATCTTGAAGTCGCCGGTGTGCAGGACCAGGCCGGCCGGGGTGCGGATGGCCACGGCGAGCGCGTCGGGAATCGAGTGGTTGACGGCGAGGAACTCGCAGTCGAAGGGACCGAACGAACGGTGGTTACCCTCGGTCACCTCCACGGTGACCGGGTCGAGGCGGTGCTCGGCCAGCTTGCTCTGCACCAGGGCCAGGGTCAGGGGGGATCCGGCTAGCGGTATGTTCGGCCGCTCCCGCAGCAGGTAGGGGATCGCGCCGATGTGGTCCTCGTGGGCGTGGGTGATGACGAGCGCCTCCACCCGGTCAAGCCGGCCCTCAAGGTAACCGAAGTCGGGCAGGATCAGGTCCACGCCCGGCTGATCGGGATCAGGGAACAGGACGCCGCAGTCCACGATGAGCAGGCGGCCGCCGAACTCGAAGACCGTCATGTTCCGGCCGATCTCGCCGATCCCGCCCAGGGCGACTATGCGCAGGCCGCCCGGGGCGAGCACGGGAGGCGGGTCGAGATCGGGGTGCGGGTGGCTCACTGCGCCCCGGCCGGGCCCGGCAGCTTCACGCCGCCGGCGTCCAGGTCGAGGACGAGCTGATGACGTTCGGCGTCGGTTGCGGCCAGCAGCGGGGCCCGCACGGCGCCGCCCGGCAGGCCGAGCAGGTCAAGGGCCGCCTTGGTCATTACCGCCCCCTGGTTGCGGAACAGCCCGTCGTACACCGGGATCAGCTCGTAATGGATCTGCCTGGCGCGATCGGTATCGCCGACGCCGAACGCGTCGATCATGTCGTGCAGCCTGTCCCCCGTGACATGGCCGACCACGCTGATGAATCCGACGGCGCCGAGCGAGAGCCACGGCAGGTTCAGCATGTCGGTGCCGCAGTAGTAGACCAGGTCGGTCTGGGCCAGTACGTGCGAGGTGGCCGACGGATCGTCCTTGGCGTCCTTGATGCCCACGATCCTGGGGTGGGCGGCCAGCCGGACGAGGGTCGGCGTGGCCACGGCCGCGGCGGTGCGGCCGGGGATGTCGTAGATGAGCATCGGCAGGCCGGTCGCGTCGGCGACCGCGGTGAAATGGGCCTCCAGGGCCGGCTGCGGCGGCTTGCTGTAATAAGGAGTAACGACCAGCAGTCCGTGCGCCCCGGCACGCTCGGCGCTGCGGGCCAGTTCGATGGTGTGCGCGGTGATGTTGGTGCCAACCCCGGCAACCACCTTGGCCCGCGTGCCCACCGCCTCAAGCACCACCCGGATCAGGCGCTCCTTCTCCTCGTCAGTGGTGGTGGGCGCCTCCCCCGTGGTCCCGTTCACCACGAGCCCGTCGTTTCGCATGTCGGTGACCAGGTATTCGGCGAGCCGCGCCGCCCCGTCGTAGTCGATAGCTCCGTCGGGGGTCATGGGAGTGATCATCGCCGTGACCATCTGCCCGAACGGGGGGGCTTGGGGGGGCGTCCCCCCCTGGCTAGCAGTGGTTGTCCTCATACCCGAACGCTACCCGCAACGACGTGCGTAGAGTAGCCGGCTTGCCGCCGGGACGGCGTGAAATCCCGCCATGTCCCGGGCCCCGGATGGTGACCCGGGGCCGGGGCTGTGGTCAGCCCCGGCCCCAGGCGGCCTGAGGGTTTTGATGGTTGGTTACAAGCCGCCGGCTGGGCTGGTCAGCGCGCTGGTGGCCTGGGATTGGGCGGCGGACAAGGCCGAGGAGACCGAGGTGGACCCGGCCAGTGCCGCGTTGACGTTGGTGTAGATCGCGGTGCTCAGCGCCGGGTAGTTCGGCGTGCCGGCCGGGCGGGCGATCAGCTTGGTCTTGGGCACCGTGGCCAGCACCGGGTTCTCCGCGATAACCTGCGCGGAGTCCCGCACCGCGGTCGTGGTCGGGATCTCGGAGTACTGCACCGACAGCACGTCCTGGGCCTCATTGCTCGCCATGAACTTGATGAAGTCCAGGTCCGCGGCAATGTTCTTGCTGTGCGGGTTGATGTACAAGTTCCACCCGCCGATGTTGGAATACCCCG
>Ga0335075_10019205_pt1 | contig 10114 bp, 7 predicted proteins | sample Lox_Sample_24_FD_206723 | JGI IMG/M metagenome (GOLD analysis project Ga0335075, IMG submission 206723) | Soil microbial communities from Loxahatchee National Wildlife Refuge, Florida, United States - Lox_Sample_2.4 | ecosystem: Environmental > Terrestrial > Soil > Wetlands | place: USA: Florida...
TGCTCGGCTTTCGACGACGCAGAGGTATACGCATCTGACCTCCGGCCAGGTAGCGGCGGTGTATGACAGAACGCACCCGAGAGCAAGGGGCTGAAGCTGGGAGCCAAGAGCTAAGGCAGCAGCAAAAGGTTAAGATTGAACGCGAAGTGCTGCTGCCGGACGGTGGGTTTTTGCGACTGGCGATGCGGCTATCGGACCGTTACAATAGAGATGTGGCCATCCTTGTGAGTCGCTGACAACAGGCGCGAAGCTTCCGCCGCGACAACCGCTTACAATTTACTGTATACGCCGGTTTTAAGGTATGGTGCGGCGGCGAATACGCAATAGCGAAAGACGCTGCAAGACAAAGGTTGGATTTTCTCGTGATACAGCTTGGCGATGCATTAACCAAAGTTTTCGGAACCAGCAACGACCGCACCGTGAAGCGTATGCTGCCGACGGTCAAGGCGATCAACGCGCTTGAGCCGGCGATGCAGCAGCTATCGGACGAGCAAATGCGCGCTAAGACGGACGAATTTCGCGCCCGCATTGCGGCCCATATTGCCGACATCAAGGATCCAGAGGAGCGGTACGAGGCTGAACAGGATGTACTGGAGCAGATTCTGCCGGAGGCGTTCGCGCTGGTGCGGGAGGCTGGTCGTCGCGTCATCAACATGCGCCATTTTGATGTGCAGTTGATTGGCGGCATGGTGCTGCATCAAGGCAACATTGCAGAAATGAAAACCGGCGAAGGTAAAACGCTGGTCGCGACGCTGCCGTGCTATTTGAATGCGCTGGCTGGTCATGGCGTGCATGTGGTCACGGTGAACGATTACCTGGCGAAACGCGATGCGGAGTGGATGGGCAAGATCCATAATTTCCTGGGTCTGTCGGTCGGCGTGATTGTGCACGATCTGAGCGACGAACAGCGTCGTGCCGCGTATGCCTCGGATATCACCTACGGAACCAACAACGAGTTCGGCTTCGATTATCTGCGCGACAATATGAAGTTTGAGTTGTCGGAGTGTGTGCAGCGGCCACCCTACTTCGCGATTGTCGACGAAGTGGACTCTATTTTGATCGACGAAGCGCGAACTCCGCTGATCATCAGCGGTCCCACAGATCAGACGACCGACAAATATGCGCGCGTGACCCGGATTGTTCCGCAACTGGAGCTGGGCGAGGAGACCGACTCGATCGAGCAGAAGATCCTGACCGGCGACTATGTGGTGGATGAAAAACATCGCACGATAGGAGTCACAGACGAAGGCTGGGAGAAGATTGAAAAGCTGCTGGGGATTGAGAGCATCGCCGATCCGGAAAACTGGGATCTGAAGCACTACGTGGAAACCGCGATTAAGGCGCACGCGCTGTACAAGCGGGATGTGAATTACGTCGTGAAAGACGGCGAGATTATTATCGTCGACGAGTTTACCGGGCGTCTGATGCCGGGGCGGCGTTGGTCGGATGGGCTGCATCAGTCGATTGAAGCTAAGGAAGGCGTGAATATCCGGCGTGAAGATCAGACGCTGGCGACGATCACGTTCCAGAATTATTTCCGCCTGTACAAGAAGCTCTCCGGCATGACCGGCACGGCTGATACGGAAGCCGCCGAGTTCGAAAATATTTACAAGCTCGACGTGGTGGTGATTCCGACGAATATGCCGATGCGGCGTATCGATAACACCGACGTGGTGTTTCGCACGGCGAAGGAAAAGTATTTTGCTGTTGCCGATGAGATCGCGCGACTGAATGAAAACAAGCAGCCGGTGCTGGTGGGCACCACTTCGATTGAAAAATCGGAATTGTTGTCGCAGATTCTGCAGCGGAAAAACATTCGCCACGTGGTGCTGAATGCCAAGTTCCACGAGCGCGAGGCGGAGATTGTTGCGCAGGCGGGCCACCTGGGCATGGTGACGATTGCCACCAACATGGCAGGTCGCGGCACGGATATTGTGCTGGGCGGTAATGCGGAGTTTCTGGCGAAGCAGGAACTGGTGAAGAAGAATCGCGCGCGCGCGGTGAGTGCGGCGGAGGGCGAGATTTCTCCCACAGCGGCGCCGGGAATGATGCGTTTTTATTATCAGAGCCAGGAATTCGAAACGCCCGAGTCCGACTGGAAAGAGGTTTATGCCGGATATGCGGCGCAGGCTGCGAATGAACGCGAGGAAGTATTGGCGGCGGGTGGCCTGATCATTCTGGGCACGGAGCGGCACGAGTCCCGCCGCGTCGATAACCAATTGCGTGGCCGTGCCGGTCGGCAGGGCGATCCGGGGGCCTCGCGGTTTTTCCTGTCGCTCGAAGACGATCTGATGCGCATTTTCGCCAAGGAGTGGGTTTCAAACCTGCTGCAACGTCTTGGCATGGAAGAAGGCGTTCCAATTGAGTCGAAGCTGATCACGCGGCGAATCGAAGCGGCGCAGAAGGCGGTTGAAGGGCAGAATTTCGAATCGCGCAAACATGTTCTGGAATACGACGATGTGATGAACAAGCAGCGCGAGGCGGTGTATGGCACGCGCCGGCAGCTGCTGGAAGGCATCGATCAGAAAGAACTGATCACCGATGATTATGTTTCAAATATCCTGAGCGCCATCCTCGACACGCATGCTCCGGACAAGCTGCATCCCGATCAGTGGGACCTGAAAGCGCTGGGCGATGCGGTGCTGATGCAGTTCGGCATGGACATCACCGCCGAGGGCATTCCGGTTCGTGAGCTGAATCGCCATGAACTGGGCGAAGCGCTGTTCACGCACCTGAAGGAACGGTACGACGCGAAGGAGCAGATCATCGGCGCGCCACCCATGCGCTACCACGAACGCATGATCATGCTGAGCGTGCTGGATGGCCTGTGGAAAGACCACCTGCTGGCGATGGATCAGTTGAAGGAAGGCATCGGACTGCGCGGCTACGGCCAGCAGGACCCGCTGATTTCTTACAAGCGCGAATCTTTCGAAGCGTTTGAAGCCATGATGAACCGGTTCCAGGAAGACACCGTGCGCTTCTTGTTCCGTATGCAGATCATGGGACCGGATGGAAAGGAAATCTCCATCCCGGCGCGAGTTCATCCGCAGTCGATTGTATTCAGCGGAGGTTCTTCGAATGCAGCCGAGCCGGGACAGGCGGCGCTGCCCGGCGGTGTGGACGGACATCATGGAGCCGGACTGAACGGTGGATCGTCAAACGGAATTGCCTCGTCGATTCCGGTGCCGACGCGTGCGCCTTCAACCACGATCGATTCGCTGGAAGAGGAATTTCAGCGGCGCAAGAAGCGGGAGCTGCAACAGGCACGTATGGCGGGCGCTGGTGAGGCGACGGAAACCGCGCAGCGACGCACCGGAGAAAAAGTTGGGCGCAACGATCCCTGTCCTTGTGGGTCGGGAAAGAAATTCAAGAAGTGCCACGGTGTGGATGCGTAGAGCTGGGCCGCTCAGAGCGACGAGCTCTGTTACTGGGCTCGATCAGGACAGCGCTTTGTTGCCGCGTGACGAGCGGTAAATCTGCGCTCCTAACACGCCGCCGGCAATGGCGAATAACACAATCAGCAGAGACAAGAAGGCCATGGTCAGCAGGATCAATCCGATGCGACCTTCGGCCGACAGCCAGAAATTTGTGAACGACGTTACTGGAGCCTGCGGGTCCATGGTGGCGGCGCGCGCGGCAGCCTGCTTCACAATGGAAGTCAATTGGGTGTCGATCTCGGTCCCCTGGTGCAGCCCATAGCGCTGAACCACCAGCAAGACAGAATTGGCAGCGAAAGCCACCGTGGCTGCAATCAGGCCCAGCAGTGCACCGACGCGGGCACCCACCCTGGGGCCTAGCTTCGTGAGAGGCCGGCGTCGATGATAGATGCCCATCGCCACCACCGCGCCTACGGCGACCCAGAGCACGCTTCCTGCCGCCAAAACTGCGGAAAGGACTCCAACTGCAGTTCCCACCATCGCCGCAATTCGTATTGCCATTTTCCAGGAGACAGAAGTGCCTGTCCCAACGGCGCCAGCCTGGATGTCTAAGCTGACTCCCGGCATCGACTGCGCGGCTTCGCCCTCGTCTGCAACATAGCGAATCTGGGGCGCGCCACATTCCGGGCAATAATAGGCTTCCGGGTCGAGGGTAGCGCTACAACGATGGCAAACTAGGTCCATATGTTGAAGCTAAACTACCATCGCATCCGCCGCAATCGAGCCGGCGTTACTGCGCTAATCGGTTTGACCTTTATGGGGCAGCTGGACGGCGACAATCGAGAATTTTGTTCCGTCCGAGGTAGGAGTGAACTCGATGATGTGTTGATTGTCACGGGACCCTGCCAGCAGTTTGATATCGCCTGAGATTTTTGGCGTGCCGATATTGACGTGGTTCTTCGACGATCCGGTATCCATGCTGACGTCGTACTCGTGATCGTTGGCGCAGGTGAGTCCCTGCCTGGTTGCCACGGGTTGACCCACGGGCTTCTTGTCTTTGCATGTGAGCACATCGCCGTAGGAGGCCATGGCCTTTTTGTAGAACGCGACCAATTTAAACTCCGGATCTTTGCTCTGATATTCCGCTGCTTTGACATTCAGTTGCCACTTGCCAAAACTCATATGAATATCGGCCGCGCCGGAGTCCTTTCCCTGGTCACCCGTCGCGACCGCGCCGGGGTAGAGGGGCAGGCCCACATCAACTGCGGCTGCGGAATTGGTACGCACGTCCAGGCCGCCGATGGGTGTGTGCAGGTGGACATTCTCGGAATCGCCGTTCTTGTGTTCGTTCACGGAGCATCCGGATAGAGCGAACAACAAAACCCCGAGGGAGAGCGCCGCGATGGAGAAGTAACGCGATGACGCGCTCGTTCGTTCGAGGCAGAAGTCTCTCGGATAATCAGCCCGATGAAAATTCTCGAGGTTTTTTATGCCCATGCAAAACCCTCCCGCAGCGAAACGAATACGCTCTGTGATCCAAGATACGCCGTAGGAATCCGTGGAGTTCATAGGGAGAAGCCGGAAGGCTCATTTTTCTGTTGACATTGTTACACGTGTCCCACTATATATAGTGGGACGTCACCTATAAGCGCAACTCTTGGGGCTAGTAGGACAAACAGCTTTGGGGAGAAGAAGCTGGCGGAGGCAAATGCTCCGAGTTGTGCCGCGAGTGGCGACGTTCTGCAACACACCAGGCAACGGCCTTGCAAATTTTTGCAAGGCCGTTTTTTTCTGCGCGATGAGCGGGGTCATTGGAGCGTTCGATTTGAATTTCGGAGGGGATGGGCGCTTGCGTCGCCTGAATTTTCAGCGGCTGAAACAGAGGATGGCGGTAGGCGCATCATTCCGGGGAGCGGAACTCGTCCAACGAGAGTTCATGATCGAAACTTGGAGGTTGTCGGAGTGACAAGCCGTCCGCGAGCGCGTTTCTCGGCCTACTTCTACAGCGTCTGGATAGCTGCGCTGCTAGGGTCTGCTGGTGCGCAAGCCGTCACGGGGGATCCGCCGGTGCGGGTGGCGCGGCTGGCGCACCTGACGGCCCACGTATCGCTGGAACCTGCGGGAACTAACCAATGGACGCAGGCGCTGCCAAATACTCCTTTGGCCACCGGCGATCGTTTGTATGTGAACTACGAGGGGCACGCGGAGTTGCAGATGGGCGAGCTGGCGGTGCGAGCCTGGAGGTTCACCGATCTGACTCTGGTGAACCTGGCAAATCATGCGACGCAACTGGCGGTGTTGCAGGGCAGCCTGCATGTGCGGACGTTCGCGCTGCGTGCGGACAGGCCAGTCGAAGTGGATACGCCGAACGGCGCCATCACGGTGTTGCAGCCGGGAGATTTTCGACTGGATGTGTATACCAATGCCGGCGGTACTCTGGTGACCGTCAATGCTGGCGCGATCCAAATCAGCGGGCCTGGAGTATCGAAGATTCTGGGTGCGGGGGAAAGCGTTCATTTGGTGGGCAGCAATCCCGTTCACGTGCTGGTGCAGCGCATGCCGGGCAAGGACCCGTTCGACGTCTGGAGTCAGCAGCGCGATCGCGTGTTTCTGAGCTCTGAAGCGCGCCGATACGTAAGTCCGGATGCTGTTGGGTCGGAGGACCTGGATGCCTACGGCAAGTGGTCGGACACGCTGGAATATGGTCCGGTGTGGTATCCATCGAATCTTCCGGCGGGGTGGTCGCCGTATTCGAATGGTCGCTGGAACTGGATCGCGCCATGGGGATGGACGTGGGTGGATGCGGATGCGTGGGGATTCGCACCATTCCACTACGGGCGGTGGACGGACCTAGGGTCGCGATGGGGTTGGATTCCCGGACCGTTGGGAACTGCCCCGGTGTATGCGCCGGCGATGGTGGCGTTCGTGGACGGCGCCAGCTTCTCCGGGGAAAGGGGCGCACCGATGGCCGGATGGATTCCGCTGGGAGCGGAAGAGCCGTTCTATCCTGCATACGCTTGCAGCCGCGCTTGCTTTACCGAAGTAAATCTGTCGAATTTGAGCGAGGCGCGTTCGAATCCGCGACACATTTCTGCGTCGAGCTACTTCAGCTACTACCACTCGCGGGCCGGATTTCGCTCAATCCAATATGCGCATCAGAAGGCTTCGACGATTGCGGTTCCAGTGAACGTGCTTGTCTCTGGACGAGAGATAGCGCCCGATATGATCATCCGTCCCACCGCGCTGCAGTGGGCGTCTGTGCGGATCCTGTCGCATCCCGCGGTCGTACCTACGATGCAGAGCGTTCTTCCGCAGCCGGTGAGTTCGGTGCCGGTACCTGCGGAGAGGGTGCCCGTGATCGTCGCGCTGCATGCAGCAGCCACAACCGCGCTGCAGGATGGGGCTGAGGAGTCTGGACCACAGCCTGGCGAGCGCTTTTGGTTGATCGCGCGAACTGCGCCGCCCACACCGGGTCCGAGTTTTGAAGAGCAGTTGCCGGCGCTGCGCCTGAATGATGGGCGCCCGCTCGATGCGGGCCAGTTGAGCAATCTGGCAGCGGGTCGCTCGTCAGGCCCTGCGACGGTGCGGGAGTTTCCGCCTGAGAGCTGGTCATTGACAAACGCGACCCGTCGACACGAGGGAGTGAAATGATGTCGAGTGATCGACACGGCTTGAGCGAGGAAATTGAGGGCGAGATTTTCGATTCTGAATTTTTTTGCTGGAACACGAAAAATAGGTGCTGCGCAATTTGCCTGTGACAACTTATACTTTGCATAAGGTCGCTGCTCGCGGCCATCGATAGGCGCAGGAGATTGAAGCGACTCGAGACGACGTGCGGCACAGCCAGCACAAGAGAATGAATTCAGTTCTCGCTTCGAGAATGAAACGTTTGATGCATCTCTGCCTGGGGAAATGGGGAACCTGATGGCACAACCGCAACCCGCCCGACGCAAGATGCAATCCGTGAAGACGCCTGTCTCCATCCCAGACAAACTGTATTTTCGAATTGGGGATGTCGCAACGCTGTGCAGCCTGCCCGCGTACGTGCTGCGATTTTGGGAGACGGAATTTCCGCAATTGAAACCGCACAAAGGCGGCAGCGGTCAGCGGTTGTATCGCAAGCGCGACGTCGAAATTGTTCTTGAGATCAAGCGCTTGTTATACGACGAAGGTTTCACCATTGCGGGCGCGCGCAAATCGCTGGCGGAGAAGCGTGCCACACTCACTGCTGTCGATTCGCAAAGTGGAGCGTCACAAAGTGGAACTGCGCCGCATCCTATGCGACGCAAGACCGACTTCATCACTCCGCCTCAATCGACGAAGGGCGGCCGCGGTACAGGGATCGCAGCCGTGGGGTCGAAGCCTGTAGCGGTGGGTCCGAAGTTCAATGAGCTGCGCAAAGAGATGCGGGCACTGCTGTCGATGCTTGGCTCAGACGAAAGCAACAAACCGGCAGCGAGCCACTCGGCCGTCGCTTCGGTGCCCATCCCGCGCAAGAAAAAGGATCGCGAGTTTGCGGAGGAACCGACACTGTTCTAGACATTCGCAGCCAGTTCGATTCTTAGCGCCCATCGGTGGGCGCACTTCCAGAAAGACTCCAAGGAACACTTGCGTAGAACTCAACTGCGCAGAGACTTATGTTGCGCGGCAATTCACCATTCGGAAAACTGGTCGTAAACCAACACGCGAACGGCTGCGATAGAGGTCGACTGTCGGCGCTTTTAACAATTTCGCCAGAAAACAGAAACCATCCACCGTAAAGATGGCATTCGCCAGCGGTTTCGAAATCGTAGTCAAACGCCTCCCATTCTTTTGCGGGATCCGCACCGAGCTCATTCAGAAGACGAAGAAAGTGTTCTGGGTAGACAAGACCCCTCTGCATTGCGAAATTCCTGCAGCCCGCGCAGGTGCACTGGTCTGCACCCCCAGTCTTATATGATCGCGATACAAGGCAAGCGTGGCTTCGCGGTCGACGCGAAGCCTTTGACCTCCAATGAGAAGTTCTCGGCTCATCAGCCTAATCTTAAACGTCGAGCCCTAAACCACAAGCCACATGGGAGCAACGACAAAAAAATAGCAAAAAAAAGGGCCCCTCGTGTGAGGGGCCAATCTGCCTTGGTTCTCTCTTGTGTGAGAGCTTTTGAGTCAACCTTGTTGTTACTCCGAACTGGGCTGCGACGCAGTCCCATTCGAGGAGGACTGCGCGGTACCGGACTGCGCCGCGCCGGTTGTTGAGGCACCGAGGTTCGACGCACTCAAGGTTGACAAACTGTTATGCATCAGTGTGACTTCCACGACGCTGCCATGGTGGGTCCTGCTGGAATCGCTCACGGTAAGAGGAGCGTTACCCAACCCAATCTGGCGAATTTTGTAGAGCGGAACCTGACGGTCGGTCACGAGATAGCGGGTCACTGCCGCGGCCATATTGTGGGAGGCTGAGATGCCGGCCTGGCCACGAAGTGCTGAATAACCTTGAACGTCGATCAGATATCCGCGCTGGCCCTGGGTCTGGCTGACCAGTTGATCGAGCGCGTCTTTCGAGTTCTGACCGAGTACGCTGTGACCGGTGCGGAACCGAATCTCCACGCTGGTGACGGTCTGGTACTGGTCCAGATTGCTGACCGCGGTTCCGATGGCAGCGGTCTGAGTGCTGGCCTGCTGCGCGGTCTGTTCTGCCTGATTCGCAGTGTTCCCCGCGGCTACGGCATGCTGATCGGCGGTATTGGCGGTATCTTGAGCCTTGGCGATACCGGCCTGAGCGCGTGCGTCGACATCTTTGATGTCGCGGGCATTGGCGGCCGAAACCTGATCCAACTCATTCAAACGATCTTTTACGGGGTTCAGCTGACGATTGACCCACTTTTTGCGGGCCATCGGATTCAGATGTCCCCAGAAACCTTCATGCGACTGTGTTTCCAGCGGCGGCTGACCTGTTGCGGTCATGGTCGTCATGCCAGAAGTTGATGCAGTAGCTGAAGTTCCGGTCTGCACCTGGGCACTGGACGCTGAACTCTCGTTCGTGGATTGTGCCATGAGCGGCAACGCGGTGCTGGCGGCGAGTACTATCGTGGCAATTCTGATCAAACTTTTTGAATTGGACGTTTTCATCACTTTTCCATAACCGTGCCGCGCTACTGGCACTTGGTAACGCCATTCCTAACTGCAAGCGCGATGCCAAAGAACAGGCACCTGAAAATGGCTTCGGGAAAAGAGTTAAGTGATTGATTCTAATGGAAGGAATGGGCGGGGTAGGAAAGTTAGAAAACACCCATGAATTTTGGGCTGAAGAGGATCGCGTAAAACCTGCTCGTAACCGGGCAAAAAGTACCTCGTAAGGTAACCATTTGAGGCGGCTTTGGCACATCGGCTGTGCGACTTAGGGACGTGTGGAAAGATCCACAATTCGAAGTGGAGGAGGCTGCTGATTCCACATGGGAGAGACGTTGTCGAAGACGAGGCGAAAGTCCTGACTTTTGCCTGCAGCCAGGGGTGCGACGCTGATTGGCTGCGTATCCACGTAAGGGTCGCGGGAACGGACGAGGCCAAGGGGCGCCTGCAATATTTGGGGGGCGTCGCCGGTTTCGTTGGGAAACGCGGCCTGGATGGTCATTGAAGTGATAGTGCGATTGCCGCGATTCTTGATCGTTCCATCGACGTAGGTGAGTTGGTCACCGGCAAAATTGCTGGCCTGACTGACCTGCACGTTGCCTAGAACCACGTATTTCTCGTAGGGATCG
>Ga0335075_10019207_pt1 | contig 10114 bp, 11 predicted proteins | sample Lox_Sample_24_FD_206723 | JGI IMG/M metagenome (GOLD analysis project Ga0335075, IMG submission 206723) | Soil microbial communities from Loxahatchee National Wildlife Refuge, Florida, United States - Lox_Sample_2.4 | ecosystem: Environmental > Terrestrial > Soil > Wetlands | place: USA...
ACAGGACAGTTAACCGCTCTTATACAACACGATCTGCCATCGAGGGCGCATGCTGAGAATGGAGGGGGCTGGCCTTTGCGCAGCCAAGCGGCTGAGCAGAGGGTGAGGTCCGCCAGAGGGATTGCGTATCCCATCCGAGTAGCGTGCCGAAACGCGAAACGAGCCAACCTGACGCCCGAATGAAAGGCTTGAGCGCGTGAGTCGTGACACGGGAGTAGATGCCGAGCAAGCCGCGTCGATCCTCACGGAGGTGACCGGCAGTCGGTTCGAGCACGTCGTGCAACTGAGCGGCGGCGAAACAGGAGCCCACAAGTTCATCGGACCAGATGGCCATCCGATCGTTGTGAAATGGGATGCCACGAGTGAGGGCAGAGTTCTTCGGGGTGAAGCAATGGCCCTTTCGGAGCGGCTTCGATGTGAGGCGGGCTGGCCGGTCCCAACGCAATCAATAATAGGCACCGACGAGATCCTCTTTGTCATACAAGAGTTCATGCGAGGCACTCCACCAACCACACTCGGTCACAGTCTCGTCGATCAGCTAATGGACCTTCACTCACACCGACTCGGATTGGCGAAACGAGACGACCCGAATCGTTGGCCCGCGAACCTGATCACGACACTCGTAGAGGGTGGGAAAGGATACTGTCGCCACGAGTCTTTCCGTGGCTACGATCAACGTACGCGCTCGCTCATCGAGAGAATCGAAGCGTTTGGGTGCACGCTTTCCGTAGCCGACTTTGATGGCCACGACATCGTCCACTGGGACTTCCACCCTGGGAACCTCCTTGTCGAGGCAGGTGGCCTGTCGGCGGTTGTCGACACCGACTTCGCTATTGTTGGCGACGCCGGGTTCGATTTGGTGATGCTCGCCCTGACCAGTTTGACCTTGGATTGCGCGACGGGTGTTAGATCGCGACTCTTTTCCGAGGCTTTCGATCACCTCAGTGAGTTGAGGGCGCAGGCATACCTGGGACATCTATTCGTCCGGCTCATCGACTGGCCAATTCGGCGAAACAGTCCAGCCGAAGTGGAGTTTTGGTTAGCGCGAGCCAACGAATTACTGACGTTCTGAATCGTCGGTATGTGCAGCTTCTGCCGAACGACTTTCGCTCACTCGGTGAGGAGGATCGGCAAACCATTCGGTCGCGACGCTCGCAGAAGAGGTCCCGTAAGAGTGCCGAACGTCGACATCGACCTACTCGAAGAACGGACAAACCGCCCGGGCGGTTTAGTTTAGCCCGGATCCACCGATTTACCCTGGCAACCGGTCCTGTCCTGAGTGGTGACTTTGCAGGGGGTTTCAACGCTTCTTCCGAGCCGGGAAGGCTGACTCTGGGACGTGTTGGACCAGAGATGGTTGGCCTATAGGCTGTCACGGAGTCCCCCTAGTGGGGCGTCACGCAACTTTCCGGCTCTTTTCGACCTGACGGATCCGCGCACTCTCGTGTAGGTGGTTGCGATATTGGAGATACGCGCGAGTGATGTTCACGAGCTTGTCGTACTTCTCGAAGTCGGAGCCGTTGATGACGAAGTCCTTGTATGCGGCGAAGTTGCATTCGATGCGGTTCAGGTGGCTCGCATAGGTGGGGGTGAACACAAGAGTGATCCGGTTCTTGCGACAGAAGGACCGGATATTGGCTTGATTCCGTTCGTCTTGATCGGCCTCATTTTGGGGCACGTCATCGCGACGGACGCCCTCGTGCAGGTCATGGGTTGGATCGTCGTCTTCTTTGCTCTCTTCGGCGGCGCTTTCGGGAGCTTATTCAACAAGGGCGCCATGCCGACCCTCGTCAAGCTGCTGCCCTCCTACTGGCTCGTGCATGCCGGCGCATCGGCGCTGCACCACGGGGATTGGCCGGCGGAGGGATGGATCGTCCTCGTCTGCTGGACCGCCGCGCTCATCCCGCTCGCCGTCTTTGCCTACCGGCACGACACTGGCGCCGCGTGAGCGCGAGCGATACCTGGCAACTAGGCCGATCTCCTTAGGCCGCCCCGCGCGTGTCGTTCAACGGACTCTTTGGAGTCGTAGAAGTAGTACTGACATCGAACTTTGAGCGCTCAGCCAGAGGGAGAACCCTGTCTGCTGCAAGTCACGGTTGGTACTCGACTCCAAAGACCGACCTTGAAGGGAGCACGGGACCCTCACGACGTGCCCGATACTGGGTTGCATGTGACAGGGGAAGGCAGGGGGGTGTTACATCGCAGATGGGTATAGCCGAAAGAATGCACCGCGCACGATGTTGACTGTGACTCACGTCGTCCAGAGGGCCTCAGTAGGCGACATACGAGCTGCGCGTAGTGCTGGCAAGAGACCAGCGACGGCACCAATCAGGACCGCTGCGCCGAGTCCGCCGACCCAGGCTTCGGTGGGGATGACGACCATCTCGTTTTTGGTGGACGCGTAGACAGCAGCGCACAGTGCACCGGCCACGACCCCAACTGTTCCGCCGATCAGAGCGAGGAGGATCGCTTCGGCCAAGAACTGCACTCGGATGTGGCCTCTGGTCGCACCTAAGGCGCGGCGCAGCCCGATTTCAGAACGTCGTTCGAGGACCGAGATAATCATGATGTTGGCGACTCCGACGGCGCCGACGAGGAGGGCGATCGCACCGAGACCCAAGAAGAGGTCGTCGAAGGCGCCTTGGGCGTCGGCTTGGGCGACCAGCGCTGCAGACGGTTGCGACACGTCGACTTCGCTCGGGTTCTCGGGGTTGGCGGTGGCGGCGAGGAGGTTATCGACCGCGTTCACTTGGCTATTTTTGGCGCGTACGTAGATGGTCGAAGGATGCCCATCGAAGCCAAGGTAGTGCTCGGCGGCGGGGAACCCGACGAGCACTGAGGAGTCGATGTCGGGTGCCAATACGGCAGGCTTGAGGATGCCAGCGACGTAGAACCACATGTTGTCGAGCCAGATTCGCTCACCGGCATAGACCCGGTCTATCCCGAGGCGTTGGGCGGCGACCGCCCCGAGCACGCAGACGGGCTCTTGGGCGTTCGCCGCGTTGAGGTAGCTGCCCTGGGCGACAGTGGTACCGACGGTGTGCAGCAACCCCAGGCTGGCCGGGTCGACCGAAAGCGCGTTGGAGTCGATGGTGGGGATGAGCGGGCTGCGGTAGACGTTGGCGCTGACCGAGCCAGTCTCTTCGACGCCGGTGACTGGCCCGATGCGGGCGATCATCGCCGGGGCGGCCTTCGGTAGCTCGGCGGTTTGACCGGTGAAGCTCTGGCCACTACTGATCGTGAGCAAGTTAGTGCCCAGGGCGGAGATCTCATTGAGCAAGCCAGCCTGCGCCGAGGAGGAGAGCCCAAGCACGGCGACGATGGCGGCAACGCCGATGGCGATGCCCAACGCGGACAGCCCGGCTCGGAGTTTGCGCGTGCGCAGCCCGACCGTGGAGAGACGACCCAAGTCCGAAGCGCGCAGCTTTCGCACGGCCAGGGTTCCGGTGGTGCTCACGGGTGGCCCTCACATAGCTTCCGTGCGCTGTCCAAGACGATGTTTCCGTCGAGCATCTCGATGCGGCGGTCCATGCGGGTGGCGACGCCGTGGTCGTGGGTGATGACCACGATCGTCACACCTCGGTCGTGGAGTTCGGCAAGGAGCCCCAAGATGGCCAGACCGGTGGCCTGGTCCAGGTTGCCGGTAGGCTCGTCGGCGAGCACGATGGCCGGGTGACCCACTAGGGCGCGGGCTATCGCGACCCGCTGACGCTGCCCTCCCGAGAGCTGGGTGGGCCGGGCATGGGGTCGCTCAGCGAGGCCGACCAGCCCCAGGGCATCCAGAGCCTGAGCCCGCCGAAGCGCTTGGGGGACACCGGCGTAGAGGAGCCCGTCGGCCACGTTGTCGAGCGCGCTTTGATGCTCAGAGAGAAAGAACTGCTGGAACACAAAGCCGATCTGGGTGGACCGCAGCGCGGCCACGTCACGATCCGAAAGCGAAGCGACGTCGAGGCCGGTAATGCGGATAAGCCCGGCGCTGGGACGGTCCAAGGTGCCCATCAGGTGCAACAACGTGGTCTTGCCCGACCCTGACGGTCCGACGATGCCGACCAGCTCGCCTCCCGTGATACTGAAGGACACGTCGCGAAGGGCGGTGACTGGCGGTTCACTCGGGTAGATCTTGGTCACCCGGTCGACTTCGAGAACGGGCAGCCCTACACCGTCCTGGAACGGAAGACGTTCGTCATCAAAGCCACGCGCGGTTGTTCTCGTGGTATCGACGGTCATAGGGCCGGCACCACGATCTGCTGCCCGGCGGTCAAGCTGGTCCCGGTCACTTGCACCAGGCCATCCGCGTCGTCAAACAGCCCCAGGGTTACCGACACCAAGCGGTGGATGCCACCGGTGGCCACCACCTCGACTGCATAGCCACCAGTCGACTGGGCCAGGAGCGCGTCAACGGGAACGACCAAGGCGTCTTGGACGTTGGCGCTGGTGATCGAGACCTCGACTGGGGCTTGGTCCAAAGTGCCGGTCGCGGTCGGGTCGGTGGGGGTGACCTCGACGGTGATGGTCGGCGTGCTGTTCGAGCTGCCGGCGGCGGGTTCGGTGGCGACCGTCCCGACCGACGACACCACTCCAGGGGTCGTCTGGTTGTTGGGCAGAGTGATGATGACTTTGTCGCCGACGGCCACCTCGGACTGCTGAGCGGCGTCGAGGGCGATAGTCACCTGTCGGGTGGTCGACGTTGCCGTCATGACGGAACCGCCTGGCTGGTCCGGGCCACCGAGAATGGCCGAAATGGTGGTGATTCGAGCTGCGCTCGGCAGGAACACCACCTGACCCAAGCTGAGGGTGCCGTTCTGGGTCACACCGAGCGCGGCCTGCAGGTTCTCCACGCCGACCTTGGTCCACCAGGTGAACTCGTCTGTTCCGGCAGGAATCTCCGCGCTGGTCGTGTAGCCCAAGGCGACCAGGTCCGCGTTGAGCGCCGCCACGTCGGGTCCGCTCACGTCGGACGCGGTCGCTCCTTCGGAGAGACTCCGATAGGCGGGAGTCGAGCCGTAGAGCAGGACGACCGGGTTCCCACTGACCTCGTAGAGCACCTGGCCCTGGGTGATGACCTGACCGACAGCGGGCAGAGAGGTGATGGTGCCTTGCGCCTGGTTCATCACGCTGTAGCTGCCGGCGTAGCCCAACGTGGCATCCACTTCAGTTTGGGACACCAGGTCCTGTCGGGTCACTGACGCCAGCGACGTCGGATCGGCGTTGTCAGTCACGCCCAAGTGTGAAGGGCTGCTGCTCGCAAACGGGTTGATGAGACTGACCACGACACCCGTGACGACCAACACCACGACGACACCGGCGATCACCCAACGCCGCCGTCGTGGGTGCCGTCGACTCGGGTCGCTGCGAGGCTACCGTGCCGTGATCGCCTCGGTCGCCAGCGGAGTCGTGGAGGTCACGACCCACCCCCGGGGCGAGTCAACGGACCGCTACCCCCGACGTTGGGCAGGAGCGACTGGCACGCCGTCGATGCGGAGGTGAACTGCGGGGAGTTCATATCGATCCCGTTCAGAGAGCCCATGCCGTTGCTGGTGGGATCGGGGAAGTTCAAAATCCCGTGCAAGCGCATGCAATGGGCGTACTTGAGTAGCTGCGTCACCTGTTGAGGCGTGAAGTTGCCTCCCGACGTCTCGTTGCCACTTCCAGGCAGCAGGCTCTGACAGGCTTGCTGTGCGGCTTGGAGCTGCGGGTCGTTCGGGTTCGAGGATATGTTGAACCCTCCTCCAGGCTTCGGGTCAGGAAAGTTCGGCACGCCGTGCGAGCGGATGCAAGCTGCGTAAGCGAGATCGCTCTTGTACGAGCTGCTCTGCGACGACCCGCGGCTGGTCGAGCCGGGGCTGGCGGACCCACCCCCGCAGGCCGCCGCCAGGAGTGCGACGGCCACGAGGCCCGCGGCAAGGAGTGCCCCTCTGCGAACAGGGCAGCGGTGTTGCGGTTTCGGATCGTTGTATCGGTTTGCGTCTTCGTCCACGTCGTCGTCCTCCTGACTCGGTGAGTCATGCCCGCCAGTGGTTGTACGACATCGGTGGTTTCACGGAGGTATCCGCGGTGGCGTTTTGCTCTGACGCCGAACGAGGGAAACGAAGCGAGGTACGGGAACAGTCCCGCCCGCTGCGAGCGCCAAAAGGGGCTGAAACCCTGGTGAAACCCCTGGCGAGTCATGCTTGAGGTGGTCGGGCCGGCTGACTGGTCGGCTAGATCGAAACCAGAGGAAGTGGGCCAAAGGAGGACCGACGTTGCGGGTGCTGGTGATCGAAGACGACGAAGAGATGGCCGAGGCAGTTGCCGCCGGCCTTCGCCAGGCACAGATGGCTGTCGATGTGGCATTCGACGGGCTGGCTGGGCTCGCTCGCGCCCTGAACAATGAGTACGACGTAGTCGTGGTCGACCGAGACCTGCCCGGCCTGCACGGCGACGACATCTGCGCCGAGCTGGTCTCCAGCAGGTGTCGGAGCCGGCTGCTCATGCTCACGGCCGCGGCCACCACGGGTGATCTCGTCGACGGTCTCGGCCTGGGTGCCGACGACTACCTGACCAAACCGTTCGAGTTCCCGGTCCTCGTCGCCCGGATCAGTGCTTTGCTCCGGCGTGCCCAGCCCGCCATCGCCCCCGTGCTCCGCTCTGGCGATCTCGAAGTCGATACAGCGCGACGACGGGCCACCCGAGCAGGCCGACCGCTCGATCTACGCCCGAAGGAGTTCGGAGTGCTCGAAATCCTTCTCGCCTCCCAAGGTCGAAGTGTCTCTGCCGAGGAGCTTCTCGAACGGGTTTGGGACGAGGCAGCCGATCCATTCACCAACGTCGTCAAGCTGACCATCAGCCGCCTCCGGACCAAGCTCGGAGATCCTCCGATCATCGAAACCCTGGCCCGGTCCGGCTACCGGATCTGAGATTTCCATGCACCTCCGGGACCGACTTACCGCATTTGCATTCCGCCCCCACCTACCTCGCCGCAGGGTGCGGTTACGTCTCACGCTGATCTACGGAGCGCTCTTCCTTGTTTCGGGGGCCGGCCTGCTCGCCATCACCTACGCACTCGTAGACAGTCGGCTCTCCAGGCCGATGCGGTCCTCGGGGGGACATTTATCGGCGGGTACGGCTGGTGGAATTGTCCATGCCTCTGCCGCGAGCGCCGGCCTCTTGGGAACCCAGGAGACAGAGCTGCACCAGCTTCTCGTCAACTCTGGGATCGCACTCGGCGCAATGCTGGTGGTGTGCATCGCACTCGGCTGGATCGTCGCTGGTCGACTGCTGCGACCCCTTCGTACGATCACTAAGGCCGTTCGGGACATCTCCGCCACCAGCTTGCATCGGCGTCTCGCCCTCGGCGGCCCCGACGACGAACTCAAAGAACTCGGGGACACCTTCGACGGACTTCTTGGGAGGCTGGACGCAGCTTTCCGTTCACAACGCCAGTTCGTCGCCAACGCCTCCCACGAGCTGCGAACCCCCCTCGCCCGGCAGCGTACGGTAGGCCAAGTCGCCCTTCGCGACCCGTACGCCACCGTCGAGTCGCTCCGAGCGGTCATCGAGCGGATCCTCGCCGCCGGCAGGCAACAAGAACGCCTGATCGAGGCACTCCTCACCCTCAGCCGAGGTCAGGCGGGTATCGACCGACAAGAGCCTTTCGACCTGGCGACCGTTGTCGATCACGTCGTCCATTCCCGGCACGAGGAACTCGAGCGTCGAGGGTTGGCCGCTCATGCGGCGCTCTCATCGGCCCCGATGGCCGGCGATCCACGCCTTATCGAATGTCTGGTCGTCAACCTGTTGGACAACGCAGTGCGCTACAACCTCGACCACGGCCGCGTTGACATCCTGACAGCTACCAAGGCTGGCGCTGCCGTCTTGTCGGTCGTCAACACCGGCCCGGTCGTGCCGGCGTCGGCCGTCGACCGGTTGCTGAAACCATTTCAGCACGTGGGCCGCGAGCGAACTGGACACGGAGATGGTCTTGGGCTTGGGCTTTCCATCGCCGAAGCCATCGCTATCGCTCACGGCGGCACGCTGAAGCTAAACCCACCGCCCGGTGGGGGCCTGGAAGTAACCGTGAGCTTCTCTGCCGCAGCGCGCTAGGCGATCCCCAGTTCCCGAACGCTGGTCGGCTCGAAGCCGAGGTCACATCGATGATGAGCCAGCGGTCGATGAACGTCTGCTCCAGCTCGACGAGCGAGATCTACCCCCATTCGGGAAGGCTCTGTCCAAGGTCCGCGAAGCCGAAAGCAGGGCCAGCCTCGATGTCGAGTTCGGCGACGTACCAGTCGTAACCGTCGACGAAGTAGTGAACCTGGGGCGGAGGTCCTCCAAGCCGTTGAAGGTCCCGTGATCCGCCTTTCAATCCAGCTGACTCGCCACCGAGTGTCGATGCTCAACGACGTCCTCGACCAAGACCGGCAGGCGGAACTAGAACATCGCCTGCTCGTCGATGCAACTAAGACAAGCCTCTGCGAGCTCGTGGGCATCGCTCCACGCTCAGCGGCAGAGATTCTCGTTGAGGTTGGTGACGTTCAGCGCTTCAGCGAAGCCGGCTTCGCTCGACACACAGGAACCGCTCCCATCCCAGCGACTTCGGGAGAAGGTGCTGGCCAACCTGTCCGGCACCGCCTATCGAGAGGCGGCAATCGAAGACTGAATGCAACCATCCACCGCATGGCGATGATCCAGCTCCGTTTCGAACCGCGTGCTCGAGCGCTCTTCGAGAATGCCCGCAATCACGCCCAAAGCCGCCGGGAGGCCATGCGGATCCTCAAGCGACATCTCGCTTCGGTGATCTATCGGACGATGCTCCGTGACGCTCGCGCGAACCCCCGCTTGACACAGGAGCTTCAAGGCATAAAGAGGTTGGGGTTCAGGAACTTCGAGAACTACTGCATCCCTGCCTTGCTCTACGCAGGCAAGCCGAACCGGCGAGTGCTCGGCTCGATCGTCGTGCGATGACGCGCTTCACCCCGCCAGAATCCGATGAGCCTGATAAAGGCAACTGCATAGGGCATGCCCTATGCAGCCCCATGCGCGGCACGTCGGCCGGAGATTGGACCGCGAAACCGCAGCGTACAGGCCGCACGCGCCGATCGAGTACCGCACAGTGACCGGCTGATGCGTCGAGCCGCAAGGTCTGAGCCTGCCGACCCGTAATCCCAGCTCAGCGGGCTATTTGGATCCTTGTGAAAAAGCACCAAAACAATCCTCGCGCTCCCTGTCCAGGAGCTTCTGAGTCAGCTCCTCCAGCACCTGACCTTCCACCCTGTAAAAGTCGAGGTAGGGCACTTCAGGCGTGCCTCCACCAAGCTCTGCATCGTGCTTCAAGGTCGCCGCCAAGGCCTCCATCATCATGTGATGGCTTCTCTCGTCGTCCATGAGAAGTCTCACGAGATAGGCGAACGCTCTCGATCTCGTTGACTCCGCCGCGACGCAGTACTCGCTCAACAAGCTGACTTCTTCCGCTAGATGCGCTCTCATATGGGAATAAAGATCCTGCTCCCAGGTGCTCGCTCCCTCGAGTCGATCTTCAGATCGGGTCATGATCGAACTCTCTCATCTGCCCTGGAGCGGCAACAGGGGACAACGACCCTGTTCGCGTTCGCTCGTTCGGGTACTGGCGGAGCTCAGACACGCTGGCCCTCAGCGATCTGTTGGAGAATCGCGATGCGCTCACTGATTGGTGGATGGGTGTCGAACAAGTGGTGAAACCACGTCTCGTGGTGTTTGAGCGGATCGTCGATGCACATCGCTGCCGTCGCGTGATTGAACTTGGCAAACGGCTTGTCGTTGTGCTCGAGCTTCTGCAAGGCACTGATCAGCCCGGCAGGATTGCGAGTCAGCGCCACCCCACTGACGTCTGCCAGCTCCTCTCGCCGTCTCGACAGGGCCAGACGGATCAACGGTCCGAAGACCAGTGCGACGATAGCGAGGAGAAGGCCAGCTGCGAACACGACCAACATAATTTGTCCCGCGTCGCGACCCCTGGGCCGCATGAAGAACGCCGACCGCCAGATCAGGCTGGCAAGTAAGCCGGCCATTCCTATCAGCGTGCTGACAATCAGCAACAGGCGAATGTCGTAGTTCTTGATGTGGCTCATCTCGTGCCCGATCACTCCCTCCAGCTCTT
>Ga0335075_10019208_pt1 | contig 10114 bp, 10 predicted proteins | sample Lox_Sample_24_FD_206723 | JGI IMG/M metagenome (GOLD analysis project Ga0335075, IMG submission 206723) | Soil microbial communities from Loxahatchee National Wildlife Refuge, Florida, United States - Lox_Sample_2.4 | ecosystem: Environmental > Terrestrial > Soil > Wetlands | place: USA...
GAAGCTGCTGACCGAGATCCAGAACGGCACGTTTGCGAAGAACTGGATCGAGGAGAACAAGACGGGTCGGAAGAAGTTCACCGAGATGCGAAAGGAAGAGGCAGGGCTGCAGCTGGAAAAAGTGGGCGCCGAGCTGCGGGCAGCGATGCCTTTCCTCGATCCGGTGGAGGTGAAGGACGGAACGCCGGTTCCGGCAGCGCAGAAGGAAACGGTTAACGCGTAAGCGATTTGTGGGGGAAAGCAGAGATGTTTTCCCCCGGCATGCGCGACGGGCATAGCTCGATCGGGTCGCTCATGATGGCAAGACGAATGTATCCGGCGGTACTGGGGGCCCTGCTGAGCGCGGCACTACACGCGCAGGCGGGGCCGCACTGTCAGGTCGTGCCGAAGTCGATGGCAGCGATGCACGGGTGCTATCGGCCGCTGCTGGTGTTTAGTCCCAGCGCCACGGATGCGCGGCTGCGGCGGCAGGCAGCGCTGGTGGACGAGGCGGCGGACGACATGATGGACCGCTTCGTTCTGTTCACTCCAGTGGTAGCGGACGAGAATCGGGTGAATCCGCCTGTGGACGCTCCGTGGACAAAATTGCCGGAACGGGAAGCGGCCGTAGTGCGTCAAAGATTTAAGGTTCCGACGGATGCCTTCATGGTGCTGCTGCTGGATGAAGATGGGACGGTGTTTCTGCGGAGCCCGGGCCCGGTAGCTGCGGATCGGTTGAATACGGTGATCGACCGCACGGGCCGCCGGCAGGAGGAGATGCGGCGGCTGCACGCGAATTAGGGCCAGGTTCGGCCAGGGAACGAAGTTTTCCATCCCGCGAAGCACGACGCCCGTCACATTGCAAAGGACGATTCACAGGCTAATGATCGCTGGCGTTTACCATTCAGGAATGGGGCGCCAGCTGCCCCAGGGGAGGGCTCATGGAGTCTTCAACAGCTACTGTCGCCACTGTTGCTGCCGGTATACCGGGAGTGGTTCCCGACTCGGAGAGGACGCCGCTGCCGGAGATCGTTGAGGCGCTGCGCAAGGTGGCGGCCCTCAACGGGCTGACCGATGAGGAGTACGAGTGGCTGGGGATCCATTTCGAGGAAGCCCGCGTTCCCGCGGGGGCGATGCTGTTCCGCGAGGGTGATCCGGCGACGACCATGTTGATTCTGCTGCGCGGCGAAGTGCATGTGCGGCGGCAGCAGGGCGGGATGGCTCTGTTTGTGGGCCGGTCAGGACAGCTGACCGGGGTACTTCCCTTCTCGCGCATGAAGACGCATGGCGGCCAGGGGGTAGCCGCTTCGGATCTGTGGGGTCTGGTCATCGGCCGCGAGATGTTTCCCAAGATGCTGGCCGCGATTCCCTCCATGGGGCAGCGGTGCGTCTCGGTGCTGCTGGACCGGGTGCGGGAGATGACGCGACTGGAGCAGCAGACGGAAAAGCTGAACGCGCTGGGCAAACTGGCCGGCAATCTGGCGCATGAGCTGAACAACCCGGCGTCCGCCGCGCAGCGTGCGGCTTCGGGGCTGATCGAAGAGCTGCGCACTTACGGACACCAGAAGTACCTGCTGGGGGGACTTTGTCTGGATCCCGTGCACCTGGAGAAGATCCGCGACTGGCGGCGGCGGATGGAGAAGCAGGCGGAGAGGCGGCCGGCAGCGGCAGGGACGCAGCCGGAGCGTGAGGATCGTTTGCAACGGTGGCTGCGCGAGCACAGTGTGGAGCAGCCGTGGCAGATGGTTCCCGATCTGGCCGAACTGGGCACCACAACGCAGGATCTGGACGAGCTTTGGGATCTGCTGGGCGGCCATCATCTGGAAATCGTGCTGTCGCAGTTCGCCTCGTCGGCGCGGACGGAACGCATGGCCCAGGCGATGCTGGATTCGACGACACGGATCTTCGATCTGATCGCGGCAGTGAAGGATTACTCCTGGATGGATCAGGCGCCGATTCAGGAAGTGGATATTCCGCAGTCGCTGGAGACAACACTGACCATGCTGCAGTCGCGGCTGGAAAACGTGAAAGTGGAGCGCCGGTATGAGGCGGATCTGCCGCGCATTTCAGCCTATGGCAGCGAGCTGAATCAGGTGTGGATGGCGCTGCTGGAGAACGCGCTGGATGCGATTCGGGATAAGGGCTGCATCGTGCTGGCGGTGCATCTCAGCGGCGAGTTTGTAGTCACGGAGATCTGGGATAACGGACCGGGGATTCCGGAAGGGATTCAGGATCGAATCTTCGAGCCGTTCTTCAGCACGAAAGCGCCGGGCTCGGGGCTGGGGCTGGGGCTCGATACGGCGCAGCGTATCGTCCGGCAGCATCGTGGATATATCCACGTGCAGTCGAATCCGGGGTCGACATGCTTTGAAGTGCGGCTGCCGGTGGAACCGCTGCAGGCGTACTGAGGGCAGCGAAAGAGCGGTCAGCTAAAAAGCGGTTAGCGAGTCAGGAATGATGCGGCCAGCAGCCAGCGGGTTAGCGATTTAGCGGCCGGGATGATGCGCCAACGGCGGCTCTGTCAAAAACTCTTCGACATGCTGGCTGTCTCATTCCTGACCGCATCATTCCTGGCGGCTTTATCCCTGGCCGCTTTTACTGCGTGAGACTGCTGCGGCCGGTTTCCCAGGCGGCAAGCATTGCCTGGCCGACTGCGGCGAACTCCGGATGGTCGCGGCGATGTGTTTCGAGTGCGGGCGCGGCGGAGGCAACAGCGTCTGCGACTTGTTCCAGGATATGCCGCACTTTGGATGGCGAGGCGCCGGTACGCTGCTCACCGAGGCGGCGGAGCTCCTTCGCCGTCGGCCATTCTGTTGAGCCATTCAGCGTCAGGGCCATGCGATCGGCTCGGATGTAGACCGCGGTGGTCACCAGGTCATAGACCGGCGCGAGGCGGGCAGGGCCGAGCACCTCGTCGTAGAGAATGGCGAAGTTCTTCAGATGGGCATCGCCGTTGCGCAGTGCGCAGTTGAGGACGATCAGCGTGAACAGTCTCTGCAGGTCGTCGTACACCTCGGGTGAGTTGGCGAACTGCTGAAAGCGCTTCACGATCGCGGTTTCATAGCTGCCGCGATATTTCTCATCTGTACGGCGGGCATTCAGAACGCAGAAATCCTCAAAGCCTCGCCACGTTCCGTCGCTTTTCAGGTCGAAGCGATCGACGACCAGAGCCATTCCGTCTTCAGCCAGGTGGTAGCCCGGCACCGCGAGTCCGCATCGCTCGGCCGCCTGGAGGCAGAAGTACTCGTTGGCGGCGAGCTGGGGAAATTCATTAGGATCCCAAAATTTCACGATGTGGGTGGCGCCACGGAAACTCTCCGAAAGGCGCGATTTGGGGGCAGAGTCGGCGCTGAAGGCTTTCTGGTCGCGCACCAGCACTTTGGGCTGCACTCCGCTGATACCGGAGGCAGTAGCAAATCTTTCCAGCAGATAGCGGAAGAGATCGCCGCCGCGGCGGCTGGAGAGGATTTCATCGACCGATTGGAAGGGAACCTCCTGGTCGAGGGCATCCTCTTCGCCGGTGTAGCGGACGCGGCCGATCTGGGAGCGGCCGACGATGGTCAGCAGGTCGTAGTCGTCGAAGACGCCGGTGGCTTTGGCAAAGGCCAGACGCAGCCGCTCGCGCAGAGCCCCTTCCGGAAGGTTCATTTCGAAGATGGGTGCGAGGCCGAAGGAGCTGTCCCACGACTGCAGGCGAACCGGCATGGTGACGGAGACGGCGCGCTCAGGCGCGGCGCGGGGCATATAGGTGAAGGTCGATCCGCGCTGGGGGGCGCGGTCGAGATACCCCGCCTCTTGCTGGTCAGTCCAGACCTTAATCATCGCCAGACCTTAATCATCGGCCTGCTCGCTTCTCAGGGTGTCGAGGGTGGGGCGGCCGCGGTTGGCCTCGCGCAGTTCGAGTTCGAGGCCGAGGGCGGTGAGGATGCGGAGGAGCTTGGCGAAGCCGAATTCCGAGGCGCGGCCCTGTTCAAGGGCCTTCAGGGTGGGCAGGCTGACGTGGGCCATGGCCGCCAGAGCGGACTGGCTGAGCCGCGCCGTCTTGCGGCGCGCGGCGACTTCCCTTCCGATGGATTCGAGGTCCATTGGGATAATATATCATTCCTTTATCCGATTTAGGCCGGAAAGGATATTATATTATCCCTATTTTGGGGCGACCGGCGAGTCTGGCTTGGCCGCCTTCTCGCCGGCTGCTTCCCCTACAGCGAGTTCATGTTCAGCAGGAACTCGGCGTTGTTGCGGACCTTCTCCAGGCGACTAACCAGAAGCTCCATGGCCTCGACCGGCGAAAGCGGGTTGAGGACCTTGCGCAGTACCCAGGTGCGGGAAAGCTCGTCCTTGGGGATGAGCAGCTCTTCCTTACGGGTACCGGAACGCTGGATGTCGATCGCGGGGAATACCCGCTTATCAACGAGCTTGCGGTCGAGGATGATTTCCATATTGCCGGTGCCCTTGAACTCTTCGAAGATGACTTCGTCCATGCGCGAGCCGGTATCGACCAGGGCGGTGGCAATGATGGTGAGCGAGCCGCCTTCTTCGATGTTGCGGGCTGCGCCGAAGAAGCGCTTGGGGCGCTGGAGGGCGTTGGAGTCGACGCCGCCGGAGAGCACTTTGCCGGAGGGCGGGACGATGGTGTTGTAGGCACGGGCGAGGCGGGTGATGGAGTCGAGCAGGATGACGACGTCGCGCTTGTGCTCTACCAGGCGCTTGGCCTTCTCGATGACCATCTCGGCGACCTGCACGTGACGCGCAGCCGGCTCGTCGAAGGTGGAGCTGATGACCTCACCCTTGACCGAGCGCTGCATGTCGGTGACTTCTTCGGGGCGCTCGTCGATGAGCAGAACGATGAGGACGACCTCGGGGTGGTTGGTCGTAATGGAGTTCGCAATGGACTGCAACAGCATGGTTTTGCCGGTACGGGGCGGCGCGACGATGAGGCCGCGCTGGCCTTTGCCGATCGGCGTGAGCAGATCCATGACGCGGCCGCTGATATTCTCGCGGACGGTTTCCATCTTGACGCGCTCCTGAGGATAGAGGGGCGTGAGGTTGTCAAAGAGGATCTTGTTGCGGGTTTCTTCGGGCGATTCGAAGTTGATGGCCTCGATCTTGACCAGGGCGAAGTATTTCTCGCCTTCGTGCGGAGGGCGGACGTTGCCGCTGATCGTGTCGCCGGTCTTGAGGTCAAACTTGCGAATCTGCGATGGGGAAACGTAGATGTCGTCGGGGCCAGGAAGGTAGTTGTAGTCCGGGGAGCGCAGGAAGCCGTAACCATCGGGCAGAATCTCGAGGACGCCTTCGGCGAAGATGTGGCCTTCTTTTTCGCTCTGGGCCTGGAGGATTTTGAAGATGAGGTCCTGTTTGCGGAGTCCGCTGGATCCCGGGATTTCGAGGCTGCGCGCGATACGGCTCAGCTCTGTGATGTTTTTTTCTTTCAGTTCTGCGATGGTCATGGATCACCTGCGGTGAGGAATGGGTTGTTGAGGAGGGCAGTGCCAGGAGGGATTCAGGAATAGCTTATGTGCGGGGCGATGCTGGCTTCAATTTTAGACCGGAATGCGAATGGGAAAGCAGTCAGGAGTTTAGATGCGCGCCGAGGCGCGCCGCGCATCGAGCTTAGGCGGCGCGGCGCTGCGGGTGCGGCATGGCAACGGCTTCCTGACGAGGAGCCGGCGGCACCGCTGCCGGGCTGGTTTCCCGGAAGCGGAGCAGCACGTCATTCATCGTGTCCTGCAGCCGTGTATTGGGCTTGTGCAGTTTGCGGGTAGCTTTGGAAGCAAGCTGGCAAAGCTGGTACCGGTTGTTCACATGAGTGAGGGCGCCAAAGATTAAGTCAGAACGCATGTCTCGTATGTCTCCTTGCTTTTAACTAATCTGTCCGATCGCATACTGCTCACAGAAAAACGCCGAACCAAAGTGGCCCAAATACCGTCCTGAAAAAGGGACCGGAAGCTCTGCTTGTTAGACGCGCAAGCACTTGCTTTTGGTCAACTTTTAATTTCGTATCTCTGAGAACCGTCCACAGCGCGGATGCATCGATCGCGCCCGGAAAATTCCGCTTCGCCACAGCGGACGAGAAGGATACCCAACCCCGTGGAAGGAGGTAATCCATTCTGCGTATCCGGGATGCTGAGACAGCGTGGCAGTTGCGGCCCGGGACGAATCGACAACCTTGAACATACCCCCCGTTCAACCTGAGGTCAACAATTTTTTTCATAGTGGCGTCCGGCGATGGTTACTAAAATTGGTAGTCCTTTGGTAACTACTTGCATTGGCGCAAATTAAAAATGGAATCGGCACCAGTGCACGGTTGGTGAATCGATACCAGCAATACGGAAATTTGTAGGGTTCACTATTGCTGTATGGGGTCAGACCCCAATTTGTCCTTTGTTTTCAACAGGGCTTGATGAAAGAAACACTACACGCCTGGCTCATTCACTCGTATCGCAAAGCCTCGATGGGATCGAGATTGGCGGCCCGTATGGCGGGAATCATTCCGCTGACCACGCCAACAAACGCCAGAATCACGGTTGCCAGGATCAGGCTGGCCGGGGAAATAAGGAGACGGATATCCGCGGCCTCGGCATGGCTCGCAAGAGCGCTGTAGAAGGTGATCCGGCCCACCCCAATCGAAACAGTGTAGGCGAATGCGATGCCGAGCACCCCGCCAGCGCCCGAGATGACCAGCGCCTCTGAAAGGAACTGCAGGAGGATATGGCGTTTACGAGCGCCGAGGGCCTTCTCGATGCCGATTTCTTTGGTTCGCTGCTGCACGGCGACCAGCATGATATTCATCAGGCCGATGCCGGCGATGCCCAGGGTGAGCGCCCCGATAAAGAAGAGGAGAGCCTCCAGTGCGATGGTGATGATCTGAAACTGATGCAGCTGGTGCATCAGGTTGGCAACAAAGACGGCATTGTGGTCGGAAGGCAGGAAGTTGTGCATGGCGGCCAGGGTATTGCGGACGGCCTGCTCCACCGCAACGTTGTCGCCGTGGTAGGTCAACCAGATGCCCCCGAGGTAGCGGAGGTCGGCTAAGTCAGCGAAGGTATTGAAGGGGATGTAGACCTGCCGGTTGACATTGTCGTCGTTGCCCTCCTGCATCTTGGGCTCAAGCACACCGATGACGGTGAAGCCGATGCCGTTGATGCGGATACGGCTGCCGATGGGATATTGGCCGCCGAAGAGTTTGGTTTTGGCCTCCGAGCCGAGGACGGCAACGTGGGCGCGGTCCTCATCGTCCTGATCGGTAAAGAAGCGGCCGGCGGCGATATCGAGTTTGAGGATGTTGGCGATCTCCGCGCGGTAGCCGTTGATGGTCCAGGTGTACTGGTGCTGATCGCTGGCGACCGGCTCGTCTTTGAACATGGCCGGCGAGATGTGGACGAGACCAGGGACGGTGGCGCGGAGGCGGTCGATGTCGTCCTGGGTGAGGCGGACCTCGACGCCGGCTTTGCTGCCGCCGGCTTGTTCGGAGGTACGACCGGGGAAGACTCCGATGAGGTAGGTGCCCCATTGGGCGAAGATGGCCTCGATGGCGCGTCCGAAGCCAGCACCATAGGCCAGCAGCAGTACGACGGTGGCGATGCCCCACGCCATGCCGACCATGGTGATAAAGGTGCGGCGGCGATTGAAGAGCATCGCTTCCCAGGCCTGAGACCAGATGTCACGCAGCATACCGGGCCTCCGATCGAAGCTGGAAACCAGCAGTCAGCAGCCAGCGGCCAGCGACTGGAAGCAGGAAGCGGGAAGCTGGCAGCTGGCAGTGCAGGGCGGACTGATGGGTCCTATTCACGGCGCAGAGCCTCCACGGGTTCGAGGGCGGCGGCCTGGCCGGCTGGATAAAGGCCGGCGGCAATGCCGCAGACACTGAGAGATATGAGCGCGAGCGCGGCTGACCAGGGCTGAAGGCGAGGCGGATCGAAGCCCTGGACTCCGTTGCCGATGACGCGCTGAAGGATCCACATGAAGAGCGCTGAGCCTCCGATGCCGATGAGGCCGCTGACGCCGGTGAGCGTGAGGCCTTCGAGGAAGAACTGGAAGAGGATGCTGCGGCGAGTCGCGCCAAGCGCTTTGCGCAACCCGATCTCCTGCGTGCGCTCGCTGACGGAGACGAGCATGATGTTGACGATGCCCACCGCACCGAGGCTGAGGGTCACGAGGCCGACGCCGCCGAGGAAGATGTCCATGGCGTCGAAGATTTTGCCGACCATCTGCTGGGAGTTGATGGTGTCCCACTCATTGAAAGCGTCGGGCGCATGGGGATCGAAGCCGTGGCGGCGGGCGATAATCTCATGCACCTCGTTTTTCGCGATGACATTGTCGCCGCGAACGCGCGGCTGGTACTGGATGGTGTCGACCGAATCGCGCGGCACCGCGTAGCCCTTGAGCGGAAACATCTCGAGCATGACGGTGAGCGGGATATAGACCTGCTGATTCTGATTGTCGTTATTGCCGAAGCCGGTGTGGCCGGCGATGCCCACCACCTGAAAGCGGGTGCTGTTAAGCGTGACGTATTCGCCCACAGCAGGGCGCCCGGGAAAGAGCAGAGTGGCACTCTTTTCACCGAGAACGATGACGCGGTTGTGATCGCGCATGTCGCTGTCGCTGAGGAAGCGGCCCTGGGCGATGGGGAGGAAGCGGATGGTGTCGTAGTTGGGCTCGACGCCGTTCACTTCCCCGCCGGCGGTCTCGTAGTCGCTCTGCTCCTTGAGGTCGTTGCGCTGGATGAGAGCGGTGACGGCGCGGACGTCGGCGGCCTGAGTGCGAATGGCCTCGGCGTCGGACAGCGTCAGGTAGTAGTAGCGCATGCCGGTATGCTGGCCGGCGACGGCGGGGACGTTGCCGCCCCACATCATGATGAGGTCGTTGCCGAGGGAGGCAAATTCGCGTTTCTGGCCGGAGCGAAAGCCTTCGCCCACAGAAATGAGCAACAGCATGGAGCCCACGCCCCACGCGATCCCAAACATGGTCAGGAAGGAGCGGAGCTTGTTGGCCCGGATGGCAAGGAAGACCTGCCCGAAGGTGTCACTCAGGCTTTGCATGTCCTGCTACCCAATACGCTGGCCGCAGGGCAGGGGTTCCGCGAGGCCGGCTATTTCGAGCCGGCCTGCGGGGTGATGACCTGCAGAACCGCGTCTGCGTTGGGCTGCGACTGGCGCAGGTATTCGCCGACCCGCGTCCGCTCCTCAGGAGAGAGGGTGGGAACAAGTGCAAGCATGCGGCGCATCGTGGTTGCCACGTCGTCGACCAGGTTCATAACACGAATAGCTTCGCCGGATAGGGGCATAGACCTTGTTGACCTCTCTGCTCATTTTCGGGCATGAGGAGAAATTCGGCAAAGCGCTGCACCGGGCAGCACGGTTACTGTGCGATTTTCAGTTCCTCTAAAACCGGCATCGGCTGCGCGGATCGCGCCTCTTCGAGGTAGCTCCTGACGTAGTCGAGGTAATTGCGGGCGTACTTGAGGATCTCCTCGCGGTCGTCGGAGGTGAGGTCGCGACGAACCTTAGCGGGAACACCGGCAACCAGCGAGCGTGGCGGAACTACCATGTTCTCGGGCACGACGGCGCCGGCGGCCACGATGGAGCCTTCTCCGATGCGGGCGTTGTTGAGGATCACCGCTCCGATGCCGATGAGGCAGACGTCTTCAATGACGCAGCCATGGACAGTGGCGTTGTGGCCGATGGTGACCCAGTCACCGACGATGACCGGGTAGAGGTAGCGCATGCCGTGCAGCACCGCGCAATCCTGCACGTTGGAGTGGGCGCCGATGCGGATGGAATGGACGTCGCCGCGGACTACAGCGTTCATCCAGACGCTGGAGTGGGGCCCAAGCTCGACATCGCCGATGACCTGCGCCGAGGGATCGACGTAGCAGGTAGACGGAATCACGGGGGTATGGCCCTGGTAGCTGCGAATCATGCCCTCAGTTTAGCCCTGTTTTGCGACGCGCAATCGGGATTTGGTCTGGCTTGGATAGAGTCAAAACTGGCTGTTGTGCGGCATGCCGTCGGGGGCTTATGGTCGGGGCTACGAAGCTTCGGCTGCAATCGGGCCGGTTGCGCAGGAGGGCTGGCCGCCCATCACCCGGCAGGGCAATCCTCGGCAAATTCGGGACCGCTTAGACTAGCCCTTG
>Ga0335075_10019209_pt1 | contig 10114 bp, 9 predicted proteins | sample Lox_Sample_24_FD_206723 | JGI IMG/M metagenome (GOLD analysis project Ga0335075, IMG submission 206723) | Soil microbial communities from Loxahatchee National Wildlife Refuge, Florida, United States - Lox_Sample_2.4 | ecosystem: Environmental > Terrestrial > Soil > Wetlands | place: USA: Florida...
TGGACTTCCCCACGAATAGTGGACACCTAGTTAAGAGTGTATAATCACCCTGGGAGGTCCAGCAATGGCTCGAACGCGACGTCTTTACACCCCTGAGTTCAAGGCCGAGGCCGTCAAGCTCGTCACCGAGCAAGGTTACTCCATCGCCGAGGCCGCACGCTCTCTTGGCATCAACGACAATCTTATCCGCAACTGGAAGCAAGCCCTCCACGACCAAGGCGAACACGCCTTCCCTGGACGCGGCAAGCTCTCCCCCTTCGAGGAGGAAAATCGCCGTCTCCGCGCCGACAACAAGAGACTCTTGGCGGAGCGTGACATCCTAAAAAAAGCGGCGGCGTTCTTCGCCAAGGAGGCGACATGACCTACCGCTTCATCGACCAACACAAGGATCAGTGGCCCGTGCGTTGGCTCTGCCAAGCTCTGGGAGTCGCCCCCGCCGGCTACTACGCCTGGCGGCAATCTCCTCGCAGCGCTGGGCAGCATCGACGTGACACCCTCCTGGTGGAGATTCGGGCTATCCACGCCGAGTTCAAGGCTCGCTACGGAAGCCCGCGTATCCGTGCTGAGTTGGTGGCTCGCGGCCACGACTGCTGCGTCAACACGGTCGCCAAGTTGATGCAACAGGCCGGTATTGCCGCGAAAACGGCGCGGCAGTTCCGCTACACGACCACGGACTCCGACCACGACTTGCCCGTGGCGGAGAACCTTCTGGACCGCCAGTTCAACCCCTCCGAGGCTAACGAAGCCTGGGTGGCGGACATCACCTACATCCCAACCCGCGAGGGCTGGCTGTACCTGGCGGCCGTCGAGGATCTGTACTCGCGGCGCGTCGTAGGTTGGGCGATGGCCGAACATATGGAGAGCCGTTTGGTCGTGGATGCCTTGGCGATGGCCGTACAGCGGCGTCTGCCCGGCGAAGAGCTGTTGGCGCATTCCGACCGCGGCAGCCAGTACGCCAGCGAGCACTACCAACGGTTGCTGGCCAAGCACGGCATCACCTGTAGCATGAGCCGGCGAGGCGATTGCTGGGATAACGCGCCAATGGAAAGTTTTTTCGCCTCGTTGAAGAAGGAGTTGGTCCACGACGCGGACTTCGCCACGCGGGCGGAGGCGCGTGCGGCGCTCTTCGAGTACATCGAGGTTTTCTACAATGGTCAACGCCGTCACTCCTCGTTGGGATACGTTTCCCCGATGGAGTACGAGCAATCAGCTACACCTTAACTCCGTGTCCACTTTTCGTGGGGAACTCCACTCTTCCTAATCTTAATCTTCATCTTAATCTTTCTCTTCTTCTCCTCTTCGTGACTCAGTAGCCATCAGAACCACGAGGGCCGCCGCCGCCTGGACGGTGGAGATTTCGCCGTGTTGCCAGGCGGCGAGAAGCTGCCGCAGCTCGTTCCGTCCCGCCGCCTCGGCGGCGGCGAAGCGTGCCGCCAAGGTCTGTTGCGCCAAGCGAAGCAGTTCGCGTCCTCCCTGCCGCCGGCCGCGCCGCAGCGGACGAGAAGCAATGGCTTGCCATAGCTCGTTGACTCCCGCGCCGCTCCGCGAGCTGACGCGCAGGACCGGAACGACCGAACTGGCGCCGAGCGCAAGAGTGGCGAGCACCTGCGCCTCGACGCGCTCGGCTCCCGGCAGATCTGCTTTGTGAATGGCGATCACGTCGGCGACTTCGAGCAGGCCAGCCTTCTCCCACTGCAAATCATCGCCGGTTTCCGGCTGGAGCAACAGCACCAGGACATCGACCAGCTCGCGCACCACCGTATCGCCCTGGCCGGCGCCGACGGTCTCGATCAGCACCACGTCGAAACCGAACGCCTCCAGCAGCCGAATCAACGCATCGAGATGCTCGGCCAACGCGCCGTGGCCGCCGGCCGCGGCCAAGCTGCGAATAAAGACGCCGTCATCGTCGGGATGCGCCGGCATGCGGAAGCGATCGCCGAGCAGAGCGCCGCCGCTTAACGGACTTTGCGGATCGCAAGCAAGCACGGCGACGCTCTGTCCCTGTCCGCGAACCTGTTCGATCAGCTTGCCGACCAGCGTGCTTTTGCCGACGCCGCCGCTGCCGGTGACGGCGGCCACGCGCGCCGGCCGCGCCGCTTCGCCGATGCCGACGAGGATCTCCTCCACCCGTTCGCCGCGTGCCGCCATGCTGACCAGACGCGCCAGCGCCAAGCGATCGCGGCGGCGGAAGCGTTGCAGCAGCGTTTCAAGCATGGCCGGCTCCGCTGCGCTCGCTCAAGAACGAGACGATTTCCGGCAACGGCGTGCCGGGACCGAAGATGTGCGCCACGCCCATTTCCAGCAATTTCGGCACATCGCCCTCCGGGACAATGCCGCCGACAATCACGCCCACGTGCTCCAATCCCGCCTCGCGCAGCAATTGCAGGACGCGCGGCACCAGCGTCATGTGCGCGCCGCTGAGAAGACTCAGACCGAGCCAGTCGGCGTCCTCGTCGGTCACGGCGCGGACCACGGCTTCCGGCGTCAGCCACAAACCGGCGTAGATCACCTGCATGCCGGCATCGCGCAGGCCGCGGGCCACAATCTTGATGCCGCGGTCGTGGCCGTCCAGGCCGACCTTGGCGAGAACTACACGAATAGGAGCTTGTTTGTCCATTTTACATTTCAAGTAGAACAGCGCGATGCTCAACGCGGCTCGATGGAACGCCAGCCCGCTGCACCAGCAAGGGAAAGTGCCCTTGCTGGTACAGCGGGCTGGTGTCCGATTCAGCTAATCCGTCCAGACATGATGTTATCGAGCCAGTCCTGATTGAGCAACTCTCCCAGCGGCCCGAGAGCGGCCTGTTGCTGGAAGGCCAACCAGCTCTGGCTGAGCGTCCCCGAGGACAACAACGTTCCGAGTTCGAGCATCAGATTCGTTTCCGCCTGAGCGAAGAGCTGATCGCTGAGACTGAGGCTGTTCAGGAAAGAAAAGGCCGCCGGCTCGGTCGAATTCGCGCTCTCTCCTTGGCTATTTCCGGAAGCGGGCGTGCGCGAACCCGCAGCGACTCCTGTGCTGCTGGAGGGAGTCGGGGCGGCCTGAGCGATCGAGGCGTCCGGGCCTGAGCGGCCCCCCCTGGCCTGGGAAGGCGTGGCCGAGAGGCTGACTTGGTCGAGGAAGGCGGTGTTGTTGCCGCCTCTGGGGTCTAGCCCCACGAAGGTGATGGTATAGTTGCCGTTGGCCGTGACGTAGAAGGGGACGGATGTGTAGACGGCGTAGCTGGTGCTGCTGGGCCTGACGACGGCAACAGCGGTGTTGTCCACGAACACCTCGATTTCCTGGTAGCTGGACTGATCGTAGCCAGCCTGGGCGGCGTCGAAGCTGATGGTGTAGGTGTTGCCGACGGTGAGGGAGACCGCCTGGCTGATCATGCTGTACCTGTCGTTAAGGAAGCCGACCTGAGTGCCTTGGGGAGCGGAGGGGTTGCCGCTGGTGAGGATGCTGCCGTTGCCGGCCACTCCCGCGGACCCGAAGTAAGTCCACGGCGTTCCGGCGGGATCAACGGCATAGCTCGAGCCAACGCTGGGCTGTTCAAAGCCTCCGTCGGGCAGCAGGCCGCTGGCCGGGGGCGGGCTAGGACTGGGTGGCGGCGCCGGAGGCGGGCTGGGGGCGGGCGGTGGCGCCGGGGGTGGGCTGGGGGCGGGCGGTGGCGCCGGGGGCGGAGCTGGACTGGGCGGCGGAGCCGGTGGTGGAGCTGGACTGGGCGGCGGGGACGTTGAGGTGCCGTTGACCAGCGAGTTGACCACCAAGTTGGCGATGGGGGTGCCGCGGCCGGTGACCAAGTTATAGCCCGAACTCGCCGAATAATGGGGATCACCCGTACTCGTGCCGCTGGTGATGCTGTGGAAATTGCTGGCGGGCATCTGGTAAATGTCCGTCAGCAGTTGGCTGTAACCCAGGGAGCTTTCGCCGTCGAGGGCGCGGCCCTGATCGGCGATGGCCACCAGTCCGGCCCACTGCGGCGCCGCGTCGCTGGTGCCGCCAACTTCGATCCAGGGCCCGCTGGCTCCACTGACGGGGTTGCTGTCGTAGACCGCGAAGCCGGTGTCGGGGTTGGCGTCGTAGGACACGTCGGGGTTCATGCGCATGGTGGATGTCCCCGTTGACGTGCCGTTGCTGTAAGTGTCCGGCTGGTAGCTGGGCAGCTTCTCGTATGAGCTGATGCCGCCGCCCGAGCCGGACCACGCCGATTCGCTCTCGTAAGTGCCGGAACTGCTCAGATCGAGAGTGGTGCCGCCGACCGCCAGCACGTTGGGTGAAACCGCCGGGTAAATGGGCGGCGCGCCGCTGTCGCCCGAGGCGGCGACGAAGGCGACGTTGGCGGGCACGTTGGGCGTGGAGAAATAGGCGCTGTCGTCGTTGGTTTCGCCCGAGAACTCGCTGCCGCCCCAACTCATGGACACCACGGACACGCCCGGGTAGTTAGCGGCCGTCTTCACGGCGGTCATCAGATTGGTGAGGCTGTCGTTGTTGGCCTCGACGAGCACGATGTTGGCGGCGGGCGCGATGGCATGCGCCCACTCGACATCCAGGGACTCTTCGAGCTCCCAGTCGCCCGTGGGGTCGGTGGCCGTCGGGGCCGCCCCGCCGGTCTGGCCGACCACGGTGAGGGTTGGATTGGGCAGGCCGAATTGTGCGTCGAACGCTTTCAAGTCGCTGCTGATGTCGGGATCATTGTAGGCATCGACGATGGCGATGGTCTGGCCGGCGCCGTTGCCCGTGACGGTTGACGTACCGTTAGTGAAACTGATCTGATTGAAGCCGTAAGCCTGGGCGATCTGGCTGGGGGTGTAGCCGGTGGGACCGGAAGCAGCTGCCGGCGCGGCCCCGTTTTGCGGCGTAGCGATAATGAAAAACGGAGTGGCGGTTTCGAGTGAAGCAACAGTCGAGGGCAACGTGCGCGTTTCGAGATGCTCGATGGACGGCCGCGCGGAGAGAGGTTTTTTCCGTCGTTTGCAGCGAGGCTTCTTGGCGAACCCCCCGAATCGCCATCGATTCCAGAAGTTGAGAATCATGATGCACCCTTTCCACAACAGAGATCAATATAACGCATCGTTATTTCCGATACCGTAATCCCCACACGATGAAGAGTCAATCCCCACACGATGAAGAGTCGGTGAGAATCGGGCGTATTTCTGGCGTTTTGGCCGCAAGAAGTTGGATTCCCTTGGCGGCAGTTGCTTTCGATTGGCGACGGATCGAGTACAAAGGTTATCGATCCATTCTAACCATCGAAGCTCCGCTCGCAAGGGTTTTCCCAAAAAAATGCTGCCGGGCTGCCGGAGTCCGTTCCGTCCGAGGCGGAACCTTCCGCATAAGCCTCATTTTCTTTTGAACGATCTCCGCAATCGGCTCGCGCGGCGCCGCACGGACGCAGGGCAATGACGTTTGTGCTCGCTTCTCGGAGGACGACGCGGAGATGGAATGTCTCAAGAGCCAGCGAAATGAGGATTTCACTAGCCCCATCAACCGTATCAAGGGTCCGAGAATTAACAGGTTTCACGAAAGGCAGCGAAAAAGGATTTCATCATCGCGCCATCGCAGCGGCTGAATACGTCTGCTAGCTTTTGATCCCGCTTCACTCCCTGTCAGGACTCACCCGACAAGTCGGCAAAGCCTGTTGGAACGCCTCTGCGCCTGCCGAGGTGACTTTTGTTCCATCTAGATCCAGGAACTTCAGACGCCGCAGGCGTCTCAGATGGATCAGGCCCGCATCGGAAACTTTTGTGCCGGAAAGATCGAGACCTTCCAGTCTCGTTAGTTTCCCCAAGTGCGCCAGCCCTGCATCGGTGATCCGGCAACGTTCCAGGTACAGATTCCGGAGCCGCGGCAAGAACCGCAGGTGAATCAGTCCATCGTCGGTGATCCGCGTGCGATTCAAATAAAGAAGTTCAAGTTTCTTCAATCCTGCCAAATACTCCAGGCCGGCATCCGTCACACGACAGCCGCGAAGATACAATACTTCAAGCCGGGGCAAATCGTGCAGATGGGCCAGTCCAGCATCTGTAAGTTTGGTTCTTTCGAGAACCAAGTCCTCCAGTTTCGAGAGGGATCTTAGCCAGGCGAGACCCTGATCGGTGATTTGGCTCCCCGCCAAGTCAACAGTCCGGACTCCATGTAAGCGGGCCAGGAAACTCAGGCCGGTATCGGTGACCTTTTTCAAATCCCTTAACGCAATCGGCAATTTGCCGATTCCAGGTACCTGCGTCAATCGCTCCAGGTCCGCGTCGGATCGGCATTGACCAACCTTTGTTTCCAAGGCCATCGCTTTGCGAGCTAAAGCGATCAAGTGACGAACCGTCGTACAACGCCGGAAGGTCGGACCTCGGACCATGAGGCGGTCGCCGAAAACCATCAGGTGGCCCGCAGGGATACGGACACTTACTCCCCAACGGGGCCATTTGCGTTTCAGCAACGACGCAAGGTCGAGAAGCCAATTCTTCGTCATGCCCTCCGGCCGGCAGACCTCGACGTAATGATAGCGTTCATTGTTGTACTGGTCCTCGACAACCCAGAACACAAAGTCGTCGTAATCGTAGCCTGCGTCCCTATCATCAGGCCCAACAGGTCCATATTTGCGGCAGAGATTTCCTATGTCCTCGTATACATCCCAGAAGCGCCGAGCCGCCCCTGGCCCGGCCCCAGGCCGGTCGTCGCGGATGTGATTGACGCGGTAATGAATTACGGGGACGGTCTGCTCCGTGCCTCCCGTTCCCCTTGCGTTCCGCCAAGCTCGCCCCGCATTTTGGCGCTTCGTAATCCGTTTTTTGGCCACAATTATCTCCCGATTCCGCATCACTCGAAGAACCGCCGCACAACAACGCGAAATTCTGGTAACACGTCGGGGATGGTCAGTTCCTGCTCAGCGGTGAGAACCTGAACCGGCTCTTCGTTGCGATAGACGTGGCAGCGTTCCGTCATTTGGTCGAGGACACACACGACGCTTACGCCGGCTTGCAAATACTCGCCAACCTTGGCTAAGATGGCGCTCCAACGATCCTTCGGCGAGCGGGCCTCGAAAATCAACTCCGGGGAAACATCGAGATACCCATCCGGCAAAGGGCCGCGCGGCACACGCTGATAACTGTAGAAGGCGACATCGGCCCCGCGCACCGTATCTGGGTTTCGCTCCGTGATGACTCCGGAATCATTGCAGACCAAGTGGCCCAAGTCATGGGCATCTAAATAGCGACCTATTAGATAGACAATATGGCCGCAGATCTGGCCGTGGCGAGGCGTCGGTACATACAGTGGAACGATTTTTCCTCGAACCAACTCATTCGGAAAACCCGTGTCTGGGAGCGCCAGATACTCCTCAACCGTCAGCAGCGATCCGGCAACCGACATAAGCCCTTGCCCTCGAATGATTCACCAAAATTACCACTGTGCCGCTCCATCATAGCGGCCGAGTTTCATAACTGGCCCGACTTCTTGAGATTCATCGGGAACTATGCAAGGAGTCCTCACGAAGCCCAGTTCTCGACAGTCAGCCCCGGCACATCCGCGAGGTCGCTGTCCGCCGACACCACCGTGCAGTTGCCGAGGGCGAAGGCGAACGCCTCATGCACCGCCTCCTTGCTGCATCTGCTTTCGGACGGCTTCAATGTTAAACCGGCGGAACTCCTCAGCGAAGGCGTCGTCGGCCGCGAACGCCAAGGGTTCGATGGTTTCCAGCCAGGCGGCCCAATCTGTAAGGGCGTCGGCGTCATCCCGCCATTCTGCTTCGCTCAGTCCGATCTTGGCCGGCGGCACCGGCGTGAGATCGACAAGCACTTCTGCTCCGTCCGGGATGTCGTCTGGTACGGTCAACTCGATGCGGCGATCGTGAACAACGGTTCGGATCGATTTCATAGCTTATTCTCCCGTTGACGACTCCTTAATTACCATCGCGCTGCCCCATCATAACGTCCGAACACGTCCGCCAGCGCGTTCATGATTTCGCCGACTGTGCAGCGCACGCGCGCTGCCTCGATCAGCGCCGGCATAAGGTTCTCCGTCGTCGTCGCCTCGCGGCGAATCCGATCGAGCATTTTGCGCACTTGCTCGCCGTCGCGCTTGGCCTTGATCCGCTTCAAGCGGCCGAGCTGCTCCTTCTCGACCGCCTCGTCGATGGCCAGCGTTTCGATGGGTTTTTCCTCAGCTTCCTGGAAAGCGTTGACACCGACGATGAGCTTTCGTTTGGCGTCTACTTCGCGCTGGTAGGTGAAAGCGGCGTCGGCGATTTCGCGGCGGAAAAAGCCGGCTTCCAGCGCCGCGATCATGCCGCCCAACTCCTCGATGCGCTCGAAATATCTCCGTGCCTCTTGCTGCATCTGTTTCGTCAGCGTCTCGACGAAATAGCTGCCGCCCAGCGGATCGACGGTGTTGGTTGCGCCGGTTTCGTAGGCCAACACTTGCTGCGTGCGCAGGGCCAACGTCACGGCATGCTCGGACGGCAGGGCCAGCGTTTCGTCCATGCTGTTGGTGTGCAGCGATTGGCAGCCGCCCAGCACCGCCGCCAACGCCTGATAGGCGACGCGAATGAGATTGACCTCCGGCTGCTTGTCCTGCAAGGAGCAGCCGGCCGTCTGGGCGTGGAAGCGCAATTTCCACGAATTTTCGCGGCGGGCGCCGTACTTGTGCCGCATCGCCTCGGCCCATAGCACCCGCGCGGCTCGATACTTGGCGAGCTCCTCGAAGATGTCGTTGTGGGCGTTGAAGAAGAAACTCAGCCGCGGCGCGAAGGCGTCGATGTCCAGTCCGCGCTCCAGGCAGGTTTCGACGTAATGGAAGCCGTCGGCCAAGGTGAAGGCCAGCTCCTGCACGGCGTTGGAGCCGGCCTCGCGGATGTGGTAGCCGCTGATCGATACCGTGTTCCACTGCGGCACGTTTCGCGTGCAAAATTCGATGACATCGCAGACGAGACGAACGTGCGGCTGCGGCGGAAAGACGAACTCGTTCTGGGCGTGGAACTCCTTCAAAATGTCGTTCTGTATCGTGCCGCGCAGCTGCTTCCAGTCCACGCCCTGATCCTGTGCATTGGCGAGGAAAAACGCCATGACGACGATGGCCGGCGCGTTGATGGTCATGGATACGGAGACCTTGGCCAGATCGATGCCGGCAAACAATTCGTGTACGTCGTCGAGCGTCGAGACGGCGACGCCGAGCCGGCCTACTTCGCCGGCCGCGCGCGGATCGTCGCTGTCCAGTCCCATCAGCGACGGCAGATCGAAAGCGGTGCTGAGTCCGGTTTGGCCTTTTTCGAGCAGGAACTTGAAGCGCTCGTTGGTTTGCCGCGGCGTGCCGAAGCCGGCGAACTGCCGCATGGTCCACAAACGGCTGCGATACAAGGACGCATGCACGCCGCGCGTGTACGGATATTGGCCGGGATAGCCGAGGTCGGCGTCGGGATCGAAACCGTTGAGGCTCTCCGGCGTGTACAGAGGCTCAATAGGCACGCTGCTGACGGTGGTGGGCGGCTGCTCGCGCCGCGGGGCGGCGGCAATTTCTTTTTCCCAACGATCGCGGGCGGTGGTGTCGGTGACAGTAGCCATAACTTCTCTCCGGGCGAAGATGGAGAACGATTAAAAATCCAAGCTCCTAGGCCGGTGACGGCGGGGACGACGCTGCTTGCTGTAACTTGGCCGCGAACGCCGCATGCTCCGGACTGGCCAAGCCCTGCTGCACCACGCGCGAAACAGCCGGCAAATCGCCGTTCACCAGTGCCGCCGGGTCAAGCCAAAGGCCGGGCAACACCGCGCTGCGATAGATGCCCGCGGCATCGCCTGGCAGCCGATGGTACTCTCCCGCGCGGAGAATGAACCAATCGATCTCCCCATCTTCGACGCGCCAGACGACGTATTCGAGAACGCCATTGCGGCAATAGGCCCGTTTCTTGGCTTTGAGATCGATGCTCACCGTGCTCGCCGACACTTCGGCGACGAATTCCGGCCCCCCGGTGATGTAATCGTCCTCGTCGATCACTACTTTGCCGCCGTGCGACGGCAGCACGATCAGGAAGGCATCCGGCTGCGGTTCATTCTCCATATCCAGCCGCAGCGAGCCGTTGTCTGCGCCTTCGACGCCTGGCGTGGCTATTCGATACAGCCCCAACCATGTGATGAGATCAAAGTG
>Ga0335075_10019210_pt1 | contig 10113 bp, 10 predicted proteins | sample Lox_Sample_24_FD_206723 | JGI IMG/M metagenome (GOLD analysis project Ga0335075, IMG submission 206723) | Soil microbial communities from Loxahatchee National Wildlife Refuge, Florida, United States - Lox_Sample_2.4 | ecosystem: Environmental > Terrestrial > Soil > Wetlands | place: USA...
AAACAGCAAGGAACACTAGAAAATGACTCCTGTGTGAAATGACGACGAGTCTTGTCATGGCATGGAAAAGTAGCCTAAAATCCTGGGGCAGTCGGCCGAATTGTCCGCAACGCGATCCCTCATGCCGAAGCCTGGCCTTAAACAAGTTGCATGAGCAGAGCATTGAATAACTACCAGCATATCGGAGCATTGAAGATATCGTTCGGACATTGGCTGAGGATAGGTCAGCTTGCGAGAGCGTAGTGTGGCTGTCCCCACAGCTATCTTGGCCGGGTAGCGCAGCGCTAGGAACAAGCCTGAGGCTCAGGGCTACCTCCGCCTGCTGCGTAGTTCCCATGCCTCTCGTCAACCCGCGAAAGACTTTGTGGATGTCTCCACCCTACATTCAGTCTCTAGAAATGTACAGACTCAGCATTCTAGAAACATGCAGACCTAGCAGCGCGCGTCACGAGAGCTAAGACAGATCAATGATAGCCCCCGGTCATCATTTTGGAGATCACCTTCGTCGCCTACCTTCACCAGTATCTGACCAGCCTTTCCCCACCGCGAGACTATGGCCTTCCGGTCTACTCGTCTTTCTCACGATGATTACACCGTAGCGTGCATTTGCCCGATGGGTGTTGAGTTGGCGGCGGTGGAAGGCATGTTGGATGATATTCATGAAAGTCTTCCATCGAGCCGCGACAAGAACAGCTACACGCTGGGACGGATAGGGAAACACAATATCGTGGTGGCAGTGATGCCTGAGATCGGTAATAATCAATCGGCAATAGTGGCGACACAGCTCCTTAACGACTTTCAATCGATCCGCTTCGGCCTGTTGGTTGGGATTGGAGGGGGTATACCAGATGAAGAAGGGGAAAGCGATATCAGGCTAGGTGATGTAGTGGTTAGCAAGCCAAATGGCACGTTTGGTGGGGTAGTACAATATGACATGGGCAAGGTCCGGGCCGGCGGCCGATTCGAGCGGACAGGGACTTTGGGAAAGCCACCGGCGGTATTGAGTGCGAATGTCAAACGGCTGCAGGCACAACATTTGCAACGTGGTAGTGAGATCATGAATTATCTGACAGAAATGCTACAGAAGCATCCAGCAATGACGGATGAGGGATATACTCACCAAGGACTTGAATACGACCACCTTTTCAAGATGGACTACCTCCACGTAAGCGGCGTTACCTGTCAAAAATGTGACTTGAATCAGATCGTCCAGCGAGCTAAGCGGCGAAGTATTCAACCAAGAATTCATTATGGCACAATTGGGTCTGGCAACGTGGTGATTAAAGATGGCACGGCACGAGAGCAATTAAGGAAAGAATTGGGCGTGCTATGCGTAGAAATGGAAGCAGCGGGGCTAACGGACGAGTTCTCGTGTGTAGTGATTCGAGGCATTTGTGATTATGCCGACTCACATAAAAACAAGAGGTGGCAGCCGTACGCCGCTGCTACAGCGGCAGCATACATGAAGGAATTGCTTTACCACATACCCACTCAGGAGGTCCAAAATACACCAGCCGCGGTGGAAGCTCTTCAAAAGTCAAGTGAGTGATATTCAAATCTGATTGAGTAGCATCCACTACACCTCAGTTGATATGATTTACAATGTTCACGTCCTTTGAAATTCTGGTCATTGAGATTTGGAAGATCAGCTCACCGCCAGCCTATGATGGAAGTCGCACTAACTGGCCAAAAGGATTCAAATTTGGTCTGAATATCACCCAAGCCCCCGATATGGGATCAGATCTATTTGTAGGAAGAGAAGAGGAACTGGAAAAATTAAACGAAGTCTTGTCGCCAGACTCTACACTTCCCGATCAGCGAATCGCGATCTTAGGAGGTTTGGGAGGTATAGGAAAGACTCAGCTTGCCATCACATACGCTAAGCGGCGATGGAAATGCTATGAATCGGTGTTCTGGCTAAATGCATCATCCAAAGCCACGTTGCAGGGAAGCATCAGATCGATAGCAGAACGGGTTCGGATTCTCACCGCAGGGGGTTCCAGCCCTGACGATGACCAAGCTTGTACGCAAATCTCTGCGTGGTTATCCGAACCAGATAACACGCGTTGGCTACTCATATTTGACAATTACGATGAACCAGAGAAATACGATATCAAGCAATATTTCCCGTATGCATGGCAAGGATCGATCATCATCACCACACGCTCACCAGAAAAGGTAAATGGAGGAACTGTCATTTCTATTCGGGAGCTGGACCGAAACGAGGACCACAAAAAGGAGAGCATGCAGATTTTGAGAACAAGGTCGGGACGGAATAGTGTCGAACACGGTAAGGGGAAGGTTGGATGACGCTTTAACATTGAAGCTAACAAATAATTCTATTCAGACTCCGACATGCAGGACCTTGCACGTCGGCTAGATGGACTACCCCTAGCCCTAGCAACAGCAGGCGCATTCCTAAAGCATTCTCCACTGAGTCCCCGGCAATACCTGGACAATTATAACGAGAAGTGGAATGTTCTGCGACGAACCGCGGTTGACCTTCCAGAATATCGAGATCGAACGCTCTACGTTACATGGGACATGTCTTTTGAACAAGTTCAGCGGCAAGACCAGCGTCAGGGTACCGATGCAGCACAGCTAATGAAACTGCTTGCCTACTTCGACCACCAAGACGTCTGGTACGGACTGTTACATGCCGGGATAGGTCCCGGTCGGCCAACGTGGTTCATCAACCTAGCATCTGATCAAGTTGTGTTTGAAACCACAATGCGCGTTCTGGCGGATTTTTGTCTAGTAGAAGCGCACGCAACGACGGGATCGTACAACTTGCATACGTGTGTTCATGACTGGACGCTGAATTCTTTGAACCAGGCCGTTGATGCTGAACTGTACAATCTTGCTTTTCGATGTGTACTGGAGCCGGTCAACGGAGATGTGTCAGATGAGCTGGTTGCTATCCAGAATCGTCGACTTGTTCCACATGCGATTAGGCTCAACCATGGTCATTTTCGGAGTTTGATAGACGAGGATGACTGGATAGAAGAGAATCATCAGAATGCGTCTCTTGTGGCATGGCTTCTCAGCACTCAAGGTAAGCTTCAGCCCGCGGAGCAGATGTATATACGGGCACTGCGAGGAAAGGAAAAAGCATGGGGTCCCGAGCACAAATCGACGCTGGATACGGTTCATTATCTAGCCAATCTCTATCAGGCGCAGGGGAAGATGGTCGAAGCCGAGCAGATGTACATACGGGCACTACGAGGAATGGAGAAGGCATGGGGTCTTGAGCACACATCGACGCTGGATACGGTGAACAATCTAGGCAATCTCTATCAGACGCAGGGGAAGATGGTCGAGGCCGAGCAGATGTATATACGAGCGTTACAAGGAAGGGAAAAGGCATTGGGTCCTGAGCATACATTGACGCTACAAACAGTGAATAATCTAGGCGCTCTCTATCAGGCGCAGGGGAAGATGGTTGAGGCCGAGCAGATATATATACGGGCACTACGAGGAATGGAGAAGGCATGGGGTCCCGAGCACACATCGACACTACATACGGTGAATAATCTAGGCATTCTCTACCAGGAGCAGGGGAAGATGGTCGAAGCCGAGCAGATGTACATACGGGCACTACGAGGAATGGAGAAGGCATGGGGTCCCGAGCACACATCGACGCTGCATACGGTGAATAATCTAGGCATTCTCTATAAAGAGCAGGGGAAGATGGCCGAGGCCGAGCAGATGTATATACGGGCATTACAAGGAAGGGAAAAGGCATTGGGTCCCGAGCATACATTGACGCTACAAACAGTGAATAATCTCGGCAGTCTCTATCAGGCGCAGGGGAAGGTGGTCGAAGCCGAGCAGATGTATATACGGGCACTACAAGGAAAGGAGAAGGCATGGGGTCCCGAGCACACATCGACGCTGCATACGATGAATAATCTAGGCAACCTCTATCAGGAGCAGGGGAAGATGGTCGAAGCCGAGCAGATGTATATACGGGCACTACAAGGAAAGGAGAAGGCATGGGGTCCCGAGCACACATCGACGCTGGATACGGTAAATAATCTAGGCATTCTCTATGAGACCCAGGAAAAACTGGCCGAGGCGGAGCAACTGTATATACGGGCACTGCGAGGATATGAGAGGGCACGGGGTCCTGAACATCCTACGACGCAATTGATCACTCGCAACTTGGATCTACTTAGGGAAAGTTGGATTTGGACGACTCCAGAGCCCGCGTTTCTCCATTGATGATCTGGTCGGGAAGAGGGAGGGGGCTGAGGAGAGATTCACAACATGGGATCTCTCTTCAGACAGCGAGAATGACAAGTGCCGGAGTCCAGGATACGGACCAGGAGTGCCCAGTAGGATCAGAAGAGTTTGCTTCACTCAAACATATCAAAGTTGTGCGTCCGCTCTCACACAGCCATTACAGGCGTCTCAGTCTGGGTGGCGCTAGCCTTCACCACTCCATAATGTTGCTGCTCACGCGGATTGAAGTCGAGCGTTTTTGATCACGTCACTCCGACACCAGGATTTGCAACATCTTCCCCGCCTGGCGGTCGCTTGGACACTAGAGGAAACCTAGGTAGTTAAGGGCAAACAATACCGCCAAGCCCGGGAGCTGTGAGGTCATACTCAACTGATCCAAATCATACACATAGTAGGAGTGTTCCGCATCGAAGCGCTGAGAACGTAGTTCTCTCGAGGTGGGCTATTGCAGTAAAACGTGCTATACTGCAACCGCAATGCCAAACGCAGTGATAACCGGCTGTAATAGCGGAATTGGGTACTGCTTCGCTCAATTGCTATGCGACGAAGTCCGCAATCTTGACCTACAACTTTCTCATTGCCCCAGATTAACCCATTGTAGGGCTACAAAGTCTTCGCAACCGATGTGGTTACTGGAGAGAAGCTCAGGGGCTTCAAAGAAAAGGCGCACGTTTCTGAGCTAGACGTGACGTCCATGATGTCCATCAACACGTTCAAGTTAGAAGTCGGAGATGCACCAGTAGATATTTTGCTCAATATTGCTGGTAGGTTTGTCGAGCAAGACGGACTCCAGTCCATTGACAATCTCGCCAGGTGTGATGGCGCCCAAAGAGCAAGACAGTTTGACAACGACACACCCCTCCGTTCTAGAGAAGACGTTCGCCGTCAATGCTTACGGACCGCTGCTGTTGACTCAGGCACTACTCCCGAACATATTGAAAGCGTCTTCTCCGAAAATCGGGAACATGGTAAGCTCCGCAACGATGGAACAGCTCTCGAATTTTCTGATGCCTATGCAGTCTTCCCGAGTTGGCTCAATAGCTGACAACAGCTCCGGTGGATCTTATGCGTACAGAGCATCCAAGGCGGCGTTGAACAGTATCGGCAAGAGCATGGCAATGGATCTGAAGGAGAAAGGAGTAACGGTCATAATGATGCATCCAGGATATGTCAAGACGGCGCTAGACACATCCGGCCACACTCATTCGCTGCCAGAGGCTGTAGAGCCAGAAGAGGCGGCATCGAAATTGTGGAAAGTCTTGAAGAGCAAGAAAATCGAGGATACAGGAACTTTCTGGCATAGAGAGGGGCAGGAATTGCCTTGGTGAAGGTTGGAGAGAGTTGCTCTTCCCGAAATGTCTTCAAAAAGCATAGTATAGATTCATTGCTGGGGCCAACGCCGTCCACTCGCTTCTGGAGTAGCTAGAAAGATTGAAATGAGACCTTTCCATTTCCAAGCACATTTCGTGAGTCAAATGGAGTGCATTGCTTGCGTTAACAAGAGCAAAGCGAGGACACACGTTTCGAGCAGAATTGAGCTTAAAAGAAGGATAGTTGGGGATTGGTAGAAATGGGAGACAGCAAGTCGATGCGAAATGCCTTGTGTTTTTTGTCTTGCCGCACTTTTGCCTCAACTATGCCCATTGGATATCATACAGTTTTTTTGACCCCAGGCGCCATATCCTGGTTCAGAGTACTTGTCGGACCCTCCAATCGCTCATGACAATGCAACCAAAATAATCAAGGCTTTGGTATTGTCTCCCAAATTATGAGAATTTCCGCGTAATCTTAGCGATGACTGTCATCCACGTTAGCAGTGTATCACGCAGTTGCCTCTAGGACACTCTGAGGTCGAACTCACTATGCAAAGCAACAACGCTCATGATGAAACCCAAACTCAACACCAGAACCACAACTGGATCAACCTTGAGACCCGGGCTCTCGTCGGTGTATAACCTCAACATAGTCCCTGAGCTGCCGCCTGCGCCGGCACTCCTTGTAGATGTTGGTCGCGCGTTCTTGACAGACTCTTTATGGTCGGCAGCGGCACGTCGGCGGATGGCCGCGCGCGGTCCGCCTGGTGAGGTTGCGCGTCCGCCGCTGACAATGGACGACGAAGAGGCACTTTGCTTGGAGGTAGGTGATTCGGGGCCGGATTCTGCGCCTGAAGTCAGAGGGGACGAGGGTCGCGGAGAAGCCTAGCGGATAAATGGTCAGTGAATGCGAGCGAAGATGTAATCGCTGAAAGCCGCGAAGAGCCACAAAGGTCATGCGCCGACACTTGGAAGATAGCGATCGCAACCAATGCAAACATCAGGCGAGGGAGAAAAGAGCATACCATTTTAGAGAGTGCGGCAAGACTACACTGCAAAGTAGAAAGATCGGGTTTATGGATGAGGCGATCAAAGGAATACAGCTGTAAGATATCAAGGAGTCTTAGAGAGAGGTTATTGAGGCGAACGTAGGGCAAGCTCCTGTGGACACCGTTACAAAAGAATAAATTCAAGGTTCTACCAGCCGCAGAACAGCAAAGGCTTGGCAGGGGTCTCCAGGCGCGGTTCTCTTTGCCGGAAAGGAAGCATTGTTGCTCTGAAAGACACACGGACTTCTTAAAGCAGATTCCAGAGTGACCTGAAGTCAAGCAGTTCTCACCATGACTTGATGTTTCTTACAAATCGAAACTTCCTTCTACGAATGGCCCCACGCTGTTCGTTCCAACGGGAACCTTGTACACATCTTTCTCGCATTTCAACATTGCGCAACTCTCGTACTAGTACCTTGTAGCATACATTGTCTGCATTGCGATTTTCAACTCCTTCTTGTGACCAGGTTATAGGAACTCCTTGGCAGAGCCTTGAAGCTCTTTTGGAGGGCGGCGAGTGCTTGGTGTTGTTGGAGCTGCACGACTTCAACCGCAGGGACCTTGCCAACGTTTTTATCGGCGTCACTGATCATCCTGAGGAAATCTTGCTCCTCCTTGTCTTCCGATTTCGTCCATAATCTTCATTAACCTCAATGTCTCTGCATGCGGCATGATTGCGTTCTCCCTCCTTCAACAATATCGACTGCCACAGTGTCCGCCTCCTAGTAGAACCCCATGCCTACTCTGTCGAACTTGAAGACTTCTCCATTGGGTTTGACAGTCATTCCTGACACATCGCCTTTGGCGGAGCCAGGGTTTTTCGAATAAACGACGAATGTGTCTGGCGCCGACGCCGCTATGCCTTCGAGCATGATGTAGCCTTGTGTACCCTCGATTCGACAAAAGGCACAATCAGTCTTGCTCTCCGTTGTTGACGTCAATATACCTTGCCGTCCCGTTGGCGGATACTGCAGCAGCACACTGGAACCGATATCAATCTGATCTGACAGAGTCTGCACCGCGACAACGTTTGGCTTCTCTTCAACCGTGAGTCTACGCCCAGAGGAGCAATGTCCATGTCCAGGCCGAAGTCACAGAATGTCCTCCGAACATCGCCAATGACTCTCTCCTCAAACAGCTTCTTCTGCAGCGTCAGGATGAGGGGTGTAAATCGTGTCCACATGGCCTCCATGATGAAGATATCTTTTGCTCTTGCTGCTGCAAACACAGCCTCCGCCTCTCTTGAGGTGATGGCGAATGCCTTCTCACAAAGAACATGCTTACCTGCCGCTATAGCATCCAGACAATTCTTCTTGTGGAAAGCGTGGTAAATTAGTAGGATTGGGTACGGGTCGTCGAGTATAATCGTACAGGTATACATTACTTCTCTCATTGTATTTAGTGGCATTCTTTTGTCTCTCCTGACTATATGGACCATCATCTGCATATAAGACAAGCAAAATTTTCCAGCACTCGTACTCAAACCTGTTGGGGAGTATACCGCGTCGTTTCGCCCACAACCCGGCCGAGAGTCGGCATGCATTAGCCACAACCTACAACAACTTCCCACTGATTTGCACATTTGCGTTTTGCAGTCGTTCCACAAATCTCTGACCCAAACAAGCTGGAGTCAGTACTCCGCCACCGAGCCGTTCGACAAGCTCCTTCTCTTCCAGAAGGATCATCGCTGCCTCAGCCAAAAGTACGCCGGTCAGATAGTAGAGGCCCCCTTCGTATCGGAAAGTTGCCATAGCCTTTCTCTCCGGTCCCTGCTGGTCCGCCACAGCAACAGCTCGATATTCTAGAGCGTCCTTGGAAATGGCTTCGGCTGCAGGGCCCTGACCTGGTTGGTATATGAACTTCTTGATCAAAGCCCTGAGTGGGCTAAGCGTTAGCATTATGGAGGCGAACGCTAAGCCTAGATGAATGGCGACCCCCCAGGCGTAGTTGCTCACATGCAGATATTCTTCGAAGCGAAAATTGGTGCCGTAGAGCTGCGGCATTAAGCCCGAACTGCGGTGAACAATGGGCACGTTGGATGACGCTGTTATCGACGTCGTAAGCTGGCCAAGGTCCGGGTCCGAGAATGGCCCGAAGATGCGAGACAAGAGGCCTCTACTCGACGGCCTATTCGGAGGCGGGCGAGGGGACAGCACGTATGGGTTGAGGGACGCCCTAATGTCAGACATCGAGTAGTTGTCGAAGAGGGCCATGGCCGTAGCCAGGCTACCTCCTGACGGACCGGCTAATTTAAATTCGTGAACAGAACATATCACATCACTGACGCCACAGTTATACGCATCGCGGATATTGGAAGCTGTGGTGTACGCGACCAAGTCGGACGGAGTGGCCTCCTACTTATCCTCCATGATCAGTGACGTTGACTCGGTATATAGAGTCGGATAGGCCATGAAATGAGAAGACCGTCGTCATGCCCCACCAGAAAGACCACGAGAGTTTCACCGATTTCACATTCAAAGAGGAACTCACAATGCCAATTTCTGGAATCAGGATTGCCTTATTAGACCTGGCTATGCCGTCAAATTTCTGAATAATCTCACGAACCCAAGGCACCTCGCCAGTGCTGTCATCGTTAGCTAGGAAATCAACACGAAAGACAGATTTCAGGGAAGGGCCGCCTTACACATCAAGGTAGTGAGTACCGTTGGTAGCGCAAGCCTCTACAACTGGAGTGGAATATACATGATAAGGGCCGACTGTGTTCAGGAGGACTTTTGTCTTCTTGGCCAGAGTATCAAGCTCTGCTTTGTTCAGTTGGACTGTCAGGACATCCGGTTGGAGTCGGTCGCGATTCATGTCTCGAAGACGGTCGACCAATTTCCTAAGCTTTGTGGCGTTACGCCCTGCCGCTGCCCACTTCAAGTTGGTAGGGAGATGGGTGGTGATATGCTGTGCACAGAGCTTGCCAGTATATCTTCTCATCGCATATGGTTAGTGGGTTTGCCTCGGATTATTGGAATAGCATAAAATGGAAAGGAGCAGACCGTCATTTTGAGGCATTACTCGGAAGGATCAGTACATGGTGTATGGTGAACTCACCCTGTCGCTCCAAGGAGCACAACGTCATATTGTCGACTCGCAGCCATAGCAGAAACTACCGCTGCACAGATATATATCTCAGACGTGATAAGAAGGGACAAAGTATTAAAGTCGAAACGATGGTAGAAGCTCCCGCGCCTATCTACTCATTCATGAGCCATTGGCCCGGACAGAAACTCGGCACCTGGAGAATTTCCCACGTGGCTGTTGAAGGCTTCACGGAGGCTCATCCTCACGAGCGTTCAGGCGTTGCAAATATAGAGCCGGGGCAACTTTCGTCCAAAGTGGAGAGTTATGTTCCGCCGTGTAGAGATGGCAGGCCAATCTCAGTCTGGTGAGCCGCTGGAACAAGTGAGAGGGCCAAGCCCACGTTTTGAGCCTAGCGTAGCCCGAAACCCACATTCACAACTTCCCGCGCTCAATCCAAAACCGCAGCGCTGAACCTC
>Ga0335075_10019212_pt1 | contig 10113 bp, 7 predicted proteins | sample Lox_Sample_24_FD_206723 | JGI IMG/M metagenome (GOLD analysis project Ga0335075, IMG submission 206723) | Soil microbial communities from Loxahatchee National Wildlife Refuge, Florida, United States - Lox_Sample_2.4 | ecosystem: Environmental > Terrestrial > Soil > Wetlands | place: USA: Florida...
CACGTCGACGGTGATCTTCTTCGAAAGGTCGCCGTTGGCGACGGCGGTGGTGACGTCGGCGATGTTACGCACTTGCGACGTCAGGTTCGACGCCATGAAGTTGACCGAATCGGTGAGGTCTTTCCACGTGCCGCTGACGCCTTTGACCTCGGCCTGACCGCCGAGCTTGCCCTCGGAGCCGACTTCGCGTGCGACGCGCGTCACTTCCGAAGCGAAAGCGTTGAGCTGATCGACCATCGTGTTGATGGTGCCTTTGAGCTCGAGAATCTCGCCGCGTACTTGAACGGTGATCTTCTTCGAGAGATCGCCGTTGGCGACCGCGGTCGTCACGTCGGCGATGTTACGCACTTGCGAGGTGAGGTTCGAGGCCATGAAGTTCACCGAATCGGTGAGGTCTTTCCACGTACCCGACACCCCGGCGACCTGCGCCTGGCCGCCCAAGATACCCTCGGAACCGACTTCGCGCGCCACACGCGTCACTTCGGATGCGAAACCGTTGAGCTGATCGACCATGGTGTTGATCGTGTCTTTGAGCTCGAGGATCTCGCCGCGTACGTCGACGGTGATCTTCTTGGAGAGGTCGCCGTTGGCGACCGCGGTGGTGACGTTGGCGATGTTGCGAACTTGCGAGGTGAGGTTCGAGGCCATGACGTTGACCGAATCGGTCAAGTCTTTCCACGTGCCCGAGACGCCGCGCACGTCGGCCTGTCCGCCGAGGATGCCTTCGGAACCGACCTCGCGCGCCACGCGCGTTACTTCCGACGCGAAGGCGTTGAGCTGATCGACCATCGTGTTCATCGTGCGCTTGAGATCGAGGATCTCGCCGCGCACGTCGACGGTGATCTTCTTCGAGAGGTCGCCGCCGGCGACGGCGGTCGTCACTTCGGCGATGTTGCGAACTTGCGCCGTAAGGTTCGACGCCATCGTGTTGACCGAGTCGGTCAAGTCTTTCCACGTGCCCGCGACGCCCTGCACCTCGGCTTGTCCGCCCAGCCGCCCTTCGGAGCCGACCTCGCGCGCGACGCGCGTCACCTCCGAGGCGAAGGCGTTGAGCTGGTCGACCATCGTGTTCATCGTGCGTTTGAGATCCAGGATCTCGCCGCGCACGTCGACGGTGATCTTCTTCGAGAGATCGCCGTTGGCGACCGCGGTCGTCACTTCGGCGATGTTGCGCACTTGCGCGGTGAGATTACCGGCCATCGTATTGACCGAGTCGGTGAGGTCTTTCCACGTGCCGGCGACGCCTTCGACCGCGGCTTGACCGCCGAGTTTTCCTTCCGAACCGACCTCGCGCGCGACGCGCGTGACTTCCGAGGCGAAGGCGTTGAGCTGATCGACCATCGTGTTGATCGTGTCTTTGAGCTCGGCGATCTCGCCGCGGACGTCGACGGTAATCTTCTTGGAGAGATCGCCGCGGGCGACGGCGGTCGTGACGTTGGCGATGTTGCGGACTTGCGAGGTGAGGTTGCCGGCCATCGTGTTGACCGAATCGGTGAGGTCTTTCCACGTGCCGGCGACGCCGGTCACCTGCGCTTGGCCGCCGAGGATGCCTTCGGAGCCGACCTCGCGGGCGACGCGCGTCACTTCCGAGGCGAAGGCGTTGAGCTGATCGACCATCGTGTTGATCGTGCCCTTGAGTTCGAGAATCTCGCCTCGGGCTTCGACGGTGATCTTTCTCGAGAGGTCGCCGTTGGCAACCGCGGTCGTCACGTCGGCGATGTTGCGAACTTGGGCCGTGAGGTTGCCCGCCATCGTGTTGACCGAATCGGTGAGGTCTTTCCACGTGCCGGCGACGCCTTTGACGATTGCCTGGCCGCCGAGTTTTCCTTCAGAACCGACCTCGCGCGCGACGCGCGTCACCTCGGACGCGAATTCGTTCAAACGGTCGACCATTTTATTGATGGTTTTGCTGGAGCGCAAGAACTCGCCGCGCAACGGATGGCTATCCGTCTCGAGCGGCATGCGTTGCGAAAGATCGCCGTTTGCCACCGCGCCGAGGACGCGGCCCGCTTCCGACATCGGAAAGACCAGGTCATCGATCAGCTGGTTGACCGACTCGATGCTCTCGCGCCACGCTCCCGTCATCCCCGGAGCCGCGGCGCGCTTTCCGATCGAACCCTCACGCCCTACCGTCTCGCTGATGCGCGCGAGCTCCTCGTTGATATGTTGATTGCGCTCAACACATGCGTTGAAGGCATCCGCGATTTCACCGTCGATGCCCACGAGGTCGAGCGGCAGACGCACGCGAAAGTCGCCGTCGCGGAAAGCTCGGACGGCGGCAAGAAGTGTGGGTTGGCTCAATTTTCCAGGTTCGGCCGTGGCCGCAAAATCGTCACGGACTGTAGACGACATGGTATCGCCCTCGCGTGTGAGTCGGTAAGGAAGCTCTTACCCGGTACGGCCGCCACTAAACAGGATAGCGCTAGCCGTTTACCCGTGTCCCAAATCGGGCACCAATGAGTCTGAGCGGGAGCGCTGAGAGGAGTAGAAGACCGGCACACCATGGTTGAAAGCCGTGACCGTACCGGACGAACAGCGGCGTCACAGATGCTGATCGCCGACCATATCGCGCGCCTCTGCGCCGGCGCGTTTGCCGAACTTTGCGCGATCTACGTGCGTGCCAGCCCCGGCCCTCCGATTGCTTTTGCGACGCGCGACCCCGGTCGCTACCAAAACTTGAGTGAGGCGCCCCTCGACGATCGCTATGCGGATCTTGCCCGAGCGGCCGGTCTCGACCGCGTCCTCAACCAGCCGCTCGTCGTTGATGGCAGCGCGATGGGGTCGGTGGTCCTGGCGGCCAGCACGACGAGCAGGCTGGCCGAGGTCACGCCGGAGCTCTGCGAGAGCATCTGCTCGATCCTTTCGAATGCGATCGCGCAGGCGCTGCAGCTCGACCACCATCACCGTGTCTCCGAACGCCTTCAGCGCGCGATGTTGCCGACACGGCTGGCGGACGTCAGCGGGATCGCGTTCGACGCCGCCTACCGGCCCGCCAGCAGCGAGGCCGAGGTCGGCGGCGACTGGTACGACGCGTTCGACATCGGCAACGGCACGATCGGCATCTCGGTCGGCGACGTCACCGGACATGGCCTCGAGGCGGCGATCACGATGAGCGAGATTCGCAGTGCGATTCGCGCCGCGGCCGCGACCCACTCCTCCCCGGTCGCCCTGCTCGATGCGGTCGAAATGATGGTCAGCTCGCAAGGCTTGGGCGTCGCAAGCGCGATCGCCGGCATCTACGACTCGACCACACGGGTGCTTCGCTACGCCTGCGCCGGTCATCCGCCGCCGGTGCTCGTCACGTCGTCGGGTGAGGCCTATCTGCTTCCCGGCGGCGGCCTCTTGCTCGGCCTCGGACAGCCGGCATCTTCGCCGGAGCGAACGCTCACCATCGCCCCGGGAGCGACGTGCTTCTTTTATACAGACGGGCTGACCGAGCACCATCGCGATCTCTTGGCCGGAGAGGAGCGCTTGCTGAGCGCGCTCGAGGCGATGGCTTCGCAGGGAGCGCTGACCGCCGAAGAGCTCCACGCCCGCATCATCGGTGCGGGGCCGAACCTCGATGACTGCGCGACGCTCGTGCTGCGGCAAGATCATACCGGCGCGACGGCGGTGGAGCGTTACACGTTTAGCTCGCTGCCGAACTCGGCGCGTCTGGCGCGTGACTCGATTCGCTCGTTCGCGCAACGGTGCGGTGTCGACAGCATGCGGCTCTTCGACGTCGTTATCGCGGGCGGCGAAGCGGTCGCTAATGCGATCGAGCACGGAAGCGCTTCACCTGGAACGACCTTCAGCATCGAGCTGGCGGCCGGCCCGGCCCAGATGCTGGTTCGCGTGGAGAGTGCGGGCCACTGGCGGACCGCCCCGTCGCAGACCGATCGCGGACGCGGCGTTGCCATCATCCGGACCTGCGCAAAGAACGTCGAGATTCGCTCGAGCGCGGAGCGCACGCAATTGACGATGACCTTCGACGTGCGCTAGCGCCGCCGGGTTCTAGAGTCCGAAATACGCCTCACGCACGGCATCGCTTGCCTCGAGTTGCTCGCGCGTTCCCGACAGCCGTACGCGACCGCCGTCGATCAGATAGCCGCGATCGGCAAGCGGCAAGAACGCGACGTTTTGCTCGGCGAGCAGCAGCGCCGTTCCTTCGCCGATCGACGTGCGCAGCACGTGAACGACTTGCTTCACGAAGACCGGCGCCAATCCCGAGGACGGTTCATCCATGAGCAGCAGCTTCGGTCCCGAGATGAGGACTTTGGCGATGCCGAGCATTTTGCGCTGACCGCCGGAGAGCGAGGCTGCGGGCTCGCGCCGCTTCGCAGCAAGATCGGGAAAGAGATCGAAGAGCCGCTCGCTGCGGCGACGCACCTCTCGCGCACTGAGGAAGTATCCGCCCAGTCGAATATTCTCTTCGATCGTGAGCGGGCCGAATACGCCCTGCTCCGACATGAACGCGATCCCGCGCTTGATGCGCTGATCCGGCGAGTCATGCTCGATCGATACGCCGTCGAAGCGGATCGCGCCGCGCCAGGCCGGGAGCAACCCGACGATCGTACGGAGCAGCGTCGTCTTGCCGGCGCTGTTCGCGCCCAGCAACAAAACCGTTTCGCCGCTTTCGACGGCGAGATCGATTCCCCACAGCACCTGGATCGCACCGTATCCCGACTCGAGCTCCGCAACGTCCAACAACGGCACGGCGCTCACCCGCCGATGAACGCGGCAACCACGTCCGGGTTGCGCGACGCGTCTTCCAGCGAACCTTCGAAGAGCATGCGGCCGGCATTGAGCACCATCACACGTTGGGCGATCCGGTTCAAAAAGTCGAGCAAATGCTCGACGACGATGAGCGCGATGCCGCGTGCCGCCAAGCTGCTCAAGAGCGTGGCGACGACGCTCAGCTCGCCCGGATTGAGACCGGCGCCGATCTCGTCGACCAGCAGAAGTTTCGGTCCCGTCGCGAGCGCCCGGCCCAGGTCAAGACGCTTTTGCTGATTGACGGTGAGTCCGGAGGCAAGCTCGCCGGCGTGCCGCGCGAGTTCGACTTCTTCGAGTACGGCGTCGACGTCGACGGGTGTGTGCGCGCCGAAGTACGCCGCGACCTCGATGTTTTCGCGCACCGTCATCGCGTGAAACGGCTTGGGCACTTGAAACGTGCGGTTGATGCCGAGCGGCACGCGCCGGAAGGCCGGCAGCCGGTCGATACGCCGGCCGCAAAACGTGATGCTGCCGGCGTCGGCGTGATAGACGCCCGAGATCACGTTGATCGCGGTGGTTTTGCCGGATCCGTTCGGTCCGACCAGGCCGAGAATCTCGCCCGGCGCGACGGTAAAGTTCACGCCGTCGAGCGCTGCGAGGCCGCCGAAGCGTTTGACGACGCCGTCGAGCTCGAGCAGCGGTTCAGATGACACGAACGCCTCGGCGCGTCAGGAGCGACATCAATCCGTTGGGAAGAAAGAGCACGAGCACGACGATCAGCAGCCCGTAGATGAATTCGAAATATTGCGGGGCCGAAATGCCGACGGTGTTATAGATCGCGTACAGCACGACGGCCCCGATGACCGGTCCGAGGACCGTGCCGACGCCGCCGAAGAGCGCGAAGACGATTGCGAAGACCGAGATCTGCAACGTGAAGACCGCGTCGGGGTAGAACACGGAGAGATTCCACGCATAGGCTCCTCCCGCGAGGCCCGCGACACCGGCCGAAATGAGCCACACGACCAGGCGCTGGCGCACGACGTCGATCCCTGCCATCGAGGCGCTGGTCGGATCTTGGTTCATCGCACGCAGCGCCATGCCGAAGCGCGAAAAGCGAAAGTGCGCCGCTAATCCCGTTGCAAGCAGTGCGATCGCGAGCATCGTGAAATAGCTTGCCGTCGGATTGTACACCTGATCGATCTTCAAACCGTACGGGCCGCCGGTAACGCTGGCAAGGTCCTGATTGGAGAAGATGTTGTAGAGGATCTGCGATGCCGCGAGGCTCGCGATCGCGAAGTAGGCGCCCGCCAGGCGAAGCAGTGGGCCGAGGATGATCGCGACGATGACCGTGCAGATGCCGCCTAAGGCGACGCAGGCGATCGCGGGCACGTGCGTGTGCAGCACCAGGAGCGACGTCGCGTATGCACCCGTGCCGAAGAAGCCGACGTATCCGAACGGCAGATATCCGGTGAAACCGTAGAGCAGGTTGAGCCCTTGAGCGAGCGCGACGAAGGTCATCATCGAGAAGAGCAGGCTACGATTGCCGTAGAGATGCGGAGCAACGATAAAGGCGAGCGCGATCGCTGCGAGGGTTAGCGCCGAGGGCACGATCGTGCGCAGCCGGTTCGGCTCGGGCGGCAGCGTTTCGTTCAATTCACGTGACCCGCACGGCTCTGCCGAGAAGCCCGGCGGGGCGCAGCAGCACGATGATGACCAAGAGTGCGTAGGGCACCATGTTCGACCACGACGGCAGGAACGTTTGCATGAAGAGCGTGCCGATCCCGAAGACCAATCCGCCGATGATCGTACCCAACGGGTTGCCCAGCGATCCGATGATGATGACGGCAAACGAGGTGGTCGTGAGTTCGTTTCCGATGTCGGGCGAGATCGAACCGAGCAGATAGGGAACGAAGACACCCGCGATACCCGCCAATGCGAGACCGATGACGAACGAGAGGGCGGAAACGCGTTGCACGTCGATCCCGGTCGCGAGCGCTTCGTCGCGATTTGCGATGATCGCGCGAGTCGCGAATCCTAGGCGCGTGCGCGTGAAGTAGAGGTAGAGCGCCGCGGTCACGAGCAGACTCATCGCGACCGCGACCCACCAGGCGTCCGGAAAACTCTGCCCGAGCGCGCTGAGGTTCCCCGAACCGAGCGCATCCTGCGGCAACGAACGTTGATCGGCGCCGAAGACCGCGACCAGGATTGCGTCGATCATCTGGGCGATCCCGAAGAACAAGATGAACGACAGCATCTCGGGGTCGCGGCTGGCCTGCAAGCGGGGGACGACAGCATAGTAGAGCGGCAGCCCGACGACTATCGCACCGGCGATCGCAAGCAGAACGCCGAAGATCGGATTGAGACCCAAACGCGCGCTCAGGAGAAACGCGCCGTAGCCGCCTAGCAGCACGAACTGGCCGTGAGCGATGTTGATCATGCGCATGACGCCGAAGATCAGGTTGAGCCCGATCCCCACCAGCGCAAAGAAGATCCCGTAGAGGATCCCGCCGATCAGCGCGTACTCGAGAAGGCTCATCGGCGGGATCTATGCGCCGTTATTGTTGCGGTGCGGGGTAAACGGCTTTGCCCGTCGCCTTGTCTTGCGGGTAGACGACCACGAACTTGTTCGCGGTGCCTTCGGGCACGATCTGCGCAACCGGCAGCAGTTCGCCGAGCTGCGCCCCATTCTCGTTGATCTTGAACGCTCCGAGCAGCGTCGTCGTACTGCCGGACATCGCCATCAACGCCGAGTGGAAGTCGAGTTGCGTGAACTGCGGGGCTCTGGCAAGCATCTCCCCGACGATGAGCCCGTTGTTGTAACCGGCTGCGTTGAGGAAGTTTGGCGCAACCTTGTTCGCAGCGGTGAATGCCTGCACGAATTCCGCGGTGTTCATCCCCGTCGTGACGTGAGGATAACGTACCAGCGGCGGCGTGGGATACGTGTAGGTGTACGCCAGGGCCTTGGCGCCGACGTTCTTCGTGATCAGGGAGATGAGCTGACCTGGGAAGATCGTGAACGTCATGTTGAAGTGCAAGCCGCTCGAGGTGAGATCGCGCAAGAACGCGATGTCGTTGGGAGCGTAACCGAACTCGAGGACGGCGTCGGGATGCGTCGCCGCGATCGTGTGCAGCAGCACGGCGTAGTTCGACTCGGTGGTCGGCACGCCGTTATAGTAGACCGGCGTAACCCCGCCCTGTCCCAAAACGGATTTGAGCGTCTCCGCCTGCGACGCGTCGAAGTCGTTCGAATCGTACAGGATGGCGACGCGCTTCAATTTCTGAGCGAGGATGAACTGCGCGAGCGGAACCGGCCAGACGGCCGACGACGGGATGCTCACGTCGGCGAGATAGTCGGTCTTCTTCGTGAAGAAGTTCGCGCCCGAGCCCGTCGGATCGATGAGCAGCATGTGATGCTCGGCCGCCAGGGGGATGGCAACGGAGGTGAGCACGGAACCGAAGTCGGCGATCAACACGTCGACTTTGTCCTGCGTAATCAGTTGGTTGTACAAGGTCGTGGCGGTCGTGGTCGAGCTCTGGTCGTCGTACGCGATGATCTTGACGGGGATCTTCTTATTGAAGGCCTTGACGTACACGCCGCCGTCTTTGTTGACCAGCGACGCCCAATATTGCAACCCCTGGTACTGACCCTGTGAGGCAACGGCAAAGGTTCCGCTGCTGGCATAGAGCGTGCCGATCTTGATGACGGACGGCGGCGCCGCAGCGTGTGCCGGACGGTAGACGCCGATTGCAGCGAGTCCGGCGAAGATAATGACAGCGGCTGCAACCAGCCACGTGGGACGAGAGACGGTCATCGTGGCTCTTTCCTCCATTCTACGTAGTAACGCGGATGTGACCCCGTCGATTTCATGTCGGACAAGAAAAGGAAAGGCGAGGAATCGACGGTTTAGGGAAGATGTGAAAGTGACCCTGCTCGACCAGGCACGCGCATACCTCGAACAAGGAGCGTATGCGCGCGCAAAAGAGGCCTATATCGCGGCGCTTCTGCCCGACCGGTACCATATCGACGGCATGCTGGGGCTCGCCGCGGCGTACGTCGGCCTCGAAGATTTCCCATCAGCGCATACCGTCCTCGCGCGCGCCGTTGCGCGTCATCCCCATCTCCCCGAGGCACATGCCGATCTGGGCGCCGTCTTGATCGAGCTCGACCAGCTTGCCGCCGCGCGTGAGGCCTTGCTCGACGCACTGCGCATCAGCCCGTTCATGCGGAAAGCCTGGTGCGCTCTGGGCGTCGTCTTCGAGCGGCAAGGCGATCTCGAGCAGGCGGACCATGCGTGGGCGCAGGCTTTTCGCGACGGCGGACCGGCGCTCTCGACGTTCCGCGGCGAGCGCGACCCGGTGCCGGTGCTGTTGCTCTGGTCCGCGGTCGACGGCAACGTGCCGGTGAAACCGTTCTTGGACGAGCGCGTCTTTCAATGGTCGACGTTGTTCGTCGAGTCGTATCTCGAGGGTATGCCGCTGCCGCCGCACGCGGTCGTCTTCAACGCCGTCGGCAATGCCGATCTCCCGATCCGGGCGCTCGAGCGGGCCGAGAGCATCGCGCGAGCCACGCACGCGCCGGTCGTCAATCAGCCGGCTCGCGTGCGCCGGACCGGGCGCGCTGCGGTGGCCGAGCGGCTGCGCGAGATCCCCGGCGTCGTGACGCCGCGTATGACGGCTGTTGCTCGCCGCGATCTGCGCGAGGGCCGCCTGCAGGGCTTGAGCTGGCCGCTGCTCATTCGTGCGCCGGGCTTTCACAGCGGCCGGTATTTCGAGCGCGTGAGCGAGCCCGCAGAGCTGCCGGGTGCGCTCGCCGCGGTGCCGGGCGAGGATCTGCTTGCCATCGAGTTTCTCGACACGCGCGAGGACGACGGCTGGTACCGCAAGTATCGCGTGCTCACGATCGACGGCAGGCTCTATCCGCTCCACGTGGCAAGCTCGCGCGACTGGAAAGTCCACGCGTTCAGCGCCGGCCGGCACGACGCGTTTGCGCTGGAGGGGCTCGATCCGCCGGCGCTCGCGGCACTGGAACGCGCAGCGGATGCGCTCGGACTCGATTACGGAGGTATCGACTTTGCACTCGCTGCCGACGGGCGCGTGGTGATCTTCGAAGCCAACGCGACGATGCGTATCGTTCCGGTGGGAAGCGGGCCCCGCGCGATCGACGGGTCCGCACGCCGTGCCGCCGAGGCGGCTGTCGCAATGATCGCACAGCGCGCTAAATGTACATAACGCGTGCTAGGCGTACGCCACGCGAAACGATCCCCGGAAACGCTCCGTTGCCACAAAAGGAACAATTTATAGTAAGCGCGATTCATTGTCCTAGTTCCTGGACTGCTAGGCTTGCGTCGCGCTATGCGATGCCGATAGGAGCATTTAAGATATGTCGGATGGCAAAGTGGATCGGAAGTCTTTTCTAAC
>Ga0335075_10019213_pt1 | contig 10113 bp, 5 predicted proteins | sample Lox_Sample_24_FD_206723 | JGI IMG/M metagenome (GOLD analysis project Ga0335075, IMG submission 206723) | Soil microbial communities from Loxahatchee National Wildlife Refuge, Florida, United States - Lox_Sample_2.4 | ecosystem: Environmental > Terrestrial > Soil > Wetlands | place: USA: Florida...
GCCGTTCCATTCCGACCAGAGGATCGGGAAGTTGCCGACCTGGTAGCCGCCGGGGCCGACGTCCCAGGGCTCGGCGATCAGCTTCACCTGGGAGAGGATCGGGTCCTGGTGGATGATGTCGAAGAAGGCCGAGAGCCGGTCGACGTCGTAGAACTCGCGCGCGAGCGCCGCCGCGAGGTCGAAGCGGAATCCGTCGACATGGCACTCCGTGACGAAGTAGCGGAGCGAGTCCATGATCAGGCGCAGCACGCTCGGGTGCACCGGGTTGAGCGTGTTGCCGGTTCCGGTGTAGTCCATGTAGTGCCGCGGGTCGTCGGGCACGAGGCGGTAGTAGCTCTGGTTGTCGACGCCGCGGAAGCTGAGCATCGGCCCGAGATGGTTGCCTTCTGCCGTGTGGTTGTAGACGACGTCGAGGATCACCTCGATGCCGGCGCCGTGCAGGGCCTTGACCATCCCCTTGAACTCGCGCACCTGGTCTTCGGTCGCCGCGTAGAGCGCGTGCGGGGCGAGGAACCCGATCGTCGAGTAGCCCCAGTAGTTCGTCAGCCCCCGTTCGTTCAGGAACCCCTCGTCGACGATGTGGTGCACGGGTAGGAGCTCGACGGCCGTCACGCCGAGCGACTGCAGATAGGCGACCGACGCCTCGCTGGCAAGGCCGCCGTACGTCCCGCGCAGGTCGTCGCGCACGCCCTCGAGCCGCTTCGTGAAGCCCTTCACGTGCGTCTCGTAGATGACGGTCTGGTGCCACGGCGTGAGCGGGCGCACCCAGTCGTCGTCCTGCCAGTCGAACGTCGGGTCGACGACGAGGCACTTCGGCATCGCCGGCGCGGAGTCGCCCTCGTCGATCGTCAGGTCCGCGTCGTCCGCAAGGCCGGGCACGTAGGGGAGCGTGTTCGCCGCGTCCCAATCCACGGCGCCTTCGATCGCCTTCGCGTACGGGTCGATCAGCAGCTTGGCGGGGTTGAACCGCTTGCCCTGCGCCGGATCGTAGGGGCCGTGCACGCGGTACCCGTAGCGCTGGCCGGGACCGACTCCCGGCAGGTAGCAGTGCCAGTGGAACGCCGCGCGCTCGCGCAGCTCGATCCGCTCCTCACGGTCGTGCTCGTCGAAGAGACAGAGCTCGACGCGCTCCGCGTGCTCGGAGAACAGCGCGAAGTTCGTCCCCTCCCCGTCCCAGGACGGGCCGAGGGGGAACGGATCGCCCGGCCAGACGGCGCGGCTCACGTCGCGTTCGGCCGCAGCCAGAGCACGGAGAGTGGTGGCAGGACGAGCTGCAGCGAGTACGGCTGGTCGTGCAGAGCGCGTTTCTCGGCAACGACCTCCCCGAGGTTGCCGAGCCCGGAGCCGCCGTAGAACGCGGAGTCGGTGTTGACGAGCTCGCGCCATGCACCGCCGGACGGAACGCCCAGGCGGTAGCCCTCACGCGGGACCGGCGAGAGGTTCGCGACGCAGACGAGGGGATCCGCGCTCCCCTGCGCGAGGCGCATGAACGCGAGCACGTTGTTGATCGCGTCGTTCGGCTCGAGCCAGCGGAAGCCCTCGTAGGAGAAGTCGACCTGCCAGAGCGCGGGCGCGTCGAGGTAGGCGGTGTTGAGGTCGCGCAGCAGGTCGCGCACGCCGCCGTGCTCGCCGTGCTCGAGGAGCCACCACGGCAGCTCGTCGCCGTGCGCCCATTCCCACGGGTTCGCGAGCTCGCCGCCCATGAACAGCAGCTTCTTGCCGGGGTGCGCCCACATGTACGCGTAGAGGGCGCGGAGGTTGGCGAACTGCTGCCAGCGATCGCCGGGCATCTTCGCCAGCAGGCTGCGCTTCCCGTGGACGACCTCGTCGTGCGAGAGCGGCAACATGAAGTTCTCGTTCCATGCGTAGACGAGCGCGAAGGTCAGCTCGTGGTGGTGGTACCGGCGGTGGATCGACTCGTGCTCGAAGTACGCGAGGGTGTCGTGCATCCACCCCATGTTCCACTTGAGGCCGAAGCCGAGCCCGCCGAGATACGTCGGTCGCGAGACGCCGGGCCACGCCGTCGACTCCTCGGCGACGGAGATCACGCCGGGCTCGCGGGCGTGCACGAGCTCGTTGAACTCCTTGAGGAAGGCAACCGCCTCGAGATCCTCGCGGCCGCCGTAGCGGTTCGGGATCCATTCACCCTCCTTGCGGGAGTAGTCGAGGTACAGCATCGAGGCGACGGCGTCGACGCGCAGCCCGTCGGCGTGGTACTCGCGCAGCCAGAAGAGCGCGTTCGCGAGCAGGAAGTTCTGCACCTCGGTCCGTCCCAGGTTGAAGACGAGCGTCCCCCAGTCCGGGTGCGCACCGCGCCGCGGGTCGTCGTGCTCGTACAGCGCGGTGCCGTCGAAGCGCGCAAGCGCCCACTCGTCGCGCGGGAAGTGCGCGGGAACCCAGTCGAGGATCACGCCGAGACCCGCCTGATGGAGCGTGTCGACGAAGTAGCGGAAGTCGTCCGGGTCGCCCATCGTCGACAGCGGCGCGTAGTAGCCGGTGACCTGGTACCCCCACGACCCCGAGTACGGGTGGTGCATCACCGGCAGCAGCTCGACGTGCGTGAAGCCCAGGTCCGTCACGTAGGCCGTGAGCTGCTCGGCGAGGTCGCGCCAGCCCAATCCCTTGCGCCAGCTCGGCGCGTGCACCTCGTAGACGGACAGCGGCCGCTCGAGCGGCTCCGCGTCGCGGCGGGCCGCAAGCCATTCGGCGTCGTTCCATTCGTATGCCGACTGGAAGACGATCGATGCGGTGTTCGGCGGCACCTCGGCCTCGAACGCGAGCGGATCCGCCTTTTCCCGTCCGTCGAGGTGGTACTTGTAGCGCTGCCCGACGGCCGCGCCCTCGACGACGCCCTCCCAGATGCCCGTCTCGTCGACGGGCCGGAGCGGCGCGGCGGCCGGGTCCCAGCCGTTGAAGTCGCCGACGGCGCTCACGTAGCGGGCGCCCGGCGCCCAGACGGCGAAGCGGACACCGGACTCGACCGGGTGTGCGCCGAGCTTCTCGTAGAGCTGCTCGTGCCGCCCGGCGCGCGCGAGCCAGACGTCGAGTTCCCCGAATGCCGATTCCGTGCGCGTCACGAGGGCCACTCCTGCTCGAGCATCCGCGCGAGCCCGGCCACGGGGATGCGCACCCAGTCCGGACGGTTGTTCAGCTCGTAACGCAGCTCGTAGACCGCCTTCTCGAGCTCGAACACGGCGAGCAGGCGATCGAACGAGCTTCCCGACGGTACGAGGCGCGGGTCGACGGTGGAGCGGTAGCCGTCCAGGAACGCCTCGCGCGCGTCGCGCTCCCATCCCTCTGGGACGCGCCCGCCGCGCAGCGAGATCGCCGACTGCACGTACGCACAGGACCGGAGCAGGCCGGCGACGTCGCGGAGCGGGCTCCGCTTTCGGCGCCGCTCGGGCAGCGCGCGCGCCGGCTCGCCTTCGAAGTCGAGGATCGTCCAGTCGCCGTCCGCCCACAGCGTCTGCCCGAGGTGGAAGTCGCCGTGGTGGCGGATCACGCGGCCGAGGTCGCCGACCTGCGTCAGCATCCGCAGCCGCTCGCGGGCCTCTTCGCCGCGCCCACGGATCGGCTCGAGCTCGGATACGCCCGCCGGCAGGTCGAGGAACACCGCCTCGATCTCGTCGTCGACACTGGCGGTCAGCAATCCGAGGGACTCGGTCGACGCCTCCTCCGGGCAGAACGCGGGGTCGGTCGGGTCGCCGCCGAGCAGCGTGTGCATCGCGCCCGTCACCTCACCGAGACGCCGCAGCCGCTGCACGATCTGCTGCGGGTCGGTCGGCACCGTCGCGAGGGCGAGCTCCCAACCGTCCTCGCCGCCGGCGACGAAGCGCTGCAGGATCCCCAGCGTGGCGTCCATCGGGCGCCCGGCGTACGCGTACCAGCCTGCGAGCTGGGCGATGTTCTCGAAGCCGCGCTCGGTGAGGAAGCGCAGCATCTCGAGCTCCGGGTTGACCCCCGCCTCGAGGCGGCGGAACACCTTCAGGATCAGCTCCTCGTCGAAGACGATCGACGTGTTCGACTGCTCGGTGCCGATCGCGCGGGCGTCGCGCAGCTCCTGTCCGAGGCCTGCGATCCCCTCGACCGTCCCGAACTCGACGACACCGTCGCCGGCCGGCAGGTTCCGGCCGCCGCGAATCATGTGGACGAGCTCCCGCACGTTGCGCGGGTCCGCGAGCGCGTCGAAGCGGTCGTCGGTGAGGAGCTGGTACGTCTCGTGGGTTCCCGTGTCGAAGCCGACCTCGATCAGCCTCAGCTCGAGGCGGGGCTCCTCCTCGCGGAGGGTCGCCGTGTCGACGGTCCGCGCGTGGATCACCTCGCGCGTCTTCGCCCCGAACCAGCGCTGCCCGGTGATGAAGTCGATCAGTGCCCGCTCGCCGCTCATTCCGGATCGTCCTTCCGCAACTGGAACCAGAAGAACCCTCGCGGTCCGAGCGTGAGGAGATAGGGCAGCTCCCCGATGCGCGGGAAGCGCGTCCGGCCGAACATCTCCTCCGGGCTCATCCCCTCCCAGCGCGAGAGGTCGAGCTCGACCGCCTGCGCGGAGCGCGCGAGATTGTGGACGCAGAGGATGACGTCGTCCTCGTAGACGCGGATGTGCGCGAGGACCCGCGGGTTGTCGGGCCGGAGCGACTCGTACGTGCCGAGGCCGAACACCGGATGCTGCTTGCGGAGCGCGATCAGCCGGCGAAGCCAGCGGAGGAGCGAGTTCGGCTGGCGGAGCTGCGCCTCGACGTTCACCGACTGGTAGCCGTAGACCGGGTCCATCTGGGGCGGCAAGTAGAGCTGCGCGAAGTCGGCACGCGAGAAGCCGCCGTTCCGGTCGCCCGTCCACTGCATCGGCGTGCGGACGCCGTCACGGTCGCCCAGGTAGATGTTGTCGCCCATGCCGATCTCGTCGCCGTAGTAGAGGACCGGCGAGCCCGGCAGCGAGAACAGGATCGCGTGCATCAGCTCGATCTCCGGCCGGCCGTTGTCGAGCAGCGGGGCGAGCCGGCGCCGGATGCCGAGGTTCAGCTTCATCCGCGGATCCTTCGCGTACTCCTCGTACATGTAGTCGCGTTCCTCGTCCGTGACCATCTCGAGCGTCAGCTCGTCGTGGTTGCGCAGGAACAGGCCCCATTGCGTCGACTCGGGAATCGCGGGCGTACGCGCGAGGATCTCGGTCATCGGCAGGGCGTCCTCCCGCCGGATGCCCATGAACATGCGCGGCATGACCGGGAAGTGGAAGGCCATGTGACACTCGTCGCCGTTGCCGAAATAGGCCACGACGTCCTCCGGCCACTGGTTCGCCTCCGCGAGCAGGACGCGGTCGGCGTAGCGTGCGTCGACCTCGGCGCGGACGCGTCTCAGGAACTCGTGCGTCTCGGGCAGGTTCTCGCCGTTCGTCCCGTCCCGCTCGTAGAGGTACGGGACGGCGTCGAGCCGGAAGCCGTCGAGCCCGAGGTCGAGCCAGAAGCGCAGGACGTTCAGCATCTGTTCCTGCACGTCGGGGTTGTCGTAGTTCAGGTCGGGCTGGTGGCTGAAGAAGCGGTGCCAGTAGTACTGCCCGCGGATCGGGTCCCACGTCCAGTTCGACGGCTCCGTGTCGAGGAAGATGATCCGCGCCTCGCCCCAACGCGTGTCGTCGTCGCCCCAGACGTACCAGTCGCCGTACGGCCCGGTCGGATCGGTGCGGCTGGCCTGGAACCACGGATGGTCGCTCGACGTGTGGTTCATCACGAGGTCGGCGATCACGCGCAACCCGCGCTGGTGCGCCTGGTCGACGAAGAAGTGGAAGTCGTCGATCGTCCCGTAGTCGGGATGGATGCCGTAGAAGTCGGAGATGTCGTAGCCGCCGTCCCGCAAGGGGCTCGGATAGAACGGCAGCAACCAGATGCAGTCGACGCCGATCTCCTGCAGGTAGTCGAGCTTGTCGGTCGCGCCGCGGAAGTCGCCGCTCCCGTCGTCGTTGCCGTCGTAGAACCCGCGCAGGTGGATCTCGTAGAAGACGGCCGTCTTGAACCAGTTCGGGTTCCGCTCGAACCAGTGCCCACTGTCGGTCATGGACAAGCCCTCACGACACGCGTCCTCTCGTCGGACGAGCGTCACGGATGTGTGACCGGCGCCGCACAACCAGGCACGCGTGGCTCGACCAAGCGATTCTCGGATGTCCGGTGGGGCCTAGGCTCGTCGTCGGACGAGGGTGACTGAAGTGAGACGCCCGACTCACACCTGCACCTTGAGGACGTGGCTCTTGCCCGGCGCGAGCTTCACGTAGTTGCGGCCCGCGCGCCAGGTGAACGTGGTGCCGGTGAGCAGCTCCTCCGCCTCGAAGACCGGGGGCCAGCCGAGCGAGACGGGGACGACGCAGACGCCTTCCTGCTCGGACGTCGGATCGATGTTGACCACGCAGACGACGTCGCCCTTGACGTATGCGACGAGTTGCTCGCTTTCCGTCTCGAGCCACCTGATGTTCTCGAAGCGCTGCAACGCCGGCTCGGCGCGCCGGATCGCATTCAGGCGGGCGACGAGCGGGAGCAGAGGGCCGTCGAGCGTCCGCCGTTTCGCCTCGTACTTCTCCGAGTCGAGGTACTCCTCGGAGCCGTCGCGCGCGGGCACGTTCTCGAACGACTCGAAACCGGAGTAGATGCCGTACGTCGGCGAGAGCGTCGCCGCCAGCACAAGCCGTGCTTCGAACGCGGGTCTGCCTCCCCGCTGCAGGTACTCGTGCAGGATGTCCGGCGTGTTGACGAACGCGTTCGGTCGATAGAACGCCGACCAGTCGAGCAGTTGCGCGACCCACTCCGCGAGCTCCGCCTTCGTGTTCTTCCACGTGAAGTACGTGTAGCTCTGCGCGAAACCGCTCTTCGCGAGCGTAGTCATCATCGCCGGCCGCGTGAACGCCTCGGCGAGGAAGATCACGTCGGGATGCGTGCGCCGAACGTCGGCGATCAGCCACTCCCAGAACGCCACCGGCTTCGTGTGCGGGTTGTCGACGCGGAACGCGCGCACCCCGTGATCGACCCAGAGGTGGACGACCTCGCGCAGCGCCTGCCAGAGGCCCCGCCAGTCCTCGGACTCGAAGTTGACGTTGTAGATGTCCTGGTAGCGCTTCGGCGGGTTCTCCGCGTACTTGAGGGTGCCGTCCGGCCGGCGGTTGAACCATTCGGGATGCTCCGCGAGCCACGGATGGTCAGGCGAGCACTGGATCGCGAAGTCGAGCGCGATCTCGATGCCCGCCCTCCGCGCGGCCGCGATCATCGCGTCGAAGTCCTCCCACGACCCGAGATCGGGGTGCAGGGCGTCGTGACCGCCCTCCACGCCGCCGATCGCCCAGGGCGATCCGACGTCACCGTCCGCCGCGGCTTCGGCGTTGTTCCTGCCCTTGCGGTTCGTCGTCCCGATCGGGTGGATCGGCGGGAGATAGACGACGTCGAACCCGAGCTCGGCGAGCTTCGGCAGCGTCTCGGCGACGCCGCGGAACCCGCCCCACGAGCGCGGAAACAGCTCGTACCACGACCCGAAGCGCCCCCGCTCGCGATCGACGTCGACGGTCAGCGCATCCGAGACGATCTCCTCGTGCCGGTCACCCGCCGGCGCCGCCAGAGCCTCTTCGACGTCCGGCGAAGCGAGCCCGAGCAGCAGCCCACCCTCGGCGAGCTCTCCCGACAGATCCTTCTGGCCTGCGTCGAGCTTGCGCCGAAGCTCGTCCTGCCACGTTGCGATCCGGTCGGTCCAGGCGGCCACCGCGAAGCGCCAGATCCCGGGCGCGTCGACCACGAACGCTCCCTGCCAGCGGTCGTTGCCGAGCGGCGCGAGTGGCTCCTCGCGCCATGTGCGCTTCCCCGGCGGGAGCGCCCGGACCACTGCGCCGAGCGTGTCGTGGCCGTCCTTGAAGAGAGTCGCGTAGACGTCGACCTGGTCGCCGACGGTGCGCTTCACCGGATACCGGCCGCAGTCGACGAGCGGCTCGACGTGCTGGATCTGGATCCGGGAGGGCGACTGCTTCGGGGTGGGAGTGGGCACCGTGTGAGATTCTCGTCTCGACGAAGGGTCTAAACGCGGTTCATGCAGCTCGAGCGCGCCTCCGGCATCCTCCTCCATCCGACCTCGCTGCCGAACGGCGTACTCGACGACCATGCATACCGGTTTGTCGACTGGCTTGCCGCGGCCGGGCAGCGCTGGTGGCAGGTCCTGCCGCTCGGTCCTCCGGACGAGAGCGGGTCGCCGTACACGTCGGCTTCGGCCTTCGCGGGCTCTCCGGCCCTCCTGGCCGAGCCCGAAGCTCCCGTCTCGACGGCGGAGGTCGACGCGTTCCGCCGCGAGAACGAGTTCTGGCTCGACGACTGGTGCGCGTTCGGCGGCGACGCCGCCGACCAGATCCGCTTCGAGCGCGAGTGGCGGGCGCTTCGCGCCTACGCAGCCGAGCGCGGGATCCGCATCTTCGGCGACATGCCGATCTACGTCGCCGCAGGTTCGGCCGACCATGTCGCACATGCCGAGCTCTTCCAGTCCGACGCGGTCGCGGGCGTGCCGCCCGACGCGTTCACGGCGACGGGGCAGTTGTGGGGCAACCCGCTCTACGACTGGCCGGCCCTGCGCGCGCGGCGGTACCGGTGGTGGGTCGAGCGCTTCCGGCGCACCCTGACCCTCGTCGACCTGACGCGCGTCGACCACTTCCGCGGGTTCGTCGCCTACTGGGCCGTACCGGCGGGCTCGGAGACCGCCGCGAACGGTCGCTGGCGGCGCGGCCCGGGAGCCGCGCCCTTCGCAGCAGCCTCGCGCGCGCTCGGACCCTTGCCGGTCGTCGCCGAGGACCTCGGCGTGATCACCGAGCCGGTCCGGCGACTCCGTGACCGGCTCGGCTTCCCCGGCATGGTCGTGCTCCAGTTCGCGGTCGGCGCACGTCGGAACAGCCCGCACCGGCTCGAGAACCACCCGGAGCACGCGGTCGTCTACACGGGCACCCACGACAACGACACGACGCTCGGCTGGTGGCGATCGCTCGACGCGGCGCGACGGGCCGACGCCGGCCTCGATCCCGACGACCCGGCGTGGTCGCTGCTCGCGCGTGCCTGGAGCTCGCGTGCGGCGCTCGCGATCGCCCCCCTCCAGGACGTGCTGCGCCTCGGCAGCGACGCGCGGATGAACCTCCCGGGCACCGACCGCGGCAACTGGGCCTGGCGCTATGCCCCCGGCGACCTCACCGACGAGCTCGCCGCCGACCTCCGGCGGCTCTCGGCCTCGACGCGGCGTCGCTGATGCCGGGGGAGGGAGTCGAACCCCCACGTCCTCGAGGGACGGCCGGGTTTAAGCCGGCCGCGTCTACCAGTTCCGCCACCCCGGCGCGGCGCGGATTGTAATGGCCGCTAGCTCGGCCCCATGCCCGGCTTGTCGGCCGAGAGGGGAACGCCCTGCGGGCTGTGTCCGCGGTAGAGCGCCCGGAACGCGGTGAACGCGCGCTCGGTCGCGGGAGTGAAGGCCGGGCAGACCGCGATGTGGCCCTCGCCGTAGTCGCCGTTCAGCCCGTAGCGCAGCGGCGAGGTGGTGGCGGTCCACGCGGTGATCGCGATGCGCGCTCCGAGGCTCGCATACGGCGTGCCGAAGCCGCCGATCGGCTGCTCGAGGTAGAAGCGATGCAGCGCCTGCACGACCGCGTGCGACACCTTCGGCCCCCACCAGAGCACGACCCCGCCGTGCTCTTCGTTGTGCACCACCTTCCGCGGATTGACGGCCGTGGTGTAGAAGCCCCACACGGCCCACTCCGGATAGTGCTGGCCGTTCGACGGCGGGCTCGTGTTCCACGGGAACTTCGCCGTCAGGCTCTTGCGGTGCAACGGCTGCCCGAGCGGCAGGTAGGCGGTCACGTTGCGATAGCTGCAGCCCGCGGCGTGCATGAGCGTCGCCAGCTGATGCGCCTTCGCCTCGGCGGCGTTGCGCCCACCGCGAACGTGTCCGATCACGATCACGGAGACGAGCGCGATCGCTCCGAACGCCGCCACCGCGTAGAGCACGTTCCGATGCCGGATCCCGAGATCGTTCGCGCCCGGAGGCGGCTCGTCGCTCGCCACGGCGCCCCATTCAAGCGGATAGCGCGACCGGCTCTGCGAAGAACGCCCGCACGGCGGC
>Ga0335075_10019214_pt1 | contig 10112 bp, 9 predicted proteins | sample Lox_Sample_24_FD_206723 | JGI IMG/M metagenome (GOLD analysis project Ga0335075, IMG submission 206723) | Soil microbial communities from Loxahatchee National Wildlife Refuge, Florida, United States - Lox_Sample_2.4 | ecosystem: Environmental > Terrestrial > Soil > Wetlands | place: USA: Florida...
TCATCGTGCGGCGAGAGATCACCTATTTGCACGAGACGGAGATCGAGACGCTCGACGATTACCGGCCCTCCGGCGGATCGATGACCGCCTTTCACCTGCACTACTCCAACGGGATTTTGCAAGACGACTCCGATTGGCGTCTCATCAGCGTAAGCTTCGACGTGCCGGTCTCCGACGACGACCTGCGCGTGCCCGACAGTGACGTCGCTATCTCGATGCCTGCCGATAAAGCCTCGGTGCCACTCCCCGTGGACATCGTGGACCGGCGCATCGTCGTGCACGCCGACATCGACGGAAAACCCGTTAGATTTGCTGCTCGACTCGGGCACGAGCGGTATCCTCCTCGACAGTGCAACGGCCGCTCGATTGGATCTCCCCACGTATGGCTCCGGCGTCGCGGTGAGCCCGAAACAGTTCGAAGACTCGCGGACGGTTATCCCGACCCTGCGCGTCGGCGACATCACGATGCAAAATGTAGCCGCAGAGGTTGCACCCTTTACCGACGAGGAGGGCAGCGATCACGTCGTCGGGCTACTCGGCTACGATTTCCTCGCCGAACTCATCGTTCGCATCGACTATGCCGACGGTACGGTCACCGCTTTCAACCCAGCTCTCTTCACCCCGCCTCCATCCGCGCGCGAGGTGGATGCCATCCTCGACGACGGCGTGCCGGTCGTTCCGGTGGGAGTGGGACATTCGGTCGCTTGGTTCATCCTCGACACGGGTGCGGATTTTCCCATGGTATTCTCCGAGTTTGCGGCGGCGCACCCGGCCGATGTCACGGACTCCGGCCTGCGCCGGCAGATCGCCGACCCCGACTCGATCGACCCGTTGACGACCGAGGACCTCGGGCTCAATGAAGTCATCGGCGTCGGCGGCGCACATGGAATCACGACGATTACGCTCCCATCCTTCCACTTCGGACAGATGAATTTCAAAAACTATCTGGTGTGGATCGAACCCAAAGGCGACGGATACGAAAGCGAGGATATCGACGGCCTGCTGGGCGCCGAAATACTCGCGTATTTCGTCGTCTATCTCGACTACGGCAACGCGCGCGTGCTCCTCGTGCCGATTACGTCATGAGACGCGTCGCTTCGCTTGGCTTTGTCTTGCTAGCTCTTTGCGCGCTGGCGGCGGCAACGCTAGCCGACGACGTCCCTGATGCCGCGACCCTTCGGGCGCTCGTTAACCGCGCACGCGGGCCTGAGCCGACCGCTTATCGCGAGACGATCGCAGCAACCGGGACACTCGGACTGACCTCGACGACCATCATTCACCGCGCCGCAATCCCACCGCCTTGCGTGGAGCGTGCTTCTCCAACGGAGAACTGGAAGGCGTTGGGGGAACGTTCGATGCGAGATTTGCACGTTGAAGCATTTCACTCTAGGCAGGATTGATTTTACCGAATTCACCGGCTATCGTGTGACGTCTGCTCAAAGTTTCAACTACGACTACGACGGAATCATCGGTCCGGACCTGCTGAGCCTCTTCAACGTGGATTTAGACTACACCGACGCGCGCGTCTACCTCGTACCGAATAAGTTCGGGCACCAAGCCGGGCTGCGCTAACTAAAGCCAAGGCGCTACGCTAGGGAAAGAGCGCCGGCAATATCGGTGCGATAACGAAAAGCATCGGGTTTTGCAATCCGCCGTGAGAGCTCGGTGACGGCCTCATAAGCCTTCGCTCGAGCCGCGTCGACGTTCGCACCCGTCGCGGTGACGGTCAGCACACGACCGCCACTGGCATCGACGGCTCCGTTGCGGATCGTCGAGCCGCCCCAAAATGCTACCTGGCCCCGTGGCAGCACGATATCGGCCGAAAGATCGCGTAGCGGTGTGCTGACCGCGGGATACTCGCGCGTCGCCAGCACCACGCCCACGCAAGGATCGCCGTCGAAGGTGGCGGCGGTAGCGTCGAGTGCGCCGTCGGCGGCACTCTTGAGCAAGAGCGCGAAGTCGCCGCGCACGCGCGGCATGAGGACTTGCGTCTCGGGATCGCCGAAGCGGACGTTGAACTCGAGCACTTTGGGGCCCTCGTCGGTCCACATCAGCCCGCAATAGAGCACGCCCACGAACGGTTCGCGATCTTCGGTAAGCCCATGCAGAACCGGGCGCAACACCTGGTGCTCCACGATCTCGTTCAAGTTTCCTGGAAATCCGAGCGCCGGCGAGTACGCGCCCATCCCACCGGTGTTGGGGCCGGTATCGCCGTCACCGACCCGCTTGTAGTCGCACGCGGTGCCAATTGGCACGAAGCGCTTTCCATCGCCGATCGCAAAGACGCTGACCTCGCGGCCCTCGATCCGCTCCTCGAGGAGCACGTTGGTGCCCCCGCCCGGGATGCCGGAGGAGCCGAACCAGTCTTCGAGCGTCGTGAGCGCAGCCGCGGCATCGGCGGCGACGAAGACACCCTTGCCTGCTGCAAGTCCGTCGGCTTTCACGACGCATCCGCCGCGCCACTCGCTCAGTTCCTTGCGCGCCCCCGCCAGCGTGTGAACGACGCGCGCGCGTGGGGTGAGGATGCCGTGGCGTTCCATGAAGCGCTTCGAGTAGATCTTGCTGGACTCGAGCCGGCCGGCTGAGCGGCTCGGTCCGAATGTCGAGATTCCCGCCTCCCGAAAGCGATCGCTCACGCCGGCGGCAATCGCCGTCTCGGGGCCGATGACGACGAGGTCGATACGCTCGCGCTGCGCGCGTTCGACCAACGCCTTGCCGTCGGTGGCGGCGATTGGCCAATTGCCGCCGCGCGAGGCGGTACCGGCGTTTCCGGGGCTCGCAAAAATCGCCGTACACGACGGCGATTGCGCGAGCCTCCATGAGAGCGCGTCTTCCCGCGCGCCATTGCCTATGACTAGGATACGCACGGCGTTACTCCCACTCCACCGTTGCCGGAGGCTTCGATGTGATATCATACGCGACACGGTTCACGCCGGGGACTTCGTTGACGATCCGCGTGCTGATGCGTTCGAGCAGCTCGTGCGGCAGGCGCGCCCAGTCGGCGGTCATGCCATCCTCACTCGTGATCGCTCGCACCGCCACCAAGTTCGCGTACGTGCGGCCGTCGCCCATCACGCCGACGCTCTGCAATGGCGTGAGCACCGCAAAGTACTGCCAGGGCTTGGGCGAGAGCGCCGCGCGCTCGATCTCGCCGGTGACGATGGCATCTGCCTTGCGCACGGTCTCGAGGCGATCGGCGGTCACTTCGCCGAGCACGCGCACGGCCAAGCCTGGCCCCGGGAACGGCTGACGCTCGACGATGGCATCGGGCAAGCCGAGCACACGGCCGACTTCGCGCACCTCGTCTTTGAAGAGCAGGCGCAGCGGCTCGACGAGCTTGAGCGCCATCGTCTCGGGAAGGCCGCCGACGTTGTGGTGCGATTTGATCTTGTGCCCGGCCTTCGAACCCGGCGTCTTCGACTCGATGACGTCGGGATACAGCGTCCCCTGCACGAGATAGGCGACGCCTTCGATCTTGGTTGCTTCTTCTTCGAAGATCGTGATGAATTCGTGGCCGATGCGAATGCGCTTGGCTTCGGGGTCGATGACCCCCGCGAGTTGCGCGAGGAAACGTGCGCGCGCGTCGACTTTGATGACGTTGAGGTGCATGACGTCGCGGAAGGCGTGCATGACGCCCTCGGCTTCGTCCTGGCGCAAGAGGCCGGTGTCGACGAAGATGCAGGTGAGCTGCTCGCCGATGGCGCGCGCAACGAGCGTTGCCGCGACGGCCGAATCCACGCCGCCTGAGAGGGCGCAGATCACGCGACCGTCGCCGACCAGAGCGCGGATCTCGTCGATCGAGCGGTCGACGAACGACTCCATCTGCCAACCCGGTGCGATCCCGGCAACCTCGTGCAAGAAATTTTCGATGACCTGCTTGCCGCCCTCAGTGTGGACGACTTCGGGATGGAACTGGACGCCGTAGATCCGCCGCTGCGGATCGCCGATCGCTGCGATCGCGCACCGCTCCGTACGTGCGAGTGTGACGAACCCGGGCGGCGGAGCGACGACGGTATCGCCGTGCGACATCCAGGCGCGGGTACGCGCCGGGATGTTGCCAGTCAGCGGCGACGGATGCGTGATCTCCAGCGAAGCGGCGCCAAACTCACTTATCGACGAGCGCACGAGCGTCCCACCCAAGTCACGCGCGATGAGCTGCATGCCGTAGCAGATGCCCAAGACCGGAACGCCGCTCTTCCAGATCAGCGGATCGACGTCGAGCGAGTCGGGAGCGAGGGTGCTCTCCGGGCCGCCGGTCAGGATGATCGCCGCCGGACGGCGCGCTGCAATCTGCGCCCACGGCGTATCGTGCGGCACGATCTCGGAGTACACGCTCGCCTCGCGCGTCCGCCGGGCAATCAGCTGGCTGTACTGCGCCCCGAAGTCCAAAATGAGCACGGTCGCAGGTTGTGTCTGCGCCGCTGTTGTGGTTGCCGCCATCGTCATCGTGTCCGGCTGTTCGTTTCTCAGGATGCCGCCCCATGCGTGCTCAGCTGGGCTGACGCCTCCGAAATCAGGTTCGGCTATATTATAAATTAGGATGGCCTAACAGCCTTGACTTATGGTTGCGATTTACCGACGGCGCGGCGTCCAAGCGCGCATTTACGGGGCGACGGTCCTGCGCAGGCTCGATTCCTTGCGCCAGTGCTACCACAACGGGGTATGGATTCCATCAAGCGAACATCACAATTTGACGACGTGGTGGCTACCGTCCAACTTCGCACCGTGATCGGGGGTACGAGAAATTGAACGATTCGCTGCTGCACGACTACCTCGCGCGAATCGGACGAGTCGCGAAAAAGCATAGCAAGGAAATCGAAGTAGTTCTCTATTCGCCTGCTTCTCCTGAACTGCTCACCTTACTCGAAACGTATATGGATAGGCCGTTAGCAAAATCGCAAGGCGACTTCCTTCAGCGGTATAACGGCATGTTAATCAACATCGCTGATCTTTACACATTTGAGGTCTACGGGGCGGCGCGGATCATCCGTCAAACAGAAGACTTGCGGAATTATCTAGATTTGCTCGGAGACGGGTCCCCACCATATGGCCGAGAAAATGTAAGACGCTTCTTCGACATTGCCGATATATTTGGAGGTGTCGACGATCGAATCGTGTACGATGTGGGGTGTCCCACCGAGGAAGGCGAATATCGAGTTTTTTGTGCGGGGATGGCCGATTACCATCCCTGGCTTGTTGCACCGCCGAATCCGCGAGACACCGATTTCATCTCGGATTCCTTTGCAGTTTTTATTGAGCAGGCACTCCGGCATATGATCGAAACGGAGCGCGGCTTTGCATACTGGAGCCGCGACTTGGACCTCGATTTATGGGACCAATAGCACGCGAGGTGCCGTACTTCAAAAGACCCTTTCGCGTCCGCACGATAGTCGTGACTCTCATCGTCCTCGTTTCCACTGTTGTGGCGCTCGGCTACGTTCACCTCCGCAGCGCATTCGCGGATTGCGGCAGGCCCTTCGCGTTGATAATTTACTCTCAAGATGATGGCGACTTAGGAGTCGGGCCAGATGGCTCCCTATCGACCAGCCCTGGGCCTCCGGTGATACAATGTGAGCCACCCCTGCATCGGCGCAAACCAGCGAAGAACTAAGAACGCTCCTGGAGCAGATGTCCTTCGCGGGTAGCGGTTTCGATCGATGCGCACGTTTCACCAAGTGTGCGTTGCCGTAGGTTGTTCGGTCATTACCCGAATTGTGGGCTGAATCTTCGGGCCCAACACAACAGGGATTCAATAACGGTAAGCATTATCGTTACTGGACGAATTCTAGTGAAGAGAACGGCGACCACGAGTGCGCCATCTTTCTCTAACGTTAGCCGCTTGTGTGCAGCTTGACGCTGTGCGACCACAAGCCATCAGCAAGCTCGGAAAATTTCTTCACGCCATTTGGTAAACGGGAAAGATTCGCGTTTTGTAGGACGTCCAGGAGGCGGCCGACTACGTCCGCTGAAACGACGTAGCACATCTTCTGAACTCCATTGCTTTCGTCGGCAGGCAGCAGTGATTCGTGGACTCGTCGCGGTCGACCGCGGTGAATCGGCAAAACCTTTTGAGCCCATCCTCCGCCCGCGAGTGATGGACGTTTTGGCACGTGCTACGGCCTCGCGCGTTGCGATGGTGGTTGCGCCGGCCGGATTTGGAAAATCGGTCGCAGTTCGGCACTACTTAGCGCACGAAAATGTGCGCCATATCCGGTACGCCGTTCGCAAACAGCACGCGACGCTACTTAGTTTTCTTTGTGGATTCTCTGAGGCGCTGGAACCCATCGCGCCCGGCCTCTCGCGCAGCGTCATGTCGGCATATGAAAAAGCGCCACGTGACACCGCGCCTACCTCGCTTGCGACGTGGGCGCATGCGCACATTAGAGGCTACCACGGCACAGTCGTAATCGACGATCTTCACGAAGCCTCGGATCCCCGGGTCTCGACCTTTCTTACCGCTCTCGTCGATCTCATGAAGGACAGCTCGTCCACACGCTGGCTGTTCGCGTCTCGCGATGCAGGCCAGCTTCCGATCGCGAGCTGGCTCGCCTACGGCGATCTCGATATTCCGGTTGACGAAGTCGATCTGAAGATCACGATGGACGAGGCGCTCCAGTTGACGCGTAACCTCGGGATTGCGATGCGCCGGGATGACCTCAAAGAACTCGTCGACTTGACCGAAGGGTGGCCCGTAGCACTTGCCTTCGCCTTGCGGGCGACAACGCGCTCCGCTGATTTCAAGCGAATTGCTTCCGGCACCCGCGAGATGGTGTATGCCTATCTCGCCGAGCAGATATTCCGGAAACTTCGTGATGAAGAGCGCGCGTTTCTTTTGGACACGTGCGTCTTCCCAACCATTGATATCGACTTGCTCTCACGCCACGGCTGGCCGCAAGCTGCAGCGTTGGTAACAGAACTGCGGCGTCAGACCGCGTTCATAAGCTCGGAGAGCACGGGATTTTTTCGCTACCACGAACTCTTTCGTCAATTTTTAGAAGATGAACTACGCAGACTTGGCCACGAACATCTCCGTAGACGGCAAGCTGCGGCAGGCGTTGCATACGAGGAGAGCGAGCGATACGCGGAGGCCCTTCGCCTGTACGTCCAGGCCGAGTCGCGCGACCAAATCGCAAAAGTCCTCGGGCAAGCGGGTTTTGATCTGCTCGACATGGGGCATGCGGACGTGTTGACGTCGTCCCTGAACGCCCTTGCGGAAGAACTACGCTCTCGGACTCCGATATTGCTCGCACTGCGTGGCGCGCTCGAATCATTGGCTGGCCGGTATGACCGCACCGACGCGTACTATGAAGCTGCATTAAAACTCGTCTCAGAGCATCGCGAACGCGGAATAATCGTTGACCGATACGCATTGGATTTGGTTCTCCGTCTGCAATGGGACAAAGCGCGCGAACTTCTCGAAGCTTACGACTATCGTAACTCCGAGTTAGCGCCGACACTGCATGCGTCTATGATGAGCCTTCATGCAGTGATTTGTGCGCATATCGGCCGAGTGGACGAAGCCTCTCCTCTGATCGATGGAGCTTTGGCTATGCGCTCCACGATAACTGATCCAGTTGTACTCGGTACGATCGCACATCGAGCCGGCTCGATCGCCTTTCAGCTCGGTCAATACGATCGCACGGAATCGTATGCTAATTCGGTAATCGACCTTTGTCGAAACGAGGGCTTGGACAACTTAGCGGCTCGTGCATCTTCTCTTTTGTACGCGGTCGCAAGTCAGCGTGGTGACGTCCATGGTTGTTTGTGGATCCTCCAGCAACTCCGAACGTACGGTGAGCGCACCGGCAATCGAGACTACGTCTTCTTCGCATTGACAGCAACCTACGAAATCGAAACCGAGCGCGGTGACAAGGAGCGCGTTTCCGCGCTGGGGCAGGCTCTGCTGGCATTTGACGCCAGTGCCTATGTCCGGGCTACACAGTCGCTTTCTCCGAGCTTCGCGCTCCAGGCTACGTGGAAGGCCGACTTTGCCGAGGCCCTCGCATTTTTGGAAGGAAGCGGCCAAAACCAGGTCACGGCGGCACGTCGTGCCCTTCGTTGGAGCGAAATAGCGCTCTACGCGGCTGCGGCAGGGAAGCGAGACACGGCCGACGCGGCTGTCCGGAGTGCTTTCCAAGAATTACGCAAGCTGGAGCGTTCACGGGAGCAAGTTACCCATCACGCGCACCGAGCAAGAGTCTGGCTTGCGCTTACTCAGTTACTTACCGGCCGAGCTGCCTCCGCGAATAAGCTTCTCCGTACGCTTGAGCAGGAGACGGCGTCCTTGCCACAGGCGGCCCGTTTTTTGGCCGAAGCAGTCCGCGCAATTTATATGCATGCTGAGACTACTGTCGGGCACGAGGAAATCGAGCGTGCGCTCGAAGCGTTACGTCGCAACAATTTGGGCGGCTACGCGCGCCTTCTACAGGAGCTCCCTCTCCCAGCGAGCAGCAAAACATCACCCTTTGGATTGCTAACAAAGACCGAACTTACGGTTCTTCGAGCGCTAGCTCTAGGCGAAAGCAGCAAAACGATTGGCGTCTCTTTATCCCGTAGTACGCTAACCGTGGAGTGTCATGTTCGCTCGATCATCCGTAAATTGGGCTGCAGTGGCGGCAGACGTGAGGCGGTATCGCTGGCACGCGAGCGTGGAATCGTTTAATATGTTCACTGAACCCTAAAAACTGAGGAGAGACGCGTGATGGCACGCCGACTATACTGTCGGTACTGCCTCCCTCATTCGACTTAAGGTAAAAATCATGCGTCGCATTCTCGGTATCCTTGTCCTTGCCGCTTCTCTCTTCGGATTTGCTGCATGCTCGAACGCTGGCAGCAGCGCCCTTGTGCCGAATTCAGCGAGATCTACCGCCGATAATTCTCACTACGCTGGATAAGCTATCACGCAATCCGGTCGCCTCGCGACGAATGTCGCTACGTAACGATCTCTGTTAGGCGGCCGGCGTCTCGGGCGAATGCGACTTCCATCGCTATGCGTTCGCCGACGGAAACGTCGCGGCCCCAACGGTAAGCACTGTACGGTGTGTAGCGCGTCCCCGGTGAACCGGGGATGCGCAATGACACGTCATAGACGACGAATTCTTTCGGGGGTCCGGCGGCGATGATGCATTGCAGTGCGAAGGGGCCGATTACGCCCGGCGGATTCAACTCGCGTGCTGCGTGGAGAAAACGTTGGCCCATATCGAAGGCCTTCTCGAGCATCGACTCGGTAAGCGTCGTCGCGATGTGGCCTGCTTCTTCCATGCGCACTGGGATGTCGGCTGCGACCGAAAGCTGACTCGGGGGGATCGCACGCAGTCCGTCGAGATTCGTTTGACGACGAGTGTCGGTTCCCACGAGTTCGAGTTCCCCCAAAAGGGGGGAATAAAAGAAATTCAGATTGACGCTCGGACCAACGGCGTACTCCTCGATGCGCGCGTTTGCCAATCCCTCACGCGTGACCATGCCGGCATCGAGCAGCCGGCGCGCCTGCACCTCGTAGTCGTCCGGCGACGTACATAAGAAGAAAGCGCGTTCGAAGCTCACGACTGCATGGCTCGCCTTGACCATCACCAACCGATCGATGTCGGCGGGCGACGCGAACGCGACCGGAAACCGAATGCCGGCGCGTTCCAAAAGAGCGTACTGGTTGTCGGCTTCGTCGCGCTCCTCAGCCCGCAGCAGCCGTCGGCTGCCGAAGAACGGCACGCGCATGCCGCGCTCTATTTCATCATACGAATATTTCTCACGGAGATAGACTTCGAACGACCGGTTCGGGACGAAGATGACGTTCGCGGCGAGCAAAATTTCTTGCACGTCCGGCGCAAGAATGTCGGCAAACGACCCGAGTTCGATCGTGCGATCGACACACCCGCGCGGCGGGTTGTCGCGGCGCGCGAAGTGTCTCGAATAGGTCTGCTCGCGGCCGCGGGCCGTCACGATGAGGTTCCGGAGGCCTTGCGCCCGCGCTCCCGCAGCGACGTCGAGCGCCGAGTGGGAGCCCACCGAGCACAGGGTGAGAGCAGCCCGGTCGTAGGACGCGAGCGTGGAGGCGATACGTTCGTCGAGCACGCTAGGGTGAAACGACACTCGAGTCGTCGAGCACGCAGTGCAGC
>Ga0335075_10019215_pt1 | contig 10112 bp, 7 predicted proteins | sample Lox_Sample_24_FD_206723 | JGI IMG/M metagenome (GOLD analysis project Ga0335075, IMG submission 206723) | Soil microbial communities from Loxahatchee National Wildlife Refuge, Florida, United States - Lox_Sample_2.4 | ecosystem: Environmental > Terrestrial > Soil > Wetlands | place: USA: Florida...
GCTTGAAAAATGTCTCGCGACGCTGCAGGGCGGCACACAGGCGATCGCGTTTTCCTCCGGCCTCGCGGTCTCTACTGCCATCCTCCAAGGTCTCGAACCCGGCGATCACATCCTCGTCGGCGACGATGTTTATTTCGGTTTTCGAACGGTCATCCATGAAGTCTTCGGTAAATGGCCGATCGAGGTCTCGTACGTCGACACCACCACTCTCGATGAAGTTCGCGCCGCCATCCGGCCCAACACGCGCCTGATCTGGCTCGAGTCGCCCTCGAATCCGCAGCTCCGCATCACCGACATCGCCGCCATCGGCGCCATCGCCCGGCAAACGAAAGCCATCACCGTTTGCGACGATACTTTCGCCACGCCTATCCTGCAGCACCCCTTCGACTGCAATATCGACATGGTGATGCACTCCACTACCAAGTTCATCAGCGGCCATAGCGACGTGTCCGGTGGCGCGCTGATTACCAGGTACGACAATTACCTCTTCGAACGCGCACGAAAATCGCAGATGTTCGGCGGCGCGACGCCCTCGCCTTTCGATTGCTGGCTCACCCTGCGAGGCATCAGTACCCTGCCCTGGCGTGTTCGAGCGCATTGCGAAAATGCTCTGCGCGTGGCGCGTTTTCTCGAGGCGCATCCGGCGGTCGAACGCGTGCTCTATCCCGGATTGCCGGATCATCCCGGCCATGAGATCGCCTGCCGCCAAATGCACGGAGGATTCGGAGGCATGCTGTCGATGCTGGTCCGCGGCGGCCGCGCAGAGGCCATGGCTGTTGCCGCGAACGTTCGCATTTTCACGCGCGCTACAAGCCTTGGCGGACCGCACAGCCTCATCGAGCATCGTGCCTCCGTGGAAGGGCCGCGCTCGAAAACGCCTGAGAACCTGCTCAGAATTTCCACCGGTCTGGAGAATGCCGACGACCTGATCGAGGATTTGGACGGAGCCCTCAGTCGCCGATCATGAACCGCAAGATACGCCGCGCGCGATCGCCATATGGCGGACGCAAGAAGCTCAGCGGCGTCCAACGGCTCTGCAGAAAGATGCCCTTTTTTTTCGAGAAGGTCTCAAACCCATCGAAGCCGTGGTAATGCCCCATGCCGCTCGGCCCCACGCCGCCGAACGGCAGATAGGGCTGCGCGACATGGAACATGCAGTCGTTTACGGTGACGCCGCCCGCGATGGTGTTGCGCATTACGTGCTGTACGCGCTTGCCGTTGCGGTCGAAATAGTAGAACGCGAGCGGATGCGGCCGCGCATTCACATGTGCGATCGCTTCTTCGAGCCCATCATAAAGAACGATAGGAAGCAGCGGCCCGAAGATCTCTTCCTGCATTGCCTGCATATCGCCGTTCACGTTGAAGACGAGGGTCGGCGGCATCACGCGATTCTTTTCGTCGCACGCCTCGGAGCCGGGATTAATTTCAACCACCTCGGCCCCGGCGCGCCGCGCGTCGTCGACTAACGCACGCAGACGCTGATAATGCCGCTCCGAAACGATTCGCGTAAAATCAGGATTGTCTACCAACTTCGGGTACATGCGCGCCACGACGCCGCGAATCTCGTTTATGAATTCCGGTTTTTTCTCGCGCGGAAGAAGGACATAATCCGGCGCGACGCACGTCTGGCCGGCGTTGTACAGCTTCCCGGTCATGATCCGCTCAGCCGCCGTGCGAATCGGATAGCTGCTGTGGATTAACGCGGGACTTTTGCCGCCCAGTTCCAGCGTCACCGGCGTCAGGTTCTCGCTCGCGGCCTTCATCACCAGCTTGCCCACACGCTCCGATCCGGTGAATAGCATATGGTCGAAGGGCAAACGCGTGAACTCCGCCGCCACGTCCGCATCGCCGACGATCACGCTCACGTACTCGGGCGGGTACAGCTCGGTGATCATCGCTTGAATCAGATCGGCGGTCCGCGGGGCCACTTCCGACGGTTTCACCATGGCATGATTGCCGGCCGCGAGCACGCCAATCAGCGGGCTCAAGGAAAGAAACAGCGGATAATTCCACGCCGAGAGAATGCCCACCACCCCGAGCGGTTGATAAAACACGCGAGCCCGGGCCGGCCAAAACTCCCATGGCACATTGGCGTGGCGCGGCTCCATCCAGCGCTGCAGATGCCGCGTCGCGTGGCGAATCTCGTGCAGCGCCGGAACAATTTCCAGCGCCAGCGTCTCCTCGGCCGCGCGGCCGCCGAAATCCTCCGAAATCGCCTGGATGAACGCATCCTTGCGCGCCCGCAAGGCCAGTTCCAGATTACGTAGAGTTTCAACGCGGCGCTTGTAATCGGGCGGTTGTTTGCGAAACGCCGCGCGTTGCGCTTCGAAGCTGTCACGCAAAGTGCCAACGGATCCAGCTTTCACAGGATCGGTACGAACGCTAGCCATGCCAAAACCCCATCTCTCATTCTCTCTCCGTTAGGTACAACAGGCTGGCAGCCTGCGGTGGATTGTCAATCAGGCCGCGCGCGGCTCCGTATTGCAGTGCGTTACCGAGCGACTGACCAGGACCTGAGTCCGGGGCAAACCCTCAAAGAAAGGGGAGGCGCTTCGGAGGCGCGCGCGTAAGCAAGCGCTTCCTTACGGTCGCGCCTCGGAGTGCAGGAAACCGTTTTCGAGAGGCTGGGGAAGTTGCTTGAGAGCCGCGACCGCAGGGGAGCGCTGTTCAAGCAATTCCGGCGACTCTCATTCGGACCTTGTGCGCTCGCCGCTCATGACAACAGGTTGCGACCTGCCGTACGAGATCGCGTAGCAGCATCGCTCGCTCACGCCCATTGATACACTGAAATTTGGCACGCCCACGCGTCTGCGCAGTCAGTTACCTTAATACCGCGCCCCTGGTCTGGGGCATGCTTCATGGTGAACAGCGGAACCTTTTCGATCTCTCCTTCTGCGTCCCATCCGAATGCGCCGATCGCCTACAGGACGGCCGCGCCGACATCGGCATCGTACCGGCCATCGAGCTGCCGCGGCAGAATCTGATCGTCACCGCATCCACCGGCATCGTCTGCCATGGACCGGTTCGCAGCATCCTGCTCATCTCGAAGGTTCCGTTCGAAAACATTCGAACCGTTGCCGCGGATTCCAGTTCACGCACTTCCGTGGTGCTCACCGAAATCATTCTGCGCCGCAAGTACGGCGCCGATCCCGAGATGCGTTCCACGCCGCCCCAACTCGAGCGCATGCTCGAACGATGCGACGCCGCGCTCGTGATCGGCGACCCGGCGCTTTGTATCGATCCCGCTCATTCCGAGCATCGCGTCCTCGATCTCGGCTCCGAATGGACCTCGATGACCGGCCTGCCGTTCGTGTTCGCAGTGTGGGGCGCTCGGCGTGAATACGACCCAGCGCCGTTTTCGGCGTCTTTGAAATTCGGCATGGACCACATCGACGACATCGTGGCGAGCGAGCACTCGAGCCGCGGCATCACGGCCGAACTCGCGCACGAATATCTTACCCGTCACATTCAATTCGAGCTGGGCGTGCAGGAACGCGCCGGCCTCGATTTGTTTCTGGAATACGCCGCCGAAATCCGGCAAACTGAACCGAGGACCGTTTCCGTATGATGACGCGCCAGGAAGCCATCGACCTGTTTCGCAGCGACGACCTGATCGGCATCGGCATGGCCGCCGACGCGGTGCGCCGCAAACTGCACCCGCACGGCGTGGTCAGCTATATCATCGACCGCAACATTAATTACACGAACTTCTGCACGGAATATTGCAGTTTTTGCGCGTTCTATCGGCCGATGGGCCACGCCGAGGGCTACATCCATCCGAAGGAAGTCATCTTTCAGAAGATCCAGGAGACGCTCGACCTCGGAGGCACCGGCATCCTGATGCAGGGCGGTCTGCACCCCGACCTCAAAATCGAGTGGTATGAAGACCTGCTGCGCTCCATCAAGCAGCGCTTCCCGCAAATCTGGAATCACTGCTTCTCCGCGCCTGAGATCGTCAATATTGCCAAGGTCAGCGACCTGAAGATCCGCGATACGCTTGCGCGTCTTGGCGATGCCGGCCTCGATTCCATCCCGGGGGGCGGCGCCGAGATTCTGGACAATGACGTTCGCCGCCGCATCAGCCGCTTGAAATCTTCCACCGACGACTGGATTGAAGTGCATCGCAGCGCGCACGCGCTCGGCATGCGGACTACTGCGACCATGATGTTCGGTTGCGGCGAAACGGTGGAGCAGCGCATGAACCATTTCGATATCGTGCGCCAAATCCAGGAGGACACTGGCGGGTTCACGGCTTTTATCCCGTGGACGTTCCAGCGCGAGAACACCTCGCTCGGCCGCTTCATCAAAGAGGAGGCGACCGCGGTGGAGTATCTGAAGACGCTGGCGATCTCGCGGCTATACCTCGACAACATCGTGAACATCCAATCGTCGTGGGTCACGCCGGGATTGAAAACCTGCCAGATCGGGCTGCGATTCGGCGGCAATGACGTGGGCAGCATCATGATCGAGGAGAATGTCGTATCCGCGGCGGGAGCCCATCATCGCGCCACCGAAGAAGAGCTGCGGCGCTTGATCCGCGATGCCGGCTTCATTCCCAAACAGCGCGACACGTTGTATCGCACGTACTTTCTGAACTAGCATCGGTTCATGCGGACTCTTACGTCTCTTGCCTTCTGCGGAATCGTCTTCGGTTTAGCAAGCGCGTCGTTCGCGGCATCGTCCGCCAGCCCGATCCGCGTTATGCTGCTGGACGGCCAGAGCGGCGGTCCGTATCATGCGTGGCAGTTGACCACTCCGGTGCTGAAGAAAGAGCTGGAAGAGACGGGCCTGTTTCAGGTGGACGTGGTAACGGCTCTGCAATCGGGCGGCGATTTCAGCAACTTCAAACCGGAGTTCGGCAAATACCAGGTGATTGTTTCCAACCTCGATTCGCCCACCTGGCCACAGGACCTGATGACGTCGTTCGAGAATTACATGCAGAACGGCGGCGGCCTGGTGGTTGTGCACGCAGCGGACAACGCGTTCCCCGATTGGAAAGCCTATAACGAGATGATCGGCATCGGCGGTTGGCGAAACCGCACCGACCAGGCCGGGCCGTATTGGTTTTTCAAAGACAACAAATTGGTATCGGATCCGTCGGCCGGTCCGACCGGCTCCCACGGCGCGCGGCTTCCGTTTGAGTTGACCATTCGCGACCCGAATCACCCCATCGTGCGCGGTCTTCCGAAGCAGTGGATGCACGCGCCCGACGAGTTGTACGCGACGCTGCGCGGGCCCGGCAAGAACATGACTGTGCTGGCGACCGCTCATTCCGACCCATCGAACCATGGCACGGACCGGGACGAGCCGATCCTGATGGCGCTGCACTATGGCAAAGGCCGGATCTTCCACACCACCATGGGTCACGATATTCCGGCGTTGAGCTGCGTCGGATTCATCGTCACTTTTCAGCGTGGAGCCGAATGGGCTGCGACCGGCAAGGTGACGCAAAAAGTCCCGGCAGGTTTTCCGACCGCAGATACCGTGAGCTATCGGGTCGACATTGCCGCAATGGACCCCAACTTCAAAAAGGGCGCCCATTAAGCGTCATTAGATCCGCGCCCGTCGTGTCACACTGGAGTTGAGGCGCCATGATCGGGGCTCGCCGCCGTTGGAAACACGCGCAGCGCAAAATCCGCGAAGTGAGAATGTTCGCGCGAGCGATGCAATCCTCATCGCATCCGCTTCTGGCCCAGATCGTTCCCATCCGGCGCTGCAATCTGGACTGCTCCTATTGCAACGAATACGACAAAGTTTCGAAGCCGGTGCCGCTCGAAACCATGCTTCAGCGCATCGACCGGCTCGCGGATCTGGGCACCGCGATTATCACTCTTAGCGGCGGTGAACCGACCCTGCACCCGGACCTGGATGCAATCATCAGCCGCATTCGCCAGCGCGGCGCGATCGCGACGCTGATCACCAACGGCTATTTTCTGACGCCGGATCGCATCCAGCGGCTCAACCGAGCGGGTCTCGACTACCTGCAAATCAGTATCGATAACGTCCAGCCCGACGACGTATCGAAAAAGAGCCTGAAAGTGCTCGACCGCAAGCTGCAATGGCTGAATGAACATGCCGAGTTTGGAGTCACCATCAATTCGGTGTTGGGAGCGGCGGTTCGCAATTCCGAGGATGCCTTCACCATCGGCCGCCGAGCGCGTGAACTGGGATTCACGAGTACTGTCGGCATCCTGCACGATCACGAGGGCCAGCTCAAGCCGTTGGCGGATGCGCAGCAGGGCGTGTACGATCGCTTTCGCGCGCTGGGAACGTCGCTGTTTTCGTTCGCCCATTTCGACAGTTTCCAGGACAACATCGCGCGCGGTCTACCCAACGCCTGGCATTGCCGCGCCGGCGGCCGGTTCCTTTATATCTGCGAGGACGGATTGGTGCACTACTGTTCCCAGCAGCGCGGCGCGCCCGCGATTCCGTTGGAGCGGTACACGACCGAAGACGTGAAGCGCGAGGCGGCGAAGCCCAAAGGTTGCGCTCCATTCTGTACGATCTCCTGCGTGCGCCAGACGGCAATGCTGGATGATTTCAGAGAAAAACCACAGGAAACTTTGGCGGGCATTCTGGAACGCCGCCGCAAATTAGATCCGAATTACCGCCCGCCGCGCGTCGTTGGCCTCCTATCGTGGATGTTCCTCGACCCGCGCCGCCGCTCGGTAATGGGCAAATTGATGCTGTCGGCCCTCCGCTTAAAATAGACCGTTTTCGCCTCAACCCGGCGCAGCGGGTGAAAAAAATTATCAGCCACGGATGGACACGGATGCACACGGATAAAATAAATATGTTGTTCTTATCTGTGTTAATCTGTGTTAATCTGTGTCCATCTGTGGCCATTAATAAGGGTTTTTAGAGTCACATTATCCCGAGCTCGCCCCCGAAAGCCGCCGTGTTGCTGCCAACGCCCATCGCGTTACACTTGTTGCCAAACGGAAAACCAATGCCTGACTACGCCTCCATCGAGAAAGAGCTTCAGCAGATCCTGAACCTGAAACGCCGCCCCGTCGCCGTCAGTTTCCGCGATGAACCACCCGCTTCCGTCCCGAAATTCGAGGGCTCGGAACCGTCGGGCTGCAGTTTTTGGCGCCTCGCCGCCGAGGGACGCGCCTTCTACACCGTTCCCTCCGACCATTACAATTGCCCCGTCGGTTCTTACACCCACAAGATCGATCTCCCCACCGAACGCGCATCCGAGCTCCCGCAGATCCTCGAAACCATGACCGGCGTCGGATATTTGCGAATGGAAGAGGTGCCCGGAATCCCGACGCTGCCCACTTCGCCCAAGGTCATCGTCTACGCGCCGCTCGCGGATGCTCCGGTCGATCCAGACGTGGTCCTGGTGGCCGCGAACGCCCGCACTCTCATGCTTTTAGAGGAAGCCGCCATCCGAGCCAATGCCGCCTCGAATCTGCCTCTGCTCGCCCGGCCCACCTGCATGGCCATTCCGGCTGCCATGGCCACCGGAACCGTCGCGAGCGCCGGCTGCGTCGGCAACCGCGTCTACACGGATTTGGGCGACGACGAGCTCTACGCGGCCATTCCCGGCACTGCTTTGGAACGAGTGCTGGAGGCGCTCCGAACCGTTGCTTCCGCGAATCAGACCTTGTCCCGGTATCACCAGGCGAGACGCGCCCAGCTCGCGACTGCTTAGTGCGCCTCAACCGTCCGGCCGATGCGGTTTCGCAGGTCGATCGTAATCTTCGGAGGAACGGCCGGCGTCGGACCGAGCCGCCGGAAAATTCGGATCGCGGCCGGGCGCTCCGGCGGATATTCTTCTCGCCAGTTCGCGGAATTTTGCGTCACCGCCTCAAGTAACTGGTGCGCATGCAATAGGTTATAGGGTTGCTGAATCAGCACCGTCCCGACGCCTTCGGTGTTGAGAAAGTCCGATACCTCCGCCGCATTTTGAAACCGCGTCTTGTAACCTTTGCCGACCCACGAACTGGAAGCCAGCATTTTGGAGCCGCGCAGGACGAAATGCTTCGGCAGCGGGTCCCGGAGGTCAATCTCGGAGATCAGGCCGCCTTCGTGCAGCGGATCCCCCGCGATCAGATATACCGGGCTATCGCCGAGCGCCGCCGCTCCCTCATTCACCAGCCGATGATAACCAAGGTCGGGCTTCTTTTGGAGCGGCAGCGCCATGAAAGCGACATTCGCGCACATCAGGACGCCTGCAGCCGCCAGCCCAATCCGGATTGCCCGCGAACCGCTTCTAAACGTACTCCCAAGTTGATGGACGCCCGCCCCGAATAGCGCGGCGATTGCCGGAACGGCCGTGATCAGATAACGGTCGCCCATGCCGACGTTCACCAGCGCATGAAATATCCAGGCGCAGAGAGGGAGCGCCGCCATCCCGAGCCACCGCGATTGCAGATCGGGGTCGCGCATGACGCGAATCGCGCCCACGATCGCGGTCAAGATCACCAGCAGCGTAAGCTGCACCACGGTGCGGTCGGCGTACGCTCTCGCGAGGTCAGCGATACTTCCGAAGGTAGTTTTCCCCGCTTGGCCGAGGCGCATGGGAATCCACAACATCGCCCCAATGGCGACTATTCCCGCCAGGATGCGCCACCTCGACAATCCCACCCGCCCGCGAAGTAAGGGAGCTAACAGGGGAATGAGCGCCACGGCCACCCCGCGCCCATGGATACCCATGCAAACGCAGGCCAGAACGGCAAATAGAATGGCGGATTGAATGGAGCGTCGTTGTTGATAGGCGCCGTAAGCGGCGGCCGCCGCGAATGAACATAGCGCCAGCATCATGTTCGGGGCCACCGAAAACAGGGCGATTTGCATGAATTGCGGTACGAGAAGAACGACGGCGGCGGCCGTCCCCGCCCAAACCCCAAAGTCGCGGGCGGTCCACAGCAGCACGCCCGCAAGCAGTAGAAAGGCGAAAAACGCTTCGATCGATAGCATCGCGGCGCGGGTGCGGCCGAATGCCAGCATCCACAGCGCCTCGCTTCCGTAGAAAAGAGGCGGCCAGTGACCGATCGCCACCTTCGGGTAGTGAACGTAGTAGTTTTCCGCGAATGCGACCGGGTTCGTAGGCAGGCCATGAACCAGATAATCGTGGACCAGCAGGCTCGACACCGCGTGCGAGGCCTCATCGTAATCGGCGTCAAAGTCACTGTGATAAGCGCCGGAAGAGAGCTGTATACCGGCGATCAGGCCTAGCAGCGCCAACGCGCCCAAAATAGCGCCCAGCAGCCGCCGCGCCGAAAGCAGTACCCGACCATGTTGGACTAGTCCGATGCCGACGAGTATACCGGACTGGATAGTCTCGGTTTTCTCTCGCAAATCGAACGACTCCATGGTAGGATCACCTAAGGCAGTAAAACATCGGAGGAGAAGCGTGTTTTCCGTCGTTATCGCATGCCGTAACGATGCGAACCGCCTTGAGATCTGCCTTCGGGCTCTAGCCGAGTCGACTTACCGTGTGGAGGAATGTATCGTGGTCGACGATGCATCCACGGATGACTCGGCGAGGGTTGCGAAAGAGCACGGAGCCGAAGTCGTTGTTTGTGGTATTCGCGGCGGACCGGCCAAGGCGCGAAATATCGGAGCCCGGAGAGCAAAGGGCGATATTCTGCTCTTTCTGGATGCCGACGTTCGCATTCATGCCGGCGCCGTTCAGCGGCTCGCGGACCATTTCGCGACGGATCCCGCTCTCGACGCGGTAATCGGTTCCTACGACGAACACCCGTCTCACCCGTCCTTCCTCTCGCAATACCGGAATTTACTCCACTGTTTCACCCACCGGCAGGGCCGTCGCGAAGCATCGACGTTCTGGTGCGGCTGCGGCGCGGTGCGGAACTCCAGCTTTTGGCGCGTCGACGGCCTTCCCGAACATTACGACCGGCCCGCCATTGAAGACATCGAGTTTGGCCACCGGCTTGTCGCATCGGGCGGTCGCGTCCTGCTCGACTCCGAAATCCAGGTTCAACACCTGAAACGCTGGACTCTTCGCGGCATGTTGCGGACCGATATTTTCGACCGTGGCATCCCCTGGACTCGCCTGATTCTCAGCAGCGGGGGCATGCCCGACGACTTGAGCGTGAGTTGGGGCCAGCGCGCCAGCGTAGCATTGGCCTTCGCGGCTG
>Ga0335075_10019216_pt1 | contig 10110 bp, 9 predicted proteins | sample Lox_Sample_24_FD_206723 | JGI IMG/M metagenome (GOLD analysis project Ga0335075, IMG submission 206723) | Soil microbial communities from Loxahatchee National Wildlife Refuge, Florida, United States - Lox_Sample_2.4 | ecosystem: Environmental > Terrestrial > Soil > Wetlands | place: USA: Florida...
AGGCGTCGATTCCCGCGGCCGTCCCCGCGCTGGTGATCATCTGGCCCTCGTCCACGTAGAGCACCCCGGGATCCACGTCGACCCGCGGATAGCGCCTGGCTAGCTCGGCCGCGTACTTCCAGTGCGTGGTCGCCCGGCGGCCGTCGAGCAGCCCGGCGGCGGCGAGCACGAAGGCCCCGGTGCACTGGCTGAGCACCCGGCCGCCACGGTCCACGACCGTTCGCAGCGCGGCGAGCACTGGCTCCGGCGGCCGTGTGCCGATCTGGTCCCAGCACACGACGACGGCCAGGTCGGCGGAGCTCAGCCGGTCCATGCCGGACTCGACCAGGATCGGCATGCCGACGTCCGTGCGGAAGACTCCCGGCTGCGCCGCTGTCACGAAATATTCGTAACGTGGGATTCCTGCGCCCCGACGGTCACATCCGAACACTTCCGCGGTAACCCCGAGGCCGAACGTTGACACGCCCTCGTAAGCGAGGACCGCAACAGAGGACAACATGCCTTCAGCGTACGGCAGGAAAGTACCGGTGATTGTCATTCCTGCCACTGGCGGCCTGGACCCCGGTCACACAGGCTGGAGGCATGGCACAGATGACCTCGGACGCGACCGCCGGGCCGGGTGAACTGGCGGCAACGCCAGGCAGTTCCCGCCCCGCCTTCTCCGCCTGGGCGGCGCTCCTGGTGGTCTGGCTGGTCTGGGGCTCGACCTACCTGGCTATCCGGGTGGCGGACCGGTCCATCCCGCCGTTCGCGATGGCCGCGGCCAGATACCTGACGGCAGGAGCGGTGCTCTACCCGTTCGCGTTGCTCGGCAGCCGCCGGCGACAGGCAGCGGCGCAATCGGCAGCCCAGCGTGCGGGACAGGGCCCGGCCGGGTCCCGTGCCTCATCGCGGCTCGCGCAGTGGGGCGGGATGGCGGTGGTGGGCACGCTGCTGCTCGCCTTCGGCAACGGCGGGGTGTCCTATGCGGAGCAGACCCTGCCCTCGGGGCTGGCCGCGCTGCTGGTCGCCAGCGTCCCGCTATGGATGGCGCTCGCCGACCGGGTGATCAACGGGCAGTCGATCCCGCTGCGGGGCTGGATCGCGCTGGTCCTCGGCCTGGCTGGCATCGCCATCCTCGCCCGGCCCTCGGGGAACGGCGCGGTGCTTCCCGTGCTTGTCGTTCTCGGGGCCAGCGCCAGCTGGGGCATCGGTTCCATACTCGCCGGCCGGCTGCCGGCGCCGGCCAGCCCGCTGACCGGCAGCGCGATGGAGATGCTGACCGGGGCGATCGTGCTCGCCGGGCTGGCGGCGGCGACCGGCGAGCTGACGCACATCGATCCCGCCCACATCAGCACCCAGTCGCTGCTCGGGCTCCTCTACCTGATCGGCCCGGGGTCACTGCTCGCCCTGACCTGCTACGTGATCGCACTGCGGCGGCTGCCGACCGCCGCGGTGTCCACCTACGCGTACGTCAACCCGGTGGTGGCCGTCTCGCTGGGCGCGCTGCTGCTCGGCGAGCGGCCCACGCTCGCCACGCTGCTCGGCGGCGCGGTCGTGATCGTCTCGGTCGCGATCCTCCTCATCAACCGCGCCGGGAACCCGCCGCGACCGCGGACCCGGCGTGACTAACCGGGTGTCCCACAGCCTTGTGTACAGATCGGGCCGCCGGTCGGCGAACAGGTCGTTCAGCTCGCTGTTCCGCTTGTCCCGTGCTAGCCGCAGGTCGATCGCCGCGGTCAGCACGGCCGCGCGGTCGTCGCACACCGGCCCAGCGAGCGGGTAGCCGCCGCGCCGGATGATGACCGAGCCGCCTACCCAGTCCACGCCCCGCTCGGACCCGCAGCGGTCCGCGACGGCGATGAACACGCCGTTGGCCGCGGCTGCCGCCTGCGCCGAGACCACCTCACTGGATCGCTCACCGGGCGGCGGGGGGGACGCTGACGCCGGCCAGTTCACCGGCGCCGCTACCAGGTCAGCGCCGCTCAGCGCGGCGAGCCGCACCCATTCAGGGAACTCCAGGTCATAGCAGATCATCAGCCCGACATTGCCGAACGGCAGCTCCACCACCGGTGGCGCGCCGTCGCCTGGCGTGAAGATCTTCTTCTCGGCGTCCCACAGATGCGCCTTGCGGTACACCGCCCTCGGGCCGGACGCGTCGACGATCGCCGCGCTGTTGTACAGCGTCCCGTCCGGCCCCAGCTCGCAGAACCCGCCGGCGATGGCCAGGTCGTGCCGGCCCGCCAGCGACCGCCATTCGCGCAGCGTCTCGTTCGATGCCGCCGGTGACGCGAGCGATCGCGCCTCGTCGGCGCCGGAGAACACGTACCCCGAGTCCGACAGTTCCGGCAGCACGACCAGCCGCGCCCCCGCGGCCGCCGCCTCCGCGACCGCCGTCCTCGCCGCCTTCCGGTTAGCGTCCGGTTCCCCCACGGTCAGCGCAAGCTGCGCGACCGCGACAACGACAGCTCCCGGGTCAGGCATGCCGCCATAGTCTCACGGGGATCTCGCCTGCCACGTCCTCGTCAGGATGCCTCACGACAGCAAAAACGCTCCGGACCCTCGCGGGGGTCCGGAGCGTTGTGAGCGTTCTGAGGTCCTCAGGCGCCCTTGGCCTTGTCGCCGTACCGGCGGCGGAACTGCTCCACCCGACCGGCCGAGTCGAGGACGCGCGCCTGCCCGGTGTAGAAGGGGTGGCTCGCCGATGAGATCTCGACGTCGATGACGGGGTAGGTGTTGCCGTTCTCCCAGGCGATGGTGCGCTCGCTGGTCGCGGTCGACCTGGTGAGGAAGGCGAAGCCTGCCGAGCGGTCGCGGAAGACGACCGGGTGGTAGTCGGGGTGGATTGCATGGTTCATGATTACCGCTCCTCCCTGAAGTCCACGTGGCGGCGGATCAACGGGTCGTACTTGCGGATGACGAGGCGGTCAGGATCGTTTCGCCGACTCTTCCTGGTCACGTAGGTGTAGCCGGTCCCAGCGGTCGACCTGAGCTTGATGACGGGACGAAGTGTGCTGCGACTCATGTCCCTTGCAACAAGCAGTTAATGAAAATCATTCCCGATTGCCGGCGTCACGAGCCGGGGCTACCTGGCGGTACCCGGCGGATCGCGCTGTAAGTTACATCGTGGCCGAGCGATATGAGGAGGGCTCCAGCGGATGAGCAGGACGGTCCTTTACGGCGGGCGCATCTTCGACGGCACCGGCAGCCCGATCGCCGATGGTGACGTGGCGTTCGAGGACGGGCGCATCGTAGATGTGGGCACCGGGCTGGACGGCGACGACGGCGTCGACGTCGCCGGACGCACGATTCTTCCCGGCCTGTTCGACTGCCACGTGCACGTGACCAGCTCGGGCACCGACTTCCTGCGGCGTCTCCAGCGGCCCTTCTCCTACCAGTTCTACGAGGCGGTCCGCAATCTCGCCGCCACCCTCGACTGCGGTATCACGACCGTCAGGGACGCGGGCGGCGCAGATCTCGGCATTCAGCAGGCGGTCGACGACGGCCTCATCGAGGGGCCGCGACTGCGCATCGCGATCACGATCCTGAGCCAGACGGCGGGCCACGGCGACGGCTGGCTGCCGTCGGGCTTGATCGCGCCGCTGCAGGTCACCCATCCCGGCCGTCCGCCGGGAATCGTTGACGGCCCCGAGGAGATGCGCAAGCGCGTCAGGGAGATCGTCCGCGCCGGGGCCAACGTCATCAAGGTCTGCACATCCGGCGGGGTGCTGTCGCCTCGCGACAATCCCAGGCACGCCCACTTCCGGCCCGACGAGCTGGCGGCGCTGATGGCCGAGGCCACCGCCGCGGGGCTGCCGGTCATGGCGCATGCCCAGGCGACCGACGGCATCAAGGCCGCCGTGCGGGCGGGCGTCCGGTCGATCGAGCACGGGATCTATCTCGACGACGAGGCGATCGCGATGATGCTGGAGGCGGGAACGTGGCTGGTGCCGACGCTCATAGCGCCCGTCAGCGTGGTGGAAGCGGCCAAGAACGGCGCACAGCTGCCGGACGGTGTCGTAGCCAAGGCCGAAGCCGTCATCGACGCTCATAACGCGTCCTTCGCCGCGGCGGTAGCGGCGGGCGTCAAGATCGCGATGGGAACGGACAGCGGCGTCGGGCCGCACGGCAGCAATCTCCGCGAGCTGGCGCTGATGGCCGCCGGCGGCATGGCCCCAGAGGACGTGCTGGTCGCGACGACAAGCTCGGCCGCCGAGCTGCTCGGGGTCCAGGCCGACTCAGGGACGCTCGCCCCCGGCAAGCTCGCGGACATCGTCATCCTCGACGGTGACCCCGTTGACTTCGCCCATTTCAAGGACAACATCCGCGCGGTGTACTCCGGCGGCAGGCTGGTGCGCGGCCAGGTTTAATCTCTTCTTATGCCTGACCTGCGGGCGACGGCCGGCGAAAGACGGGCGGCGGGAAAAGCCGCGAGGAAGAGAGCACCCCGGAGCGCGCTCGCATCGTGGGCCGCGGAAGATCGCGGGCACGACGCGCTGGACACGATCCTGGCCCAGAACAAGCTCCGGATCCCTGAACTCGCTCCGATCAGGCATTACCGCATGGCGGCCTCGCCGTGGAATTACTACCGGGGCGCGGCCGCGGTCATGGCCGCCGACCTGGCCGCACAGCCCAGCAGCGGGCTGACGGTGCAGCTGTGCGGTGACGCGCACGTGCTGAACTTCGGCCTGTGGGCCACGCCGGAACGCAACTTGCTGTTCGACCTACGCGATTTCGACGAGACCCTGCCCGGCCCATTTGAGTGGGACGTCAAGCGTTTCGCTGCCAGCCTTGTCGTGGCAGCCCGTGACAGCGGGCTCAGGCCGGCCAGGGGTGCCGCCGCGGTGACGGCGGGCATCGACGCCTACTGCCGTCGCATGCGCAGGTACACCACGATGCCCGAACTCGACCTCTGGTACGACGGCACCCACGTGGACAGCCTCATCGATTATTTCGAGCCCGCGGACCGCGGACGGGTTTCCGTGCACATCGAGAAAAAGCGGGAGCGCCGCACGAGCCTGGGCGCGTTCGCCAAGCTCACCAACATGGCCGGCGGGCGTCCGCGGATAACCGAGGAACCCCCGCTCAGGGTGACGATCAGCGACGCGGAACAAGCCGAGCTGGCCGGCCAGTTCCTGGCCGAGTACCGGCTGACTCTCCAGGAAGACAGGCGGACCCTGTTCGACCGCTTTACCGTGACCGACATCGTCCGCCAGGTAGTCGGGGTGGGCAGCGTCGGCATGCAGGTGTACCTGGTGCTCCTGGAAGGCCGGTCGGGTACTGATCCGCTCTTCTTGCAAGTCAAGCAGGCCGGGCCGTCGGTGTACGAGGCCTACCTCGGTCCGAGCCGCCACGACACCCATGGCGCCCGGGTGATCGGCGGCAAGCGGCTGGTCCAGAGCGCGACCGACATGTTCGTGGGCTGGGGCTCGATGGGCGGGAGGGACTACTACGTACGGCAGTTCCGGGACATGAAGATCATCCCGACGACCGCGCTGATCGCCCCGCGCCTCGCCGAGTTCGCCACCGCCTGCGGCGAAACGCTCGCCCGGGCGCACGCCCGCACCGGGGACGCGGTAGCCATCGCCGGCTACATCGGCAAGGGACCCAAGTTCACCGCCGCGATCAGCCGGTTCGCCGCCCAGTACGCGGATCAGAACGAGCGCGACCACGCCCAGCTTGTCCAGGCTGTCAATGCCGGCGCCGTCCAGACCCAGCCGGGGTGACGACGCTGCCTCAGCTAACCGACTGGCTCGCCGCGATCCAGTCGGGGCGGTCAGGAACCGGCAGCGCGGGCCCGATGCCTTCGCCAGCCGGTTATCAAGGGTTGCGAGCGGCGCGCTGAGGGCTTCCGCGACTGCCACGGACCAGGCGTCGTAGCAGGTTACGTTCTGGCGGAGAGCCCAGATCCGGGCCGCGAAGGGCGCGTAAGGAAACAGTTCCACGCGCAGGTCGAGAAGGTCGGCGTGCGCTAGCGATGCCTCCTCAGCGGATAGCGCCCCGGCCAGCGCGGAGCGGCGCAGGATGTTCGACGCCTCGGCGTGCAGCATGTGCGGAGCGGCCAGCGAGTCGCTGGTGAGCAGTGATTCGGCCCATATCCCGTCGGTACCGTCAGCCACGAGCGCGGCCACCACCGCGGAAGCGTCGATGACCAGGGTCACCGGCGGTCCTCGTCACGAAACGCCAGGATCTGCTCGGACGGCAGCTCAGTAGGGTGCGCGGCCTTCCGCGCCCTGATGCGCGCTACTAGCGCCTCGGCATCGGGCTGACCAGCGAGTTCGATGAGTCTGGCGCGCAAGTACTCCTGCAGGGACCGCCCGGTCAGCGCAGCCCGGGCCGCGAGCTCGTTGCGAGTCTGCTCGGGGATATCCCGTACGGTGATCGACACACTCATAGCAGCATTATGCAGCCAATGCAGCTAAAATGCAATCAGACCTGCGAGTCAGTCGATCAGGCCGGTGAGATCCAGCTGACCGAGGCGGTCCGGGTCGGCGAGGATGTCGATCTCGGTGATCTTGTCCTCGCGGATGGTCATGCCGATCAGGGCGAAAGGCTGGCCATTGTGCACGACGAGGAAACCCGGGGTGCCATTGACGAGCACCGGCCGGGCGAAGCGCGCCATGGGCGAGAAGAGGCGGGCCGTGGCGATCACCTCCGGTGCACCACGGACCAGCCGGGACGGGCCTAGCGGGCCCCCGCCCGCGTCGGCGCGGAGCACCACGTCCGGGTCGAGGACCGATAGCAGGCCCTCGAAGTCCTCCCCGCGGGCGGCGGCCAGGAAGGCGGCGGCCACCGCGCGCTGCCTGGCGGGATCGGCCGCGGCTGAGACAGTAGTGCCGCGCAGCCGGTGCCTGGCCCGGCTGGCCAGCTGCTTGGCGGCCGCCGGGGAACGGTCCAGGACGGGCCCGATCTGCTCGAACGGGACGGCGAAGATGTCGTGCAGGACGAAGGCGAGCCGTTCGGCAGGAGACAGCGTGTCGAGGACGACCAGCAGCGCGAGACCGACCGAGTCGGCCAGCAGCGCATGCTCCTCGGGATCGTCGGCGACGGCGGTGACGACCGGGTCCGGCACGTGCACGCCGAGCGGGTCCTCGCGGCGCGCGACCCGGGTCCGCAGCATGTCCAGGCAGACACGGGACACGACGGTGGTCAACCATGCGCGCATGTTGCGCACATCGTCGGCGTCGGTTCTGGACAGCCGCAGCCAGGCCTCCTGCACCGCGTCGTCCGCCTCGGCCAGCGAGCCGAGCATCCGGTAGGCCACCGCCCGCAGGTGCGCGCGGTGCGCCTGGAACTCCGCTGCCGGCCAGTCCGTGCTGCCCACTGTTACCTTCCTTCACCGACGTCCGTCATACCCACAGACGATCCGAACGGGATCGAGGTAACACCGAGAGGAGCAGCAGATGACCGATCAGCCGATGACAGGACGCCCGCCGGCGGCGCTGGCCCAGCGGGCGCGACTCCTGGCGGCGCAGGACCTGGTGAACCGGATCGTCCGGGGGCTGCTGCGCACGCCGCTGCTGAGCCGGCTCGCCGGCCGCCGGCTCGTCACCCTGTACATCGTCGGCCGCAAGTCCGGACGACGCTACGCGCTGCCAGTCGCCTATACCAGGGACGAAGGGGACCTGCTCATAGGCACCCCCTTCGGCTGGGGCCACAACCTCCGCACGGGAGAGCCGGTGACGATCCGGCTCAAGGGCCGCCGGCGGCCCGCCGACGTCCTGGTCCTGGCTGACGAGCGGGAGGTGGTCGACGCGTACGCCGTCATGGCGCGCGACAATCACGCCTTCGCCAAGTTCAACAGCATCGGCTTCGACTCGGCCGGCAACCCCGTGCCGGCCGACCTGCGCCTCGCCTGGACGGCGGGGGCTCGCGCCTTCCGGCTGACACCGCGCTGACGGCGCGCTCGTCATCAGTGGATGGCGGTGCCGAACAGGTGCCCGACGCCGTAGGTGAAGGCCAGGCCGAGCGCCCCGCCGACGACGACCCGCACGACGGCGCGGCGCACGTTGCTGCCGCCCAGGCGGGCGCTGAGGGCGCCGGTCAGGGCGAGCGCGATCAGCACGGCGACGAACGTGACCGGCACCCGCAGGGAGGCCGGAGGCAGCAGGATGGCCAGCATCGGCAGCAGGGCACCGCAGGTGAACGACAGCGCCGAAGCGGCGGCGGCCTGGATCGGACTGGGGATGCCGGCGGGGTCGATGTGCAGTTCGGCTTCGAGGTGAGCGGCCAGCGGGTCGCGGGCGGTCAGCTCGGCGGCGACAGTGCGGGCGGTCGCCGCGGAAAGCCCCTTGGCCTCATACAGGGCGGTCAGCTCGATCAGCTCGGCTTTCGGGGTTGCAGCGAGTTCGCGTTTTTCCTGCGTGATCTGCGCGTGCTCGCTGTCCCGCTGGCTGGACACCGAGACGTACTCACCGAGCGCCATCGACACGGCCCCGCCGACCAGTCCCGCCAGGCCGGCGGTGAAAATAGGCCCGCGGGACGTGGTCGCCCCGGCTACCCCGATAACGATGCCCGCCACCGACACGATCCCGTCGTTGGCGCCCAGCACCGCCGCCCGCAGCCAGTTCAGCCGCCCTGCGAGCCCGCCGGCATGGGGCTCCCGGGGGTGCGTCGCCCGCCCGCCCTCGGCCGCCTCGACCTGAGCGGCGGACGGCATGCCGTCGTCAGCGCTCATGGCTCTCCCGTCAGCCCCGCCTAGGCATCCCCTTACCCACTTCCGGTGGCTAGGCCTACGGAACTGACAGGGAGGTTTCGTCTCCTGCGCTGAACCAGGTTCTGGCTAGAGTGAGGTCGTGCCCAGCACCGTGTACCGCGACGCCGCGCTGGCCGACGGGCGCTCCCCGCAGCTGCGAGTAGGTGTCAGCTTGCTGACGGAGGACGGCCTGATCCGCTGGATCCGGCCAGCCGGCGATGAGGGCGATCTCCCGCCCGGGTGCGAGGTCGTCGACGCGGGCGGTACGACGATCGTCCCCGGCCTCGTCGACGGCCACAGTCACCTGACGTTGCCCGGCGGTTCACACTGGATCGCCCGCGGCGCGGACCCGGCGGAGACGCTGGTCGCCGTGGCCGAGTCCAACGGCGAGCTGCAGCACCGGTCCGGTGTCCGCTGGGCGCGTGATGTCGGCTCTCCACGGCGCGAGCACGACGGCGTCGACCGCGCGCTCGCCATCGGAGTCAGGGACCGGTGGCGCGGGCGCCGGGACCGGCCGTATGTGCGCGCGGCGGGCACCTGGATCACGACGGCGGGGGTGCTGCCCGGCGGGCTGGCGGTCGAGGCCCGTGACGCTGACGAGCTGGTCGCCGCGGCGGCCGGCCAGCTCGACGACGGCGCGGACTTCGTCAAGCTCTACCTGGACGGGCCGGACCCGGAAACCGCGCCGTGGACGGCCGCCGAGGTGGGCCGGGTCGTCGAGGCGGTGCACGCGCGCGGCGCGAAGGTGACCGCGCATTCCTCGCGGCTGTCCGGCGCGCGGGTGTGCGCCGAGGCGGGAACCGATTCGATCGAGCACGGGTTCGAGCTCGACGCCGACGTCACGCGCCTGATGGCGGAACGCGGCGTCGCGCTGGTCACCACGCTGACGGTGATGAAGTCGTGGCTCACGTTCACCACGACCACGGCGCTGCCCAGGTTCGCCGGGCCGGACAGCAGGACCCGGATCCTGGACCGCCTGGAACTGGCCAGGCACAGCGTCCGCCTGGCGCACGCGGCCGGGGTCGCCATCGTGGGCGGCACCGACTTCGGCGGCGGTTCGGCGCGCGCCAACCAGCTGCCCTGGGAAGTCGAGTCCCTGGCCGAGGCCGGGCTTGAGCCATGGGAGGCGCTGGCCGCGGTGACCTGGCGCGGCGGTGAGCTGCTCGGGGAGCCGGAGGCAGGAGTGATCAGGGAGGGCGGTCCTGCGGACTTCTCGCTGGTGCACGGCGACCCGCTCAGCGACCCCACCGCGCTGTGGCGCGTCTGGCGCGTCGCCTGATCAGTCCCGCGCTTCGCCCCTGATCGCCTCGCGGACGGCCTGACGCAGGGCTTCGCGGAAGGCGCGGATCGCCGGATGCCGGCCGACGCCGGCGCGCACGCCGGTGGTGAGGCGGCGGTGCGGCCGGCCGGGGAGCGGCGTGATCCGCGCGGCCGGA
>Ga0335075_10019217_pt1 | contig 10110 bp, 9 predicted proteins | sample Lox_Sample_24_FD_206723 | JGI IMG/M metagenome (GOLD analysis project Ga0335075, IMG submission 206723) | Soil microbial communities from Loxahatchee National Wildlife Refuge, Florida, United States - Lox_Sample_2.4 | ecosystem: Environmental > Terrestrial > Soil > Wetlands | place: USA: Florida...
CGGCTCAAAAAATGACTGTTCAGGGCATCCAGGCTTGCACGAATGCCGGCGTACTCCTGACGCACATCCTCGATCGTCGACTGCAGCCGCGCGACCATCTTCCCGAGCAGCCTGAGGTCGATCGTGTCCGACACCGCCGCAAAGCTCCCTTTCCGAGCAGGAACATGGTAGCTGCCTGCCATTGTTGCGAGCTTAACATCGAGCCCCGATGGCACCTACACCCGAATTCCTCGTCCTCGATGCTGCCCGCACCCGAGCCAGTCTCGCGTTCGACCGGCTGATCCCGGCGCTGCGCGAGGCCTTCATTGCCGGGGCAACGGTGCCGCTTCGGCATCGGCACGACCTGCCGCAACCGGACGGCGCGACCGCCGCGTTGCTGCTGATGCCGTGCTGGCGTGCGTGCGGCCTGCTCGGCGTGAAGCTGGTGTCGGTCTTCCCGGGGAACGGCGCGCGGGGCCTGCCCGCCGTTTCGTCCAGTTATTTGCTGTGCGACGGCGAAACCGGCCGCCACCTCGCCCTAATCGATGGCACGGAAATCACCGGGCGACGGACCGCCGCGGCCTCGGCGCTGGCCGGCTCGTTCCTTGCCCGATCCGACGCGAGCACCCTGCTGGTACTAGGCTCCGGCCATATCGGCAGCCTCATGCCGGCGGCCTGGGCATCCGTCCGTCCCATCGCCCGTGTGCTTGTGTGGAACCATCGCCCCGCCGGCGCCGAACAACTCGCCGCGCGCCTGCGGGCCGGCGGGCTCACCGCCGCCGCGACCGCCGACCTCGAGTCAGCGGCGCGCGATGCCGACATCATCTCCTGCGCCACCCTGTCGCGGGCGCCACTGATTCGCGGCGCCTGGCTGCGCCCCGGCACCCATCTCGACCTGATCGGCGGCTTCACCCCGGCGATGCGCGAGGCCGACGACGACGCCGTCCGCCGCGCCCGCGTGTTCATCGACACCGAGGCGGCACTGGCCGAAGCCGGCGACCTGCTCGACCCGCTGGCCAGCGGCGCCCTGCGGCGCCAGGACATCGCCGGCGACCTCGCTGGGCTGTGCCGCGGGCAGGTGCCGGGGCGGGGGTCGGCCGCGGAGATCACGCTGTTCAAGTCGGTCGGTAGTGGGCTGGAAGATCTGGCCGCCGCCTCGCTCGCCTATCAAGATAGCCGACCCGCCTGACCAGCCCTCGCCCGCGCCGCCCCGCCGCCCCATATCGACCGCACCCAACCGAAAGGAACCCACCAGAGTGTCCGAAACCTCCGAGGCCATCCGCCTGACCCGGCTGCCGTCCGGGCTCACCGTCGTCACCGAGCGGATGGAGCGGGTGGAGACCGTCTCGTTCGGCGCCTACGTCGCCACCGGCTCGCGGCACGAGGCCGCGGCCGAGAACGGCGTGTCGCATTTCCTCGAACACATGGCGTTCAAGGGCACCGAGCGCCGCTCGGCCGCCGACATCGCCGAAGAGATCGAGGCCGTGGGTGGGCACCTCAACGCCTATACGGCCCGTGAGCAGACCGCCTACTACGCCAAGGTCCTGAAAGAGGACACAGCTTTGGCCGCCGACATCATCGGCGACATCCTGACGCACTCGACCTTCGAGCCGGAGGAACTGGAGCGCGAACGCGGCGTGATCCTGCAGGAGATCGGCCAGGCCAATGACACGCCGGACGACATAATCTTCGACCGGTTCCAGGAGGCCGCGTATCCGGACCAGCCGCTCGGCCGGCCGGTGCTGGGGCAGGAGCAGGGGATCCGCGACATGCCGCGGGCGACCCTGACCGGCTACATGCGGCGCCACTATGCTGCGTCCAACGTGGTGGTGGCGGCAGCCGGGGCGTTGCAGCACGACCAGATCGTCGAGCTCGTGCAGGCGCATTTCGCCGATCTCGCGCGCGACCCGGCGCCGGAGGCACTGGCCGGCCGCTACGACGGCGGCGAGTTCCGCGAGGCGCGCGAGCTTGACCAGGTGCACATCGTGCTGGGGTTCCCCTCGGTCGCCTATGCCGATCCGGACTATTATCCGACGCTGCTGCTTTCGACACTGCTTGGTGGCGGGATGTCTTCCCGCTTGTTCCAGGAAGTGCGCGAGAAGCGGGGGCTGGTTTATTCCATTTACTCCTTCAGCGCCCCGTTCATGGACAGTGGACTGTTCGGAGTTTACGCCGGAACCGGGGAGAGCGAGGCCGAGGAGCTGATGCCGGTCACGCTGGAGGAACTGCGCAAGGTGCAGGCCGGCGTCACGGAGTCGGAACTCGCCCGCTCGCGCGCGCAGGTGAAAGCGAGCCTGCTGATGTCGTTGGAAAGCACTGGCAGCCGCTGCGAGCAGCTCGCCCGCCAGCTTCAGGTATTCGGCCGGGTCATCCCGGTTTCCGAGACGGTGGCTCGAATCAATGCCGTCACCGTCGAAGACGTGTGCCGGGCGGCGGCACGCCATTTCCGCGCGGCGCCAACGCTGGCCGTGCTTGGCCCCGCCGAGCGCGTGCCGGGCCTGGCGGACATCACGGAGACGCTGGCGGCGTGACCTCGGGATGCGATTACCTGACGGCGAGCGGGCTATTGTCGATATCCGCAAGCTGCGGGACTACTGCCTTGACCCGCTTCACCTGCGGGGCCGGCACAAAGCACGTGTACTCAGGAACGCGGTCGGGATCGGACAGGCGGATGCTGACTGGCTGCGAGATATTGTGCTCGATGGTGTTCGTACCAACGAAGCGGTCGAACTGACCCGAGACAGCTACGGAAGCCGCTGGCGAGTGGACATTCCAGTCGAGCGAGGTGGAAAGACCGCCATGCTGAGAACCATATGGATTGTGCGGATCGGTGGGGATGCACCGGCGTTCGTGACGTGCTGGGTGGTGTGATGTCTTCAGACTGGAATGGCGACCGGCGGCCGGCTCTGCTCGACGTGGTTGCACTACTCGCGGACCGGTCGGACGCGGCGGTCGGACGTGGAAGCGTTGGCACCGTGGTGGATGAGTTGGATGGCGAGAATCTCCTCGTCGAGTTTGCTGATGACGAGGGCCGCGCCTACGCGATCGCGCCATGCCCGACGTCAGAGCTTCTGGTGCTGCGATTTGTTCCTGTAGCGGCCTGACCCGCATACAGTCGGGAAATGTTGGCATGATCGACCATTCGAACCACCTCGATCTTCTCCACGACCTACTCGCCCGCGCCCGCGCGGCTGGGGCCAATGCCGCCGATGCGGTGCTGATTGCGGGCAGCTCGCTTGGTGTGCAGCAACGCCTCGGCAAGACCGAGTATGTCGAGCGATCGGAAGGACGCGACCTCGGGCTGCGCGTCTTCGTCGGGCAGAAGGCGGCGATCGTCTCCTCCACAACCATCGACCCGTCCGGCTTCGCCATGCTTGCTGAGCGTGCGGTGGCGATGGCACGTGTGGTGCCCGATGACCCCTATGCGGGGCTGGCCGACACCGCCGCGCCGCCGGAACCGGTGCTGCTCGACCTCGAGGATGCAGCCGAGCCCGACGTCGAGGCACTCGTGGCACGCTCGGCCACGGCGGAAGAGGCGGCGCTCGCGGTCAGCGGCATCACCAACTCCGAGGGCGCGGGCGCCGGATTCTCCCGCACTGAAGCCGTGCTGGTCACCTCGGCCGGGTTCGCCGGCCGCTCCGTGCGCACGAGCCATTCGGTGTCAGCGACGGCGCTGGCGGGCAGCGGCACCGGGATGCAGCGCGATTACGATTATCATACGACGGTGCACCTGGCCGATCTCGACAATCCGGCAAAGATCGGGTGCAGCGCCGGCGAGCGGGCAGTCGCGCGACTGGGTCCCGACCGGCCGAAGACGGCAAAGTTGCCGATCGTCTATGATCCGCGGGTTGCCGGGAGTTTGCTCGGGCATCTCGCCAATGCGATCAACGGCGCGAGCATCGCCCGGGGCACGTCGTTCCTGAAGGACAAGCTCGGCCAGCGCATCTTTGCGTCAGGCATCACCGTGCGTGACGATCCGCGCCGTGTGCGCGGCCTGCGCTCGCGCGCGTTCGACGGCGAGGGAACGCCGACCGCCGCACGCGCCCTCATCGAGGACGGCGTGCTGACGACCTGGCTGCTCGACAGCCGCTCGGCCCGCCAGCTCGGCCTGGTTTCCACCGGCCATGCCGCGCGGGGAACCGGCGGCCCGCCGTCCCCTTCGCCGAGCAACCTCTATTTGGTGGCCGGCACTCTCACGCCGGCCGAGCTGATGGCCGATATTGCGCTTGGGTTATACGTGACCGAACTGATCGGCATGGGTGTCAACGGCGTGACCGGCGACTACAGTCGGGGCGCGGCCGGGTTCATGATCCGCGACGGGGCGATTGCCGAGCCGGCGGCCGAGATCACCATCGCCGGCAATCTGCTGGAGATGTTTGCGCATCTGACCCCGGCTGATGACCTCGTGTTCCGGCGCGGCACGGACGCGCCGACCGTGCGGATCGATGGGATGACGATGGCCGGCGCCTGAGCCCGCTCTTGTCGCCGGTGCCCGCGCATCACCATATCGCGCACGGTCCCACGAGATCGATTGGAACCAGAATGTCTCGCCGGATTGGCTTGCTGGCTGCGGTCGTGGCCCTGTCGCTGGCGCTTGCGCCGGGCGTTGCGGATGCGCGCGCCGGCCTCGGCGGTTCGTTCGGCAGCCGGGGCGGATTTACTTATTCGGCCCCGCCGGTCACGAGAACGGCACCGTATTCGGCTCAGCCGATGCAGCGAAGCCTCGCGCCGTCGCCCGGCTATAATTATGGGTCGCGCTATGGGGCGCCGGGCTATTATCGGTCCGGTTTCGGCTCCGGGCTGCTGGGTGGCCTGTTGGGCGTCGGTCTCGGCAGCCTGCTGTTCGGTCACGGATTTGGCTTCGGCGGGTTCTTTGGCCTCTTCGGCTTCCTGTTCCGCATCCTGATCGTGGTGCTGATCGTCCGCTGGCTGCTGCGGCTGTTCCGTGGTGCCTCGCCGGCCTATGTCGGGAATTCCGGGGTGTTCGCCCGCGGTGCGGCGCCCTTGGGCGCGGGCTTGGGAGGAATGTTGGCCAGTGGTGGCGGTGGCAATGCACCGCCATTGGCGATCGGCCCCGCCGATTACCAAGCTTTCGAGCAGACGCTGTATGCCGTGCAGGCGGCGTGGAGCAATCACGACTTCGATACGCTGCGCAGTCTCGCCACTCCGGAGATGGTCGGCTATTTCGCCGAGCAGGTCGCTGACCAGGCGAGCCGCGGCGTCCGCAACACCGTGACCGACGTGCATCTGGTGCAGGGTGACCTTGCGCAGGCCTGGAGCGAACGCGGGCGCGAATACGCCACCGTGGCAATGCGCTTCTCGATGATCGACGTCACCCGCGACAGCTCTGGCCGTGTCGTCGATGGCAGCCCGACCGAGCATGTTGCGGCGACCGAGCTCTGGACCTTTCTTCGCACGCCCGGTGGGCGGTGGGGGCTGTCGGCGATCCAGCAGGCGCGCTGATCTGTCTGATTGGACACAGAGAGCGTTGAGGGGGACAGAGATCGCCGAGGCTGATTTCTCGCCCCTTCAGGCGGCCGACGTGCAGGCGGTGAGACACCGTGCTAGGCTTCGTTCATGAACATTGCCTTGCGTAAACCCCGGATGACGCGCGACGAATTCTTCGTTTGGGCGCAAGCCCAGACGGACCGATACGAATTCGACGGGTTCGAGCCAGTCGCCATGACCGGCGGGACGGCGAGACACGATGTCATCACTTACAACATTCGTGCCGCCCTGCGCAGCCGGTTGAAAGCTGGCGGTTGTCGGCCGTTCGGCCCGAACGCTGGCATCCAGACTATCGGCGATGTTGTTCGCTACCCCGACGCGCTTGTGACCTGCGACAAGGTTCCCGATAACGCACACACTATTCCGGGCGTCGTCATCGTGTTCGAGGTTCTGAGCCCCGCCTCGGGGCGGACCGATCGAATTGTCAAACTCCGTGAGTACTGGGCGGTTCCAACGGTCCGACGTTATATCATCGTCGAGCACAACAGCATCGACCTGACTGTGCTCAGCCGCCATCAGGCCGATGAGGACTGGACTGCGACTGCCTTGACCGCGCACGACACGCTGGAATTACCGGAAGTAAACATCAAAGTGCCGGTCCTTGAGTTTTACGACGATGTCGATCTTCGCCTTCCCGACGGACACGGTGCCGCGTAGATGCAGGTGGAGTAACCTTGGCAATCACTCGGAAACGACCGCCCGGGATCGATACCACCCCCGCCTGCATGTCGATGCTCACCTTTGCGCTGGCGCGTGGGCGCCCCATGTGAAGCGGCGTACAGCCTTGTTGGAGGCATGGAAGATGGATCGAGATGGCGAAACCACACAGCGCAAGCCGCGGCTGGTCGGGATCAATCACGTCGCGCTTGAAGTGGGCAATGTGGAGGAGGCGCTGGCCTTCTACGGCCGCATCTTTGACTTCACGCTGCGGGGAAAAGGGAAAGGTTCTGCGTTCATCGATATCGGCGACCAGTTCATCGCCCTGATGGAAAGCCCAGCCCGAGCGCCGCGCGGACATCGGCATTTTGGCCTTGTGGTGGACGATCGCTCGAGCGTGCGGGCGCGCGTGACGGCGGCGGGGGGCGAACTGCTGGACGGTCCGTTCCTCGATTTCCTCGACCCGTGGGGCAACCGGGTGGAGGTTGTGGATTACGCTGATATCCAGTTCACCAAGGCGCCTCAAGTGCTTCGCGGGATGGGACTTGAGTTGCAGAAGACCGAAAAGGCTCGCCGGGAATTGGCGGAGAAAGGGCTGGACTGACGGCGGGACGAAAGGCGCCGATGGAGTGCAAGACAGGGCTCGAGCACATCAAATCGCTGCAGGATGGGCGGACCGTTTACATAGACGGAAAGCTCGTTGACGACGTTACGACACATCCGGCGTACCGGAATGCAGTGGCCTCGGCGGCTCTGCTCTACGACTACCAATCGCGTCCGGAAAACCTTGACCTGATGACATTCGTGCCCGAGGGCGGCACGCGACGGGTGAGCCGCTGCTGGCAAATGCCGCGCGACTACCACGAACTGGTTCAGCGGCGCAAAGCACTCCAGGCGTGGGCGCAGGTGAGTTATGGCTTCATGGGCCGCTCGCCGGACCATGTTGCCTCCACGCTCATCGGGCAGCGCATGGGCCTGGAGGTCTTTGCCAGGCATGCGCCGGCGCGCGCGAGGGCACTTGCCGATTACGTGGATTACGCGACAAGAAATGACCTGTTCCTTACCTATGTCATCGTCAATCCGCAGGCCGATCGGTCCAAGGACTGGGGCGACCAGGTGGAAGAACTGGTAGCGCAAATCGTCGATGAGGACACAAGCGGATTGACGATTCGAGGTGCCAAGATGCTCGGCACCAGCTCGATCATGGCCAACGAGGTGTTCGTCGCCAATCTGCAACCGCTCAAGCCCGGTGAAGAGGCGCTCGCCTTCTCCTGCGCCCTGCCGATGAACAGCCCGGGGCTCCGCGTGCTGTCTCGCAAAAGCTACGAGGCGCACGCGGTGTCGGTCTTCGATAACCCGTTGTCGACGCGTTTCGACGAGAACGACGCGCTGCTTTACTTCGACAGCGTGAAAGTGCCGTGGGAACGTGTGTTCGTGCACCGTGATACCGACATGTGTCGCGCCCAGTTCCACGATACGCCGGCGCATGTCTTACAGAACTATCAATCCCAGATCCGGCTTTCGGTGAAAGTCCGGTTTCTGGTGGGTCTCGCGCACAAGATCACCGAAGCGATCGGCACGACCGCCATGCCGCAGGTGCGCGAACAGCTCGGGGCCTTGGCCGCCCATGCCGGCATGGTGGAAGCGATGCTGTCCGGCATGGAGGCGTCGGGCAGCATGCGCGGCGAGTTCTACCTGCCGAACCGGCATATGCTTTATGCCGCGCAGGTGGTGACGCAGGATCTCTATCCCCGGCTGATCAACCTGATTCGCGACCTCGCCGGCGGCTCGTTGATCATGCTGCCGTCATCCTTCCGCGACTGGGACGATCCCGAGCTCGCAGCGATACTGCACAAGACGCAGCGATCGCCGAACTTCAGTTCCCGGGACAAAGTCAAGCTGCTGAAGGCGGCGTGGGATGCGATCGGCTCGGAGTTCGGCTCACGGCATACACAGTATGAGATGTTCTATGCAGGTGCTCGCTTCGTCACCAGCGGTCACAGTTACCGCACCTTCGATTGGGGTGCGGCACGGGGCATGGTCGATCACCTGCTGTCGACGTATGAGTTGGAGGAAGCTCCGATTTCGAATGGCGAATGAGGCGGTGGCGCCTCACTCGTCCTGCTTACGCCGCGGGCTCGACGCCAAACCAATAGGATGCCGCGAAGGCAGACATGCGCATCCCCTCATGTCCAATTCCCGGCGCCACGATCAGGCGCCAGTTGCAGGCAACGCCAAGTTTCGCCGCCTCCGCCTGACCACGCGCCAGATAGGTGTGCGCTCGGGCGAAGCGATGCGGACCCTGGGCCATTGCCGCCTCGTGCTTGGGCAGATTATCGGCCGCCGTGTCCGTGTCGCGGTCGCCGGCAAAGATCAGCATGGGATAGGCCAGCAGCTTCACAACATCATCGCGAGTAAGCCCGATGCCGCCGAGACCCTGCGGGTAAGGAAGGTCCAATGTCGGTATCGAATACCAACCGGCATTGGCGGCCCCGACCGACTCGAAAATGTCGTGCGGCTGCGTCGCGATCAGCCGATGCACGAATTGGCCGCCGGCGGAATGGCCCCAGAGATAAGCCTTGTCGCACGTTGTCGCACCGCACGCGCGAAGCAGCGCGAAGACACGACCAGGAATGGCCTGCGACCAGCTCGCACGCGGACGGACAGTGCCGTCCTTCTCCCGCACGTTGCCGTTGTTGTAGAGGTCGGGGCCGGGCCAGGACTCCGCGGGAAAAGTAATTGCAATGACCAGTAAGGCCCGCGTGTCCGCGGCAGGAATCCAGGCGTTGCAATAATCGCCGCCATTGCGGTTCATGCCGTGCTGGACGATCACCACCGGCTTATCAGGAGTGTGTTTCGCGGCCCGGTAGCACTCCAGCATCAACGGTCGCTCTGGGCTGAACGGGTCGATGTAGGGAATGCTTGCACGGCCGTTGGCCTGAAGGGCCGCCGCCAGTTCTTCGGATTTCATGACGCGGTCCTCACGCGCGACACCGCTCCAATTCCCGCCGAACATAGGGCTGCCAGTCCGACAGCAGCGACCGATGCCAAACAGACAGTGCCATAACCCGCCATCTCCATCCCCCAGCCGCCCAGGAACGCGCCGACCGCACCGGCGAGCGAGGAGGACGCGTTGAACAGACCCAGCGCCTCCCCCTTTTCCCCGGTTGTGAGTTGCGCCGCGAGTGCGGTGCCACTGATGCCGAGCAGTGGCCAGGCCATGACCAGAACGACAAATCCGGCAAGTGTCAGCGGCACGCCACCGATGTGCGACAGGAAGGCAACGGCCAATATGCCGATGGCAAAAGCGCGCGCCGTGAAACCTGCCTGGAGCACCACCCGCCCGCCGCGCCGTGTCGCGATGCGCGCCGCCAACGGATAAACTCCCAGGCTCGCCGCTGCCGCGAAAGCGTAGGTGGTGGCGGGCAATCCCGTTGACACGCCGAATACCTGAATAAGTGCCAGCGGAAACATTGTCAGCACGGCGCTGATCGCGACAAACGCCACGAACCAGACGATCAGCAGACGTGCGAACGGCATTTCCAACTCACGCAGCAGCGTAATCAGCCCGTGCCACGTGGGCAGATGGAACAGCCGCTGCGGCGAGCATGCCCATCCCTCCCCACCGACGGGCGGGTGTGCCGTTGCCGCCGCGCGGGCAACCGGCACCTGAATGCCGCGCAGCGTCAGCCAGGCGGTGGGCACCGCTGCCGCGACAAGAGCCGCCGCCACCCCAAACGCAAGTGCGTAGCGACCGCCGATGAAGCCGGCGAGCAGCAGGCCGGCGACCTGACCAAGCCCGCTGAGAGCCTGCAACGCGCCGATGCGCGCATCCCATTCCTCGCGCGGCCGCACTTCGACGATGAACATGTTCGCCACGGTGTTCGCGGCGGCAAAGCCGAGACCAAGGATCCCAGCCAGCACGGCCTTGAGCGACAAGCCGAGGTGCGCCGGCATCAACAGCAA
>Ga0335075_10019218_pt1 | contig 10110 bp, 5 predicted proteins | sample Lox_Sample_24_FD_206723 | JGI IMG/M metagenome (GOLD analysis project Ga0335075, IMG submission 206723) | Soil microbial communities from Loxahatchee National Wildlife Refuge, Florida, United States - Lox_Sample_2.4 | ecosystem: Environmental > Terrestrial > Soil > Wetlands | place: USA: Florida...
GACGGGGTTGACCGGAAGCAAATGGGACCGCGGCGCCTGCCGGTGATGCTGCCGTACCCGTTTGCCGGCCCGTTCGATTATCGCGTGCCGCCAGAGATCGACGCTGCTCCCGGCGACGTCGTGCTGGTGCCGCTGAACGGGCGCGAAACGCTCGGCGTCGTCTGGGACGCCCGGCCCGGCCCGACGGCACCCGAGCGCAAGCTGAAGCCGATCGCCGCCGTGCTGGACACGCCGCCCATGCGCCCGGCCCTGCGCGCCTTCATCGATTGGATGGCCACCTACACCCTGACCCCCCCTGGCGAGGTGATGGCAATGGCGCTCCGCGTCATCCCCCCACCCGCCCCGACCAGCGCAGTAGCTTGGTGCACAACTCCCCCTCCCCTTGCGGGAGGGGGCCGGGGGGAGGGGACGTCTGAAGAGAACCGCAATGCGGAAGCGACGGACCGCAGCGAGAGCGCCCCCGCTCCACCCCGCCTCACCGAGCCCCGCCGCCGTGTCCTCGCCGCCCTGGCGCAACTCGAACCCCGGACAACCCCCGATCTGGCCCGCGCCGCCGGCGTCGGCCGATCGGTCATCCAGGCCATGGCGAAGGCCGGCCTCCTGACCCCCGTCACCCTCCCGGCCGAGCCCTCCTTCGCGATCCCCAACCCGGATCACCCCGGTCTCGCCCTCTCCGCCGAACAGGCGCGGGACGCCGCCGTGCTCCGCGCCGCTGTGGCGGCGCGCAGCTTCGGAGTCACTCTCCTTGACGGCGTAACCGGCTCCGGCAAGACCGAGGTTTACCTCGAAGCGATCGCCGAATGCCTGCGCCAGCGCCGCCAGGCCCTGGTGCTGCTGCCGGAGATAGCGCTGTCGTCGCAGTGGCTCGAGCGGTTCCAGCGGCGCTTCGGCGTAGCGCCGGCAGTCTGGCATTCGGACCTGTCGTCACGCACGCGCCGGATCACCTGGCGGGAAGTCGCCGCCGGCCGCGCGCCTGTGGTGGTAGGCGCGCGCTCGGCCTTATTCCTGCCGTTCCCCGACCTGGGGCTGATCGTAGCAGACGAAGAGCACGAGACTGCCTTCAAGCAGGAAGAAGGTGTTGTCTATCACGCCCGCGACATGGCGGTGGTGCGCGGCCGGTTCGAGCAGGCGCCGGTCATCCTTGTCTCCGCCACGCCCAGCCTGGAGACGGTCGCGAACGTAGAGTCCGGGCGGTACCAGCGCCTGACCCTCCCGAACCGTCACGGCGGGGCGGCGCTGCCCGCCGTGGCGGCGATCGACCTGCGGGACACGCCGCCGGACCGCGGCCGGTTCCTCGCCCCTCCGCTCGTCGAGGCCATCGCCGAGACCCTCATGCGCGGCGAGCAGGCGATGCTGTTCCTCAACCGCCGGGGCTACGCGCCCCTGACGCTGTGCCGCCATTGCGGGCACCGGATGCAGTGCCCCCACTGCACCGCCTGGCTGGTCGAGCATCGCGCACGGCGGCTCTTGCAATGCCACCACTGCGGCCACGCGATCCCGATCCCCGAGGAGTGCCCGGCCTGCGGCGCGGCGCACAGCCTGACCCCGGTCGGCCCCGGCGTGGAGCGCATCACCGAAGAAGCCGCCGCGCTGTTCCCCGCAGCTCGGCGGCTGGTGATGGCAAGCGACACGCTGCCCGGCCCGCACGCCGCGGCCGAGGCATCGCGGGCCATCGCCACGCGCGAGGTGGACCTGGTCATCGGCACGCAGATCGTCGCCAAGGGCTGGCACTTTCCGTACCTCACGCTGGTCGGCGTGGTGGATGCCGATCTGGGCCTTGCCGGCGGGGACCTGCGGGCGGCCGAGCGGACCGTGCAGCTTCTGCATCAGGTGGCCGGGCGGGCCGGGCGCGCCGAGGCGCCGGGACGAGTGATGCTGCAGACCTTCGCCCCGGAACACCCAGTGATGCAGGCGCTGGTGCAGGGCGACTTGGCCGGATTCATCGCCCGCGAGGCAGAGCAGCGCCGGCCGGGGCACTGGCCGCCCTATGGCCGGCTGGCGGCGCTGATCGTGAGCGCCGACGCGGCGCATGTGGCGGATCATCTGGCAAGGGAGCTCGGCAGGACGGCGCCGGGCGGCCCGGGCGTCACGGTGCTGGGCCCGGCGCCGGCGCCGCTGTCGGTCCTGCGCGGGCGGCATCGCCGGAGATTGTTGCTGAAGGCAAGGCGAGACATCGCGGTCCAGCCGCTGCTGCGCGAGTGGCTGGCAAAGGTCACCGTACCCAGGGGCGCGCGCGTAGATGTCGATGTCGATCCGGTCTCGTTCCTATGATCCGCCCCGCCGCGGGCGAGGCCGCGCGGCGGTAACCGGGCGATAAGCGTAGGGCGGACGCAGTCCGCCGTCGGCGCGCCGCCGGACTGCGTCTGCCCTGGGACGCTGCACAGCCTGGCCACCAGAATCAACGACGAGTCCAGGTCACCTCGTTTCCGGTATAAGCCATCCGGCCAGCTCAGCATCAGTTGCGGTTGAAACGGACTTGTCGGCCGGCACCGCTGCCCGGAGCCGCACGAAATACGGCCGGCGGTGGTGCGCATCCGCGGAAGCGGCGGCGGTCGGACGATCCGTGTAGTCGTACCCCGCAAAAAACAGGTTCCACGCGCCGTCCGGCGCCTGCAGCGCCGAAGCGACTCCGGGACCAAAGACTTGGCCGGGAGTGTAGTTGGGCCAGGCCGGCTGTTGTGACTGGAGAAGATAGCGCACTTCTGGCCGGCCTGCCTGACCCCACACGCCTGCAACGTCGGTCTGCAGTACCTTCCGGTAGCGGCCGTTCGGCGCGGGTAGAAGCGTGTCGGACCAGGCCACCCCGACCTTGTAGTCGGCAAACTCATACGCCCCGGTGGAGTAGATCAGAGCGTACTTACCGCCGATCTTCGAGATGTAGGGCGCCTCTACAAGCTTCGCCGGTGTGTGGTCGTACCACTCCGAATTGAGCGGTCCGAAACGATCCCCGGTCGTCAGCAAGGTCACTGGCCCCTCGGGCGCCGGTCGCTTCGGGGACAGCATGCGTTGGATGACGATCCCATTGCGCAGCTTGCGCGGCGGAACGAAGTTCTTGACGTAGAGAAGATAGAGCTGCCCTGCGTCCTCATAATACTTGCCGTCATAGTTGCCCTGCACCTCCGTAGAGAACGAACCCGACAGAACCGTGTCGGCTGTCCAGGCCAACGGCACTCTGTCTGGCGAGGCACTCGCGGTTGGGTGAGCGTGCACGAGAACCGTCCAGTGGCTTGTCGCTCCGGGCTTCTTGACGCCAATCGCCAGCACCGCGTGCCAGCGTTCGTCATCGGCCTGGAAGACGTTCAGGTTCTGGAAGTTCGTGAACTGGTCCCCGACGGCCGCTATTTGCGCACTGAGCGTGCCAGCACTGATGCGCACTGGTGTCCATGAGAAACAGCCAGCGGATAACGGATAATCGCAGTGCATGACCGCCCGCGTCGTTCCGGAAAAAGAAACGCCCCGCTTGGCATGCGATGCTGCAAGACGCACCGGGTAAGGATCCTCGAAGTAACCCACCTCGCCGGCGCCAATCGTTGTCATCGGCCCGATCGCCAGAGGCGATCCCGGAACGCCCACAGGAGTCTGTCCGACCGACTGGCCAGCGATCGCTGTCGCGGCGCTCGACAAAACAGTCACAACAGCAAAAGCTTGTCCCATACGGGCTGGATGCGTCACACGCATTGCGTTCTGCTCCCGGCAGGTGATGCAGTCCATTTCTCGGCATCCGCCAGCGTGGCGGGGAGTGCCATGCGCTCAATCTCGACCGGCGCGTTGCGTGGGATCGCATCCGCCCTCAGCCGTCGCGATCGGCGTTGTCACCTTTGTTGTGGTTTCACGATAGGTCATCGAGTAAGTGGCTGCTCATCTTCCACACCAAATACTGCTCACGTTTTGCTCAGCTCATTTCGAGTGCCAGAGTGCCTTCAGCCTTGACTGGAAATATCCGGCGTGAAGCAGAATGAGGTCGACGGACGGCCGTATCGCGACTCGACGCAAGGCCAGGCGCCGATCGTGCTCGATACCGGAAGCAGTGCAGGCAACCAGCGCTTCTTCCCCGGCGTCGATTCATACGCGGTTGGCTTGTCCTCCCCCGCGTCGACACAAACTGCCCCGAGCAGCGCGCGCTGAGGCTCCTACCGGCATCTGTCTGGTCTGCCCTAAGCTTCACCCGCCACGATCCGACCCGACTTGATCGCCGCAAGGAACGCGTGCCAGTCCCGCTCCGTCTGGTCAGCATAGGCATTCGCGAACTCGCCCATCGCCGTGTCGAACGCCTCGCCTTGCCCCAGATAGCCGGCGACCACTGCCGCGTCCCCTGCCCGCGCGTGGGCGCGCGCCAGCGTGCGGCCACACAGCCGAGCATAAAACGGCAACGCCGCTACCAGCCGGGCGCCGATATCAGCAAGCCGCGAATCCTTGAGCCGCCGCACGTAAAAGTGCCGCTCGTCGATCGGTACTTGCGTCCAGCCCAGGAACACATCAGTGGTCGCTTGCAACATCCGCTGCCCGACAACCACGCGCTGGCCCTGGTTTGCATAGTCCGACGCACCGGCAAACGGAGCGAGGACGGAGTTCTGTGCCTCCTTGATCTGCAGCAGAAGCGGCGCCCCATCGCCCGAGACCAGCAGGCCGATAGCGCAGAACATGCCGACACTGCCGACCCCGACCGCCTTGAAGGCAACGTCCTCCAAGGCATAGCGCTGCAACAGCACGCGGCGGTCTTCCTGCAACGTCCCGGCGTAGGAGGCAAAGGCCTTCCGTGCCGGCAGCTCGTGCTTGCTGAGATGGTGCACAAGAGGAGGCTTCTCACGAATACGAAACGTACCATGACGGCGCTCGACCAGCCCATAATGCTGCGCCCCGCTCTCCAACAGTTTCTGAAGACGCTGTTCCATCTTCGCGCGCAGCTTCGGCGGGTCGATCTCCGCGACCGTTTTCACAAGGTCGATGCGCTCGCCCCAGGCTGCAATCGGCGCCAATGTCGCAAGTTCCGCCATGAATTCGCGGTACGCACGCGCGGCAGCCACGGCAAGCGCCCGGCATTGTTTCTGCGTGAACTGTGCGACCCGGCCCGCCACGACAAGACTCGTGGCAAGCCGCTTTACGTCCCATTCAAACGGCGCCGGCAGCGTTTCATCGAAATCGTTGATATCGAAGACAGGCGTTCCCTCCGGCGACGCATAGGAACCGAAATTGTCGAGATGGGCGTCGCCGCACGATTGCAGGCGAATGCCCGTGGTGGGTGTGACCGCCAGGTCCGCGGCCATGATGGCGGCAGAACCGCGCAGGAAGGCGAAGGGGTCCGTCTTCATGCGCGCATAGCGCACCGGCAGCAGTTCCTGGATCCGGCTTTGCCCCTGGGCGATCAGGATGGCGACTGGGTCGGGCCGGTCTGGGGCTGCCTTCCACTCCCCAAGTGCGCTACGCGGCGTGCGCCGCCGCACGGCGATGCCCGCGTTGCGACGTTCCTCCAGGCTATGGGTCGCATCGTGCCTTTGTTCGATGTCTGGATGCGTATCCATGTCCACCACCATACAAGCCACTGGCGCAGCCTATGACCGCCTCGCTGGAGCCCGGCGGCAAGTTCACCACTCTCCTCGTGGCCGGCGGTGGGCGCTGAACCAGCTAAACTCCCGCCAGCCCGCGAGCGAATTCCATCGCATCGAACGCACGCAGGTCGCTTGCCCGTTCCCCGACCCCGACCGCGTGAACCGGCAGCCCGAATGTCTCGGCCAGCGCCACCACGATACCGCCGCGCGCGCTGCCATCGAGCTTGGTCACCACCAAGCCGGTAACATCGACCATTTCCTTGAAGACCTTCACCTGCTGGATCGCGTTCTGCCCGGTCGTGGCGTCAAGCACCAGCAGCACGGAATGCGGCGCAGTTGGGTCATGCTTGCGCATCACCCGGATGATCTTGGCAAGCTCGTCCATCAGCACGGACTTGTTGTGCAGCCGACCCGCGGTATCGACCAGCAGCACCTCGGCGCGCTCAGCCGACGCACGAGCCAGCGCCTCGAACGCCAGGCCGGCGGCGTCGGCTCGCGGCGGACCGGCGATCACCGCGCACCCGGTGCGCTGACCCCAGATCTGAAGCTGCTCGACCGCGGCAGCGCGGAAAGTATCGCCGGCAACCAGCACGGGGTGCAGGCCCTGCTCGCGATACTGCTGCGCCAGCTTGCCGATCGTCGTGGTCTTGCCGGTGCCGTTCACGCCGACCACCAGCACCACATGCGGCCGGCGCTCCGGATCCAGCTCCAACGGCCGCGCAACCGGGCGCAGGATGGCCGCGATCTCCTCGGCCAACGCCTCCTTGATCTCCTCGCCCGTCACTTCCTTGCCGAAACGGCTGCGGCGGAATGACGAGATCACGCGTTGCGCCACTTCGGTGCCAAGGTCGGCCGAGATCAGCAGCTCCTCGAGTTCCTCCAGCGCCTCGTCATCCAGCCGGCGCGTGCGGAACACCTGTGTGATCCCGCCACCGAGCTTCTGCGTGCTGTGCGACAGCCCTTCCTTGAGGCGCGAGAAGAAGCCGCCGACCGCCATCAGACCGCCTCGGCCAGCAGCGCTTCAGCGGTGGCGGCGGTGACCCGAGCCGGCACCAGCCGGCCGGCGAGTACCGGCGACACGAGGCGCACTGGCGCGAAATGTTCCGAATGCCCGGCCTGCGCGGTCTCGGTGAGCAACGTCACCGTCCGCCCGATCTGGCCGGAGAAGAACCGCAGCGCCGCCTGCTGCCCCGCCGCACGCAGCCGGGCGGCCCGCTCGCGCCGCACCTGCTTCGGCACCGCGGGCATGCGCGCGGCCGGTGTCCCGGGGCGTTCGCTGTAGGGAAACACATGCAGGAACGGCAGCTCGGCCTCATTGACGAAGGCGAGCGTCTGGCGAAACAGCCCCTCGGTCTCGGTCGGGAACCCCGCGATCAGATCGGCCCCGATCGCAATCCCCGGCCGCAGCGCGCGGGCACGCCGGATCGCGGCGTGCGCATCGGCCGCAAGGTGCCGGCGCTTCATCCGCTTGAGGATCAGATCGCACCCCGCCTGCAACGACAGATGCAGATGCGGCATCAGCCGGCTTTCCTCGGCCAGCAGGCGCCACAGCTCGTCATCGATCGCGGCCGGGTCCAGAGACGAGAGCCGCAGCCGCGGCAGCTCCGGGACCAACGCCAGCAGGCGGCGGACGAGCTGGCCGAGCGTGGGCCGACCCGGCAGGTCGGGACCATAGCTGGCGATATCGACCCCGGTCAGCACCAGTTCCCGGTACCCAGCCTCGACCAGCGCCCGCGCCTGCGCCACCACGGCGCCCACAGGGACGCTGCGGCTCGGCCCGCGCCCGAACGGGATGACGCAGAACGTGCATCGGTGATCGCACCCCTGCTGCACCTGCACGAAGGCCCGCGCGCGCCCGACGAATTCCGTGACGAGCTGAGGCGCCGTCTCGCGCGCCGCCATGATGTCGGACACCGCGGCCGGCGCGTCCGCCTGCCAGCTCTCCGGCTTCAGCTTCTCGGCATTGCCCAGCACCCGCGACACCCCGGGCAACGCTGCCCAGCCGCCAGGATCGAGCTGCACCGCGCAGCCGGTGACGACGATCGGCGTTCCGGGACGTTCGCGGACCAGCCGACGGATCGCCTGGCGTGCCTGACGCTCGGCCTCCGCCGTCACCGCGCAGGTGTTGACCACCACGGTATCGGCGAGCGCGGCGGCGTGGCCGCGGATGACCTCGCCTTCATACGCGTTCAGCCGGCAGCCGAATGTCAGGACTTCGACGCTCATCGCGGGTAGGCCGACAGATCGACCGTGCCGGTGAACGCGGTGGCAACCGGCCCGGTCATCAGCACGTGGCCATTGGCAAGCCACTCGATCGCCAGCTCGCCGCCATCCATGACGACGGTCGCGGCCCGACCCGTCAGGCCACGCCGGTGCGCGTTCACCACCGCCGCGCAGGCACCGGAGCCGCAGGCACGGGTCAGGCCCGCCCCACGCTCCCACACGCGCAGCCGAAGGCGATGCTGCGCCAGCACCTGGGCGAAACCGATATTGGCCTGCTCGGGGAAGAGCGGATGATGCTCCAGGCGCGGCCCGATCGTCTCGATGGGGATCGACGCAAGATCGGGCACGAAGAACGTCGCGTGCGGGTTGCCCATGCTGGTGGCAGCCGGATCAGCCACCGGCCCGTCCGCAAGATCGAGGTGCAGCGTGTCCGCCCGCACGGCAAGCGGGATGTCGCGCCAATCGAGCCGCGCTGGCCCCATGTCCACCGCCACCCGCTCCGGCCCCAGCACGTCCGCCTGCAGCTCCCCGGCGATCGTCTGGATCAGCAGATGATGCCGGCCGGTCCCGGTGGCCAGCAGGGCGGCGACGCAGCGGGTGGCGTTACCGCACGCGCCGGCTTCCGAACCGTCGGGATTGTAGATGTGCATGAAGGCATCAGCCGTCGAGCCGGCCGGCGGCGGCGCGATCAGGATAAGCTGGTCGCAGCCGATGCCGGTGCGCCGGTCGGCCAGTGCCGCGATCTGCGCCGGCGTCAGGCCGAGCCGGCCGCCTCGCTCGTCGAGCACGACGAAATCGTTGCCGGTGCCGTGCATCTTCGCGAATTGGGTGCGCACGGCGCGGGATATAGAGGGGCGGCGCCTGCTTGGCTATTCGTCGCCATCCCTGCACGGGCCCGGCGAGGCCCGCGACCAGCCCACTTTTGACGCGCCCACGCACCGTGACGCGCCTCCTCAACCCACCGCGCCCGTCGCCGACGCTGTGGCGCGCGGCCGAGGCCCACAGCCGCCTGATGTGTCAGGTGAATTTCAGGCTGGAGCCGCCCGGCCCAACCCATGATCGGAATTTGTTCCCTTGCAGCGTGGCTGGACCCGAACACCCCTTTGGACGGTCCAGATGGTCTGACTGAACGCCGACGCCCATCACAAGATCCACTCCGGCGCCCGGCCGGAGCAACTTTTGTTGAACATTGCGGCCAATTACCGGACTGGGAACAACTGAGCCCGCGGCGAATGGAGCGCTGACCCGCCCGGCCAGGGACAGAATCCAGAGGCCGACTCTTACGATTCCAAAAATAGGACCCGATTCTGCTGCCCTGGACGCCGGTGATCTGGCACCTCGCGGTGTATGCCAGGCTGCTGCCGTTCCATTGACACTGACCGCGTCTGGTCCGAATGTTTCGTCATAAAGCGTCTGGGATAAAACGATCTTGTGCAGGGCGCTGCCAGCGGTGCGGCCGCGTGCCGACATTGCGCTATGGTAGCTGGGGTGCCGCCAGCGGTCCGGGGCTTGGTCGCCGGGCTCAGGCGATACATTGCCCCCGTGCTGGCACTCGCCGCCTGCTCGATGGTGTTGTTTGCGGCCCAGCACCTCTCCCGCAGCTTCGGATATCACGGCGTCGTCAGAGCGCTGCGGCACTTGCCGCCGAAGGTGTTCGCGCACGCCCTGCTTGCCACCGCCATTAGCTACCTTGCCTTGATTGCGCGCGATGCCGCCGGGCTTCGCGCGCTCCAAGTAAGAATGCCGGCGCCGCTATTGTGGATCGGCGCATTCGCCGGCTCGGCGCTCGGCAATACGGTCGGGTTCGGTGCCCTGACCGGTGGCGCCGTGCGCTACCGTGTTTTCAGCGCGGCGGGAGTTGGTGCGGCGCAGGTGGCGCGGCTCACGGCGCTGACCAGCAGCACGTTCGGTATCGGGCTGGTGGCGTTCAGCGGCCTGGGCCTGCTCTGCGCTGCGCCATCCATTGCCCGTTTGGTCGGTGTGCCCATGGCGGCTCTGCTTGCCTTGGGTGTCGCGGCGCTGGCGGCGGTCGGCGCGCTCACCCTGTGGTGCCGCCCGGGCCGCGCCCCGATCCGCCTGGGACCCTGCAGTTTCGCTCTGCCCTCACGCGGTGAACTTCTGCTGCAGTTCGTCCTCGTCGGGGTTGACGTGGCCGGTGCCGGGTTGGCGCTGATGGCCCTGCTGCCAGTGGCGCACATTGGTGCCGTCGATTTTCTCGCAATTTACACCATAGCACTGCTCCTTGGCGTCATCGGCCATACGCCCGGCGGGTTGGGCGTATTCGAGGCGACGATGATCTTCGTCCTTGGCCGCAACGCGCCGCCCGCTACCCTGGTCGCGG
>Ga0335075_10019219_pt1 | contig 10110 bp, 12 predicted proteins | sample Lox_Sample_24_FD_206723 | JGI IMG/M metagenome (GOLD analysis project Ga0335075, IMG submission 206723) | Soil microbial communities from Loxahatchee National Wildlife Refuge, Florida, United States - Lox_Sample_2.4 | ecosystem: Environmental > Terrestrial > Soil > Wetlands | place: USA...
ACACCGTAACCCGCGCTGCTCACTCCGTGGCAGCGCTGAGCTGTGCGCTGGTGTCGGCTCTGCCTTCTTCTGCAGGCCTGCGGAAATGGTTAGTCATGTATCCCGCTACCTGGCCACTGCGGAGTTGCCTCGAACTCGGGGCGCTGCCGAGCGCCGTGCCCTGTGTTCGGCTGCATACCAGGCAGGTGCTCTGGGAGTGGAAGCTCGACAACCTCTCCGAGGTAGCGGAGTTGCTGGTCTCGGAACTGGCGACCAATGCCGTGCAGGCTGCGGCCGGATGGGAGATTCCCGTGCCCATTCGGCTGTGTCTGTCGAGCGACAAGACTCGCGTCCTTATTGAAGTCTGGGACGCCGACCCGAAACCGCCGAGGCCCAAAATCTTGGACGTGGACGGCATGCCACCCGTCGAAGATGAGGGCGGCCGCGGACTGTTCCTGGTAGACACCCTCAGCGAACGCTGGGGCTGGTACCCCATGCGGGAATCGAACGGCAAGGTCGTGTGGGCGGAGATTGCGGAATGAGGCATCTGCATGGTGTCTATATCCGGCCCCACGAGCGCAGGGGTGGAAATGAAGGAGCAGTCCCCACCCGTACTGAGCTGCGTGTCCAGCTCACCAAACAGCGTGAACCCGACGATTCCGAACCTCTACCCATCGTCGGCGAACCGCCCTCAGCCCAGCCCTTACGAACCGGCAGCGCAAGACATGCGGCGCTCGTCAGCGCATCCGGCAGTCCCAACTGAACCAAAACACCCGTCTGCCCAAGCGGAAAGGAGCTGATTATGACCGGGATACCACCAGTGCGTCGCCGTATTATCGGCGCGGCCTTGCGCCGTTATCGGGAGCAACTCGGCTACGCGCTCGATGATGCCGCCCGCATACTGGACTGCGACCGCTCCAAGATCTCCCGGATCGAGACCGGCCAGCGTGGCATTCGTCGGCGAGAGCTGCTCGAACTGCTCACCGAATACGGTGCCGACAAGCAGGCGCAAGACGTCTTGGTGATGATCGCGGACACGCGCGGTGCCCAGGGCTGGTGGCGGCCCTATGCCGACGTGCTGCCCGATGCCTGCCTTGACTATTTCGCATTGGAGACGGCCGCTTCGCGGATTTTGGTCTTCGGAGCGCAGCAGGTGCCAGATCTCCTACAGACGGAGCAGTATGCCAGCGCAGTCGCGGGGGCTCGGCCGGGCCGGTCTCCAGCCGAGTTGCAGCGGCTTACGGATGTGTGCCTGATCCGACAGGAGATCGTTCTAACTGAATCCCGGCCGGAGGTCGTGGTGGTCATCGGAGAAGCGGCGCTGCGGCAGGCGGTCGGCGGCTATGAGGTGATGCACACGCAACTCGCTTCGCTCGCCGACGTAAGCAGCAAATTCCCCGAGGTATCCATCCGGGTGCTCCCGTTCGCCTGCGGGGCGCATGCTGCCGGGGGCATGGGCTCGTTCACGGTCTTGCGCTACGCCCACGTACCGGATCTCGGGGTGGTCCACCTGGTTGGCATTGGTGGGACTTTTCTCGAGGACCAGCATGACATCATGGCCTACGCATCGGCATTCGAGCAGCTAGAGGCGTCCGCGCTACTCCCGGACGCGTCGGCCTGCTTGATCAGGCAGATACAAGCCGAAAGTCAACCCACGGAATGACCGGAAGCTGCATCCAAGCACACTCCATGGACGCATCTAAGAGGAATGAGGTCATGACCGCGCTACCGCCCGACAGCGGGCCGCTGCTGACTACTGCCGAGGTCGCCGCGATGTTCCGCGTCGAGTCCAAGACCGTCACCCGGTGGTCAGGGCCGGCAAGCTCACTTCTATCCGCACCCTTGGCGGGCACCGCCGCTACCGCGAGGTCGAGGTACGCGCTCTGCTCGCCGGTATCCCATGGTCGGCACCCGGACAGTCAGCTGGCCCCGGCACCTGAGCGATGGATGCCACAGTCGGCGAGGCCGATACTCAGGCAGCACAGCGCGACCGGGTAACAGTGTCACCGGTTTCACATGGTGAAAGGTATTACTGCCGCGCCGCTTCCGGTGCTCGGACCTTCGGCCTTGCGCGCCGGGTCGGCTTGCCAGCGGAAACCCGAAAGAGCGCTGTCAGTGTAAGCAACGGTGACCGAGCCGAGGCCTGTCAAAGCTGACCGTTTGCCGCCACTTCCCGCGTCGCTGTCCGGGGTCAAGATCCAAATGCTCGCCGAACGGGACATCGGCCCGGACCACTATGCGAAGCACACTGGCACCAACCGCAGGGCCCGCGGTCACAAGCGCCAGCTCGAGGCCTTCGGCTACGACGTCATCCTCACCCCCGCGGAGGGTGTCTGACCCGTGACAGCCAGCTAACCGCATACTGCCATCGCCAGCCCCGAGACCAGGAACGCCTCGGGGCTAACTCTTTGCACTCCAGAATTGTGGTTACGGAGGTTAGCTGAAGTTGGGTTTTTTGATCAGATCGTTATTGTCGCGCGGAACGAGGTCGACGCGAACCACTGATCCGGTCGTTCGCCCAGATCGCGATGGTTTTGCCGCGACTGACACTGGTGCGGAACGTCACTAGCATTGCTACTTTTGCAACTTCTCTAAACCGAGTCAGCCATAGGGTCGTACTCCTAAGTGGCAACAGGTTGCGGGAGGAGCTGGGCGTGGCTATCGATGATTTGCCGTTGCCAGTGGTGAACTTCCTGAACGTGATCGGCGTCGAGTGGCCCTACATCAACGAGGACCAGCTGATGGAGTTCGCGACCCTCGTCCGGGAATTCTCTACGGCGGTGGGGACGACACACCAGGATGCGACCACCGCGCTGGCCACGATCGGGAGGGCGTACCAGTCCGCCGCATCGGAAACGATGCTGAACGGCTGGAAGCGTCTTTCGGCTACCTACGTGACTGAGATCCTGGACGGTTGCGCGGTCCTGGCGGACGCGCTCGACGGGGCTGCGGGCTACATCGTGGCCCAGAAGGTCGAAGCTATCGCGACCCTGATCGGGATGGCGGCGGCGTTCGTGGCGGACCAGGCGGCGGCGGCGGTGACCTTTGGGATCGCGGAGGCAGCCGTGCCGCTGATCGTCGAAGGCGCGGAGAAGCTCGTGGACTCCCTGATCATGGACCTGGAGCAGTACATCATCGGAGAGGTGATGGAGGCGGCGGCGAAACCCCTGTTCGCGAAGATCGAGGCGGCGCTGACCGGCCTGGACTGGTCCAAGTCCGGTGCCAACCCTGTCGAATCCACGGGCTTCGAGCTTGACGCCCCGACGACACGGGCGCAGGCGCTGCTGCTGCGCCAGCATGCAGCCACTATGCGCCAGCACGCGGCAACCTTTGCCGCCGGAGTGCAAGGGCTGAACTTCTGATGGCAGACGCGGGCGCAGTCGCGGCGGCAGTCCGGGTAATCGCCGAGGAATCGGCGCAAGCCGGAACGGACATCGGTGAGGCCCTCGGCACGAATATCGACGATGCGGCGCAGAATGTGCTCGACGGCCTCACGACGTCGCAGGCCGCCGAGGACGCGAACATCCAGCTCATCAGGGACATCAAGCCGAACGCCGGGGACGTCGATGCCGCTGGCGGCGCGTCCGAAGAACCGAACAGCAGTGGCGAGGTCAACCAGATCGACCAGCTTCTGAACGGGACTGAGTCTGGCGAAGGGAGTGCGGATGGCGTCGTGGCGGAGAGCGCCGGTAAATACGTGCCCGTTTCCGCCGAAAACGGATCGCCACGCCTGTTTAAGCGGCTCTTCCCGGACTTGACGGACGTGAATGCGCCCCGGCTTGGGCAAGGACCGGAGTGGCAGCGCAACTGCCAGAGCTGCGTCAACGCAGTCGATCACACCCTTGACGGGAACCCTGTGTCAGCCGTCCCCCGCCCGCCGCAGGGCTTCCCCTGGCCCGACAGCGTGACCAAGACGATCGGCGGGGACAAGCCTTTCGTCAGGGTCGGCAGTTACGATGACATCACCGACCAGATGACCAAGGCAGGAGACGGCGCCCGCGGGGTCGTCTGGGGACGACGCTTCATGCAACTCGGCAGCAGATCGATTGAAGTGGAGGGCCACGTCTTCAATGTGGTCAACCGCAGTGGGCGCGTGTTCTACGTGGACGGCCAGACCGGAACGTTTGCACGACTTGAGAATTTCGGCATCCTGAATTTGCTTCGGACGAAGTAGGGCAGACATGACCATCGGCGAGGCCAGAGCGCTGGCACAACAGCACCTCGACGCGAGCGGTGTCAGCGAGCAGGGACAACGGCTCGTCATCTTCCCGGAAGATGAAATAGTCGAGGACTTCGACTGGTGCTATGTGTTTCACTACAACACCGAACGCTATGTTCAAACCAACGATCCTGACGACGCCATGGGGCCGGGTGCAGGGCCGATCGCCGTCCTTAAGAAGGATGGTGCCATCTTCGAGATGGGCAGCGCACCGGGGTACGAAGAGAGGCTGGCCGAGTACGGTAGGACGCACGGATATCTGTAACCGTGCGTCCTTAACCTCGGGCTTTCGCCCAGAATTACCGACGGCCGGTCGTCGGCGTGCTGCTCACGGCCAGCTTCTTCATGGCCATGGTAGTGGTCACCGCGATGATCGGAATCCCGCTCGAGATGAAATCGGATGGCAATACGGCGATCACCACGCTGCTCGAGGCGTCTGGCTTTGCCAGCGTGGTGGCCCGCTGGTCGGCGGTTGCGGCCTCTGACCTGAGTTTGGTCACCTCACCTCACCTCGCTAGCTGAGATCGCGGGTTACTGACCTGGAACGATGTCATCGGCGAGGGCGAGTTTCAGGCACTAATTGGTGCCCTAGGCTCGGTGCCGTGGCGTGGATTCGGCGGGTGCGGACGGCATCCGGGGCGACGGCCGTGCAGATCGCCGAGTACGACGGGGGCCGGCGGAAAATCGTGGCGCACGTGGGGTCTGCCCACACCGAGGCCGAGCTGGGGGTCCTGCTGGAGCGGGCGCGGGAGATGCTGGCCGATCCCGCTCAGGGCACCTTTGACCTGGGCATCGAGCCGGCCGCGCCGCGGGCCCGGCTCGTGACGAGGGAAGCCGCGCCGGCGCTGTTCGAGACGGAGCCTCCTGCCGCGGTCCCGGCAACTGCGGGACCGGCGCGGGTGGTGTCGACCGACTCGCGGCTGCTGTTCCAGGTGCTGGACGGCGTCTACGGTGACCTGGGGTTCGGCGCCCTGGGCGATGACGTGTTCCGGGACCTGGTCCTGGTCCGGGTCGTGGAGCCGACCTCGATCCTCGACGCCGGCCGGGTCCTGGCCGACCTGGGCCGCACGGCGGCCAGCGACAAGACGATGCGCCGCACCCTGGCCCGCTGCGCGGGCCGCGGCTACCGGGACAAGATCGCCGAACTGTGCTTCGCGCACGCCCGGGCCAGCGGCGATGTCTCCCTCGTCCTCTACGACGTGACGACCTTGTACTTCGAGGCCGAGCACGAGGACGCTCTGCGCAAGGTCGGCTATTCGAAAGAACGCCGGGTTGACCCGCAGGTCGTGGTCGGGCTGCTGGTCGACCGGAACGGGTTCCCCCTCGAGATCGGCTGCTACGAGGGGGACAAGGCCGAGAAGCACACGATCTTGCCGGTGATCCGGCAGTTCCAGGCCCGGCACGGGATCGAGGCCGTGGTCGTGGTCGCCGACGCCGGCATGCTCTCGGCCGCCAACCTCGACGACCTGGACGACGCCGGGCTGGGGTTCATCGTCGGCTCGCGGGTCACCAAGGCCCCCGTCGACCTGGAGTCGCACTTCCGCTGGCACGGCGACGCGTTCAGCGACGGGCAGGTCATCGACACCCTCACCCCGAAGAAGGGCAAGAACACCGACAACAACCCGGCACTGAAGGCCGAGCCCGCCTGGGACCGCGAGGACCACCCGGGATCGTGGCGGGCGGTCTGGGCGTTCTCCGCGAAGCGGTTCGCCCGGGACAACAAGACCCTCACCGCGCAGGAGAACCGGGCCCGCGACGTCATCAGCGGCGCGAAGTCCGCCCGCACGCCCCGGTTCGTCAAGAACGCCGGCGGGAACCCCGCCCTGGACGAGAAGGCCCTCGCCCGCGCCAGGAAACTGGCCGGGCTGAAGGGCTACGTCACCAACCTCCCCGCCTCCGTCATGTCCCCCGGCGAGGTCATCAGCCGGTACCACGACCTGTGGCACGTGGAGCAGTCCTTCAGGATGAGCAAGACCGACCTGGCGGCCCGGCCCATGTTCGTCCGCAAGCGCGACGCGATCGAAGCGCACCTGACCATTGTGTTCACCGCCCTGGCCGTCGCCCGCGAGACCCAGGCCCGCACCGGCCTGGCCATCCGCAACGTCATCCGCCAGCTCCGCCCGCTGCGCTCGGCGACCATCGCGGTCAACGGCGCCGTCCAGGCCTTCCCGCCGGCCATCGCCCCCGAACAGCAGAAGATCCTCGACGACCTCAAGAACAGGCCAGATCTCAGGCACTAACGAAATGACCAAACTCAGGATGATCGGAATCCCGCTCGAGATGAAATCGGATGGCAATACGGCGATCACCACGCTGCTCGAGGCGTCTGGCTTTGCCAGCGTGGTGGCCCGCTGGTCGGCGGTTGCGGCCTCTGATTGTCGAACGGTCACGACAGTAAGCGGCTTGACCGTGTTACCGGGACGCTTAGTTTCCCGTGGCCACGCGGTACTGCTCGACGACGTTCGCTGGAACTCGGCCGCGGTCCTTGATTTCGATCCCTTGCTCCTTAGCCCACTCGCGCACCTTGGCGGTATCGATGGCGCTTGCGCTCCTGCGGCCACCGCCACGGGTTGCCCGTCGAGTAGTACCGCCGGCCTTGCGGGCATGAGCGATGTACGTCTCTAGGGTCTTGCGCAGTTCGCTGCTGTGGGCTGTGCTGAGGTCGATTTCGTACTCGGTGCTATCAAGGCCGAAGCGCACCGTACCCTCGGCCTCGCCGCCGTCGATGTCGTCTATGAAGAGAGTCTGAATCTTCTGAGCCATTACCTGCCTCCGTTGTCGAAGATACTCAAGAAATAGCATAAATGATAGTGACGCTTCGACTCGGTAGCGCTGGTGAGCCGCGTGTCGACGGTTTGCCCTCTGCGGCACTGCTAGAAGTGTACGGAGGGGTCGCGGCAATAGCCATTATCGAGCGGTACCATGACCGAACTGCAGGGCATATGTCTAGAGGCGCTCTAGGACCTCAAAGACTCGCTACCTGCCTATGTGCCGGTGTTCGGCGATTCCTCGACCGGGGATACCAGTAGCGGATCGGGAGCAATTGTCAATACCTGTGGATGAATTGGGTTCACTCGATCTGCAGGGTTTGGATGCCGTACTCGGCGAGCCAGGCACGCAGGTCGTGACGGCGGGCCTGGACGAGGCTGCCTCCGGTGAACCGGGGGTCGTCGGTGATCTCGGCGACCGCCGCTGGAGGCGGGATGAATGATTGTGCTTCCTGGTCTGTGCTGAACTCGGCGTCAGCCATGACCAGGCCGTGCAACGGCGGATCGAAGACGTCGATGCCCAGCGGCGGAACGCTCATCCGCGTCTTGGACAGCACCGCGGCCGGGAGTGAGGCGAGCAGGTCGTACTCGGCTTGCGACAGGTAGGTGCTGGTGATCAGTCCCTGGACGAAGCCCGGCGCATCGGCGGGCACCTTCTGAGTGAACTTGAACTCGCAGGCTCCGCTGTCGCAGTAGTCGACACGCCGCAGGCGCAGGCGCGTGCCCGGCAGGTACCGGTCGGTGATGCGACGGCTGCCGGTGACCGCCGATGGCGGAGGCGGCCCGGCCATCAGGAAACGTCTTTCCCGCTCGATCCTGGCGTACTTACCCTCGCGGATGGGCGCGTGTGAGCCGGTGCCGGACTCGGTCATGCCGCTGCCGTCCCGGGACGCTCGACCAGGACACCGCGTTCGAAGCGTGCGCCGGCCCTGACCAGCGCAACGAGGTGGGGCGCGTTGACGCACCGCCAGCGGGCCCGGGCTGCCTCGATGAGCTTGAATGCCATCGCCAGCCCGGCGGCCCGCGAGCCCGGCCCTTTGGTGACCTTGGTGCGGTGCCTGACCGTGGCGAAGGCTGACTCGATCGGGTTCGTCGTGCGCAGATGCACCCAGTGCCCGGCCGGGTAGTCGCAGAACGCCAGCAACTCGTCGAGGTCGTCGGTGATCTTCGCGACGGCCTTGGGAAACTTCGCGCCGCAGGCCGCCTCGAAGGCCTTCACCGCGGCGCGGGCGCGGTCCTTGTCCTCAGCACCCCAGATCTCCGCCAGCGCCTTCTTCGCCCCCGGGTGCGCGGACTTGGGCAGCGCGGCCAGCACGTTCGCGGTCTTGTGGAACCAGCAGCGACCCTCGGCGGTCTCGGGGAACACGTCCCGCAGTGCGCTCCAGAACCCCAGCGCGCCGTCGCCGGCCGCGAAGACCGGGGCGCGCATGCCCCGGCGGGCGCAGTCGCGCAGCAGGTCCGCCCGCGACTCCGCCGATTCGCGGTACCCGTCGGCCAGGGCGATGAGCTCCTTGCGCCCGTCGGCGCGCACCCCGATCATCACCAGCAGGCACAGCTTGTGCTCTTCCAGCCGGATGTTCACGTGGATCCCGTCGGCCCACAGGCAGACGTAGTCCACGGCGGACAGGCCGCGGGCGGCGAAGGCGCGCTGCTCCGCCTTCCAGGTCCCGGTCAGCCGGGTGATCACCGCGGCCGGCAGCCCTGCCGCCGAGCCGGGGAACTGGCCCAGGGCGGGCACGAAGTCGCCCGACGACAGGCCGTGCAGGTATAGCAGCGGCAGCACCTCGGTGATCTTCGGGGTCTTGCGCGCCCGCGGCGGCACGATCGCCGAGGAGAACCGCTTGCGCACCCCGGTGTCCGGGCCGGTGCGCTTGTCGTTGACCCGCGGCACGGTCACCTCGATCGCGCCCGCGCTAGTCAGCACCTCCCGCGGCTGGTGGTAACCATTGCGCACTACCAGGCGGCGGCCATTATCATCCCGCTCGTCAGCGAACCGGGCAATATAGGCATCTACCTCAGCCTGCAGCGCCCCGGCCAGCATCCGCCGGGCACCTTCACGGACGATCTCATCGATCAGCGACGGCGAGCCATCCTTGCCGCCCTCGTGGCCAGAGCCGTCACCAGGGATTACGGTGAGCATCGGGTTGTACCTTCCCGGCCGGCGCGCCAACGCCGGTCATTGCCTGAGACTCGACACGGTCACCGGGAAGGTACACCCCTTTCCCGGCCGATCCACAGGTCTCAAGCATTGCTCGCGGATTGGTCGGTAACTTCTCTGGCGACGTGACGCCGAATGTAGCGGGGCCAAGCCCAGCTTCCTTGAGCGCTGGCGCTACGAGATCGTTGATTCGTTGTGCCTTCGCTTCCAGACCACCCCTTGCGGACAGGACCCTGCCCACTCAACTGAGCGAGCTATCAGCATACTGAATAGTGCCTGCTGGTCGAAGCAGACCACCGGCCTAGCTGCCGAGCTAAGCAGCCCGATTAGTCCTTAATGTCCAAACCTCGTCAGCCAGCGGTGCATTGTTCAAGGCATCACGCCTGGTTCGCCAGTCTGGCAGCAGCGAGTCCATTACCTTAGCGAAACGTTCGCCGTGGTTGCGCTCAAGAAGGTGAGCCATCTCGTGGACGACAACGTACTCGAGGCAGCGCGGGTGCTTCTTGGCGAGTTCGAGGTTGATCCAAATACGGCCCGTCTCGCGGTTACATGATCCCCATTTGGTCTTCATCCGCTTGATGCCCCACTGGGAAACCTCACGCCCGATCATCGGCTCCCAGCGGCTGATCAGCGGCGGCACCACCCGCCGCAACTCGGCTCGGTGCCATCGCTGGAGCACTTTCATGCGTGCTTCTCGGTCTGATCCTTCCGGCATGTACAGCAACAAGCGATCATGGTCAACTTCGACGTGTGCCCGACCTGGCCGCTCGATGACCCTGAGCCGCAGGCTGGACCCCCAGACATAGTGCGACTCGCCGCTGACCATCTCCCGCTCAGACTGACGCACCGCGTCCTGCAATTGCTTCTGCTGTTGCTTGATCCAGGGCAAACGCTGGATGACCGCTAGCCGTATGCCATCCTCGTCGAGTCGCCTCGGGGCGGCTACGCGGACCCTGCCGACTGGCGGATAGACGCCGATGTGCAGA
>Ga0335075_10019220_pt1 | contig 10110 bp, 6 predicted proteins | sample Lox_Sample_24_FD_206723 | JGI IMG/M metagenome (GOLD analysis project Ga0335075, IMG submission 206723) | Soil microbial communities from Loxahatchee National Wildlife Refuge, Florida, United States - Lox_Sample_2.4 | ecosystem: Environmental > Terrestrial > Soil > Wetlands | place: USA: Florida...
CCGGACTCAGCGGTCGGGTCACCACACGGTTGCGCAGTTTCGATATCGAGACTCCGTCCTTGCTACGGCTGCGGAACGTCAGTGAACACATTGACGAGTACAACCTCGACGAAGGCCATGACGACACAGTGAGTCGCCGGCAAGTGCAGACCTGGTACCTCGACACCGCCGACGGCGGTGGAGCGATTTGGGGCTGGCTCGGCCAAAGACTCGACATTGAACAGACAGCAAAGGCAGCACTATCGCTTTACCGCGGATTTCTCTCCGACGTCGATACTTGGGCTGATGCCGCACCCGCCGAGCCACCGTGAGCAAACAGGGAGTGCGGCCGTGTACCGCGACTGGCTTCTGCTTCACGCCACCGAAGTGGTTACTCCGCATCACCGCACCGCTCCCTCGCCGGTTAGATGCCCGTTTGCGCGGTGGTTCGGTGGCGGTCAAGGTTCGGCGTCGAGCCGACCGCGAAGCGGCGTGGCCTTGACGGTCAGCGGACCACCGTTGAGCACGATCTGAGGGCCGGCGAGGGAATCGTTCAAATAGACCACCTCAGGTTCGAAGCAAGTGGTGGAACGGGAAACCCTTTGATCCCGACGAACGCCGCGGTTGTCGCGCACGTCGACTGCGCCGCCGGCCCGGAAGGAGGACCTGCCGAGCCTCGGGAGCCGGTGCCGTGGCTTTGCTGGCATGTGTCAAATAGCGGGCGAACGCTTTCTTGCCGGGTTCTCAGGTGGGGCACCGGCGGCAACGGTGAATGTGTGCGTTATCGCAGGCATAAACAGTGGCGACGGGATGCTGTAGCCGACGACACCGGCGGCAGATGGGTATTCATTGCCTCGCGGGACCGTATTTGCCGCTTCTGGACATGCTGTGGTCGGGATGCGCGGGCTACATACCCTAAGAACTCAAGGGCACACAGCAAACGCACAGTCTTGGTGTCACCATGCTGACATGCACGAAGTAGCGTTTCAGCTATCGCTGAACGCAGAATGAACCTGTTCTAGAACTCCCGCCAGCGATACTTTCGCCCTGAACTATCGCGGCAAGGCAGTGCATTTGCTGGTGCGGCCTCTGACTCAAGTTACCAGCAACTTTCGGCCCGTCGCAGATTGCGGGCCAGCGAAGCTGCGCCGCGAATCAGAAAGCACTGTGCGAAAAGCCGCTGGTTCTCAGCCCTGTCTCAGATACGTTTTGGCCTTGTCTAAGCCGACACCGATCGAGGAGGCATCGTGCAGCTGGTAGGCGGCAGTACCGCAGCTTCGGCGTCGGTCGGCTCAGCCATGACATTGAGCGCATCGATTCACCACAGCGAAGGGACAGTATCCATGGCTCTCAGCACGACGTCGCCGCGTACTTGCGCAACTGTGCGCGCCCAGGCGGGGGGGGGGGGCGTCTCCCTGCCTAACTAAGCTTCGCCCCTTCGCAATCGCCGGTGCCGCTCTTGTAGGCGCCGGCCTTGTCATATCTACCCCGGTGGCGGCGCCGTTGCCCGACATCGGCACCTTCCGTGATGTAGCACTCACCGCGGGCGAGGACACCTTGCCGGACCTCCTCGCCCCCTGGATCGACCAGTTCAACACCGCGTCTGCAGATGCCACGACGCTGACCAATAACTTCTTCCTAGCCCCCGCCGTCGGGCTCCAGCAGATGATCGCCAACCAAGCCGGCTTCTGGCAGGACTTCTTTAACGACCCGACGAGCAGCACTGTGGCCAGCATCAGCCAGGAGATGCAGTCGAACTTGGACGCGGTGTTGTCGGGCGCCGGGCTGCAAGGCGCGGACTCAGCCACCACTTCGGCGGTGCTTGACTACACGCTCTCCGCGAACCATCAAATCATGTTCGGGGATATTCCCGGTTACTTACCGGCCGATGAGGCTCCGATTATTACGCCGATTATCAATTTCTTGGCGTCACCAGAGAGCGGCATCCTTATGGGCGCGCTGGGCCCCGGAATTAGCCCGTGGGTTGCGTTGCTAAACAGCGTCGACGCAGGTGACAGCCTAAACGACACTCTTGCCAATATGGTCGGCGCCTACTTCAACGGCGCCACACTCGACCTGGACAGCCTGCTCCCGGCGATCAATGCCGCGGATGTTTTCCCGCCAGGCATGACGATGACCGGCCTGGATATCGGTTTTGGCGGGCTACTCAGTACTGGCAGCGTAGAAGCAGGTCCCTACGAGGTGGGCGGTTCGATCTTCAACAGTGTTGGCCTTTCGTTCACCGGCGTGCCCTTCCTCCAAACCCTTGATGTCCCGAGCGAGCCGATCGGCCCGATCGGGGCCTGGGAGGCCCTGTCGCAGACCATCGCGACGCTGATCGGCTGGGACGGCTCGTCATCGCCCTTGGCTGGTGTCGACCTCCCGATCATCCCCGCCGACTTCCTCGACAGCGGCGCCGGCGCCGCCTCTGCGGCCACGGATTTGTCCGCGCTGGTCCAGGACTTTGTGTCGTTGTTCTGATCTGTCGACCTCGCTATCCCCTAAGACATTCCCCTGCTCGTTGAGCCCCAGTACCTGAGGAAGGTGTTCCACCCATGAGTCGTCACAGCAGCAGCAAGCACGGTCGTCACAACAAGACCAGCCACCGGAGCCGTAACCGGGCCATCGCCGGCAGTGCGTTGGGCACGTTTTTGGCGTTGGGTATGACGCCGCTGGCCTCGAGCCCGACGGCTAAGGCCGATGTGCTGGATACGATCCTGGATCCGATCATCAATTCCCTGGCCGCCATCGACCCCACCATGGGCGCCGATTTGCTGACGGTGGTCGACACGTTCGACCCGACGTTCGCCCTCGATAGCACGGCGACCGCGGCGACGTCACTGGATGCTGCGGCGGCCGCGGCGACGTCGTCATCAATCGACTATTCCCAGCTCTACAACGAATTCATCTACACCCCGATCCACACCATCGATCAGGCCTGGATCAACAGCTCGTTCGGTGAGCAGGTCGATAACGCCCTCAATAACTGGGCTGGGGTGGATTTGATCGGCAATGGCACCGACGGCACCGCCCTGGACCCCACCGGCGGCGACGGCGGCTTGTGGTTCGGTGACGGCGGGTCGGGTTATGACGCCGCTACTGCCCCCGGGGTTGCCGGCGGTGACGGCGGTGCGGCCGGGCTGTTCGGCAACGGCGGCGAAGGCGGCGCCGGCGGTCTCGGCGCTGCCGGCGGTGACGGCGGTGCCGGTGGCAGCCTGATGGGTATCGGCGGTGCCGGTGGTGACGGTGGCGATGCCGCCGGGGCGGGTGCCCTGACGGCCGGTGCGGGCGGTGACGGTGGTAACGCGGCCGGCTGGTTGTTCGGAAACGGCGGTGACGGCGGTGTTGGCGGTAATGGTGTCGACGGGACCGACGGGAGTTTCGCCGGCGGCACCGCGACGGCCGCGGTCGCGGGCAGTTCCGGCGGTGCCGGCGGCGAGGGGGGCCGCAGCGGGTTCTTCATCGGCGACGGCGGTACCGGCGGCGACGGCGGCACCGGGGGTGCCGGTGGTGATGGCGCGACCGGTGTCGGTGACGGCACCCCAGCCCATTTGAACGGCGGTGCGGGCGCTGCGGGCGGCAAGGCCGGCGCCGGCGGTGCTGGCGGTGCGGCGGGCTCCAACTACTTCAACTCGTTCAATGAGGCCGGCCAGGCCGGCGCCGGTGGTACCGGCGGTACCGGTGGTGACGGTGGTGACGCCTACCAGGTCGGCGGCGTCTACCAAGGCAACGGCGGCGCCGCCGGAGCGGGTGGCGCCGGCGCAAACGCAGTCCTCGGTAGTGATGCCACCGTTGGCGGTAACGGCGGTAACGGCGGTAACGGCGGTAACGGCCTCGGCGGCGGCGCCGGTGGTGCCGGTGGGGCCGGCGGGCAGTCGCTGGGTGACAGCACTGGTGGCGCCGGCGGTAACGGCGGGCAGGGCGGTCAGGCCACCGCCGGCACCGCGGGCAACGGCGGCGCCGGCGGTAGCGGCGGTAACAGCCAGACCGGGGCCGGCGGTGACGGAGGGCCGGGCGCCGCTGGCGGGAACGGCGCCACCACCGACAACACCGTCAAAACCACCGGCGGTAACGGCGGGGCTGGGGGTCGTGGCGGTAACGGCGGTAGCGGCGGCGACGCTGGCGACGGGGGTGCCGGCGGCACCGGAACCTTCACCGGCGGTAACGGCGGTAACGGCGGTGCCGCCGGTACCACTAATACCGCGACGACCGGTGGTGTCCAGGGTGGTGCCGGTGGTGCCGGCGGGACCAGCACCGGTTGGAACGACGATGGCACCGTCTTCAGCAAAGGTGGTAACGGCGGTGCCGGCGGTGCCGGCGGTGCCAGCAGTGCCGCCGGCACCATTGGCGGCGTGGGCGGGGCGGGCGGCGCGGGCGCGGACGGCGCGACCGGCACCGGCGTCGTCAGCGTGGGTGGTAACGGCGGTAACGGTGGAGCTGGTGGTACTGGTGGTACCAGCCTCACCGGGGTCAGCGGTACCGGTGGTGCCGGCGGTGACGGCGGTACCGGCGGTGACGGCACCGCATCCGGTGGTAACGGCGGTAACGGCGGTACCGGCGGCGCCAGCAGCGTCCTGGAGACCGGCGGCACCGGTGGTAACGGTGGTGCTGGCGGTGACAGCGGCGGGACTGCGGTGCCGACTAACAACCTGGGCATCGGCGCCAGCCACGCCGGCAACGGTGGCAACGGCGGCCTAGGCGGCACCAGCAACACCGTCCAAAATGGTGCTCCCAATACCGCTGGTGCCGGCGGTGCCGGCGGTGCCGGCGGCGATGGCGGTGCCGCCGCCGGCAATGTCAATGGTGGCAGCGGCGGCGCGGGCGGTCAGGGCGGTACCGGCTACACCGGCGGCGCTGCTGGCCAAGGTGGTACGGGCGGTGCGGCGACGGGCACTGGCAACGGCGGGCACGGCGGAAACGGCGGCCAAGGCGCCACCGGCGCCATCGGCGCGACCGGCAGCAGTTCGGCGAACGCGGCTGGCGGCGCCGGTGCCACCGGCTATGCCGGAGGTATCGGCGGCCAAGGTGGTGCCGGGGGTACCGCGGTTACGGGCGTTGGCGGCGCCGCTGGTAATGGTGGCACGGGTGGCACCGGGGGCGCCGGCGGCACCGGGGGTGCAGGTGGCGTGGGCGCTAACGGCTATGGCCTTGCCGGGGGTACCGGCGGCAACGGTGGTGTCGGCGGGGCCGGCGGCAGTCCCGGCGTCGGCGGCGTGAGCACCAGCGGCACCGATGGCGCCAGTGGTATCGACGGTAACGGTGGGGTCGGTGGTGCCGGCGGCACCGGCGGGATCGGTGGGACTGGGGCGATCGGTTCCAGCTCGGCGACCGCGGCCGGTGGTACTGGTGACCCCGGTGGGCCCAGCGGCGACGGCGGCCAGGGCGGCGCCGGCGGCACCTCGGGCACCGGGAACGGCGGTAATGGTGGTGTTGGCGGCACCGGCGGGCGGGGAGGCTTTGGCGGCACGGGTGGTACGGGTGGTACCAACGCTGCGGGCGACGGCCTTGCCGGCGGTAACGGTGGTACTGGCGGTGCCGGCGGTAATGGTGGTCTCGGCGGGGCTGGTGGTGCAAGTACCAGCGGCACCGACGGCAGCTACGGTGCGGGCGGTACCGGCGGCCAAGGCGGGCCTTCTGGCGCGGGCGGCGCCGGCGGCACCGCCGAGGGTGCGGGCAACACGGCCGGTAACGGGGGTAACGGCGGCACCACCGGGATCGCCGGGACCGGCGGCAATGGCACCGATGGGTCCGCCGGCGGCAAGGGCGGCCAAGGCGGCTACGCCAGTGCGGGCGGTGCTGGCGGTGCTGGCACCAACGGCGCCGCCGGCGGGAACGGCGGGAACGGCAGCAATGGCGGCACCGGCGGCACCGGCGGTAATAGCTCTACGACGCCCGGTGCTGGCGGTGCCGGCGGGCGGGGCGCCAGTGCTAGTACCGGTGGTACTGGCGGCGCCGCGGGTGCTGGGACACCGCCCGGTCACGCCGGTAGCACCGGCCAGCTCGGTAGCGCCGGCCAGCCCGGCACCTAGCGAAGCTAGTGGGGTTGCTCAGCCACATCCGTTGAGCAACCCCTTCGGTAGCCGTGGCTTCGGCGCGGCGGGTAGTGATGTGAACGATCTCCAATCTGCCTCAGAGTCACCAAAACCGGCGGTCGTCGGGTCTTTGACCTGGCGACCGCCGACCCAATCGCCAGGAGCCTGCCAGTGACATCGATTCACTTCATCTCGGGTTTACCGCGTTCGGGTTCGACGTTGTTGGCGGCGTTGTTGCGGCAAGACCCGCGATTTGAGGCGGGGATGTCGGGGCCGCTGGCCGGGCTATTCGGCGCTTTGTTGGGGGAAATGTCTGCACGCAACGAGTTTTCGGTGTTCATCGACGACGCCAAACGCCAACGCATCCTGCGCGGTTTGTTCGACAACTTCTACGCCGACTGCGACGCCGAGGTCATCTGCGACACCAACCGCGGCTGGTGTGCCTGGATGCCGGCGCTCACGCAGTTATTCCCCGATGCGAAAGTCATTGCGTGCGTGCGTGACCTGCCGTGGGTGATCGACAGCATCGAACGGTTGATCCAACGCAACGTCTTTAGCCCGTCGTCGATTTTCAATTACACCGCCGGCGGCACGGTCTACACCCGCGCCAACGGTGTGGCCGCACAAAACGGCATGGTCGGTGCCCCCTACGATGCGCTCAAGCAAGCGTGTTTCGGTGCGCAGAAAGATCGTCTACTGCTGGTGCAGTACGAAACCCTGACCACCGACCCGGTCAAAACCATGCACGCCATCTACGATTTTCTCAGCGAGCCGGCGTTTGACCACGATTTCGAGCGCATCGATTACGACGTCACTGAATTCGACGAGCGTGCCGGCACTCCCGGCCTGCATACCGTCGGTGAAACGGTGAAGGCCCAGACGCGGGAGACCTTGTTACCGCCTGATCTGTTCAATCGCTTTGTCCACGATGCGTTTTGGCGCGACCCGCGCAATATTCCGGACGGCCTGCATGTCGTGTGAGCCCACCGGGCACGGCCCCGCGCTGCGCGCCGATCGGCGTGCACGGGGGTTGAGCGAGCAGAGTCGCGATGTGACGCCAACCGCGGACACGGTGGTGGAGTTGTTGGGTCAGCAGGCGGCGTGGTGTGGAGAGAAGGTGGCGTTTCACTCCTCCTATTACGGTGATGGCCGCGATGGCACCCAGGTGACATATCGGGAGCTGGATTATCGGGCGCGGGCGATCGCGGCGGGGTTGCAGCGCTCGGGTGTGATCGAAGGTTCACCGGTGTTGGTGCTGCGCCGGTCCGGATTAGACGGGATCGCCAGCCTTTTCGGGTGTTGGTATGCCGGTGGGATTGCGGTGCCGATCGCTGAGCGGGTCGGGCCGGGCGTGGCGTCGGTGATCGCCGACGCCGGGGCGGGGTTCGCGCTGGCTTCCCCGGCAACACCGCCGAGCGTCAGGTCGGCGGTGGACAGTATGGCCGCGCGGGCAGGGGAGCCACTGGTGTGGTGCTGCACCGAAGACGGGGATCCCGGCGCGTGGGAGGTGCCGGTGATCGACGCGCACACCGTGGCCATCATCCAGTACCCGGTGCGTGGGGCTAGGGGTGTGGTGGTCAGCCACAGCAATCTGATGGCGAGTCTGGCTACCCTCGCCGAGGCCTGGCCGGGTGATCAGCGCGACGTTGCGGTGTCGTGGTTGGCGACCCACCACGGGATGGGCCTGCTCGGCACGGTCTTGGGTGGGGTTTATCGGGGGTGTTCGACGGTGCTGATGTCCCCGTCGGCGATCATGGCGCGTCCGATCTGTTGGCTGGAAGCGATCTCACGGTGGCGGGCCACCATGACGGTGGCCCCCGATGCCGCCTACCGACGGTGCGTGGCCCGCTCCACCCCCGCGCAGCGGGCGGCCCTGGACCTATCGAGCCTGTCAGTGGCGGTCAATACCGGGCAGCCGGTGCGGGCGGCCACGATGCGGGCGTTTATCGAAGCGTTCGCCCCCGCCGGTTTCCGCGCCGAGGCGTTCACGCCGGTGTACGGGTTAACCGAGGCCGGCGGGCTGGTGGCCGGCGGCGCGGCGTCGCCGCTGCCGGTGGTGCGCTATCTCGATCAGGCTGCGCTGCAGTCGGATCGGCTTGTCGACGTCGCCTCCGATGATCCCGCCGCGGTGGAGGTGGTCAGTTGTGGGCGGCCCCGGGCGCAGGTGGTGATCATCGACCCACAGACGCGGCGGCCCTGCGCACCGAACGAGGTAGGTGAGATTTGGATCGCCGGACCCAGCGTGGTCCGAGGCTATTGGGAGGCACCCGCGGCGACCGAGCACACGTTCGGGGCGATGCCGGCCCGAGCGCACAAGGGCCCGTTTCTGCGCAGCGGGGACCGCGGATTCATCCGCGGCGGACAGCTATTCGTCATGGGGCGCTGCCACGATCTGGTGGTAGTGGGTGGAACCCACTACCACCCGTATGACATCGAGGCCACCGCGGCCGACTGCCATCCGCTGTTGGTGACCGGGCGCGGTGCGGTGTTCGCCGTCGCACCACCTTCCGGCGGTGCCGAGCAGCTGGTCGTCGTGCAGGAAGTCAGCCGCCGCGTCACCGACACCAAACTCGCCAACCTCATTCAGCTCATCCAGGCCGCGCTCACCGAACACCATGACATCCAAGCAGATTCGATCATTCTGATGCCGTCGATGCAGATCCCCACCACCCCCGACGGTGAGATCCAGCGCAGCGCATGCCGGGACCACTACCTCGACGGCAACCTCAACCCCCTCGCCCAATGGCCCACACCCGGCCCGACCGGCGAAGTGGGGGAGACCAACGTTGTCGAACTCACCACGGACGTGATCGCCCGGCCGCCGCGCGCAGCCCACTCGTGATGAGAGCTGACCGCTTGGTGGTGGATCTCCCCGGCACCACGACACTTGGCTTGTGTCGCGTCTCCCGGCCACCGGGTTCGTAGTTGTCCCTGTTGACCCGCACGCCGATGACCGTCGGCATCGACGAAAGTGCATGGAGTTTCGGTTATCGCATCTGGCGCTGATGCCCTGTTCCACCAGCACATTCGGAGCCCGGCCCGTCTTGATCCCAGTATCGAAAGTTCTCACCAAGTCGGCCTGACAGTTCGGTCTTATTCGCCATACAGATCGGCGGCCGGCGCCATCAGCGGCGGTCGCGTTCGGCGTGGACCGTGCCGGTGATCTTTAGTGCAGAGACTTCTCGCACCGCAGGCCGGAGCGGGTTTGGGCTCCTTGGGTGGCGCTGGCCGGTTTGTTGGGCGGCGGCGGACGGGAGCGGCCAAGCGGACGGTAGCCGCCGCCCTGGCTTGGTCGGCTATTGCGGTGCGATGAGGATGTTCAGGAGCGTTTTGGCGTTGCGTCCTAGGTGGTCGAGGGTTTTTCTGCCCTTGGTGGCGGTGGCGCGGCTGGGGTACCCGATGACGCCGCTGTCGGTGTAGGCGGCGATGCCGAGGGTGGTCAGGTAGCGGCGGTCGTCGGGGATGTGGTCGGCGCCGGCCCAGCCGTCGCGCAGATATTCGGGGTAGGCCGCCAGCAGTATCGAGGTTTCGAGTTCACCGGCGTGCATGTCCTCATGGCTGGTGCTGGTGATGGCGGCGGCTTTGCGGGCTTCGGTCCAGTCGTCACGGCTGGGGTACAGGCCGAGTCGGATCGGTGCGCCGGGATAGTTGCCTTGCTGGACAACGTTGGTCAGGACAGCGTTGCCACCGTGGGCGTTGACGATCATGAGCCCGCGGACATGTTGCGCGGCCAGGGAGTGGGCAATGTCGCCGATGACAGCAGCCAGGGTGCTGGCCGTGATGCTGACAGTTCCGGCGAATGCGGCGTGTTCGTGGGAGCAGCTGAAAGTGACGGGCGGAAGCTGAAAAATGTTGTGATGTGCGCTGATTGAGCTTGCAACGGCGACCGCAACGAGCGTGTCGGTGCCAAGTGGCAGGTATGGGCCATGCTGCTCGAACGAGCCGACTGGCAGGACCGCAAGCTCGGCTCGGGCGTGGTCGCTGGCCGTGGTGATATTGGGGATGACGGCGGCGGTCATGGGGCGATTCCTTCGGTTGCGTCCTTGATCTGTCCGAAAAGTTGTTGCAGCACTGGGCTTTTGTCGTGTCGGCGCCTATC
>Ga0335075_10019221_pt1 | contig 10110 bp, 7 predicted proteins | sample Lox_Sample_24_FD_206723 | JGI IMG/M metagenome (GOLD analysis project Ga0335075, IMG submission 206723) | Soil microbial communities from Loxahatchee National Wildlife Refuge, Florida, United States - Lox_Sample_2.4 | ecosystem: Environmental > Terrestrial > Soil > Wetlands | place: USA: Florida...
CGACTTTCTCGGCCGCGTGGTTTATTTTGGCGCGGGACCGTGTGCCGATCCGCAGATTGTTTCGGCGACTGAAGACACGAGCGGACTGCATGTGCAGTTTCGGGCCGGCGAACACGAGGGGAATTTTACGCTGCGCCTGCTGGGCGGCCACAACGCGACCAACGCGATTGCCGGCCTGGCGGTAGCGCTGGAGGCGGGCGTGGACGTGGATGCGGCGGCGGCGGCGCTCGAAACGCTCTCGGCCGGCGACAAGCGCGGGCAGTTGATGGAGCTGGCCGGCGCAACAATTCTCAACGACAGCTACAACTCCAACCCCGAGGCGCTGCGCTCCATGATCCAGACGCTGGCGGCGCGGCCTGCGCGCCGGCGCATTCTTGTTGCCGGTGAAATGCTGGAGCTGGGCGAGCACGGGCCTGAGCTGCACGCGGCCTGCGGTCGGGCCGCGGCGGAAGCAGGACTCGACCTTGTGGTGGGCGTGCGCGGCAACGCGGAGCATTTGGCCACAGCGGCCAGCGCGGGCGGCGTAGCTGCCCTCTTTCTGCCCGATGCGGAGGCGGCGGGCAAGTGGCTCGCACATAATTTATGCACAGGCGACCAGGTGTTGGTAAAAGGCTCGCGCGGCGTTCACCTGGAGCGCGCCCTTGAAACGGCTAAAAATCTTCTGGCGGCGGAATCCTCTTCATGACTTTTGGCTCCATGAATTTTCCTCGTATGACTCTTCGCAAAATCGCACCTTTGTTCCTTCTCATCGCTTCCTTTGTCTGCGCTGCGCCGCTTCACGCCGCGCAAAATGCGGACTGGACGCGGCCGTTTCCACCTTTCCACATCGCCGGCAATCTCTACTACGTGGGCAGCGCCGATCTTGCGTCTTACCTTGTCGCCACACCCAAGGGGTTGATCCTCATCAACAGCAGCTTTGAGGCGAATGTGCCGCTGATCCGCCACAGCGTGGAGCAGCTCGGCTTTCACTTCAGCGACATCAGGATTCTGCTGATCAGCCATGCGCACAGCGACCACTGCGCGGGCAGCGCCGCGATCCTCAAACTCACCGGAGCAAAGTATTACGTGATGGCCGGCGATGTGGAGGTGGTCGAGTCCGGCGGCCGCAAGGATTTTCAGTATGGCGCGGAGCTGGATCAGCGCTATCCGCCAACCCACGTGGACCGGACGCTGCACGATGGCGATACGGTGCAGCTGGGCGGCGCGGTGCTCACGGCGCACCTGACCGCCGGCCACACCAAAGGCACGACAACATGGACGATGAATGAAAACGAGGGTGGACATCTGCTGCACGTGGTGATTGTCGGCAGCCCCAATGTGAATCCCGGCTACAAGCTGGTGAATAATGCTGCCTATCCGCAGATTGCAAGCGACTATAAACACGAATTTGTGGTTTTGCGGTCGCTGCCCTGCGATGTGTTTCTCGGCGCGCACGGCGAGTACTTCGATCTCAAGGAAAAATATCAGCGCTGGAAAAATGGCGACAAGAGCGCGTTCATCGATCCGGCGGGCTACAAGGCGTATATCGCCGATCGCGAGCAGGCGTTTGAAGAGGAACTGGCGAAGCAATCGGCAGCGAAGCGGTAACTCATTCCTCGGACTGCGTCGGCTGTGGAGCGCGTTTGCCGAACAGTGCCGTGCCAACCCGAATGCGCGTGGCGCCCTCCGCAATAGCCAGCGGAAAATCGCCGCTCATGCCCATGGAGAGCACGCCGAAATCGAGTTGCGGGTGCGCCCGCGCCCAGCGGTCGCGCCATGTGCACAGGCTCCGAAAACAGGCGCGGGTTACGTCGTCGGGCGCGCCCCAGGGAGCGATGGTCATCACGCCGCGCGCCTGGAGATGCGCGAAATCGGGCAACCGCTCGAGCAGTTCGGCGGTTTCTCTCGATTCGGGATCGAGCCCGGCCTTGGTCTCTTCCGGGCTGAGCTTGACTTCGATCAGGACGGGCAGGCATTTGCCGCATTTGCCTGCGGCCTCATTCAGGCGCTCGGCGAGTCGCATGGAATCGAGTGAATCGACCGCATCAAAGACCTCCACTGCTTTGGCCGCCTTGTTCGACTGCAGATGGCCGATGAGATGAATGCGCCAGTTGCCGCTTGTGCGCCATGATTCGAGCTCAGCGGATTTGGCGGCAAACTCCTGCACACGGTTTTCGCCGAAGAGCGTAAGCCCGAGCGATGCAGCTTCCATCAGCGTCTGCGCGGGGTGAGTCTTCGAGACGGCCATCAGCTCCACTTCGCTGCGCGCGCGGCCGGCTGCGCGGCAGGCGACGGAGATGGCTTCTTCGAGCTGTTCAAGATTTTCCTTGAGCGCGGTCATCGATAAACGATTCCGAGCCGCCCCCACTCGGCGGCAAGCAGGAGGCATGCAACTGCCGTGGTAAGACGCACGGCACGAGAGCCGCGGCGGAATCCGGTCGCCAGGCAAAATGCGGCGCAGGCCACCATGGCCAACAGGTTGCCCCCGGTGACAGCGTAGTGGAACATGCCCTGGAGCGGGCCGAAGAAGCGATAGTTGTTCATGGCCGTGTCAAACCAAATCAGGCTGAGGCTGCCGAGGGTCAATGGAATCAGGCCTCCGAGCTTGCGTGGAGCCGCAGCATTCAGCAGCCAGCGCCACGCCAAAGCCAGCGGGATGGCAGGCGAGGAGAACAGGGCCAGCAACGCGCAATACTTCCATAGAATGATGCCGCCCACGGCTCTCCTCCGTTCTCAGTGATTGTGCTCCTCGAGAAACTTTTCCGCTTCCAGCGCGGCCATGCAGCCTGAGCCGGCCGCGGTAATGGCTTGGCGGTAGCGGCGGTCCTGCACGTCTCCGCAGGCATAGACGCCGGGAACCACGCTGCCCTGGCGTGTGGCGAAGACGTTGTTGGAGGTGCGGATATAGCCTTCCTCGTCGAGATCGATCTGTCCGGCGAACATGGTTGCATTGGGCTCATGCCCGATGCCGAGAAACAGGCCGCTTACGGGCAGCTCTTCGGTCATTTCGGTCTTTACGTCGCGCAGGCGCAGGCCGCGCACTTCCTTCTCTTCCACGCCCAGCACTTCTTCGACGACGGTATTGGTGCGCAGCTCGATGTTGGGATGCGCAATGGCGCGCTCCAACATGATCTTGGAAGCGCGGAAGTTGGCGCGCCGGTGGAGCAGCGTGACCTTGGTGGCAAAGCGGGTGAGGAACAGCGCTTCCTCCATGGCCGAGTCACCGCCGCCCACCACGGCAATCTCTTTGCCGCGGAAAAAGAAGCCGTCGCAGGTGGCGCAACTGGAGACGCCGTGACCGATGAGCGCCTGTTCGCTGGGCAATCCCAGCCAGCGCGCGCTGGCGCCGGAGGCGACGATGAGAGTACGCGTAAGAACTTCGCCGATCGAGGTATCGAGGCGGATGGGATGCTTGCCCACTTCCACCGAGCTCAGATGGGCAAGCTGAAACTCGGCGCCGAAACGCTGCGCCTGCTTCTTCATGTTTTCGATCAGCTCGGGGCCCTGGATGCCTTCAGGCCAGCCGGGAAAATTTTCGACCAGGGTGGTGATCGAAAGCTGGCCGCCTGGCTCGTGGCCCTCCAGAACCAGCGGTTTGAGCCCTGCCCGGCCGGTGTAGATGGCCGCCGTAAGCCCGGCGCATCCCGAGCCAAGAATTACCGTGTCGCGTATCTCTGCCATTTGCTTTCCTGTGTCGATTGTAGAGCCTCAGACTCAGGCGCAATCGGCCCCGCTTCTTCCGCATTCGATAAGATGATAGCCATGGCGAATCTGACTCTTGTCTACGGACTGCGGATGCTTCCTGCAGGAGAACTGGTGGGAATTGAAGACGCAACCCTCAAGCTGGCCAACGGCAACGAGGCCCACGTGACCATGCACACCCTGGAAGGCTCGCGTGCGGAAATCGAGGCCCAGCTCAAGCGCAGCCTGGATGCATTCTTCGAGTTTTTCCCGGAGATTTGACGGTAGCGCGATGCGCGAATCCTCGTCGAGGGCCCGGTGGTTCCCCACCCTTTGCGCAAAGGACGCACAAAGGATGGGGCATCCGGCGGCATTGCATAATTAAAAAATACTAATTGTTGCTGTCTCGCTGTGGATTTGCTTGAAAACAAGGATTTCCCAATCCTTTTGCGATTAGAAGGGCGGATTTCGCTTCGCCTTCATTTCGCCAGTGGTGTGTCGTTCCAGCACACACTGCGAAAAGCGCGCCCGAAATGGTAAGAAGACGCACATCGATGCTCTCAATATTGAAATTTCCTAATGTGAATCCTCTAGCCGTGGCGCGCGGCTTGCCGCAGGTTTCCCTATTCGGAGACTCTGCATGCGCGCGTATCTTGCCGGCCTTTCGCTGTTGGCGCTAGCTGCGACTTTAGATTCTACCGTCGCGTGGGCAGGTGGACCCAAGTATGTGGCCGGCGCCAGCTTCTTCAATCCAGCAGTCGAGGGCGTGCCGGTGCACTGGACAAATGGCCAGGTGAACTATTACGTGGATCAGGGCTCCCTAAACAGCACCATCGACAACCAGCAGGCCACGGCGATGGTGGATGCGGCAGCGGCCCTGTGGAGCGCGGTGCCCACGGCGGGCGTGACGCTGGTCGACGCGGGCCAGCTCAATGAGGATGTGAACGGGTCGAATGTGCTGGTGAATGCCGAAAGCCAGTTCGCGGCTCCGGCCGACGTGACCCCCTCGGCTACAGGCGAGCCGCTGGCTGTGATCTACGATGCGGATGGGTCGATCATCGATGCCCTCTACGGAGCGGATGCGAGCGCGCCCGAGTCCTGCCAGTTCAACGGCGTGTTTGTGTGGATGGACAACGTAGAGCCCGACGCTACGATCGCGCACGGGGTGATTCTGCTGAACGGCCTGTGCGCCACGAACGCGAATCTCGTGGAGATGATGAGTTACGAGCTGGAACGGGCCTTCGGGCGCGTCCTGGGGCTGGACTACGCGCAGGTGAACCCGGGGGCGGACACCAACGGCGAGCCCGGCGGCATGGCGGGCTGGCCGGTGATGGAGCCGCTCAGCGGGGTGTGCGGCGGAGCGGGCGGCACGTGCATTCCGGACCCGACCATGCTGCGCTACGACGACATGGCGGCGCTGAACCGGATCTATCCCATCACCGCCGCCAACCTGGCCGGTTTTCCGGGCAAGCAGATTACGGCAGCGAATACGATCTCGATCCAGGGCACGCTCAGCTTTCGCACCGGCTACGGGATGCAGGGCGTGAATGTGGTCGCACGGCCGCTCGACGCCAACGGCAATCCCCTCTACCAGTACGCGGTGAGCTTTGTCTCCGGCGGGTACTTCAGCGGCAATCACGGCAATCCGGTAACCGGCTGGACCGACGCGAATGGCAATCCGCTGGCGATGTGGGGATCGGAAGACGCGGCAATGCAGGGCTACTTCGACCTGAGCGGAATTCCGCTGCCGCCCGGCGTGACTGCGGCCAGCTACGAGATCAGCTTCGAGAGCATCGATCCCCTGTATATCTTCGCCGAGTCGGTGGGCCCTTACGCCGCGGGCCAGGTTGCGCCTTCAGGGACGCTGAACGCGATTACGATTCCCAACCTCGCAGCCGGCAGCGCGCAAACGCTGCAAGTGACCGTTGCAGACTCCGCCGCAGGCAGCTACCAGGACGCACTCGGGGCCGAGTCCCAGCCGAGGCCGCTGCCGGCCACCGGCATGTGGTGCGGGCGGCTGAGCCAGGTGGGTCAGACCGACTGGTTCAGCTTTCCGATTCGCGGCAATCGCCAGTTCACCATTGTGACCCAGGCGCTCAACGAGAGCGGCACGCCAACAGACGCCAAAGCCATGCCCGCGATCGGTGTATGGGACGCCTTCGATGCAGTGGGCTCGGCCGCCGTGGGCTACGCGCCGGGGCTGAACGGGCTGGCTGCAGGCGAGACCTGGCTCCAGGTCGCCTCCGCGGGCGCGGACATTGTGCGAGTGGGCATTGCCGATGAACGCGGCGATGGCCGGCCCGACTACGCCTACAACGGCTGGGTGCTCTACGCAGACACAGTCGAGCCAGAGCGGCTGCCGGCCGCGGGCGGCCCCATCGTGATTTACGGAATGGGCTTCCGGCTGGCCGACACGGTCAAGATCGGCGGAGTTCCGGCGCTGGTGACGAGCGTTGCGCCCACGGAGATCACGGCGATTGCGCCGGCGGCAGCGACGGGTGAAACGGGATCGGTGGATGTGGAGGTCGACGACGAGCCGCTCTTCTATGCCTCGGCGGTGATTCCGGGCGGCATCAGCTATGACGCGGGCACAGGAGATGCGCTCACGCTGATCAGCGCACCCGCAGGCACTGTGCCCGTGGGTGTGCCGGTCGCGTTTACCGTGGCCGCGCTCGGGCCCGATCTGTCGCCTGCCGGCGGCGTGACGGTAACCTATACCATCACCAGCGGCCCGGCCACGCTGGGCTGCGGGCAGCAGGTCTGCGCCGTGACGGCCGCCGGCGACGGGCGCGCAACCATGCCTGTGACCGCGACAGGAAGCGCACTGTCGATTGTGACCGCGTCGCTCACGAACGGCAACAGCCTGCAGGCCGAGTTCAGCGGCGGAACACCGCCCGCGCTGGCCGCGTTGACGCCGCCGCTTTCGCTCGCCGCGGGAACCACGTTCAAATGGACGGTCCAGGCGCTGGCGCTCGCCAATGGCGTGCCGGCGGCTGGGCAATCCGTGAGCTGGCAGAGCGCAGCGGGCATTGCAGCACCGGCAGCCGCAGTGGCGACCAACGCAAGCGGAATCGCCACGCAGACGCTGACCGTGGGCCCGCTTGCCGAGGGACAGCAGGCCACAGTCAATGCCTGCATCAACGGGACGAGCGAGTGCGTGAGCTTCAGCGCATTCGGCGCGCGGCCTGAGTTTGCCGTGCTCGAAGCCATCTCGGGCACAAGCCAGAGCCTGGCCGCATCGGGCACACCGGCGCAGATCACATTGCGGCTGATCGACATGGATGGGAATCCGATGGCCGGCGGCATGGTATCGCTCTACCAGGCGCTCTACGCGTGGTCGCCTCCCTGCACGCCCCACGCGGTCTGCGCACAGGGCGCTCTGCTCGGCCTGCAGTCGTCCACCGGAACCTCTGCGGTGGACGGCACGGTGAGCTTTATGCCGGCGTCGATGCCGGGTGTGGCAACGAATCTGAAGGGTGTGGCCGCGTCAGGGAATGTGTCGACGGTGAGCGTGACGATTGAGCAACACCCGTGAGGCAGAGATCGGGAGTCAGGTTTCAGAGACCAGGAAAACTGTAAAAAGACTGCAGGTCAAGATATCCCGCCTTAGCCGATGCGCAAAAAACACGCACATCGCCGAAGGTGGGGCGCCCGGAATGCGTGTTCACTCCAAATTCTCTATTCCCTATTCTCTGTTCCGTAGCCCCTGTCCTTTGTCGACTGTTCTTTGACCCCTGAAACCTGACCCCTGTTTTCTGTCTGCCGCCTCAGTCAAACACCACCGTCTTGTTTCCGTAGCACAAGATGCGACGGTCGAGGTGCCAGCGGACAGCGCGGGAAAGCACCATGCGCTCCAGGTCGCGGCCGCGCGCGACGAGGTCTTCGACCTGATCGCGGTGAGAGATGCGAGCAACGTCCTGCTCGATGATGGGGCCGTCGTCAAGGGCCTCGGTGACATAGTGGCTGGTGGCGCCGATGAGCTTGACACCGCGTGCGTGGGCTGCGTGATAGGGCCGCGCGCCGGTGAAGGCCGGCAGAAACGAGTGGTGCACGTTGATGATGGCCGCCGGATAATGGGCGACAAAGTGCGGCGAGAGGATCTGCATGTAGCGGGCCAGCACGACCGCTTCTACCTGGTGATGTGCGAGGAGCGCAAGCTGATGGGCCTCCACTGCTTCGCGGGTTGCAGCAGTGACCGGGGTGTGTTCGAAGGGAATGCCGTAGAAGGCAGCGAGGTGTTCGACCTCGCGATGATTCGAGATGATGATGGGAATTTCGCAGTCGAGCTCGCCGGACTTCCAGCGGTGCAGCAGGTCAGCCATGCAGTGCAGGTATTGGGAGCAGAACAGAGCCACGCGGGGCCGATGCGTGGTGACTACGAGGCTCCAGCGCATGTCGAGGTCGCGGGCCAGCGGCTCGAACCCGGCCTTGAATCCCTCGAGGTCGAACTTGTCCCAGGCCTCGGCCGTGGCGTGGGCTGACTCTGCCGTGCCGGCCGATTCGATGATGCCGGAGTTGAGCGCCCACTCGACGCGCATGAAGAACAGGCCCTGCTCGTGGTCCTGGTGCTGATCCGTGTGGAGCACGTTGGCGCCGAGTTCATAGAGCAGGCCGGCGACGGACGCAATAAGGCCCTTGCGATCAGGGCAGTCGATGAGGAGAACTGCGGTGTCTTTCATCCTGGTTCCAGATTACAGCGGGAGAATGCAGAATGCGGCTGTGCTGGGACGGCAACTACTGCGGTCGTTTAGAATCCTCCTTCGGCCGGCGCGTAGCTCGGCGCGCTCGACCGTTGCATTCGCCTGACGAGGAAAGATGAAAAGAACGATGCGCATTCGACCATTCGCTGCTGCCCTTTTCTCCATGGCCTTCGCCGTGCAGGCACAGAATCCGGCGCCGCTGCCCTCGCAAGCCGCGGAACTGGCGCTGATGCACAAGGTCGACGACTGGCAGACCGCGCATCCGGTAATGTCCGACGACGACCGCAACTGGGAGCGCGGCACCTGGTACACGGGCGTAATGGAGGCATGGAAGACGACCGGCGATGCCGGGTTTCTGAACCAGGCCCTCGACTTTGGACGGAAAACCGCGTGGCAGCCGGGCACGGAGAAGGCCGGGGCAAACCGGTTGTTTATCGCCGAGACGTGGACGGAACTCTCGCTCGTGCGGCACGATCCGCAGATGATTGCGCCCACTGAGAAGTGGCTTGCGACAAATGCGCCCAACTCACCCGGCGGCACCGCACGCTGGTATCTCGACAACGGGCGGCCCTATGTGGACTCGCTCTATGGGGCCGCGGTTTTTCCCATGCTGACGCGTGCGACCGGCAACCGGGAATATCTCGATACGCTGCACGCCTTCGCCGACGATATCGTCTCCGGACTGTGGGATAAAGACGCTGGCCTCTTCTATCGCGACGCAACGTACATCGGCAAGCGCACGGCGCGCGGCAAAAAAGTTCTCTGGTCGCGCGGCAACGGATGGGCCTTTGCGGGGCTGGCGCGGATTCTCGAGTACCTGCCTAAAAATGATCCGCAGCGCGCGAATTACCTGGCGCTCTACAGGCGGATGGCGGAGTCGCTTGCCGGCCGTGAGTCAGCCGACGGATTTTGGCGGGCCAATCTCGACGACCCGGACGACATTCCCAATCCGGAGAGCAGCGGCACGGCCTTCTTCTGTTTCGGCTACGCGTGGGGCATTCGCCATCATCTGCTCGACCGGCGCACGTATCTGCCGGTTGTCGCGAAGTCCTACGCCGCGCTGGCCGGCGCGGTGAGTCCCGAGGGGATGGTGGAGTGGGGACAGCAGGTAGACGGACAGCCACACCCCACTACTCGCAGCAGCACGCACGAGTATGTGACCGGCGCGTTCCTGCTGGCTTCGGGCGAGGTCTACCGGCTGAGCCGTTAGGACAGACTCAGCCGCAGACAGTAGAGTCCTCGTGCGCGAAAAAAACGCCGGGGCAATTGAGAGCCCCGGCGATGCGCGTGCAACGCATGCAAGCTGGTTCTTCGATTTGGCGCGCCACGCTTCTGTGCCGCAGCCTGAACTGAAATGGTTCTCCGGCGGATGTGCGTTCGAATCGCTTCAGGAGAACTGCAGCCGGTCTGTATCGGCCTAAGCGGCATCTCTGCCATGCGCGTGTGGCGCGCTCAGCTTCTGGCGCAGGTTGCCGGCCAGGTCGGCGACCATGCGCAGCTTCTCCGCAATCGGCGCAGGAACCTCGTTGCCGTTGAGCGCAAGCTGCGAGTGGAGCAGCAGCCCCGCGACCGTGGACTTGAGCTCGGCCTCGATTTCAGCGGTCGCTGCGATCCGCGCGAGCGACTGTTCGCGCTCGCGGCGGTGCAGACCGGCGCGGATTTCACGCACCAGCCGCGCGGTTCCGGCGACGGCGAAGTTCACCTGCAGCGGAATCGCCAGGCCGGCGTGCTCGCAGATGGCCTCTGCGGA
>Ga0335075_10019222_pt1 | contig 10110 bp, 9 predicted proteins | sample Lox_Sample_24_FD_206723 | JGI IMG/M metagenome (GOLD analysis project Ga0335075, IMG submission 206723) | Soil microbial communities from Loxahatchee National Wildlife Refuge, Florida, United States - Lox_Sample_2.4 | ecosystem: Environmental > Terrestrial > Soil > Wetlands | place: USA: Florida...
CGCCTCGGCCAGCGAGGGATCGGACGCGGACCAGCGCAGTGCGATGCGGTCGGTGACCTGCAGCCCCGAGTTCTTCCGCGCGTCCTGGATGAGCCGGATCGCTTCCCGGGCCAGGCCCTCCGCGCGCAGCGACGACGTCACCGACAGGTCAAGCGCCACGGTCTCGCCTCCCGCCGTGGCCACACCCCAGCCCGACAACGGTGTCTGCGTGATGACGAGATCATCCGCGGATAGCTCGACGGTCCCGAGCGACGGCACCTCCACCGGCACGGAACCCCCGTCCGCGACGGCCCGCGCCACCTCAGTCGGATCCGCGGCGCCGATGGCACGCGCGACCTTCTGCGTGTCCGCCCCGAATCGCTTCCCCAGCGACCGGAATTGCGGCTTCACCGTGTACGTCACGAGCGGCCCCAGCCCCGCGGACTCCAGCGCGGACACGGAATGCACGTTCAGCTCATCTGCCACCAGGTCCCGCAGGGACGCGGGCAGCGACGAGAACCCCGGTGCTCCGACCAGCGCCCGGTCCAGCGGCTGCCGGGTACGCGCACCGGCGGCTGCCCGCGCCGACCGCCCTAGCTCGACGAGCCGCCGCACGAGGGCCATCTGCTCCGACAGTGCCTCGTCGATCAGCGACGAGGACCACAACGGCCACGACGACAGGTGCACCGAGGAGGTCCCGGAAGTTTCCTCCGCTGGCCGCAGCACCCGCCACAGGTAGTCGGCGAGGAACGGCGTGAACGGCGCCATCAGCTGCGTCAGCAAGACGAGGACCGAATGCAGCGTCGCGAACGCCGAAGCCGCCTCCGGCCCCGATGCCCACCCCTCCCAGAACCGACGCCGCGAGCGCCGGACGTACCAGTTCGACAGATCGTCGATCAGCTCCGCCAGCCGCCGCCCCGCGGCCGCGGTGTCGAACGCCTCAAGGAACGCGGTCACGTCCCGCGCGCACGAGTGCGCCTCCGACAGCAGCCACCGGTCCAGCAGTGGCCGCGAGGCGACGTCGCGAGCCGATGGCGCCAGCGAAGGCGTCCACGACGACGCGTTCGCGTACAGGACCAGGAACGAGGCCGTGTTCCACCAGGTGAGCAGCACCTTCCGCACGATCTCGTCCAGCGCGTCCGGCCCGATCCGGCGCGCCGCCCACGGCGACCCGGTGGCGGCGAAGAACCAGCGCACCGCGTCCGCGCCGGAACGGTCCATCAGCCCTACCGGCTCGATGACGTTGCCGAGGTGCTTGGACATCTTGCGCCCGGAGGCATCGAGCACGAGGCCGAGGCAGACCACGTTCTCGTACGCCGACCGGCCGAACACCAGTGTGCCCACCGCCATCAGCGAGTAGAACCAGCCGCGGGTCTGGTCGATCGCCTCGCAGATGAACTGGGCCGGGTAGGCCTCCGCGAAGGCCCCGTCCAGCGGCGCGGCCCACGGCACCCCCCATTGGGCGAAAGGCATGGACCCGGAGTCGAACCACACGTCGATGACCTCGGGCACCCGGGCCGCGGGCGACCCGCACGACGGGCACGGGAACCCGACCTCGTCCACGAATGGCCGGTGCGGGTCGAGCCCGGACAGGTCACGGCCCGCGAGCTCGCCCAGTTCCGCCAGCGACCCGACGCAGGTGATGTGACCGGACGGGCATTCCCACAGCGGGAGCGGGGTGCCCCAGTACCGGGTCCGCGACAGCGCCCAGTCGACGTTGTTACGCAGCCATTCGCCGTACCGGCCGTTCTTGACGCCGGGCGGCTGCCAGTTCGTCTTCTCGTTCTCCGCGAGGAGCCGGTCCTTGATCTGCGTGGTCCTGATGTACCACGACGGCAGCGCGTAGTAGAGCAGCGCGGTGCCGCACCGCCAGCAGTGCGGGTAGCTGTGCTCGTGTTGCCGCGACGCGAACAGCAGTCCGCGTTCGGCCAGGTCGGCGATGATCGGCTTATCGGCGTCCTTGAAGAACATGCCGCCAACGAGCGGCAGGTCGTCCTCGAACCGCCCGTCCGGCCGCACCGGGTTGACCACCGGCAGCCCGTGCGCCCGGCCGATCTCCATGTCGTCCGCGCCGAAGGCGGGCGCGATGTGCACGAGGCCGGTGCCGTCGTCCGTGGTCACGAAGGTGCCGGCGACCACCGGCCGCGGGTTGTCCAGCTCTTTCAGCCCGAACGGATGACGGTATCTCGCCCCGATCAGTCCCGTACCCGGCAGGGTGTCAAGGACGTGCCATCCCTCGCCGAGCACCCGCGCGTACAGCGACTCGGCGACGACGACCTTGTCCTCGCCCCCCATTTTCCTCGCGATCACGTACCGGATCTCGGGGTGGACGGCGACGGCGGTGTTGGCGATGAGCGTCCACGGCGTGGTCGTCCAGACGAGAAGGTCAGCGCCCATCAGGTGACGGCTGGCGCCGTCCGGCACGGAGGTGACCGGGAACCGCACCGTCACCGAAGGGTCCGTGACATCCCGGTACACGTCCGGCTGACCCATCTCGTGATCCGACAGCGGCGTGCCGCAGCGCGGGCAGTACGGGCTGATCCGGTAGTCGCGGACCAGGAGTCCCTTTTCGTAGATGGTCTTCAGCGCCCACCAGACGGACTCGATATAGCCGGGATCCATGGTGCGGTAGGCGTCGGACAGGTCGATCCAGTAGCCCATCCGCTGGGTGAGGGCGGCGAACGCGTCGACGTGGCGGAGCACCGATTCGCGGCAGCGGGCGTTGAACTCGGCGACTCCGTAGGCCTCGATGTCCTTCTTGCCCGACAGCCCGAGTTCCTTCTCGACGGCGACCTCGACGGGCAGCCCGTGGCAGTCCCAGCCGGCCTTGCGGCGGACGTAATGGCCCTGCATGGTCTTGAAGCGGGGGAAGAGGTCCTTGAAGACGCGGGCCTCGACGTGATGCACCCCGGGCATGCCGTTCGCGGTGGGCGGTCCCTCGTAGAAGGTCCAGCGGGGCCCGTCGGCGGTCTGCTTCAGCGACTGCTCGAAGGTCCGTTCCCGGTTCCAGCGCGCTAGCATCTCGTGCTCAATGGCCGGGAAGTCCGGCTGTGCCTCCAGCGCGGGGAGACTTCCCGCGCTCGCCTCCGGGCGCTCTGGGCGCGACGCGTTCCCTCGTCGCTCGGCGCTCGTTCCTCGCGCCTCGCTCCTCGGTCCACGCGTCGCCGCGCCCTTCGGCTCGCGCTCGTGCGGCTCGCGCTCGGTATTCACGTGACCGAGCATAACGGAGCGTTAAGCGGGCGCATCTACCCCGCCTGACTGACTGGTTTGCGGGAGGGGCCGCCGGGTCGTATCCTGCGTTGTCTGTCCAGTTCACGACGTGCAAAAGGGTGGGGAAACATGACCGCTGCGCAGCAATCCAGCGCCGCTGGTCTCCCGGTACGGCCAGGCGAGGATCCGTGGACCGACGCCGAGGTCGCGGAGATACGCGCCGAACTCGAAGACGAGGCGGTAGCGCTGCGCGCGGAGATCGGCCAGGCGGAGTCCGAGATCGCCGATAGAATAGGTGACTCGGTCGTCGCTGCCGGAGACGACGAGGCAGACGCGAGCAGCAAGGTGGCGCAGCGCGAGCACGATCTGGCGCTCACCCAGAACACGCGTGAGCTTCTCATCCAGACCGAGCACGCGCTTGAGCGGATCGATGCGGGAACATATGGAGTGTGCGAATCGTGCGGCAAGCCGATAGGGAAGGCGCGGCTCCAGGCATTCCCGCGGGCGACCCTGTGCGTGCAGTGCAAGCAGAAGCAAGAGCGCCGCTGAGCACTGAGAAAAGGAGCCGAACGGTGCCACGACGGATCGGGGTGCTGGTCGGCGTCGCCATCCTCGTGCTGGCGGCCGACATCCTCACCAAGGCCCTCGTGGTGGCGCACCTGCGGGTCGGGGAGCCGGTGCACGTGATCGGCAGCGTCCTCGAACTGAACTTGCTGCGCAACTCAGGCGCGGCGTTCAGCGTCGGCACGGGCGACACGATCGTGTTCACCGCGATCGCCGTGGCCGTGGTGATCTATATCCTCCGCACGGCCCGCAAGCTGCGCAGCGCGGTGTGGGCGGTCACGCTGGGCCTGCTGCTCGGCGGCGCGTGCGGCAACCTCGTGGACCGGATTTTCCGCGCCCCCGGCCTGTTCCGGGGCGACGTGGTGGACTTCATCGAGGTGACCAGGTACTGGCCGGTGTTCAACCTGGCCGACTCGGCGATCGTGTGCGGCGGCATCCTGACCGTGCTGCTGGCCCTGCTCGGCTACCACATGGACGGCACTCGCGGCGATCGCTCCGCGTCCGACTCCGACTCCTCTGCTCCTGAGTCCTCCGCCGATCCCTCCAGCGCCGACCCCTCTTCCTCCGGCCCTTCCGCCTCGGAGTCCGCTCCGCTGCCCGCCTCGCCGGACAAATCCGATATGTCGGACGCGGATCGGTGACTTCGGGGGAGCGCCTCGTCCTGGTGCCGGAAGGCCTGGACGGGGAACGGCTGGACGCGGCGCTGGCGAGGATGTTCGGCCTGTCCCGGTCCAGGGCCGCGGAGCTCATCGGTGAGGGGAACGTCCTGGTCGACGGCGAGCCGGGAGCGAAGTCCGACCGGGTGCTGGCCGGCTCGCCGCTGAGCGTCACGCTGCCCCCGCCGCCTGCCCACGTCATCGAAGAGCTGCCCGTCCCGGGCATGGACATCGTGTACGAGGACGACGACATCGTGGTGGTGGACAAGCCGCGCGGCGTGGCCGCCCACCCGACGCCCGGCTGGATGGGCCCGACGGTTCTCGGGGGCCTGCTCGCCGCTGGCCACACGGTGGCCACAAGCGGTTCCGCCGAACGCCAGGGCATCGTGCACCGTCTCGACGCCAACACCACGGGCCTCATGGTGGTCGCCAAGAGCGAGTCCGCCTACAGCGTGCTGAAGCAGGCGTTCCGCGACCGAACGGTCGACAAGACTTACCACGCCCTGGTGCAGGGCCACCCGGACCCGTTGCGTGGGACGATCGACGCCCCGATCGGGCGGCACCCGTCGGGCGACGGCCGGTTCGCGGTCGTGGGCGATGGTCGCCCGAGCGTGACGCACTACGACACGCTGGAGGCGTTCCGTGCCGCCAGCCTGGTGTCGGTGAAGCTGGAGACCGGCCGCACGCACCAGATTCGTGTCCACATGTCCGCGCTGCGCCACCCGTGCTGCGGCGACTTCCTATACGGAGCCGACCCGGCGCTCGCGCGCCACCTTGGCCTGACCCGGCAGTGGCTGCACGCGGTCCGGCTGTCATTCGCCCACCCCGCCGATGGCCGCGAAGTGTCCTTCGATAGCGAGTACCCCGACGACCTCGCCCACGCCCTCGACGTTCTGCGTGCCGACGGCTGATTCCGGCCACCCGCTGGCCCGCAGCGGTGCCAGGGCCCGCTAAAGCGGGATGCTGGCCTGGGGTGGTCAGCCGGATGACAGGTTGCGGTGAATCGTTCGCAGGGCGCGGGTGAGCGTGTCACGGTCGGCCTCGGACAGGCCGGCCAGGGCGCGTTCGGTGACCCGGGTGATCTCCGCGTCCACGTCCTTCTCCAGAGCGCGGCCGCGGTCGGTGAGCCGCAGCCGGATCATGCGGCCGTCGTTCGGGTGCGGCTCGCGTCGGAGCAGGCCGGAGGCCTCCATCCGGGTGGCGGCCCGGGTCACGGTGGGGGTGGCCAGGCCAAGGCTCCTGGCGATCTCGCCGGGGGACAGGCCGTCGTCGCGCCACAGGCAGCGCAGCACGAACTGCTGGCCCTCGTGGACGCCGTGCCGCGCGAACGCGGCGGCCGTCGCGAGGGCGAGGGCGTGCTTAGCGGACCAGAACGCGGTCTGGAAGTCGGTCGGCGGGCTGTCCGCCGCGGACTCCCCGGGGCCGGGCGCCCCGGCATCCTGATCGGCTGATACGGGCTGGCGTGCTGCATCTGGCATAGCAAGCCAAGCGTACGCGTACGCCTGCGACGGAGCACCTTGCGAAAATTAGTTAGCCGGCTTATGGTTTAACTTGTTGTCCGGCTAACTAATAAGGGAGCTTACGCGATGAAGCTCGGGATTGTCCTCGCGGACTTCTCCTGGCCCGTTCCCGTCACCGGTCTGTCCGAGAAGATCACCTCTGTCGCGCGCGCGGCGGACGAGGCGGGGATCGACAGCCTGTGGGTGATGGACCACTTCTTCCAGATCCGGCTGACCGGCCTGCCGCCGGAGTCACCGATGCCCGAGGCGTACGCCACGCTCGGCGTGCTGGCGGGCCAGACCTCCCGCATCAAGCTCGGCACCCTGGTCACGTCGGTGAGCTACCGGCACCCTGGCGTGCTGGTCAAGACCGTCACCACACTGGACGTGCTCAGCGGCGGCCGGATGTACCTCGGCATCGGCGCGGGCGCGCCGTGGAACGTCGAGCCGGCCGGGCCCGGCACCGCGTGGGAGGCGGAGGGTCTCGGCATCCCCTTCGCCTCGCTCGCCGACCGGTTCGGCAAGCTGGAGGAAGTGCTCCAGATCGCACACCGGATGTGGCGCGGCGACGAGACCCCCTATGAGGGCAGGCACTACCAGCTGGTCCGGCCGCTCAACTCGCCGAACTCGGTGCAGCGCCCGAACCCGCCGGTCCTGGTCGCCGGCGGCGGCGAGAAGAAGACGCTGCGGCTGGTCGCCAGGTACGGGGATGCCTGCCACCTGCTCGACGCGCCCGGCACCCCGTACGAAACCGACCTGCGGCACAAGCTCGACGTGCTCCGCGCGCACTGCGACGAGGCTGGCCGCGACTACGGCCAGATCGAGAAGACCGTCGGCGTCCAGGCCGATCTGGCTGCCGATCCGGACAAGGGGACCGCCGCGCTGCTCGCCCGGCTGGAGGAGCTGGCGGGTCTCGGCTTCGATCACGCGATGGTCTCGGCCCGCGGCCCGCTCACGGCCGGGACCATCGCCGCGCTCGCCGCGATCCTGCCGGAGGTCCACGCGCTCGGCACTCCCAGCACCCGGAGCTGATTCCCGGGTTGACCGGGAACGCTCGCCAGGCGTCTACTACATCCCATGACGGAGAACACGGGGACGTTCCCGGTCACGACGGCGCTGACCCTGCCGGGGATGACCGTGCAGCAGAACCTAGGCGTAGTGTTCGGCCTGGTCGTGCGATCGATGGGCATGGCCAAGGGCCTCGGCGCGGCGTTCACCTCATTGCGCCAGGGCGAGGTGCCCCAGTACACCGAACTGCTGGAGGACAGCCGTCGGCACGCGATGGACCGGATGATCGAGAACGCGCGGCTGCTCGGCGCGAGCGGGGTGATCTCGATGCGGTTCGACGGTTCGGAGATCGGGCAGCAGCTCACCGAGATCGTGGCCTACGGTACGGCCGTGGTCGTTACCCCGGCCCAGTGACGCCAGGCGCATGGGCCGGGTGCTGATCGGGGACACCGAGCGAAACCGGCTCGTCTCCGAGCTGAACGAACACTACGTCGCCGGCCGGCTCGCCCTGGAGGACCTGCGCCGCCGCGTCGAGACGGTGATGTCGGCGGTCTACCTGGACGAGGCGCGGGCCGCCCTGGCCGAGCTTCCCGCGATCGCTGGCGCTATCCCGGTGCGGACAACGGGACGCGGGGACGGCAGCCGCGCCGGATGGTTCCGGCGCAAGGGACACGCCCAGGTCGCAGCGCCGGCCCCGGGCTGGGAACGCACCGACGAGCGGTTCCGGGACCCGTCCAGCGGAGTGATCATGCGCGTGTGGGTGGATCCCGCCGACCACAGCCGCCACTATGTGCCCGATGAGGCGGGGTGATCGGCCATACGCGGCGGCGGGTGGAAACCCTGCGGAAGAAAAGTGCTGATAATACAGCACAAATCATCCACGAGGATGGCCCACCTCGGTTATTACGAGCGCCAGGCGGCCGGAGACCGGCCGGTGGCTGCCCGGATGGTCCTCGTGAGGTGGGACTGGTCCGCGAATCCGAGGTCGCAGGCGAGCGCCGCGAGGCCGGTTTCCCCGGAGCCCAGCCGTTCCAGCGCCTCGGCCACCCGGATCCGGTTCCGGTACCGGCTCACGCCCGCCCCTGTCAGCTGACTGAACGACCGGCTGAGATGATGCGGTGAGCATCCGACGCGCCGCGCCAGCTCAATGACCCCAGTGCGCGGCTCCGCGTGCAGGATCTCGCGGGCCTCGTCGACCAGCCGGCGGCGCGCGGCGACTGTCCCCGGACGGCCGCCTGCCACACGCTCAGGCACGCGGCGGGCGAGCACCCCCGCGACCGCCAGCACGAGCGCCTCGGCCGGATCGCCCTCTGCGGCCTTCGCGATCGCGCCCCGGATCGCCCGGTCGCTCGCCGCGTCCATCGGCAGGTCCGGTATGTCCAGCCCGGGATCGCCGCCGGCCAGTGCGGCGACCAAGGATGCCGACAGGCGTATGGCCGTGCACGTATCGCCGCCGTCGACTGGGTGCGCGAACTCCTCGGCCTCGCCGGGCGGCACGAGATAGCCGGTCGTGGCGTCGTGCAGAACCTCCCGGCCGCGGGTACGCCGCACGAACGCGCCGCGCCGCACGAACACGAGGACATGCCGCGCGCCCGGCTGGTCCGGACGGAAACCGGACCGCCCGTGGGCGCAGCGCACGTCGGCTAGCGCGTAGTCCTCGCCGGCCGCGAGCGGCGAATCGGAGGCCATGTGGCCGATGGTAATCGCGCACGGATCTTCAAGCCTGGCCGCCGGCGCCGGTGACAGCATCACGGCCATGGAGATCAGCCAGCATATCGCCGCCCTGGAGAGGGACGGCGCCCTGCTCGCCGACGCCGCGGCCAGCGCCGGGCTTACCGAAGAGGTCCCGGCGTGCCCTGGGTGGCGGGTACGCGACCTGGTCCGGCACCAGGCGTTCGTCCACGCCTGGGCCGCACGTCACCTCACCGAATGCCCGGCCGACGTCATCGAGGAGGCCGCCGAGGACGACATTCTCGGGGGAGGCCCGCCGGACGGCGAACTGATCGCGGCCTACCGAGAAGGCCACGCCGCGCTGGTCAGGGTCCTCCGCGCAGCGGACCCGGACGTCCGCTGCGCGACGTTCCTGCCCGCTCCGTCGCCGCTGGCGTTCTGGGCCCGCCGCCAGGCTCACGAAACCGCGATCCACCGCTTCGACGCCCAGAGCACGCGGCGCGCTGCCCCGCCGGTTCCGCGGGACGCGTTCGACCCCGGGTTCGCGGCCGATGGCATCGACGAAATGGTCAGGGGATTCGCCGCACGGCAGAAAGCGGACGGAGTCCCAGGGGAACTTCTGGTCCGGTCCGTCGACACCGGGGACGCCTGGCGTTTCACCTGGCCGTCCGAAGGCGCGGTCCGGACGCGACGGTACCGCGCGGGCGAGGAGACCGGGCCGGCGGACTGCGTGCTCGCTGGTCCCGCGTCCGGCGTCTATCTCTTCCTCTGGAACCGGTGCGCCGCCGCCGGCGCTGATATCGCCATAACCGGTGACCACGGGATCTTGCGCACCTGGAACCGCCGCGTCCGCGTGCGCTGGACCTGAATCCAGCCGCTGGAATGTCACACCCCGCGCCTAGGGTCAGTACATGAGGCGTCCCTGGTCAGCCGCACATTGCCTGGCTATGCGCGGGGACCCGCGCCAGCTTCACGCCGCCGCCAGGGCCGTGACCAGGCCGATCGCAATACTTCCGGCGCACCCCGGCGCGGGACCGCCACTCCCCGCCCCGGAACGGATAAGGTAGGCCACACCGGTTGAGCCATCCGACCGCCGCGCCCGACCCGAGCCCCGAGACTGGCCCGGACCGGCATGGCGGCGCGGAAGCGTGCGCAGGAGGAGACGCAAGACGATGACCAACACCCCTTACGCTCACCTCCACGTCCACACCGAGTACTCGATGCTGGACGGGGCGGCCCGGCTCAAGAACCTGTTCAAGGAGGTCAAGGCCCAGGGCATGACGCACGTGGCGATGACTGACCACGGCAACATGTACGGGGCGGCCGAGTTCCACAAGCAGGCGAAGGACGCCGGCATCACGCCGGTCATCGGCATCGAGGCCTACGTCGCGCCGGAATCGCGGCGGAACACCAACCGGATCCTGTGGGGCCAGCCGCACCAGAAGAGGGACGACGTCTCCGCCTCCGGCGCCTACCTGCACAAGACGATCTGGGCGCGCGACAACGAAGGCCTGCACAACCTC
>Ga0335075_10019223_pt1 | contig 10109 bp, 12 predicted proteins | sample Lox_Sample_24_FD_206723 | JGI IMG/M metagenome (GOLD analysis project Ga0335075, IMG submission 206723) | Soil microbial communities from Loxahatchee National Wildlife Refuge, Florida, United States - Lox_Sample_2.4 | ecosystem: Environmental > Terrestrial > Soil > Wetlands | place: USA...
CCCGTTTGCTTTGCATTGGTAGAATCGTCCCTTGGGTCCGCAGGTTACGATGCCACAGGCATCTTGGCCCCTGTGCTGGAGAAGGGACAGTCCCTCACAGATCTCAACAGCAGCGTCTTGGGTTGGGGAATGAAGCAATAGTCCCAAAATTCCACACACTTTGAGCGGAACGTCAGGCCCGCCACAGGTCGGAAGAGAGAAGAAAACGAAATCGGCGACAGGAATCAATTAGCCGAAAACAGGTTTGAGTTGAAAAATTGGCGTGGAGGACTTACTGTTCGGTGCTTAGAGTAACCGTTTTCGTAAATTTACAAAGGCTAAGTGACGATATATGCTGAAGCGGTTGGAGATAGGGAAGGAAAGAGCTAAGAGACTGCTCGGCTCGTGTTTTCTGGACTCTCTTCCACAAATGGTTATAGAGTTTAAAAAACATCGCGGTTGAGCGCGTTTTATCTTCACTACTGCACACTAATAGGACACACGCAAGAACGAGGAAACGGAAACAAGATCGACTGGACGGAGGATAGAGGACGGAGATCGGGACCCGAAATTTTTTTTTTTACAAATAGGTGATGGGATGGAAGTGTCGAGGGTGTTGAAGGATAGCAAGCATCCAACAAGTTCTAGGCGTTAAGAGGGCGTATTAACCACGGGAAGGATGAGCTTCCATGCGGATATGTCACGGGTGCAATAATGTAGGCAATGAGATCCGAATCTAGATGCGGAGAGTCTTTGGCTTCTCCCAAGCGTAGTCGGGGTTGCCAAAGTGGCCATACGAGGCGGTTTGCAAGTACTGCGGCCTCTGGAGGCCGAGCTGACGTACAATGACACCAGGCCTCAAGTCCCAGTTGTTCTTGATGATCTCAACAAGCTCCTCGTTGGACTTGGTTCCGGTTTCGTACGTATCGACATAGATAGAGAGAGGTTCGGCAACACCGATGGCGTAGGAGAGCTGGACGAGAGCACGGCGGGCCAATCCACCAGCGACGAGTGACTTGGCTATTGGGAACACATATTAGGGACGTTCAATGACAACAGAACACGATCCTCACCAATCCAGCGTGCAGTGTAGGCGGCGGATCGATCGACCTTAGAGAAGTCCTTTCCGGAGAAAGCTCCTCCACCATGAGCTCCCCAGCCACCATAAGTATCGACAATGATTTTGCGACCGGTCAACCCGGCGTCGCCCTGAGGACCACCAATAACGAAGCGGCCCGAAGGTTGGATCTAAAATGCCAGTCAGGAATGAAAATGAAACGCCCGCGAGAAGAAGCAGAAGTCAGCTTACATGGTAGATGGTCCTATCATCCAACAGTTTGGGGTCGATGACCTTCTTAATGATCTTTTCTTTGATCTCTTCCCTGAGCTTCTCAGTGGAAATACTCTCGGCGTGCTGGGTGGACACGACAATGGTGTCGACCCTCAAAGGGATCATGGCCCCGCCTTCCTTCCTGTATTCGACCGTGACTTGCGTCTTCGAGTCAGGTCGGAGCCAGTCCATCATGCCGGACCTCCTGGCAGCGGCCATGGCGCGGTTCAGCTTATGTGCGAGCATGATGGTAAGAGGCATAAGCTCCTCAGTCTCGTCCGTGGCATAGCCGAACATGATACCCTGATCACCAGCGCCCATCGCTTCGAGGGTGCCGTGGTCAAGTCCCTGGGCGATATCGGGGCTCTGTTGCTCGATAGCCACAAGAATGTTGCATGTCTTGTAGTCGAAACCTTTCTCGGAGTCATCATACCCGATCTTTTTAATCGTTTCGCGAATGACTTTTTGGTAGTCGAGCTTGGCCTTGGTGGAAATTTCACCAAAAACCATGATCATTCCAGTCTTGGATGCAGTTTCGCACGCGACTTTGGAGAATGGGTCCTCGGCGAGGCATGCATCGAGCTAAGTGAAAAAAAAAAAGTTTTTCAGCAAAGAGCCTGTTGAGAGCGGGGGTGGAAAAAAGCACGTACAATGGCATCGGAGACTTGATCACAGATCTTGTCTACACGAGAAAAAAGTGGTCAGGACTGTCTCCGTCACCGTGGAGAGACTGACCAGGATGGCCTTCACCGACACTCTCACTCGTGAACAGGAAATGTCCAGGAGCGAGTCGAGAGGGGCTAGAGTTAGTAGACATGATGGATTTTTGAGAAAAGGGAAGATGGGGAACGAGTTCAAGTTGCAAAAAGTCGAAATCGCGCCAGGCCAATTAAATCTGAAGCAAAAGCTGAGACGAGACGAATCACGCCATGCCATTCAGTTTGCTCAATTGCCCTTTACGCGATCTCTTTTTCACAAGCTCTCAGTATACGCAAGAATCTCTTCAGTCTACGTATATTCTTACAAAGGCCCTACCCCAAGCGGATCGATATTCGGTTTAATTTCCGCCCCTTTTTGCGGAGGGTCTAGTATCCGGTCAGCCGGTAGTGGAGGGGACAAAGAGCTTGCATGTCGCGGAGCAGGGGAAGCGTATATCGTTGAGTTTTGCAAAGGGTGGCCAGGTGTCACTTGCGAGGGCGTATTTAGGGCGGGTGGTGGTAACGCAACAGACTTCCATTCATCTTCCAACGTTCGCACTCGACTTGGGGTATTGATTGCAGCGGGCGAGGCGGAAGTGGACCAGGGGTTACTGGATAGGGTATCACTCCTCAACAGGCCAGCTTGAGGTCTGGGTCGGACAGTGGCGGCAACGCTCGCGTCGTGTACATGCTGTGGAGTTGCCCATGGTGAAGTCGAGGTTGGGGTCCGTGTAGAACTAGAAGAGGGTGATGCGCTCCAAGGATCATTATCGGCCCAACCAAGGGTGCTCCTCCTGTTTCCGTCTGAACTGGCGCTAGTACCTCCAGCAGGGCCATTAGTATACCCTGTGAAGACCCCGCCGACACCAGAGACTGGAGATCGGAAGTCCTTGGCTGCATCCTGAACAGCGGAGAACGCAGCAGTCGCATTTGTGCTCAAACGCCCCCACATGGACTTCATACCTCCGCCAGCATTGCTCGCGAACCCACTAAATCCATCTGCGAATGCAGCGGCCGAGAAGCCACCCGTGCCGAATCCTTGTGGGCCTTCGGGCGAGGCTCGTACCATGGGCTGTGGGGGTGCTGGGCGGTGATACAAAGAGGTGGCCTCCGATGAAGGCGTCGAAGTGGTGCTTGCTGCCTGCGAAAAGGCCGGTGTGGGTCGCGAGTTCAGCGTCGGAGAGGATCGAAGAGAGAACGCGGAAGAAGACGTCGAAACCGGACGAAAAGAATCTTGCCGCGGTGCGGTTGGTCTTCCTAGATCCGGTGATTTTGTTGCCGTCGGAATAGGAGGGGATTCCGATACTGGCAGGATCGCCGGGCTGCTATTCCTTGAGGTCGCCCCTACGCCTGATGCGGAGGTGACACTCGAACTGAGTAAAGGGGTTCCATTTCTCGACGGCCCTTCGCTCGGTGACTCTTCTGTCATCAATGAAAGGTTTTTGATCCCTTTCGTCACGCCTTTTTCCGTCACTGCGTCCTCAGCAGCCTCGGTCACAGTTTTGGATTCTAGATCGGGAGCCACGGTAGCAGAGATGGGCTTTCCATTCATCTCTTCATCTCCTTTTCCGTATAATTCATGCCAGAAGCGCACATTTCTGGCATTAGGAATCAGTACCCCCATATCACCGGCTCCTCCCTTGATATCGTCTAATCCCTTGTTGTATTCGGGGTTGTTCCATTTCCTCTCCTTCATGTTTTCATCGGATAGGAACCATTCCCAGACACTTTGGGTCTTTTGGATCCCACTCCACGAGCTGGCGCCATCTAGACTGACCCTCCTCTCCCTCTCGCAATTAAAGAGAAAGGTGCCAAATTCGCAAGCATACAGGTGATAGTGGATTTTTCGTAGGAACGCCTCGTTGAACTCGAACCGCTCCGGGAACTGGAGCTGGATATTTCGAACACACTCCAAGAATTGGTGGAAGACGGGAGACATTTCCTTGATGTGAGCTGGGTTGGAAATTCTGTCGCGGAACCCAGCGATGAAGGCTCCTGCGCCACCACTGGGTTCATCGCTAGGTTCGCCTCCCCTGTCGATACTGGATCCACCAATAAAGAACCTCTCCGAAGATAGATGTCCGCATCGATCAAGGAACTTGTGTCCAAAGCTCACCCATTCCTTTTCAATGAGGACCATGAAGCCTCGAATGGTCCGGTAATATGGATCTAGGCATAGTTGGGCCAATGCCGTGACCTGTGCTGTGCGGTCCCACCCATCGGAGCAATGCACAAGAACATGAGAGGATGCAACATGAACCGTCCGAATGATCACCAGTGTTCCCTGCAGAATGGCAGAGAGATGCTTTACCCACCCAGATCTTCTGAGGGCCTGTCGATCGAGAACACTTAGACTGCTCGACTCCGGAGAACTACCATCAAGGTAAGCACCCTCCGTAAGCATCTCTGTTGGCCGATCGGCATCTCGCAGGGCTTCTACAACTCTGGCGAGGGAATCTCTCATTACGTGGATGTTATCCACTCCAAGATATGCCTTCTTCGTCACACCAAATCCCGCGCCGGTGCCACCTTTGTAATGCTCCATGTTTTCTGATCCACCACCTTGAGCAACATTGGCCATAGCATTTGCAGTGGGACGGGCGTCGATGATCACATTGGTACATGTTGCACCGAACACATGCCTTTCGCCTGATTTAGAGGCTGATCGCGGATCCGAGGCGGGGACTGCATATGGAGAATCGAGAGGTGAGATTGGAAAATCGCTTCGACAAGCTTTTCGTCTTGAATGGAACGATTTTGTGTGATGCCCACCAAAGGTTGGCTACACCGAGTTATGGTCCCCTGACGCAGATTGTCAATTGGCAGATTCGGAGAAACCTCGGTCTCTGGGTACGTACATAGTTTGACCGGTGAAGATAAGATAGAGACGGAATACGAGCCTTGCTCCGGTATTTTCCGGCGTATGTGAGAGTGGCGTCTCCTATTCGTGCAGGTACGACGAGTTTTGCAGGATATGTAGGAGAGAACTGCGGAGCGGGCTGTTAGAACGCTAGGCTCATAGTAATAGCACTGGAAATTTTGACTCACGGAATAGTCTTTGTTGATATCCGTGAATCTCCAGGCTTTCGTGCGCACGCCGATCCCTTGACGCATGTATTCTCGCTGAACGTTGTAGATCTCCCATCCATTACGACCATCGGGTGAGATGGGCACCGCTGGAGTATAGAAGAACGCGTATAGATGTGTAACAGAGGCTGCGAATTTAATTCGACCTCAGTCGAAATGCTTGGCTTGGGCAGGAAACATAATTTACCTACTACCGTGAGTTCCTTGACGTTGTCGAATACCTCGAGGGACTCTATGTCCTTCACAAAGTACAGAGTAAATGCTTCAAATGTTCTGGTACGAAATGCCAGGGGACACAGGCCCTGCAGCGTCTGGGGTGGCCGGGAGAGATGATTGATGAGTGGATAGGGTACCTGGTGACACAATGAGTATACCGCATGTTCTCTGAATGATATCATTTATGCATTCAAATAGAGTTTACCTACCCACATTTGTTCTGACTTTTGTTTCTCTCCCGAGTCGGCCTTTCCGATGGCATCGTAGGTATAAATAAGATGATGAGAGGTCAAATGAAGCGTCCCTGTTCCCTTTGATAGTGGACCAGCCCCAGGTCTGAATATTTGAACGTCCAACACCTGATTCATGCCAACGTGTATGTTAGCAGTGGGGATAGAGGAGTTCTAACCGTTCCTACCTTGGGAATGCGCATTGCATCCATCTGTTCGGTCTTCAAGTGCCGACCTGGTACTCAACTATTGCTGCGGCTGTTTGCGGCAAGGGTGCTTTAATTGGTGTGTGGTGTGGTGGAAGACGAAACTTGGACCCTGCCACAGACGGCCTAAAAAAGAAAACCAGAATGCCAATCCAATTTTGCACGCTCTGCTCTTTGATGCGAATGCCCTTTTGACAAAGGGTGCAAAAGGTAGACCTATCGAATCTGGCTGTAAAGGCTGGTTTCAATTGGAAGACAGAACCTTTCGTGCTTCATTCCAAGGTCACCGTAAATGAGTGAATACCTGGGTACATATCCTGTAATACGATAATGTCCTTCTTTATCGCTGGTTTGGTTTACGTGCTCTAGCATCTCATTCCTGATAACGATAATTGGAAGTCTCGCAATCATCCAGCCAAAATGGATCCATTCATCTTCATCCTCGCGAGACATTACATATTGACGGTAATAAAACGAGGAAGTCTCATCGTCTAACTTCAAACCTCCTCTGTTGCCAATCGATTTCTTCTGCACTCTCTACCGTCCGCTCATCCGTAATGAGGACACTAGAGACCTCGGCATGTCTAGGGCCTTGATGTAAGAGAGTCTTGCTGTTATCGGGCATGTTTGTTAGGCTGGATCTACTATGCCTGATGTCGATTAATGGCGCACAAATTGTCCATGCTTTGAGCTGAACCGAATGCTTCCCCTTCTACATGGCCCTCGTCCGCATTACGAATGAATCCGGAGATATTATAAGTGCTTGCTTGCTTCTTAGTCCAAGCTCGAAAATTGACGCCTTGTACGACGCCATTCACCTGGACAAGCAATATATAAAATGTAAGTACGTCCATTGGGCGAGAGCGAGAAAGAGGGCACGAAAGAGAAAAAGAAGAGACCTGAAATCGGAAATACTTCATGGACATGGTGGAGAGAACAGTGAAAGAGTACCGGTCCGAGCTTCTGTCAGTCGGCCGGTGTTCACTCCACCCACCTCTGAGTCACACTAATCGTCGAAATCAGCCATCTTAAACCCAACCATCTCCCCTGTGTGGTACCTATCTTGAACCATCACCTCCACGAACAGTCTACTCGCCATTTCTCAAGAATCGAACACTATATTGACTCTATTACCGCCATTACTCTCACCTTCCACGCACACAACTTCTCCAAAAAAGAGCTCCAGGGTGACAAGAAACCATGCCTATGCTGTGAGTTCTGCTTTCAAGATTGCCAGCATGCCGAACCTTTTTAACCTCTGCCACCTTGGTCATACCCGCCGTGAACTCACTCCCTTCCCTCCAGGAAAGACCCATCTCAAAAGTACAAACCGTACACCCCAGTCAACCTACCGGACCGCCAGTGGCCATCACGAGTGATTACCACTAGCCCGATATGGCTCTCTACCGATCTGCGGGATGGCAACCAAGCACTTGTAAACCCCATGTCCATCGAACAAAAAACGCGCTTCTTCCGACAGTTGGTCAAAGTTGGTCTCAAAGAAATCGAAATTGCCTACCCCGCCGCCAGTGAAACCGATTTCGGTTTCGTGAGGGGATTGATCGAAGGTGGCGAAGTACCGGATGACGTTTGGATACAGGTAATCCAAATGGGAATCACTTTTATTTTGTTCTAATGTCTCTTTCTTCTGCTGTAATGTAGGTTCTCACCCCCGCACGAGCTGATCTCATCAAGCGAACGTTTGAGTCTATCGCTGGTGCAAAGAACGTCATCATTCACATGTACAACGCCACTGCCCCGTTATTCCGTGAAGTCGTCTTCCGAAACTCCAAGGAGCAAACAATTGCACTCGCCGTCGACCACACTCTGATCGTTCGTCAGCTCGCAGAAGAGTACGAAAAGAAATATGGAACAAATTTCAGATATGAGTATAGCCCCGAGCTATTCACTCAAACCGAACCTGAGTTTGCGGTCGAGATTTGTGACAAAGTCATGCCTGCTTGGGGAAGGGCCGGAGAAGAGAAAATGCAAAGGATCATCTTCAATCTACCATCTACTGTGGAGATCGCACCCCCAAATCACTATGCAGATCAGGTAAGGTCAACGTCCTCAGGTACACAAGGGGATTGAATCTTGACTGCCAATACAGATCGAGTATTTCTGTAGGAATGTGCAGAATCGAGAAAAGATCATCGTCAGCCTTCATCCACACAATGATCGTGGACAAGGCATCGCAGCCGCAGAACTAGGCCTCCTCGGCGGTGCCGACCGTATCGAGGGCTGTTTATTCGGAAATGGCGAGCGCACAGGAAACGTCGACCTCGTAACCCTTGCTTTAAATCAATACACTCAGGGTATCTCGCCAGGTTTGGACTTCTCGGATCTCCAAACTGTGATCGATACGATCGTATACTGCAATGACCTCCCGGTCCATCCCCGACATCCATACGCTGGCGAGCTGGTGTTCACCGCTTTTTCTGGAAGTCACCAGGACGCTATCAAAAAAGGCTTCGAGGCGCAGAAAGCGCGGTGGGCTGCGGCTAAACTGAAGGATGAGCCCCAAATATGGAACATGCCCTATCTACCGTTGGACCCTGCTGATCTCGGATGCACATACGAAGCTGTCATTCGCGTCAACTCTCAGAGCGGAAAGGGCGGCATCGCATATCTCGTCAAGCAGAGTTTGGAGTTTGATCTGCCCAGAAAAATGCAAATCGCATTCTATTCTGTCGTGCAGGAGATTGCGGAAAGAACCGGCAAGGAGCTAAGAATCGACGACATCGTACAGGCATTTTGCTCCTCGTATTTCTACCGCGCACCTGGATTCCAACTCCCCGGCACGGTGGAAGATGGTCGCCTCGCCCTAAAAAGCTTCAACTTCTATCATGGGTCTCAGTCAGAAGCACTGGGAATACCGAGAGCCTCGCAGGTTCTTGACGAGCATAGACGCTTCGTTGGAAAGATATCTGTCGATGGTCAAGAACGTCTTCTCCGCGGTGAGGGCAATGGCCCTCTATCCGCTCTCCTCGATTCTTTGCGTACAGGCCTAGACCTCAATTTCGGCATTCGCGAATACTCCGAGCACGCCATTGGCCAAGGAACAAGGGTTCAAGCGGCGTCGTATGTTCAGCTCGTCGAATTTTTACCGGGGAAGACCAGTGGAGAAGGCCCAGCATATTGGGGCGTTGGTGTCGACAGCGATATCGCAGGAAGCGGTCTAAAAGCGGTCTTGAGCGCAGTGAATGGGGCTTTGCGAGCTCAGCCCCGGACATTGCCCAGCGATAAGAAGGGAGTACTCCTGGATTCTAAAATCAGCACAACAAGTGATGAGCTCGCCAAGGACTTACGGGATAGTTTGGGATTGGAGATCCCGAGGAGAATGCAAAATGTGGTCTACGAGGTGCTGCAGAGCGTGGCGGAGAGGGAGGGGCCTCTTGATCATAAGAGGGTCAGTGAACTGCTCGAGGCGGCATTCGTCCGACATGATTTGGTCGTCCAACCGCCGTATACGTCCCCCCCGTCTCCAGAAAAGGGAATGCGTGTCATCAGGGCGGAAAATGGGTATGCGCAAGAGTCGAACCTCAGGTTGAGGCTTAAGAGCTTCAACCTCAAAGCACTCGAGCACGGCACGCGGCAGTTCAGTGGTATTATCATTTTTGAACATTCTTCGTCCAAAAAGGAGGAACGCAGTGTCCAAGGCGAAGGGAATGGCCCTCTATCCGCCCTCATCCGTGGTCTGCATCAGCACGTCGCGCAGCGGATGACGATCCGCGACTTCCATGGCCATTCCCTTGGCCAGGGTTCGGAAGTCATGGCCGCAAGCTACGTTGAACTGGTATTGGAAGGTGGAGAGCCCATCAGAGAACTCCAGGTTGGTTCACTGAGCAACTTCCACGTAGGGTCATGGGAGAATCGCCTCGTGGCCGATGATCGAGAGGCTGAAGAAGGGAAAGTCAAAAGGGCGAAGAGCTCATGGGGCGTGGCGAAAGATGTGGACATCACCGCTTCCGGACTGCAAGCGGTCTTGAACGCGGCAAACGGGCTGGGCTTGACACCGGCGTAGAGGACGGCCCGAGTAGAGCCGCATGTAGGATAGGAATCGAAAGAAGGAAGGTTTTTCGTCAGTTATGGAGCTCCGCGGGGACGAGTTGGGTGGGTGTGAGAGTTCTTTTGGAAGAGCATCTGCCACTGGCAACATGACATGTATCAGTTAACTTCTCAACTAGAAACCGTTTTCTAAAACACTCTAGGCGGCCTGAGACTCGTCCGGGTGATCTGTCACCACCTCCGCCTCACCAAAAATTATCCCGTACTTGGACCCCGCCTGGGCAGGAAAGATAAGTCCCGGGGGTGTTAAACCTGCTCTGACCACAAAATACTACCGGAGAACTAAAAAAGATTA
>Ga0335075_10019224_pt1 | contig 10108 bp, 9 predicted proteins | sample Lox_Sample_24_FD_206723 | JGI IMG/M metagenome (GOLD analysis project Ga0335075, IMG submission 206723) | Soil microbial communities from Loxahatchee National Wildlife Refuge, Florida, United States - Lox_Sample_2.4 | ecosystem: Environmental > Terrestrial > Soil > Wetlands | place: USA: Florida...
ATCGCCGCCGCCAACTGCGCCCGGGTGCCCGGGCTGGCCACGCCGCTGGCGGTGGCCTGGCGGAGCAGGAACTGAGTGATCACGCGTCCCCGGGCGTGCTGGACCAGCAGCGTGGTGACGGTGTCGGTGACCCGGCCGGCCTTGATCAGCCGGGGGAACACGTAGCCTTCCTCCAGGCCCTCGTGGAACCCCTCGATGTAGTCGTGGATGATCAGGGCCGCGTTCTGCAGGTCCCGCGCGTCCAGCGGTGTGCCTGCCTGGACCCGGGCGGTCATCTCCCGGTAGCACAGCAGCACCCGCTTCAGCACGCCGTGTTCCCGCATCAGGTCATCGTCGGGCGGCATGGTGGCCGGGCCGGTCGAGGCCGCTGGGGCTGCCGGTGACCCGCTCAAGGCCCAGCCCGCGCCGGCCGTCACCGCGCCGGCCGCCAGGCCGGCGCCGGACAGCAGCACGGCCCGCCGGCCGGGACGGCCAGCTCGCTGACCGGTGCTCATGACGCCGGGATCTCCGGCTGGCCCGAGGGCCGGATCACATACCAGTAGCCGCCGTTGACGTCGCCGTTCTGCCCGGTTGCCTGCCCCGGCTTCACGTCACCGGCGTACGTGTATAGGGGCCAGCCATGGTAGGTGACCACGCGCACGCCCGCCGGGCCGGGATCGGAACCCAGCAGGGTCGACTTCACCCCGGGCCCGGCGACAAGCTTGACCCCGGCCGGGAGCATCAGCGGCGGCCATGTCCCCAGGCAGGAGCCGGTGCAGGTTACCGACCGGCGATGGTCCGGCGCGAACATGTATAGCGCAAAGCCTTTGCTGTTCACCAGCACCGTCCCGACACCGGGCACGGACCGGGCCATGACGGTCACTGTGCCCCCGCCGTTCGCCGCGGCTCCCGATGCCGAGCTTGACGACGATGATCCGCCGCAGCCGCAGGCGAACAAGATCACCGCTGCCAACAGCAGCGCCAGTCCCGCGCGTGCCGGCACCGCCGGATTCCCGCCCGGATCCGCCGGGCGACTCTTCTGCATCGTCGCTGCCCCCTCAGCCCGTTCCTCCGGCCGTCACCGCCTCCCCGCAAGCGCCGGGCCCGCCGCAACTCTCCATGAGGTATGACTACGGTTCGTAGTTATTAGGGTTGACTTACCAAATCCCCTGACGCCGGGATACCCCGCCGGGTTCCCCGGCACACGCAGCAGGACCTTGCCATGCCGGGCGGTCGCGGGCGTGAAGCGACAAACACCAGCTCAAGCCTATTGTGAAGCGCCATAGCGATCTCTTTCAGGCTCAGCAAGGGCGGTCAAGCCGAACTCAAGATCACCACACCGAATGGCGGTTCGGCGAGCGCTCGCCTTTACTCTCTATGTAACTCAGGGTGACGATATAGGCGGCTCATGGGGCCATGACCCGGCCCGGTACCACGGTGTAGACGAGCATGCCGCCGACCGCGGCCGACACCGGGGCCGCTAACGGTCCCGGGAGCGTGACCTGCCATGCGAGATGACCGTCTGACACGCTGAGGGCGGCGAGCAGATCCGAGCCGCCCGGGCCGGCTTCTGGCACGGTCAGGAGGGGACCGACAGGGACGACCGGCAAGGCCCGGGAAGTCGGCATCGCCTGGTAGATGAGCCCGGTTCTGGCAGCGAGCGGCTGCCATCCGCTGGTGAGGCTGGCGGTCCACAGGGTCTGTCCGGTCAGCGTGTCGTGCATGGAGATCTGATCGGGGCCGGGTGCGGTGACGATGCCTGGCGGGGTGGCTATGGCCGGGTAAGGCGAGACGGCCCGCCAGCGGACCCGGCCGGTAGCAGGGTCGAGTTCGTCCTGCGACGTGCCGCCGGAGTAAGCGCTGGTTGTGACGGATATCAGCCCGGGGGCGGAGGGATCCAGCGAATCCGGGGGCGCGGTGTACGCGAACCGAACGGCAGCCCGCCATCGCACGTGGCCGTCAGCGGCTCCGATGCCGAGCAGTACCTGCCTCGCTTGCCCGCCGCCGAGCCCTGCAGCCCATGTCAGGTACACCAGCCCGGTTGATGCCTGCCAAACAGCATCGTCAGGCGGCTCGGACAGCGCCTCGGCCCACCGTACGTGGCCGGTCCGGTCGGCATAGCTGGTCAGCTGGCTGCCGTCGTTGATCAGCACCCCGCCGCCGCTCACAGCGACGGGCGGAACCGCGTCTGAGTGGACCGGGCGTGTCCAGCGGACCCGTCCGCTGGACAGGTTCACCACCTCCGCCGCGCCGTCCCCGCGGAGGTTGGACCACATGACGATGGCCAGGCCGCCGTCGGCGGTGGGAGAGGAGCCCCGCACGCTCCCGCCGATACGCAGCCTCCACCGGGGCTGTCCGGTGGAGGCGTCCAGCCCGGTGAGCACCGGCAGCGGCAAGCTGCTGGAGGCGGGCTCTGTGAGCACAACGACCAGGTTCTGCCACGGCCACATGCCCGCAATGTCCTGGCTGACAGCCCTGGACCACAGCCGGTGCCCGTCGGCCAGACGCAGCCCGTAAAGGACATCCCCTTGCGCGAATACCGCGACCGGGCCGACCGTTAGCGGAGCCAGCCGCAGACCAGATACGGGCGGAGGCGGGCCCAGCGGCGCCTGCCAGCCCACCCGGCCCGCCGTGGTCACCTCGAGGGCGTACGCACGCGCTGGAATACCTTCGATTCGACAAGGCGTGACGCATATTCCATCTCGCCCACTGCTGCAGCCGGCCAGCCCGGCGACAGCGCAGGCGCACGCGAGAACGACCGTGCAGGCACGGCGCACCAGGATCATTCACCTTGGACGCAGCCAGACAACGGCCGGCCTCTACATGGCCGGCGCGCGCCACATTGCCGTTATGGCCGGCGCGCCTTCGGGCATGTCGAGGTTGCCGGTGCGCCGGAAGCCGAAATGCTCGTACATCCGGACGCCGTCCGGCTGGCTGGCCTCCAGATAGGCAGGCTGCCCGTCCTGGTCACAGCGGTTCAGCCGCGGTCGCAGCAGCAGGCTTGCCACCCCGCGGCCCTGCGAGGCGGGGTCGACACCAATCGCCTTCAGGTACCAGTGCGGTTCCTTCGGGTGGGCGTGCTCCAGAGCATGCCCATACTGGGCTGCCCGGCCCCACGCCGTGGCCAGTGCCCGGGCATGATTTGGCAGGGCCCGGATCTGCTCGCGGAAGCCCACCTGCCAGTGGCCTGGCGGCAGCCAGATCGCGCCGCCGAGGATCTTCTCGCCGTCACAGGCGACGTCTATGGCGCCGTACCGCACGGACTCGATGCCGATAACGGTCGTGAACATCCGGGTGATACGACCGAGCCGCTTGGCCGGATCAGGCAGCAGCCAGATCAGCGGTGGGTCGTCATAAAATGCCCGCGCTAAAACAGCTGCCAGCTTCTTCACGTCCGTGGACGTCGCCGGCCGAACGAGCGCCAGGCTGCCCGCCATGTCCCCACAGTACGAACGGGTCCCAAACGAGGCAACGCGTTGCGATCGCTAGGGCGCCTTGCCGGTGTCCATCCAGTGCTGGAACATCTCCACGTCTGAGGCGGGCCACGCGCCGTCACAGGGCATTTTCCCGCTTCGCAGGGCACCGACGATGGCGTCGGCATGACCGGCGACGTCGGAGTAATCGAAAAGGTCGAAAGCGCGCAGCATTGAGTCCCGGTCTTTCTCCCGGAACAGGGGCTTGATGTCATGCTCGAAACCGAGCATGCCGCCTTCGCTGCCCATCGTCATAGACCTGTCTCCTCCCGCGCTAGGCGGCCGATCATACTCAGCGTGTACGCCCATACCCAGAAAGCGCTACGGGGAGACGGTCGTGCCGGCCTCGCCGCTGAGCAGCGCCGCAGCAGCGTCGAGGCGGCCGATCGCCGCCACCTTTCCGGTCGCCTCCACGAAGCGGCAGGCCGCCTCCACCTTCGGGCCCATCGAGCCGGCCGGGAACGAGCGGGCCCGTAGTTCCGCAGGAGTTGCCCGAGAGATGGGGCGCGCACCCGGCGTGCCGAAGCCGTCGATCACCGCATCCACGTCGGTCAGCAGCAGCAGCGCGTCGGCGTTCACGGCTCCGGCCAGCAGCGCCGCGGTCAGGTCCTTGTCCACGACGGCTTCGACGCCGCGCAGCGCGCCCGAGGCGTCGGCGACCACGGGGATGCCGCCTCCGCCTGCGCACACCACCAGCGCACCGCCGTCGACCAGCTGCCGGATCAGCGGCAGCTCCACCAGCTCGAGCGGCTCGGGGGAGGGCACGACCCGGCGCCACGCCTCGCCGTCGCGGGCCACCGCCCAGCCGCGCTCGGCGGCCAGGTCCCTGGCCTGCTTTTCCTCGTACACCGGGCCGACGAACTTGGTGGGGTGGCCGAACGCGGGATCGTCCGGGTCGACCCTGGTCTGCCCGACCAGGCACCCGGCGGGCTTGCCGGGCGCCGCACCGCGCAGGGCCCGGGCCAGCCAGTACCCGATCATCCCCTGGGTCTGCGCACCGAGCGCGTCCAGCGAGTACGGCCGGGTTAGCGCCGGATCGCTCGCGCTCTCCAGGGCCAGCATGCCGACCTGCGGCCCGTTGCCGTGCGTCACGACGAGGTCGTGCGCCCGCGCCAGCGGCGCGAGCGCCGTCACGGCCTCCTGGACGTGGTGCTCCTGGATGTCCTCGTCGGGTTTCTCGCCCCGCTCCAGCAGCGCGTTGCCGCCCAGCGCCGCGACGACTCTCATGACCGCGGGCCGAGCGTTTCCACCATCAGGGCCTTGATCGTGGGCATCCGGTTGGCCGCCTCGTCGAACACGACCGAGGCGGGCGACTCGAATACCTCATCGGTGACTTCCAGCGCGTCCAGCCCGCGCTTGGCGTAGATCTGCTGGCCGACTTCGGTGCTGCGGTCGTGCAGCGCCGGCAGGCAGTGCATGAACTTCACGTCCGGGTTGCTGGTGGCCTTCAGCACATCGGAGTTCACCTGATAGGGGAGAAGCTGGTCGATCCGCGAGTCCCACTCGGAGTCTGGCTCGCCCAGGGACAGCCACACGTCGGTGCAGACGAAGTCCACGCCGGCGACACCCGTGTCGACGTCCGCGGTGACCAGGAGCCGTGCGCCGGACCCGGCCGCGAGGCCCGCCGCGATGCCGCGCACCTCTTCCGACGGCTGCAGCGCCGCCGGGGCGCAGATGCGCGCGTCCATGCCGAGCGTGGCCCCGGTCACCAGCAGCGAGTTCGCCGTGTTGTTGCGGCCGTCGCCCAGGTAGCAGAAGGCCATCTCGGCCAGCGGCTTGCTGCAGTGATCGGTCATGGTGAGGATGTCGGCCAGCATCTGGGTCGGGTGCCAGGTGTCGGTGAGGCCGTTCCAGACCGGCACCCCGGCGTACTCGCCGAGGACCTCGATGGACTCCTGGGTGAACCCGCGGTATTCGATGCCGTCGAACATCCGGCCGAGCACGCGCGCGGTGTCCTTGATCGACTCCTTGTGGCCGAGCTGCGATTCGCCCGGCCCGAGGTAGGTGACGTGCCCGCCCTCGTCGTGGGCGGCAACCTCGAACGCGGACCGGGTCCGCGTGGAGGTCTTCTCGAAGATGAGGGCGATGTTGCGGCCCGCGAGCCGCTGCCCGGTCACCCCCTGGCTCTTTTCCGCCCGCACCTGCCGGGCCTGGTCGACGAGGTAGAGGAACTCTTCAGCGTTCAGGTCGGTTTCCTTGAGCAGGCTGCGCCCGCGCAGGTCCATCGGATACTCCTTCGGTTGTCAGGCGGGATCGCGCTCGATCGGGCAGGTCATGCACCGGGGGCCGCCACGGCCACGGCCGAGCTCGCCGCCGGGCACCTCGATGACCTCGATGCCGTGCTTGCGCAGCATGGTGTTGGTGGCGTTGTTGCGGTCGTAGCCGAGGATCACGCCGGGGGCGACCGCCAGGTAGTTGGTCCCGTCGTCCCACTGCTCGCGCTCGGCGGCCCGGATGTCCTCGTCGGTGATCAGCACGGTGACCGCGTCCACGCCGATCGCCTCCGCGAGGGCGTCCCACAGGCTGCGGTTGTGCGTGACCTTCAGGCCTTCCCCGTCCCCGTGGGGCGTGATGGTCCACGAGCGGAAGTGGCGGTCGATGTAGGGGTACAGCACGAACGTCGAGCGGTCGATCATGGTCATCAGCGTGTCGAGGTGCATCGTCGCGTGCGACTTGGGGATCTCGGTGGCGATCACGGTGTGGGCCTGGCCGCTGTCGAAGAAGGCGCGGGCGAGGATCTCCACCGCCATCGGCGTGGTCCGCTCACCCATGCCGATCAGCACCGCGCCGTGGCCCAGGATGTGCATGTCGCCGCCTTCGACGCTGGCGGGCAGGTGACTGGCGTCGTCGTTGCCGTAGTAGGTGACGAAGTCGGCATCGGCGAACAGCGGGTGATAGGTGTACACGGCGCGGATGTGCAGGTTCTCCCGCTGCCGGGCGGGCTTGGCCATCGGGTTCATGGAGACCCCGCCGTACGCCCAGGCGGAGTTGTCCCGGCAGAACAGATGGTTGGGCAGCGGGGGCAGCAGGAAGTCATCGGCGCTCAGCATCTCCCACTTCAGGCTCCGGGAGTGCAGCGGCTTCAGGTCGGCCTTGAGCACCCCGCCGATCAGGTACTCGGACAGCCGCGGCCCGTCGAGGCTCTCGAGCAGCTCGCGCAGCGGGTCGGCGAGCACCGGGCCCAGCAGCGACGGCGTGCACACCCGGTCCAGCACGAACTTCCGGCCCTCCGGCAGCGCCAGCACCTCGGCCAGCAGCTGCCCGAAGTAGTGCACCTGCACGCCATGGTCACGGAGGATCTCGGCGAACACATCGTGCTCCTCCTTGGCCTTGCTCGCCCACAGCACGTCGTCGAACAGCAGGTCGGTGATGTTCTGCGGGGTGAGCCGGGACAGCTCCAGGCCCGGCCGGTGGATGACGGCCTGCCGCAGCTGGCCCGCCTCTGATTGCACGCTGAACGTCATGACGGTACCTCCGGGTTGTCGCCGCGGGTCGCCGCGGCCGCTGGGTCGGCTGGCGCCGGGACCGCGCTGGCAGGCTCGCGGTGGGCCCGGACGAAGGCGTAGAGGATGATTCCGGCGAGCACGACGACCATGGCCTGGTACACCGCCGAGTACCCGGCGGCGAACGTGACCCACAGCGAGAACAGCACCGCCGCGGTGGTGATCGTCAGGTCCCGGGTCAGGGCCCAGCCCTGCACCGGCCGGCGCTTGGCCACCAGGTAGGTGAGCTGGGCGCACGCCGAGAACAGGTACGGGATGGCCACGGTGACCACGGTCAGGTCGACCAGGTAGGTGAAGACGGTCAGCCCGGAGCTGGTCGTGTAGCGCCACAGCATCAGCAGCGTGGGCAGCAGCGCCGCGATCACGACGCCGAACCAGGCGGTGCCGTTGCGGTTGGTCCAGGCGAACGGCGCCGGGAACAGGCGGTCGCTGGCCTGTGCCCGGGACACCTCGGCGGTGACCAGGGTCCAGCCGATCAGCGCCCCGAACCCGGACACCGCGGCCAGCGCGGCGACGAGTTTCCCGGCCCAGCTGGTATGCGGGAAGATCGTCTGGAACGCGTTGACGAACGGTGCCCCGTTGTTCACCAGCGCGTGGTGCGCCACCAGGCCCATGACCGCGGCGGACACCGCCAGGTACACGATCGCGGCGGCGCCGGTGCCGAGCACCGAGGCACGGCCGACGTTCCGCCGCGGGTCCTTCACCCGCTTCGCGGTGATGGCCGCGGTTTCCACGCCGATGAACGAGAACAGCGCGACGCCCGCGGCGATCCCGATCGCGGAGTACAGGCTGCCGCCCGAGGCGTTGAACGCACCGAAGTTGGCCTTGCTGATGAAGAACCAGCCCACGACGGCGATGAACAGCAGCGGCAGGTACTTCAGCACCACGGTGACGTTCTGGATCCAGGCCGTCTGCCGGAGCCCGGCGAGGTTGATCCCGGCCGGGATCCACAGCCCGACCAGCGCGATGCCCCAGTTCCCGAGGCCCGACGGGTTGATGCCGAACAGCGCGTCGCAGTAGAACACCCAGGACGAGACGATGGCCGCGTTGCCCGCCCACGCCTGGACCCAGTAGCACCAGCCGGTCAGGTACCCGGCGAAGTCACCGAACTCGTAGCGCGCGTACGCGTAGAGTCCGCCGTCGGAGTTCGGGACCCGCCTGGTCAGCTGGCCGAACAGGATCGCCAGCACCATCGCGCCCACGGCGATCACCGCAAGCACCAGCAGCGAGACCGTGCCCGCGCTCGCGAGCACCGCAGGCATCGTGAACACCCCGGCCCCGATGACGGTGCCGATGACCAGCATGGTCGCCGACGTCAGGCCGAGCGCGCCGGTCTTCGGCGGGTCCTTGGCTGGCGGCAGCTCCGGATCCCGATGCTGCCCGCCCGGGGGGCGGGCGCTGACAGCGCTGGACATGGGTTCCTCCTCCCGCGGGCGGCCGGCCGGGTCGTCCCGCAGTGCGCCGAAGGTTTTGTTATGGCATCCACGGTTGCGTCCCCGGTGGCCCTTTCGCCCCCCGGGAAGACCCTGGTGTCACCCCTGACCGTGCGACCGCAGTCCCGGGTGGCCATTCGTCTCGAGCCGTTCTCCGACGACCTGCCGGAACGGGTCGATCAGGTGCTGGTCGGGCCGAGACGCTCGACGAGCGCGCGGCGCGCTAACTGCTGGGATGGGCGGTGCCGGAGCCGGGAAATGGGGTGATGCTCCCTCACCTTTTCATCGCCGACACTGGCGGTAAAGACACGCTCAGATGAACGGATGGTGTCCTGGCCAGCCGGCCGGGCGTCGGAGCAGGAGTCATCGATCAGTGCCGTCCTGTCATCGCCTCCGTCGCACGGGGGTTCTTCGCGAAAGTCCATATTTGTGCCCTGAATCGGCCTATCACGCCCGTAAGGACCCCGGGCCGTACCCGGGGCCAGGTCCCGCATCCCGGCTGTGAGCTGGGACGTTTCAGAATCACCCAAACCGTGTGATCCTCATTCACCCTGGTACGCGCGACACTCCACTGGGAATGAGGTGCGGGGGAGACGAAAGGCTGACGTGGGTGACGAAGGATGAGATGGCGATGCCAGCAAGCAACCCGGCGGGGAGCTGACCGTGGGAGCCGACCTGCTGACCGGGGACGTCAGCCAGCCGTGGACCGGCCTGCCGCGCGGGGAGGACTGGCGGTCAGCGGCGGCGTGCCAGGACACCGACCCTGACCTGTTCTTCCCGGTGTCAGGATCCGGAAGGTCGCTGGACCAGGCCGAGCAGGCCAAAGCCGTCTGCGCGGGCTGCCCGGTTCGGCCATCCTGCCTGGCATTTGCGCTGCGCACCGGGCAGGCGCACGGGATCTGGGGCGGCCTCACCGAGGAGGAACGCCGCGAGCCCGCGCCGGCCATGACGGAGGTGCAGCCGCCACGGGCGCCGGACGGGCCCGCCCCGCTGGCCAGCGCGGCCTGGACGGGTGAGCTGATCGAGGGGCAGGTCAGACTGGCCCGGAACGCGTGCGACCGCATGACCTCGGCGGCGCTGCGCGCGCTGAGCGACAGCGTCGAGGAAGCGTCACGGATGCCCTCCCAGCCGGGGTGGGCGCGCAAGGCCGCGGCATACGCGGGAACGTTCCGCCTGCTGGCCGAGGCGACCGGCGACCGGGCGCCCGGCGGCACCGCCGGGCTCGTGCGCGACCTGATGACCGCCGTGGGACCCGGGGCCAACGGGATGATCGTCAGCGCGCACCGCCGGCTCCTGGAACATCTGCGCACCGGCAACGCTGATCATGCAGCGCGCGAACTGGCCAACCACCTGAGCGCCCTGCACTACATGTGGCGCATCAGCCGCTCAAAGCACGTAAACGCGGAACTGGCAGGCGCCAGCAGCCCCGCGTCATGACTCGCGGCCGCGCTCGTCCAGTGCGCGCAGGGCCTCGGTGAACGGCCGCTCCAGCCAGGCGAGGTGATCGGCCTCGCCGTGGTGGTGCGTCGTGAGCCGGTCCGATCTGCGGACCGCGGTGTGGCGCACGTATTCACGGGCACCCTCGACAAGCGTTCGGATGTAGTGGAGGCCCTCGCGGTCGGTCATGGTCCAGTCGCCGCCGCAGGCGACGTAGACCGGCGAGGTGTGGGCGAACACCCGGCGGCCCCATTCGTCGAGGTGGTAGTCGACGCCGAACGCC
>Ga0335075_10019226_pt1 | contig 10108 bp, 6 predicted proteins | sample Lox_Sample_24_FD_206723 | JGI IMG/M metagenome (GOLD analysis project Ga0335075, IMG submission 206723) | Soil microbial communities from Loxahatchee National Wildlife Refuge, Florida, United States - Lox_Sample_2.4 | ecosystem: Environmental > Terrestrial > Soil > Wetlands | place: USA: Florida...
ACCGGATGCGGCGACTCGTCGAGCTGTTCGAGCTCGATCTCGACGACCCGGACGAGCGCGTGGTGCTCGAGCTGCAGCTTCGCTTCGAAGCTAACGACACAGCTCGACCGAAACCGTGAACTGCTCGAGCGCGTCCGAGAGCGGCGACACGCCGAGGCCGGGACCGGTCGGAACGGCGAGCGTGCCGCCGTCGAGCACGAACGGCTCGACGATGTCCTGCGCGTAGTAGCGGCCCGAGGCGGACGTGTCGCCCGGCAGCGTGAAGTTCGGCAGGGCTGCGAGCGCCACGTTGGCGGCGCGGCCGAGCCCGGTCTCGAGCATCCCGCCGCACCACACCGGCACGTTGCGCTCGGCGCAGACGTCGTGGACACGGCGCGCCTCCAGATAGCCGCCGACACGGCCCGCCTTGATGTTGACGATGCTGCAGGCGCCGAGCGCGATCGCATCCTCCGCCGCCTTTGCGGAGGTGATCGACTCGTCGAGGCAGATCGGCGTCCGGACGACCTGCGCGAGCTCGGCGTGGCCGCGGATGTCTTCCTCGGGCAGGGGTTGCTCGATCAGGAGAAGGTCGAACTCGTCGAGTTCGGCGAGATGCTGCGCGTCCGTCCGCGTATAGGCGGTGTTGGCGTCGACCTGCAGCAGGATGTCGCCGAACGCCTCGCGCACCGCGCGCACGTCTTCGACGTCGTGCCCCGGTTCGATCTTGAGCTTGATCCGCTTGTAGCCGTCGGCGAGATAGCCCTCGACGGTGCGCAGCAGGTCTTCGACGCGCTCGTGGATGCCGACCGAGACGCCGCAGTCGACCGCGGGCCGCGTTGCGCCCAGGAAGTCGCCGAACGAACGGCCGTCGACGCGCAGCTCGGCGTCGAGGATCGCCATCTCGACCGCCGCCTTCGCCATCGGGTGACCGCGGACCGGCGTGAGGATGCCGATCACGTCCTCGGCGCGAACCTCGCGCTGGGCGAGCAGCAGCGGAAGCATGTGCCTTCGGATCACGTCGTGGGCGCCGTCGGTGTACTCGTACGAGTAGAACGGCTCGCCGAAGGCGACGCACTCGCCCCAGCCCTCGACGCCGTCGGCGATCACGTGCACGAGCAGGACGTCGCGATGGTGCAGCGTCCCGATCGACGCGCGGAACGGAGCGACGAGCGGCAGATGGATCCGCCGCAGCTCGACCTGTTCGAGCTTCATCGCGTCAGGACGAGCCAGCCGTCGCGGGTGATCGTCTCGGCGCGGAAGCCGTCGTCGAGCCTCGGGCCGATCGCCTCGCGCAACGCACCGCGCCAGAGGTCGGCGAGCCGCGCGTCCGCGTCGCGAAGACGGACGATGTCCTCCGGAATCCACGCGAGCAGCAGGTCGCCGTCGGCAGAGCTCGGCTCCGGCGACCCGTCGGCGCCGGCGCGGAGCACGACGTGACCCTTGGGCGGATATGCGTCGTCGGGCGCGCGTTCCGCGGCGCGCCTCGAGCGCTCGGAGGTGAGGTCCCAGCGAATGACGACGCGGTCGCTCTCCGAGCTTCCGTTGAGACCGTCCTGCAGCACGCCGTAGAAGTTCTCGTGGTAGGCGACGATCGCCGCGCCGAGCTTGCTGAGGTTGAAGCAGACGTTCGCGCGCACGAGCGGATCCGCCGTCCACTCGATCACGCGTGCGCCGCGCTCGAGCGCCCAGCTTCGCTGGAACTGCTTCAACGCGAAGCCGAGCGACTTGCCCTGGAAGTCGCGGTCGACTCCGGTGATGTGCGAGTGGAGGTGGAGCTCCGAGTCGGCGAGCCCGAAGAACCCGAGCGAGATTCCGACGAGCTGCGTGTCGCGGAACGCGCCGGCGACGAAGTCGCCGGCGTGCGCGAGCGCGCGCAGGAGGTTCACCGGCGCCTTCGGCTCGCCTTCGTCGTTCCAGATCCGCCCGATCAGCTCCGAGGCCGCCTCGAACTCGCCGAGGCTCTCGAGTGGGCGAACGACGACCCCGGCGCGCTCGGCGGCGGCGCGCGCAGCCGCTACGGCATGCTCGCGCGGCTCGAGATCGACCTGCGTGTCGGCCATGCATGCGATCGTCCCATCCCGACCGCGCTTCGGCATGGTCGCGGCGGCACAAGCTCGAGCGCGCGGTTTGGTGCGTCCGCCGAACGCCGGGCCGCGCCTGCGGGGAGAATGCGAGGCGTGCCGACGATGACCGATGCGCTGCGAGCGCTCGTCGAGGCGGAGTCGCCGAGCTCCGATCCGGCGGCCTGTCTCGCGTGCGTCGACGTCGCCGACCGGCTGGCGCGGGAGCTGCTCGGCGTTGCCGGCGAGCGCGTCGAGTGCGGCGGGAGCGTGCATCTGCGCTGGCGCTTCGGATCGCACCCGCGCATCCTGCTCATCGGGCACCTGGACACGGTGTGGCCGGTTGGGACGCTTGCACGCTGGCCGTTCGAGGTGGCCGGCGGACGAGCGACGGGGCCCGGGGTCTTCGACATGAAGGCCGGCGTCGTGCAGATGCTGTTCGCGCTCGCGCGGCTCGCCGACCGAGACGGCGTCGCCGTCCTGCTCACGACCGACGAGGAGATCGGCTCGCCCACCGCGAGGAGCGTGATCGAGGACACGGCCGACGGGATCGAGGCGGCGCTCGTGCTCGAGCCGAGTGCGGACGGCGCACTCAAGACCGAGCGGAAAGGCGTCGCGGTATACCGCGTCGAGGTGACCGGCCGGGCTGCGCATGCGGGTCTCGAGCCCGAGAAGGGAGCGAACGCCGCCGTCGAGCTCGCCCACCAGATCCTCGCCGTCGCGGCGCTGGCGCAGCCTGAGCAGGGAACGACCGTCACGCCGAGCCTCGTGGCTGCAGGTACCGCGATGAACACCGTTCCGGCGCACGCGCTCGCGCACGTCGACGTTCGTACGCGGACGCTCGCCGAAGCCGAGCGCGTCGACGCCGCGATGGCAGGCCTGCGCCCCCTCACGGGCGGAACCGCGCTCGGGGTGGAGCGGACGGTCGGCGTTCCCCCGCTCGAGCGACGCGCGTCGGCGGCCCTCTTCGACCGCGCGCAGCGCATCGCTGCAGAGCTCGGGCGGCCTGCGCTGACGGAGGCCGCGGTCGGCGGCGGCTCCGACGGCAACCTGCTCGCCGGTCTCGGCGTCCAGGTGCTCGACGGCCTCGGTGCGGTCGGAGGCAACGCGCACGCCGAAGGCGAGTACGTCGAGGTCGGGGCGATGGAGGAGCGCTGCGCGCTCGTGGCCGCGCTGGTCGACGACCTACTCGGCCATTCGTCGCCTGCGCCGACTCGGCGCGAAGGGGTTTGGCCCGGCAGACGAAGCGCGGTCTCGCCGGACCCGGGAGGCTTGACGCCGTGACGCGCCGCCTGCGCATCGACGACCTGCCCGCGATCGTCATCCCCGAACAACCAGCGCTCTCGCCGGACGGTCTCGCCTGCGCCTACGTCCTCCGCACGACGGATCCCGAAGCGGACAAGACCATGCGCGCGATCTGGTGCGTCGGTGCGCGCGAGGGCGAGCCGCGTCAGCTCACCCGCGGGACGGCGGACGCGTCACCCGCCTGGTCGCCGGACGGAGCGACGATCGCGTTCCTGCGCGCTTCGGACGGGCCGCCACAGCTGTGGCTGCTCCCGGCCCGAGGCGGCGAGCCCGAGCAGTTGACCACACTGCCGCACGGTGCAGGCGCGCCCGTCTGGAGCCCCGACGGCTCGCGTATCGCCTTCAGCGCCCCGACCGACCGCGGAGCCGGCCCGGACGCACCGATCGTCACCGAGCGCGTCGACTACCAGGCGGACGGCGCCGGCTACATCCGCGAGATTCGCAAGCACCTGCACGTCGTCGAGCTCGAGACGAAGGAGTGCCGCCAGGTGACGCGCGGGGACTGGCACGCAGGCGACCCGGCCTGGTCGCCCGACGGCGCCACGCTGGCGTTCGCCGCTGCGACCGCTGCCGACGCCGATCTCCGCCTGCGCGCGCCGGTGTACACGGTCGACGTGCAGCAGACCGCGGCAGAGCCGAGGCTCGTTGCGCTCGCAGACGGCATCGCCGGTCCCATTCGCTGGAGCGCGGACGCTTCGTGGCTGCTCGTCGTCGGCTACCTCGGCGAGCCGACGGGGCACCTCCGGCTGTTGCGGCTTCCGCTCGACGGCGGCGAGCCGGTCGACCTCGGCTCGGCGCTCGACCGGAACGTCATGACGGGAGAACCCGGCTACCCGGGTGGCCGTCCCCAGTTCGCGTCCGGCGGCGACGTCGTGTTCTGCATCCGCGATCGCGGGGTCACCCACCTCTATGCCGTTTCGCCCGACGGCGGCGATCCGTGGCCGCTCGTGAACGGCGCGCAGGGCGTCGACGGCCTCTCGGTCGCGGGCGTAACCGCGGCGATCGTTCTCGCAACCACGACGTCGTTCGGTGAGGTCGCGTTCGTCGATCTCGGCACCGGCGCCGTCACCGTGCGCACCGAGCACGGCGCGCAGCTCGCCGACGCCGAGCTGTTCCCGCGCACCGAGCGCGAGTTCGCGATCTCCGACGGCACGGTCGTCCACGGCTGGGTCGTTCGCGACCCCGACGCGGCGTCACCCGGGCCGCTGCTGCTCGACATCCACGGGGGCCCGCACAACTCGTGGAACGGTCTCGCCGACGCGTGGCACCTGTACCACCAGGAGCTCGCAGCGAACGGCTGGACGATCCTGCTGCTGAATCCACGCAGCAGCGACGGGTACGGATCGGAGTTCTACAGCGGAGCGGTCGGCGCCTGGGGCGAGGCGGACGCGCGCGACTTCCTCGAGCCGATCGACGCGCTCGTCTCGGAGGGCATCGCCGACCCGGAGCGCCTCGCGGTCACCGGGTACAGCTATGGCGGCTTCATGACGTGCTACCTGACGAGCCGCGACGACCGGTTCGCGGCGGCGGTCGCGGGCGGCGTCGTCAGCGATCTCGTGAGCATGTCGGGGACCTCCGACGCGGGCCACTTCCTCGCGCAGCACGAGCTCGAGGCGACCTACTGGGACGAGCGCGACCGGTACGAACGACTGTCGCCGCTCGCACGTATCGACGCCGTGCGCACGCCCACGCTCGTCTACCACGGCGCCGCCGACGTGCGCTGTCCCGTCGGGCAGGCGCAGCAGTGGCATGCGGCGCTACGCGAGCGCGGCGTGCCCTCGCGTCTCGTGCTGTACCCGGACGCGTCGCATCTCTTCGTGATCGACGGCAAGCCGTCGCAACGCAACGACTTCAATCGAAGGGTGGTGGACTGGGTGGAGCAGCACGCCGGAGACGGGTACGCGTCGATCGACGCAGCACACTGGCAGCGCCGGCTCGACGAGCTGGCGAAACGGCATCACGTCCCGGGCGCAGCGCTGGGGATCCTGCGTATGCGCCAGGGCGGCGGCGAGGACGAGCTCGTCGAGCTCGCGACGGGCGTCCTGAACGTCGAGACCGGCGTCGAGGCAACTCCCGACTCGGTGTTCCAGATCGGCTCGATGACCAAGGTCTGGACCGCGACGCTCGCCATGCAGCTCGTCGACGAGGGCAAGCTCGACCTCGACGCGCCGATCGTCGACGTGCTGCCCGAGCTCGAGCTGCGCGATCCCGAGGTCACGAGGACGGTGACGATGCGGCACCTGCTCACGCATACGAGCGGCATCGACGGTGACGTGTTCACCGACACCGGCCGTGGCGACGACTGTCTCGAGAAGTACGCCGCGCAGCTGAAGGACGCGGCGCAGAACCATCCGCTCGGCGCGACGTGGTCGTATTGCAACTCGGGCTTCTCGCTCGCCGGTCGCGTGATCGAGAAGCTCACCGGGGGGACCTGGGATGCAGCGATCCAGCAGAAGCTCGTCGCGCCGCTCGGACTGACGCACACCGGCACGCTGCCGGAGGAGGCGCTGCTGCATCGTGTCGCGGTCGGTCATGTCGGCGAAGCCGGGGAGCCGCCGTCGCGGGCGCCGTCGGCCTGGGGGCTGCCTCGCTCCGCCGGCCCGGCCGGGCTGATCAGCCAGACCGTGCGCGACGTCCTCGGGTTCGTGCGGATGCATCTGAACGGCGGCGCCGCGGCCGACGGCACACAGGTTCTGAGCGAGGCGAATACGGCGGCGATGACCGAGTGGCAGGCGGACGTCCCCGACAAGTACATCCTCGGTGACTCGTGGGGCCTCGGCTGGATCCGCTTCGGGTGGAACGGCCACCGGCTGATCGGGCACGACGGCAACACGCTCGGGCAGGCCGCGTTCCTGCGGGTGCTGCCCGAGCAGGGACTCGCGGTGACGCTGCTCACGAACGGCGGCAACACGCGCGACCTCTACGAGGACCTCTACCGGGAGCTCTTCGCCGAGCTCGCCGGGGTCGAGATGCAGCGGCCGCTCACGCCGCCCGCCGAGCCGCCGGAGCTCGACATCACGCCCTACCTGGGTCGCTACGAGCGAGCGGGCGTGACCGTCGACGTGCTCGAGCGCGACGGCGAGGCGTTCCTGCGCACCGAGATCACCGGCCCGCTCGCGGCGCTCGTTCCGGAGACCGTGCACGAGTACCCGCTGACCCCCGTTGCGGAGGCGCTCTATGCCGTCCGCGAGCCCTCGGCGCAGACGTGGGCGCCGATCACGTTCTACGAGGTTCCGGGCGCCGGCCAGTACATGCACTTCGGCGTCCGGGCCACACCGAAGGTGTCGTAGTCGACCGCGACGAAGGGCGGTGTACTGTCTTGTCGGCGCACACGATGTTCCGTCGTAACCGCCCCGGCACACTTGCGCCACCCCCACGGAGCTAGGAGGAGTGGTGATGCGGACTCGCGTGGTTTCTGTGATTGCGGCTTCGGCCGTCCTGTTGTTTGCGATCACATCGGCGACGAGCGCAGGCGTCCGGCGCACGAGCGCCGGCAAGCCGTCGGGCTCGGCCACCCTGGCCATCCCCGCCGATCCGGGCAACCTCGATCCGCAGATGACCGTCGTCTCGTCGACGCGGTACGTCGACACGTTCGCCTACGACACCCTGGTCAACCTGGTCGGGCCCGGCAAGATCGCCTCGGGCCTCGCGCAGTCGTGGAAGGTGGTCTCGCCGAAGAAGGTCGAGTTCACCCTGCGTCCGAGCATCAGCTGCTCCGACGGCACGAAGATGACCGCGTCGGTCGTGAAGCAGAACCTCGACTTCGTCGGCAACCCGGCCAACAAGTCCCCGCTGCTGGGACTGTTCATGCCGGTCGGCGCGACGGTGACCGCGAACAACAGCGCGCGCACAGTCGTCGTCACGACGACGACGCCGAACCCGTTCATGATCCAGGGCCTCGCGCTCGTGCAGCTCGTCTGCTCGAAGGGCCTCGCCAACCGCAGCCTGCTCGACCACGGCACGGATGGCACCGGCCCGTACGCCCTGACCGGTGCGGTTCCCGGCGACCACTACACGTTCGCCGTGCGGAAGGGCTACACGTGGGGGCCGGGCGGAGCATCGACGGCCGTGAACGGGCTGCCCGCCAAGGTGACGATCAAGGTCGTGTCGAACGAGACGACCGCGGCGAACCTCCTCCTCACGGGCGGCCTGAACGTCGCCTCGATCGGTGGGCCGGATCGCACACGGCTCGGCAAGGCGCACCTGTTCAACATCGTCGCGCCCGCGCAGCCGAACGAGATCCTCTTCAACGAGAACGCGGGCCATCCGGCCGCCAATCCGGCGGTCCGCAAGGCGCTCGTGCAGGCGCTGAACCTGAGCCAGATCGGCAAGGTCGTCACGAGCGGCTTCGGTCTCAAGATGACGCAGCTCTCGCTGCAGAACTTCACGCCGTGCGCCGGCGACTCGGTCACCGGCAACGTCCCGGCGTACAACACCTCGGCGGCCAAGTCCGCGCTCAGCGGCGTCAGCGTGAAGCTGCTCTACGCGAGCGACGAGGGTCCGTCCTACGCGCCGGCGGCCGAGCTCGCGCAGGAGCAGCTGGCGGCGGCGGGCGCGAAGGTGACGCTCGATCCGCAGAGCACCGCGAACCTGCAGGCGACGCTCTTCGGCACGGGCGACTGGGACGTCGTGATCATCGGCATCGGCGTCGCGAACCCGGCCCAGTTCACGGCCTTCGTCTCCGGCCCGACACCGCCCAACGGCACCAACTTCGCGGGCATCGCCAACGCGAGCTACAAGCTGGCGGTCGCCCGGGCGCAGAGGCGCGTCGGCACGGAGGGGTGCAAGTACTGGCTCGCCGGCGAAGAGGCGCTCTTCAAGGCGGGAGACATCGCGCCGCTGGAGGTCACCACCGAAGCCACGTACGGTCGCAAGATGACCTTCAAGCTCGGCGTCCAGGGGCCGATTCCGACCAGCCTGCGCCTGACGAAGTGAGGTGACGGCCGCACCGTTCTCGTTCGGCCGTCAGCGGAACTGGTGGGCCGTCCACGCAAGGACGGCCTACCTGTTCCGCCGCACGTCGCGGCTTCTCGTCTCGCTCGTCCTGCTCCTGACCGCGACGTTCTTCATGATCCACCTCGTTCCGGGCGATCCCGTCCGGGCTGCGCTCGGGATGACCGCGCCGCAGAGCCTCGTCGATGCGCGGAGGCAGGCGCTCGGGCTCGACAAGCCGCTCGTCACGCAGTACGTCGACTACATCCGGAACGTCCTGCACGGCGACTTCGGCACGTCGCTCGTCAGCGGTGAGCGCGTGACCGAGGTGATTCAGGACCGCGGCCCGTCGACGCTTCGGCTCGCCGGGCTCGCATTTCTCGTCGCGATCGGCGTGGCCGTCCCGCTCGGCATTCTCATGGCGGCGCTCACGCGCGACAGCAGGCGGCGCCCGCTCGAGCTCGGGTTCACCGCCACCGCCGGCGCGATCGCCGCGGTGCCGTCGTTCCTGATCGCGGTCGCGCTCGTCTACGTCTTCGCGGTGAAGATCCACTGGTTCCCGGTTGCCGGGCGCGGCGGTGTCTCGTCATACGTGCTCCCGGTCGCGTCGCTCGCGATCGGGCCGATCGCGGCGCTGTCGCGCATCGTCCGAGTCGAAGGGCTGCGCGTCCTCGAGCAGGACTACGTGCGCACCGCGCGCGGAAAGCGGCTGCCGGCGCGCATCATCTACCTGCGCCACGCGCTGCCGAACACGCTCACACCGACCCTCACGATCGCCGGCTTGCTCGTCGGCGGGCTCGTCGCCGGAACGGTGCTCGTCGAGAACATCTTCGCGTGGCCCGGGCTCGGGACGACGCTCGTCGCCGCAGTCGAGCAGAAGGACTACTCCACCGTGCAGGCGATAGCGGTCATCTTCGGCGCCGTCGTCCTGCTCGCCAACTTCGCGGTGGACGTCGCGCTCGGCGCGATCGACCCGCGCTCGACGATCCTCGACGCATGAACGAGGGGTCCCTGAGCCGGATCGGGCAGGCGCTGCGGACGCCCGTGGGCATCGTCGCGTCGACCGGGCTCGTCGCGGTCGTCCTCCTCGCGATCGTCGCGCCGTTCATCTGGTCCGGGGACGCGTCGCGCATCGACATCCTGCACATGTCGCAGGGCTCGAGCTCCGCCCACTGGCTCGGCACCGACGCGCTCGGCCGAGACATCTTCTATCGCGTCCTCGTCGCCACGCGGCTGTCGGTGTTCCTGGCGGTTCTCGCTGCTGCGATCGGCGCGGCGATCGGCATCCCGATCGGCGCCGTGCCGACGCTCGTCGGCGGGCGCATTGGCCGCACCGTCACCGGACTGATCAATCTCGCGGTTGCGTTCCCGGCACTGCTGGTCGCGATCTTCGTTGCGTCGATCGTCGGTGTCGGCGCGCACGGCGCGGTCGTCGGCATCGCCGTCGCAATCGCTCCCTACTACGCGCGCCTCAGCCAGACGCTGTCGTCGTCGGTCGCCGATTCGGAGTACCTCGCGGCCGCGCGCATCCTCGGCGTTCGCAAACTGCGCCTGCTCACGCGCCATGTGCTGCCGAACATCGCCGAGCCGCTCCTGATCACGAGCACGATCTCGATCGGCGACGCTTTGCTGTCACTCGCCGGCCTGAGCTTCCTCGGGCTCGGCGTGCAGCCGCCGCGGTACGACTGGGGGAGGATGCTGAACGAGGGCCTCGACCGGATCTACGTGAACCCGGAGGTTGCGCTCGGCCCCGCGGTCGCGATCACGGTCGGCGCGCTCACCTTCGCGCTCTTCGGCGAGGTGCTCGCCAAGGCCGCGGGCGCGGGCGGCGC